>ENA-OURU01000048-OURU01000048.1-human-gut-metagenome-genome-assembly--contig:-NODE-48-length-160567-cov-93.725927_pt1 | contig 160567 bp, 119 predicted proteins | sample MGYA00242137_ERZ509064 | MGnify/ENA primary metagenome ERZ509064 (study PRJEB26280, sample SAMEA2338777) | human gut metagenome | biome: human gut; feature: human-associated habitat; material...
CTGGACAAACAGAACCAAAACCTGTTGTGCTACCATTACACCATAGTCCAAACTTCTTGGTGTTTTCCTCAGAAAACGCTGCAAAGATAAGCGTTTTTATGAATACCTTCCAAATAATTTCTGACTTTTTTTCTGTTTCTGACGGGAATCCTTACCTTTGTTTGCAAAACAACTTAGCTTATGAGGAAAAAAATATTGTGCACATTGTTGCTGGGGACTACTTTTGCACATGCCATGGCGGTTACTCCGCTATGGATGCGTGATGTACGTATCTCTCCAGATGGAAAAGAAATTTTGTTCTGTTATAAGGGGGACATTTATAAAGTGTCTGCCAAGGGTGGAGAAGCGGTACAGCTGACTACACAAGAGTCGTATGAGTCATCGCCGGTGTGGTCGCCGGACGGTAAACAGATTGCTTTTGCCAGCGATCGTTTTGGTAATACGGATGTGTTTGTTATGCCGGCTAATGGAGGATCTGCCCGCAGACTGACTACGAATTCTGCTTCGGAAATTCCTTCTGCGTTTACACCGGATGGAAAGTTTATTGTATTTTCTGCAAGCATTCAGGACCCTGCCAGCAGTGCATTGTTCCCGACTTCTGCCATGACAGAACTGTATAAGGTTCCTGCGGAAGGTGGAAAAACGGAACAAATTCTGGGAACTCCTGCCGAAATGGTTTGTTTCAATGCGGCAGGCGACAAGTTCTTGTATCAGGACCGGAAAGGATTTGAAGATGAATGGCGTAAACATCATACTTCTTCTATTACACGGGATGTATGGATGTACGATATGGCTTCGGGCAAGCATACCAATCTGACCAAGCGGGCAGGAGAGGACCGTAATCCGGTGCTTTCGTCGGATGGTAAGGAGGTTTTCTTCTTGAGTGAACGCAACAAAGGCTCGTTTAACGTCTATTCTTTCCCGCTGGATAATCCGGAACAGGTGAAACCGCTGACTTCATTCTCTACACATCCGGTACGTTTTCTTTCTTTGGGAGGTGACGGTACGCTGTGCTATACCTATAATGGAGAAATTTATACACAGAAACAAGGCGGAAAGCCAAGTAAGGTGAATGTGTCACTGACACGGGATGACCAGGAAATTCCGGTTACATTGAGCTATACTCGGGGAGCGTCGGAAGCGGTAGCTTCGCCCGACGGTAAGCAGGTGGCTTTCATTGTACGTGGAGAAGTGTTCGTGACTTCTGTGGAATATGGTACTACCAAGCAGATTACACACACACCTGAAGCAGAAGAAGGACTTTCTTTCGGGGCAGACAACCGTACACTGGTATATGCCAGCGAACGCGATGGAAACTGGCAGCTTTATAAGGCCGAAATTGAACGGAAAGAGGATTTGAATTTCCCGAATGCGACATTGATAAAAGAAGAAGTGCTGTTGCCTTCGAAGAGCGTAGAACGAATGTATCCTAAGTTCTCACCCGATGGCAAGGAAGTGGCTTTCATTGAGGACCGTATCCGCCTGAAAGTGCTGAATTTGGAAACGAATAAGGTACGTCAGATTACCGATGGAAGCACATGGTATGAATTGAGTGGAGGATTTAATTATGCCTGGTCGCCCGACGGCAAATGGTTTACACTGGAATTTATCGGAAACAAGCATGATCCTTACACGGACATTGCCTTGGTCAGTGCAGACGGAAAGGGAGAGTTAGTCAACCTGACGAACAGTGGTTATACAAGCAGTTCTCCGAAGTGGACAATGGACGGTAATGCCATTTTGTTTACAACAGAGCGTTACGGTATGCGAAATCACGCCTCATGGGGTTCACTGGACGATGTGATGATGGTATTTGTCAATCAGGATGCCTATGACAAGTTCCGCATGAGCAAGGAGGATTATGAACTCCAGAAGGAGCTGGAAAAAGAACAGGAAAAAGCTGCGGACAAGAAAGACGGAAAGAAAGAAGATAAAAAAGAAGATAAAGATAAGAAAGAGGAAGCCGATAAGGTGAAAGACATCGTGGTGGAACTGGAGGGCATTCAGGACCGCATCGTACGTCTGACTCCGAATTCATCGAGCATCGCTTCGGCCATTCTTTCAAAGGATGGAGAAAGCCTGTATTATCTGTCGGCTTTTGAGCGTGGATTTGATATGTGGAAGATGGATTTGCGCAAACGGGAAACCAAATTGTTACACAAGATGGGTTCCGGATGGGCCGATATGGAAATGGATAAGGAAGGAAAAAATCTTTTCGTATTAGGTTCAGGCTCCATGCAGAAAATGGATTTGGGCGGTGAGAAGTTGAAACCGATTTCTTATCGTGCAGAAATGAAGATGGATTTGGCTGCCGAACGTGCTTATATGTATGATAATATGTGCCGTGAGGAACAGAAACGTTTTTATGAGGTAAATATGCATGGGGTAGACTGGAAGGCTATGACCGCTAATTATCGTCGTTTCTTGCCGCATATCAATAATAAGTATGACTACGCGGAAATGTTGAGTGAGCTGCTGGGCGAACTGAACGTATCGCATACAGGTGGCCGTTATCGCCCGGGAGTGAAAGAGGCAACTGCCAGCTTGGGATTGCTTTATGACTGGAATTATACCGGAAAAGGCATGAAAGTGGACGAAGTGGTGGAAAAAGGTCCGTTCGACCGGAAAACTACACGGGTAAAACCGGGTGTGGTGATTGAAAAGATTGACGGTCAGCCGGTAGATGCTGATTTCTCTGCTTTGCTGAACGGAAAGGCAGGCAAGAAGATATTGGTTTCATGCTACGATGCACAATCAAAAGAACGCTGGGATGAGGTGGTGAAGCCTATTAGCGGTGGAACGTTGAGCAGTCTGCTGTATGAACGTTGGGTAAAGCAGCGTGCAGCAGATGTGGATAAATGGTCAAACGGCCGTTTAGGCTATGTACATATCGAATCAATGGACGACGGCAGCTTCCGTACGGTATATTCCGATATTTTGGGTAAATACAACAACCGCGAAGGTATTGTGATTGATACCCGTTTCAACGGAGGAGGACGTTTGCATGAAGATATTGAAGTGCTGTTCAGTGGGCAGAAGTATCTGACACAGGTGATTCGTGGTCGTGAAGCATGCGACATGCCGAGCCGTCGCTGGAACAAGCCTTCTATCATGGTACAGTGCGAAGCCAACTATTCTAATGCACATGGTACGCCGTGGGTGTACAAACATCGCCAGATGGGTAAGCTGGTAGGTGCTCCGGTACCTGGAACCATGACCAGTGTAAACTGGGTACAGATGCAGGATCCGGATTTGATTTACGGTATTCCTGTGATTGGTTATCGTCTGCCAGATGGAAGCTACCTGGAAAACAAAGAGCTGGAGCCGGATGTATATGTATTGAATGCGCCTGAAACAGTGGTGAAAGGAGAGGATACACAGTTGAAGGCTGCGGTAGATGAACTGCTTAAAGAGCTGGATGCAAAGAAATAAGTACTGAAATATCCGGAAGGATTGCCTTCCGGACATACTCTAAAGTACCGGTTGATTCACAAGGAGTCAGCCGGTATTTTTTTATCCCATGGCTTTATTTCCCGAGGTGATTTTCATCTCCTGCCAGTACTTCTTTGGCAGTACTCCAGTACTTCCTTGAAAGTACTAAAGTACTGCTTAGGGAGTACTGCAGTACTGGCCTGAAAGTATTGGTAACTTGTTCCTTGCTGTTTGATAAAGAATTATGGAGGAACTGTAAGATAAGAAAGGCTGCCCCAAATTGAATTGAGACAGCCTTCCGGTATTTTTTCTAAAAGAATTTATTTGGCAATTACCAGATAATAGTTTTTCTTTCCGCGCTGTACGAGCAGGTATTTTTCATCCAGCAAGTCAGCAGTAGTAATTTCCTGATCAAATGCAGCCAGTTTTTCTTTGTTCAAAGAAACGCCGCCGCCCTGAACCAGCTTACGCATCTCACCTTTTGATGGGAAGATAGCAGCCTTTTCAGTAAATAAGTCTACAGCCTTGATACCGGCTTCAATATCCGATTTGGCTACTTCAAATTGAGGAACACCTTCGAATACAGACAGCAGGGTATCTTCATCCAGTTTCTTCAATGCTTCAGAAGTTGCATTTCCAAACAGGATACCTGAAGCTTCTACAGCAGCGTTGTAGTCAGCTTCAGAGTGAACCATGATAGTTACTTCCTTAGCCAGACGTTTCTGGAGTACACGCAAGTGAGGAGCCTGTTCGTGTTCTGCAATCAGGCCTTCTATTTCTTCTTTGCTTAGTGAAGTGAATATCTTGATATAACGCTTAGCGTCTTCGTCGCTTACATTCAGCCAGAATTGATAGAACTTGTAAGGAGAGGTATATCGTGCGTCCAGCCAGATATTTCCTGATTCTGTCTTACCAAATTTACCACCGTCAGCTTTTGTAATCAGCGGACAAGTCAGGGCAAATACTTCACCTCCGTTAGTACGGCGGATTAATTCTGCTCCCGTAGTGATGTTTCCCCACTGGTCAGAACCACCCAGCTGAAGCTTGCAGTTTTTGGTTTCATACAGATGCAGGAAATCGTATCCTTGTAACAGCTGATAAGTAAATTCAGTGAATGAAAGACCGTCGCGTGCTTCTCCGTTCAGACGTTTCTGAACCGATTCCTTTGCCATCATGTAGTTCACGGTGATGTGTTTTCCTACGGTGCGGGCAAAATCCAGGAAAGAGAAGTCTTTCATCCAGTCGTAGTTGTTTACCAGTTCTGCACGGTTAGGGGCATCCGATTCGAAATCGAGGAATTTGCCCAACTGCTTCTTGATACACTCCTGATTGTGGCGCAGTGTTTCCTCATCCAGTAAGTTACGTTCCTGTGACTTACCTGAAGGGTCTCCAATCATACCGGTTGCACCTCCTACCAGAGCCAGCGGTTTGTGGCCGCAACGCTGGAAATGACGCAACATCATCACGCCACACAAGTGGCCGATATGCAACGAGTCAGCTGTAGGGTCAATACCCAGGTAAGCTGTCACCATTTCCTTCTCCAGCAATTCTTCTGTGCCCGGCATCATGGTATGTACCATTCCACGCCATCTTAGTTCATCTACAAAATTCATCGAATGAAATTCTTAGTTTAACATATTTATTTAATAATACAGAAGCAAAAGTACGACACTTTATCTGAATAACCAATTTTTAGCGATTAAAAAAGAGACGGTTAGCATTTTCTTTGATATTTTCAATCAAGCTGTCAAAAGAGGTTCCGCGTAGTGAAGCTACTTGCCGGTAGAAGTCTGGAAAGTCTGTGTCTGCTTCGTCACTCTCTAATAAAAATCTGTCTGCAGGGACGATGGACAATGCTTTTTCCTGGTATTTTTTCCCAAAAGAGAGATAAAATCCGTGCCGGAGCAGGTCGGTGGCAAGTTCTTTTTTACCCCGGAAACCATGGATAATCCAGGCTTGTGCGGGGTGATATTCCTTGTGCAAGGCAAGCAGCTCCTCAGTGGCTTTTACGGAATGTATCACTAAGGGGAGATGATAGGTTTCTGATATCTCTATTACTTTCCTGAAGGCCTGTATTTGTAAGTCGAAAGGGATATCGCATACTTTGTCCAGTCCGGTTTCTCCCAGTGCGACTACTCGCGAGTCACTTTGGATAGTCTGTACCAGCCAATCTATTTGTGGCTGAATGTTTTCTTCCGTGAGATACCACGGGTGCAGGCTGGCGGAGATAAATGTAGCTTGCAGGTAAGAGGGAGCCGTTTTCTCGTCCATGCGGCAGCTTACGATGGCAGTGGTCTGCGGCTGGGGTAAATGATGTGTGTGCGCGTCGAAAAAGGGAGTGTCAATCATGTGAAAACAGGCTTTTTAAGGAACCGGATCATATCCCGAACCTCCCCACGGGTGGCAACGAAGAATGCGTCGTATGGCCAGGTAAAGTCCTTTGAAAGGTCCATGCTTTTGTATCGCTTCTATGGCATATTGAGAACAAGTCGGAGTAAAGCGACAGGAGGGAGGCGTAAAAGGTGAAATGCAGTTCCGGTAAAAATAAATGGGGAGCAGGAGCAGGAAAGATATGAACTTTTTCATGCCAGACGTTCAGCGGTAAGTTGCAACAATTTAACCACCTTAGCTTCCACATCGGCCGATTCATGCAGTTCATTGTCGAGCCAGATAAAGGCGACGGCAATTTTCCGTCCTGAGTCTTTTAACGCATCCAGCAGGATGTGTTTGTTTTTACGGTAGGCTTCACGTACCTGACGTTTTACACGATTGCGTTTGACTGCACGCTTGAATCTTTTTTTCGGTACGCTAATCAGGATAGTGGCTGCAGGTAGATTCTCTCCCTCTACCGGCATGTATACGATACGCAGCGGAAAAGCAGGTAGTGATTTGCTGCCTCCTGTAAACAGTCTTTCAATCAGAATCCGGCTGTTCAGTCGTTCTACTTTCGGTAGGGTTAATTTTAGAGAATCGCTCATAGAGGGTATATAATAAAACAAAGCGAAGTAATGAGAAAATGGATTGCTTCGCTTTGTTCGTCAGAATTATTTTTTTTATTTGTTGTGTTCGCGGATAAACATATCCAACGCTGCCGGCATGGAAGGAGCTGCACTTGAAGGAGCTTCCAAATCAAGACGCAGGCCTGCATCTTTTACGGCTTTAGCAGTAGTCGGTCCGAAGCTTCCGATAGCAATGTCTTTCTGTTCGAAGTTCGGGAAGTTCTTCATCAATGACTGAATACCTGCCGGGCTGAAGAATATCAGCATGTCGTAGTTGAATTCTTCTTCTGGAGTGAAATCGTTGCTGACAGTACGATACATTACAGCTTCCGTGTGCTGGATGTGGTTCTTGTCGAGCAAGTCTTTTACTTCGTCATTGTGTACGTCCGACATCGGAATAAAGTATTTTTCCGTATTATGCTTGATAATTTGCGGAAGCAGGTCAGCGAACTTTCCAGTAGCACCGAAGAATACTTTACGCTTGCGGTATTGAACGTATTTCTGAATATACAGAGCAATTGTTTCCGAAGTACAGAAATATTTCATTGTTTCCGGAATTGTTACGCGTAACTCTGCACACAAGCTAAAGAAGTGATCGATAGCATGGCGTGAAGTAAACACAATGGCTGTATGATCTAAGATAGAAACCTTCTGCTGTCTGAATTCTTTAGCTGACAAACTTTCTACTTTAATAAACGGGCGAAAATCTATCTTCACTCCGTACTTCTCAGCAATGTCAAAATAAGGGGACTTTTCAGTCGTTGGTTTAGGCTGAGAAACGAGGACTTTCTTTATTTTCAACGTTACTAAAATTTTAAAATCAAAATGTTATTTATATATATCAATCCTTTCCAGAGGAAAAGTAAGGGTATGATTTCGAGGGTGCAAAAGTACAGAATTAAATGTAAAATGCCATGAAAATGATTAAAAAAGTTCCTAATACACTTATAAAATAACAATATTTTGAAAGATATTACTGCTGTGAGTACGAAGGTTTTAGAAAAGTGAAAGTCTAAATTGAAATAAACGACGAGCAGTGACAAAGGAAATAAGACGAGGGAAATACCGGAGAGCAGATCAAAATAGGCAGAAATCCAGGCTTTATTTCTTTCTTTGTCAAAGAAAATCCAGTTGATAAATTGGTATAAAAGGGCTTTTCCTGTCACTGTCAATAGTACGCAGAATATGTAGATAAACAGAATGGCATAGTGCGAAACTATTTGGAACAGAAATGGGTCGATTTTAGAGAAAAAATCATATACAAATAATCCGGCGGATATGCAGCTTATACTTCCTAAGCTCAGGGTGTAGCGGATGTTGAAATTAGAAGTGTCGTCAAAAAGCCCTGCTCTTTCTTTGTGGCGGAAAAAACTTTTGATGTGCTGATAGAGGTATTTTTTCCCGTTTTTTAGGGCGTATACGGCCAAAAAAAAGCAAAGGAATACAATTCCCGTAACGGCAAAGTCATTTCTCAACTGATAAGGAATGGGTTCTCCTGCCATACCGTTTGTACACGGTGTTTCCTTACAATGCTGCAGTGCACTGTCTATCTGCTCTACGTGATGGTTGTAGAGTTCTTGAATCTGTGAGAAACCGGTATGGCAGAACTTGTTCATATTGCGGCAAATTTACGAATTTTTTTGCTCCAGTGAGGGATGGTATATAATAAATTTACAGCTTCTTCGGGAGTTTGTGCCACGTGCCAGATATTTCCGTGTTCTTTTCGCATGAAGTTCTGGGAAATAGCTTGTTGAAACATCTCTAGCAGCGGGTTATAAAATCCGTTGGTATTCAGTATGACGATGGGCTTCAGGTATAGTCCGAGCTGTTTCCAGGTAATGATTTCCAACAGCTCTTCCAGTGTACCGCATCCTCCGGGCAGGGCAATGACTCCGTCGGATAAATCGGCCATAAGTTGTTTGCGTTCGTGCATGCTTTCCGTCTCTATCAGTCGGGTCAGTCCTTTGTGGTGCCACCCTTGTTCTACCATGAATCGGGGAATGACACCGGTTACGGTTCCTCCGGCAGCAAGAGCCGCGTCACTGATGCGGCACATCAGTCCCAGGCATCCGGCTCCGTTAATAAGGTTGATATGTTTTTGTGCAAGAATTTTTCCCAGTTCTTCGGCTGCTTCGAAATAAACAGGGTCTATTTTGGTGCTGGAAGCACTGTATACGCATATATTTTTGATATCGTTCATGGTCTTTTTTAGTTTTTGCAAAGATAGGTAAAGGTGAGTGCAATGCCAAGCCAAAAGCTTGCTTTTGAGCGTAAGTATTGCCGAACCGCATCCTATCTTCGAGGATTCAAAGATAGGTAAAGGTGAGTGCATAGCCAACCGTTATGCCAACAAAAAGGGCCTGACCATCTTCTGATGTATCAAGCCCTCTGTATGGTTAGTGGAAGGTTTCAGTTTATTTCAGTCCGAAAGCTTCTTTCACTTTGTCTACATAATCCAGTTTCTCCCAAGTGAAGAGTTCTACTTCTACGTCTTTGTTGCCTTCGTAAGCCGATTCGAAATGTTTGGTAACGATTTGCGGTTCACGGCCCATGTGTCCGTAAGCAGCAGTTTCGCTATAAATCGGGTTGCGCAGCTTCAAGCGTTCTTCGATGGCACGCGGACGCATATCGAAGATTTCATCCACTTTCTTAGCGATTTCTCCGTCGGTCAGAGCTACATTGCTACGTCCGTAAGTATTTACGTAGATATTGATTGGACGTGCCACTCCGATGGCGTATGAAACCTGTACCAATACTTCGTCTGCTACTCCGGCAGCTACCAGGTTCTTGGCAATGTGGCGTGCAGCGTATGCAGCACTACGGTCTACCTTGCTGGGGTCTTTTCCTGAGAAAGCACCTCCTCCGTGAGCTCCGGCACCACCGTAAGTGTCTACAATAATCTTACGGCCAGTCAGTCCGGTATCACCGTGAGGACCACCAATCACGAACTTACCTGTCGGGTTTACGTGGTATTTAATCTGGTCGTTGAACAAAGCCAGTACCTGCGGGTTATGGATTTCTGCAATGACACGTGGCATCAGGATTTCAATTACGTCTTTGCGAATCTGTGCCAGCATTTCTTCATCTGCCTTCAATTGAGCTTCTTTTGAGTCATTTTCCGGCTGGATAAATTCGTCGTGCTGAGTAGATACTACGATGGTATCAATACGTACCGGACGACGGTTGTCATCGTATTCAATAGTTACCTGGCTCTTAGAGTCCGGACGAAGGTAAGTCATCACCTTTCCTTCACGACGGATGTCGGCCAATACCATCAGCAGTTTGTGTGCCAGGTCGAGTGACAACGGCATGTAGTTTTCTGTTTCGTTGGTAGCATAACCGAACATCATACCCTGGTCGCCTGCTCCCTGATTCATCGGGTCTTCGCGTTCTACTCCACGGTTGATGTCAGGACTCTGTTCGTGAATGGCAGAGAATACACCGCATGAATTACCTTCGAACATGTATTCGCTCTTGGTATAGCCTATCTTATTAATTACCTCGCGTGCTACGCGCTGCAAATCAATATACGCTTTGGTTTTCACTTCTCCTGCCAGTACCACCTGTCCGGTAGTTACCAGAGTTTCGCAAGCTACTTTTGAACTGGGGTCGTAAGCCAACAGTTTGTCAAGCACAGCGTCCGAAATTTGATCGGCCACTTTGTCGGGGTGTCCTTCAGACACCGATTCGGATGTGAATAAGTATCCCATTGTTGTGGTAAATTAAAATTGTTAATGGTTTGTTTTTATCCGTGTACGGACAGAGTAGAGAAGTAATCTTCGGGGAAATAACAATGTGTTTTAGCATTTTTTTCCGTGGTTGCAAGCTACTCAAATCTTTCCACTTTTTATTTTCGCTGCAAAGATAGTGATATAAATTGGAATAATTACAATTTCAGTTTCTTTTTAACATAGCTTTATGCTACTTGCCTGTTGCCAAATTATTCCTGATATAGTTCGGACAATGTTTTTTCCCGGGTAGGGTGGATTACGTTTCCCGCAATTTCGATTAGGGGTTTCATCACAAAATCTCTTTCCGTCATCAAGGGATGGGGAATCGTAAGTTCAGGTGTCTGGAGCACGAGAGTGTCGTATAAAAGAATATCAATATCAATGAGTCGGTCGCTGTAGCTGCCGTTGACTGATTTCTTTGTTCTGCCGAGCTCTTTTTCTATTTCCTGTGTGATGTGCAGTATCTCAATAGGAGAGAGGCTGGTTTCCAGTCCTATTGCTGCATTGAGAAAGCTGTGGTCTGATTCAAATCCCCAAGGAGCTGTTTCATAAAAAGAGGATAGGGAAACTTGCTTCCCTATCCTTTCCTGTAGTTTATAGATGGCGGTACGTAAATTAGCTTCTTTATCGCCAAGGTTTGTACCTAATCCCAGATAAACTGTTGCCATAGAGTGATGGTTTATTTATCCAGAATCAGCATGGCATCACCGTAAGTACCAAAACGGTAATCTTCTTTCAGTGCGATGTTGTAAGCATCCATGATCAGTTCATATCCTCCGTAAGCACATACAAGCATCAGCATGGTAGAAAGCGGCATGTGGAAATTGCTTACCATGGCATTGGCTACTGAGAAGTCGTAAGGAGGGAAAATAAATTTGTTGGTCCATCCTTCGAACTCTTTCAAATGGCCGTCTGTACCCACAGCTGTTTCAATGGCACGCATCACGGTAGTACCGATGGCACATACCTTGTTGCCTCTGTCTTTGGCTTCGTTGACGATGCGGCAGGCTTCAGCGTTGACGAACATCTGTTCAGAATCCATTTTGTGTTTGGTCAAATCTTCCACGTCGATGTCGCGGAAGTTGCCCAATCCGGCGTGCATGGTAATGAAAGAGAAGTCAATGCCTTTGATTTCCATACGTTTCATAAGTTCACGGCTGAAGTGGAGACCGGCTGCCGGTACGGTAACGGCTCCTTCATTTTTGGCGTAGATAGTCTGGAAACGTTCTTCGTCTTCCGGTTCTGCCGGGCGATGGATGAAAGGAGGCAATGGAGGTTCTCCCAAGGCATACAAAGCCTTCTTGAATTCATCATGAGGACCGTCGTACAAAAAGCGGAGTGTACGTCCGCGAGAAGTCGTATTGTCAATTACTTCGGCCACCATCGAGTCATCGTCGCCGAAATACAGCTTGTTACCGATACGGATTTTACGGGCGGGGTCTACCAGCACATCCCACAAGCGCAGTTCTTCGTTCAACTCACGGAGCAGGAATACTTCAATGCGGGCACCCGTTTTTTCCTTGTTACCATACAAACGAGCAGGAAAGACTTTGGTATCGTTAAAGATAAACACGTCTTTGTCGTCGAAATAGTTCAGTATATCCTTGAAATTGACATGTTCAATTTCTCCGGTTGACTTGTGAATTACCATCAGGCGGGATTCATCTCTGTATTTAGCCGGATAAAGAGCGATTTTTTCTTCCGGCAACTTGAATTTGAATTGTGACAGTTTCATCTTCTTCCTTTCTTTCCTTAATCGTTTATAACTTCTATTTCTTGCTGGTCGAGCCAGGCTTCAAAATCTTCCACTTTCATACAGTCTTCCAACTTTACTTCTCCTACCCGTGTACGTATCAGACCGGTCAGGTGGGCACCACTTTGCAGTGCCTGGCCAATGTCTCTGGCCAATGCCCGTATGTAAGTACCCTTGCTGCAGACTACCCGTATCTTAATTTCCGGCAGGTTGCATTCCAGCAACTCGATTTCATCGATGACCAGAATCTTGGGTTTCAGTTCTACTTCATCTCCTTTTCTTGCCAGGTCGTATGCACGCTTACCGTCAACTTTGCATGCGGAAAATGCTGGTGGTACCTGTTCAATGGTGCCGACAAACTTTTTTAATGTTTCCTCGACCATTTCTTTGGTGATATGGTCGGTAGGGTAAGTTGCGTCAATTTCTTTTTCCAGGTCGAATGAGGGCGTGGTTGCTCCCAGCTGGAGAGTGGCAATGTACTCTTTCGTATGATACTGGAACTCCTCAATACGCTTTGTGGCCTTTCCGGTGCAGATAATCATCACTCCGGTGGCCAGCGGATCGAGCGTGCCGGCATGTCCTACTTTTATTTTCTTTACTCCTAATTTACGACTGATGTGGTATCGTATCTTATTCACCACGGCAAAAGAGGTCCATCGCAGTGGCTTGTTAAAATATAATACTTCTCCTTCTTTGAAATTCATTAAGCCAATTCTAAATTATATCCTAAAAAAGACATGATTAGTATGATGCTTCCTACAATGATACGGTACCAGCCAAAAGCTACAAATCCATATTTTGTCACAAAGCTGATGAAAAATTTGATAGCCAGCAATGCTACGATGAAGGCTACGACATTACCCACAATTAAAGTTGTCAGATTAGTCGATATGATTTCAGTTCCTCCATCCATGAATAATTTGGCCATTTTATACACTGTAGCTGCAAACATGGTGGGCACTGCCAGAAAAAAAGAGAATTCTGCTGCTTTCTTTCGGGTAAGTTTTTGTGCCATACCTCCTACAATTGTCGCCATGGAGCGTGATACTCCCGGTATCATAGAAATACATTGGAATAATCCTATAAAAAAGGCTCTTTTTTCCGTCAAAACAGTTTTTTCGCTTCCGTTGCCGAAAATTTTGTCACAGAATAGCATAAATATACCTCCTGCTATTAACATGACAGCTACCACAGTTACGCTTTCCAGCATCGCATCTATCATGTCACTGAAAAGAAGTCCCAATACAGCGGCAGGGATAAAAGCAACTAATAGCTTCCAGTAAAAGTCATATTTGTGAAGGAAACGCTTCATCGGGGTACAATTTTCTGGCATGGGGGTATGGTTGAGACGGAAAAAGTTTTTCCAGTATAAACATACCACCGACAGGATTGCACCAAACTGGATAATAAATGTAAAAGCCTTGACAAAATCCGTACTTTCTACCCCTAAAATATGCTGGGTAATAATCATGTGGCCTGTAGATGACACAGGAAGAAATTCAGTAAGTCCTTCTACAATGGCAATTACAATCGTTTGAAATAAGCTTAAATCTCCTTCCATTACAGTCTTTCCTCTTCTTTTGCAGTTATTTCTTTATCTTTCGGTTTTCTCAGGATACCATAAATCATGAAAATGAATCCCAAAAAGCAAACAACGGGAGCCACTTTGATGCGGCGTACACTGAAAATATCCGGTTCAAAGGCTGTTTCAGTAGAGCCGGGTCCGCTCATTAACAGGAATCCGATGATAATGACTATCATACCTATGGCAAGCAGTATGAAGTTGGTTTTATCAAAAGCAAAACTTTTTTTGTCCATAATGAATTTTGTCTATTTAGTTTGAACATTAAAGGCGATATAAATCTCCGGCTTTCATCTTCAAATATTTGTTGATGGAGATGTAGGCACATAAGGTGGCAATGAGGATACCCGAGATGAAAACAGCTCCCATTACACAAAGCATTACTTCGGGAGTAATGAGCTCCAGCAGTCCCGGCTCATAGTTGACAAGCATATAAGACAGACTGATGAGCAGGGCATTGGCCATGGCCGCCGCAAGAATGCCTATCCAGACATTTCTGACAATGAACGGTCGCCGGATGAATGACCAGCTTGCACCTACCAGCTTCATGGTGTGAATCAGAAAACGTTTGGAGTAAATGGTCAGCCGTATGGTATTGTTGATCAATGCAAATGAAATAAGGGTGAGCAAAGCAGCCAGCCCTAACAGGAACATGCTGATTTTGCGTATGTTCTGGTTGATGGTATCAATCAGGTCCTGCGGATAATTTACTTCAATGACTTTTTTATTGTCCAGCAGTTTTTCCTGAATCCAGCTCAGGCTGTCAGAATTGGCGTATGCCGCATTGAGCTTGATTTCGATGGAAGCCGTAAACGGATTATAGCCTAAGAATTCAGCCGGATCTGTTCCCATGGCTTCTGTCTGTTCTTTCAGAGCCTGTGCTTTCGATATATAAGTGGCCTGCTTCACAAAAGGCTCTTCTTCCAGCTGCTTTTGGAAGCGGATGGCTTCTGCTTCTTTCATGTCGTCGTTGAGAAGAACGGAAAAGTTGATATTCTCACGTACGTATACAGAAAGATTGTTGGCGGTCATGACAAAAAAGACCACCATACCCAACAACAGCAGTACCAGCATTGTACTGATGCAGGAGGTAATGAATTGCATATCGAAAAGGCTACCCGACTTCTGACTCATAATTTCTTATTTTTTTCTGAATACATAAATCATGGAACTGCTCCGGTCTTTCTTGGCCAGTGAAACAATCCATGCTTCCGCTCCGGTAATCAGGCCTTTTATGAACGGGAAAGCACTTTTCCGGTACTTCTCGCTCAGCATAGATACGTAAAATGCATCAAAAGGCATCGGATGCCGTTCGCAGAGAATAAAGTCGTGTTTGGCTCCAAACTGCTGCATGACGGAGGGACTGAAATGCCACAAGTGTCGGGGAACATCGTAGGCACCCCACATTTCTTTGTATTTTTCGGCATCGAATGAAGTAGGGTTGGGCACAGCTATAATGAGTATGCCCTGGTCTTTCAGAATACGTTTCAGTGTCTCCCAGGTTTCATTCAAATGTTCCAGATGCTCCATGACATGCCACAACGTGATGACATCGAACGACTTGTCGGCAAACTCATTGAGGGCTTCCGGAGCTGCCACGTCCAGTTCAAAATGCTCTTTGGCAAACTGGCGGGCCTGAGGGCTTTTTTCGATGGCAGAAACGTGCCATCCTCTTTCCTGCATGAAATGCGGAAAGTAGCCTGTGCCGGTACCGATGTCCAGCAGGTTGCCCTGACTTAATCGGGAGTTATGCTTGACAAGGCGTGCTTTACGGGCAAGCATAACACGACGCACCCAGTGATATACACGGTTCATCAACCCTTTGTGCGTATCGCTGTGTGAAATATAATCTGGAGTTTCGTAGTAGCGTCCTATTTCTGCTTCAACCGGAACAGGATGAGTGAACTGGAAACCGCAGTCTTTGCAACGACAAATCTGAAAGGACTCACCGGAAGCATAGTGGTCTGTACATGTCATTACCTCTTCAAAGTGGTTTCCTCCACAAAGTGGACATTTATCTATTTTCAGTATATTCACTTTATTCCCTAATTTGCTGCAAAATAACAAATAAAAAGCCTATGGCATGATTTTCTTTAAAAGTTTTTAAGAGTATAGAATGCTTTATGTATGTTTTTTGTAACTTAGCCCCGAATAATGAATATTTGCCAATAGATTATGGAGAAAAAAAGATTGACACGGTCAAACAATCGTATGATAGGTGGGGTTTGTGCTGGGATAGCCGATTATTTTGAATGGGATATTACTTTGGTGCGTATTATTTACGTACTGGCTACATTTTTTACAGCTTTTTCCGGTGGACTGGTTTATTTGATTCTTTGGCTGATCATGCCGGAAGCCAGAAGAGAATAATTAAAGAACAGGCTTGTATCAATAGGCATACGGGCTGTAAGTATTTAGGTTTTCCTCACGTGAAACATACGTTTTGCGGAGCGGAAACCTATGTTTCGCATGTCGGAAACGTAGGTTTCCGCCTTATGAAACGTAAAAAACCTGCAAGCATCCTGAAAAAGATGTCTGCAGGTTTTTATTTTGTTTTCTCAGAGCTATTTCTAGGAGAGTTATTCGGTTACTTCTATGCCTTTCAGAGTGGCAGAGCTTGATTCCGTGATTTTTACTTTTACAAAATCACCGATGCGGTGGCTGCTACGGTCAAAGACTACGACTTTGTTTTGTTCCGTACGACCGAACAGCTGTTCTTTAGAGCGTTTGGATACGCCTTCTACCAATACTTCGAAAGTTTTTCCTACATCTTTGGCATTGCTTTCGGCAGAAAGCTGGTTCTGCAGTTCAATCATTTCATTCAGTCGGCGAATTTTGATTTCTTCGGGCACGTCGTCCGGAAGATGTTTGGAAGCGTATGTCCCCGGTCGTTCAGAATATTTGAACATGAAAGCCGAGTCGTACGCACATTCGCGCATCAGCGACAAAGACATCTGATGGTCTTCTTCTGTTTCAGAATGGAAGCCCGAGAAAATATCGGTACTGAGTCCGCAATCGGGGATGATTCTCCGGATAGCGGCTACTCTTTCCAGGTACCATTCGCGAGTATATTTACGGTTCATCAGTTTCAGGATGCGTGAACTTCCGCTCTGAACGGGCAGGTGGATGTGCTTGCATACATTGGGCACTTCTGCAATGACATGAAGCGTTTCGTCACTCATGTCTTTGGGGTGTGAAGTGGTGAAACGTACGCGCATGTCGGGCACCGCTTCGGCTACGATGCGGAGCAGCATGGGGAAAGTCACTGTCTGGCCGTCTTTTTCAAAACGGTATGAGTTGACGTTCTGTCCCAACAGGGTTACTTCCTTATAGCCTTTTCGTTGCAGGTCGCGTACTTCGTTCAGGATACTTTCCACGTCACGGCTGCGTTCACGTCCGCGTGTATAAGGTACAATACAGTAATGGCAGAAATTGTTACATCCTCGCATGATGGAAACGAAGCCTGAAATATGGTTTCCGCAAATACGTGAAGGAATCACGTCACGGTAAGTTTCCGTAGTAGAAAGTTCCACATTGATGGCTTTTTCTCCTGCTTCTACGGCTGCAATCAGGTCGGGTAAGGTCAGGTAGGCATCCGGACCGGCTACTAAGTCTACATGATGTTTTTCAATCAGTTCGTTTTTCACTCGTTCGGCCATACATCCCAATACGCCTACAATCAGGTGTTTCCGCTTTTTGCGCAAAGAATGGAAAAACTCCAGTCGGTTCAGGATTTTCTGTTCCGCATTGTCGCGGATGGAGCAGGTATTCATGAACACGGCATCGGCCTCCTCTAAAGTGTCACAAGGAGAATATCCGGCCATTTGCATGATAGATGCAATTACTTCACTGTCTGCCACATTCATCTGGCATCCGTAGGTCTCGATAAACAATTTCTTGCTTTCGTTTTCAGTTGCAGATTTAAAGTCTGCTCCTGTAGCTTCTTTTGTCATAAGGTTTTCTATATTAAAAATTTGCTTGCAAAGATATCTGTTTCTTGGTTAACTTCCATAAAAAGGGTGGGAGATATAGATTTTATTCGTATCTTTGAAGAAAACCTTAACACTTAATATTTATGGATGTAATTCAAATTCTTGTTTTTTTAGGTATAATTGGCTGGGGACTTTTTCAGGTCAGAACCCAGAAACAGAAGAAGCCGAAGCGTGTAAAGACCGTAAGACAGGCACCTCCGGCAGCATCTTTTTCTGTGAAAGAGGAGATTCCTGAAGAAGTGATACCGGCTCCTGTACCCGAAGCAAGGAAGAAACGGAGATATACTTCAGCCCAACCTTCCACTCCGAAAGAACAAGCATTGAATGTACCGAAAAAAGAGGAGCAGAAGCCTGAAATAGCTTTTCGTAATGCAGCAGATGCAAGGAGGGCTTTTATCTATTCCGAGATTTTTCGCCGTAAATATGACTGATTGACTAACTTTTTTAATACTAACATAAAAAACACTTGATACTATGAGCTTTAACTTTATTACGGCAGCCGAAGCTGCCAGCTATATTAAGGATGGGGACATTGTTGGACTGAGTGGCTTCACCCCTGCCGGAAGTCCGAAGGCTGTGACTGCAGAGTTAGCGAAAATAGCAGAAGAAAAACACGCAAAGGGAGAATCCTTTCAGATTGGCTTGATTACAGGAGCTTCGACGGGAGATTCTTGTGACGGGATGCTGACACGTGCACATGCCATTAAGTTCCGTGCTCCTTATACCACTAATGCGGACTTCCGGAAGGCTGTAAATAACGGCGAAATCAATTATACAGACATTCATCTGTCACAGGTGGCTCAGCGTTTGCGTTCCGGCTTCTTGGGACATGTAAATGTGGCTATCATAGAAGCTTGTGAAATTACGGAAGACGGACGTATTTACCTGACTGCGGGAGTGGGTATTACGCCGACCATTGCACGACTGGCCGATAAAGTCATTGTGGAATTGAATGCTGCACACAGTAAAAGCCTGATAGGCATGCACGATTTGTATGAAATGGAACGTCCTCCTTATCGTCGTCCGATTCCTATCGTTCGTCCGAGTGATCGTATTGGCCTTCCTTATATTCAAGTAGACCCTTCCAAGATTGCTGGCGTGGTAGAAACCAATATGCCGGATGAGGCGCGTGGTTTCCATGAATCCGACCCCGTGACAGATAAAATCGGTCAGAATGTGGCTGAATTCTTGGCTTCGGACATGCGCAGGGGCATTATTCCTTCTACCTTCCTTCCTTTGCAGTCGGGAGTAGGAAATATTGCTAATGCCGTGTTGAGCGCATTGGGTAAGGATCCCAGCATTCCTCCTTTTGAGATGTACACTGAAGTGATTCAGAATTCCGTTATTAAACTGGTGAAAGAGGGTAGAATCAAGTTTGGTAGTACCTGTTCTTTGAGTGTGACGAATGACTGTTTGCAAGATATTTATGACAATATGGACTTTTTCCGTCATAAACTGGTGCTGCGTCCTTCTGAAATTTCCAACTGTCCGGAAGTAGTTCGCCGTATTGGAGTGATTTCAATGAATACCGCTATTGAAGTAGATATTTATGGTAATGTCAATTCCACTCATATTTGCGGAACCAAGATGATGAACGGTATCGGAGGTTCCGGCGACTTTACCCGCAGTGCCTATATCTCTATTTTCTCTTGTCCGTCGACTGCCAAAGGAGGTTGCATCAGCTCTATTGTACCGATGGTATCTCATCTGGACCACAGCGAGCATTCAGTCAATGTCATTATCACCGAACAGGGTATAGCCGACTTGCGTGGAAAGAGCCCGATGGAACGTGCGGAAGCGGTTATTGAAAACTGTGCACATCCTGATTACAAGCAACTGCTTTGGGATTATCTGAAGATTTCTACGAAAGGACAGACTTGTCACAGCTTATCTGCTGCATTGGGTATGCATCAGGTGTTTATCAATAAAGGTGATATGCGTCTGACAGACTGGGCTGAGTTTCAGAAGTAATTATCCTTGATATATAAAATAAGAAATATGCCTCGCAGCAGAAATGCTGCGAGGCATATTTGTGTGAAGCGGGTGTGAATATTTATTTTACTTCGATTTGTATCTTTCCTGATTTCAGGCCTTTTGCAGTGACTTGTAACTCAAGGGTACCTGCTTCTTTTCCTGATTGCACAATTGCAGTCAGCATGCCGTTGAAGGCGTGCATCTGAGGCAGGTGGAACAAATCCAGACAAGTCGGATCTCCATTGGCTGAGGCTTTGTAGTTTCCGGCTCCTTTCACTTTAAACTTCACCAGGCGCATATCTGTGGGGCAGAGATTTCCGTCTTTGTCCACAACACGTACGGTTACGTATGCCAAATCTTTTCCATCGGCTGTGAGTGACTGGCGTGAAGAAACCAATTCAATATGATGTGGTTTTCCAGCCGTGCGGATGATTTTTTCAGCTTTGGCTGTGCCATGCTCATCGTATGCCACGACTTTTACTTCTCCCGGTTCGTAAATAGCGTTGTGCCACATCAGGCGGTAACGGTTTTCTACGCTTTGGTTGTTCTTCGTCTGTTTTCCATAACTTTTTCCGTTAATGAAAAGTTCGGCTGTCGGATAATTGGTATAGACAAATACGGGTACTTCTTTTCCTTCTCTGCCTTCCCAGTTCCAATGAGGGAGAATATGAAGTGTTTCAGCTTGCTTGTTCCATACGCTGCGGTATAAATAGTACCGGTCCTTTGGCAAAGAAGCTAAGTCAATAATACCGAACATGGAGCTGTGGTTGGGCCATGCATCCGTATCGTATGGACTGGGTTCGCCCAGGTAATCAAAACCTGTCCAGACAAATTGACCTAAAGTCCATTGGTGGTCATCGGCCTGAGCGAAATCTATATCGGGAATGTTAGACCAGGAGCAGTATTCCAGGTCGTAAGAAGAAGACTGATGATCTTCGTATTTGGCATCGGCTTTACGTTCTGCCGGGAATTTATATACACCGCGTGAGCTGACGGTAGAAGAGGTTTCTGAGCCTAACACAAGGTTCTGGGGCAATCGTTGGTAGGCTTCTTCATAGCGGTGTGCGCGATAATTGAATCCTGGAATGTCGAGCATAGCCGCAAAACCGTTGTCGAGTACGCAACTAACCTGGTCCATGCCGCAGGTAACCGGACGGGTAGGGTCCTCCCGGTGGCAAATATCTTGCAGGAACTTGGCTACTTTGTATCCTTCACTGCTGCATTGGGTGGGCACTTCATTACCGATGCTCCACATCACTACACAGGGATTGTTCCGGTATTGCCGTAGCATGTTTACCATGTCTTTCTCAGCCCATTCGTTGAAATAGCGGTGGTATCCGTTTTCACACTTGGCAATGTCCCATTCATCGAAAGGTTCAATCATCATCATGAATCCCATTTCATCGCAGAGGCTGACAAGTTCTGGTGCCGGCATGTTGTGTGCAGTACGAATGGCATCGCAACCCATGTCTTTCAATAGCGTAAGCTGATGGCGTAGCGCAGATACGTTGATGGCAGCTCCCAAAGGACCTAAATCGTGGTGGTTGCACACTCCTTGGAATTTACGGTGCTGGCCGTTCAGGAAAAAGCCCTTGTCGGCTACAAATTCGATGGAACGGATACCAAAGCGGGTGGTATAAGTATCTGTAAGTTTTCCGTTGGCATAGATTTTAGATACGGCCTGATATAAGAACGGTGTTTCGGGCGACCACAATTGCGGGTTTTCTACAATAAAATTTTGTGTAAACGGTTGCCCGTGATTGATACGTCCGCTGTTTTTCTTGAAAGAAACTCTTTTTCCGTTCGGATCCAGAATTTCTGTTTCTATGGTAATTTCTTCTTTTCCTGCATTCTGTAAAGAGGTACGAAGGCAAACCGAAGCATAGTCATTAGCAACGTGTGGGGTGGTAACCTGTGTTCCCCATATAGGTACATGTATTTTTTCTGCAGTAATCAGATGGACATTCCGGTAAAGTCCGACTCCCGGATACCAGCGGGAAGATTGAGGACGGTTTTCCAGACGTACAGCCAATACATTGTCTTTTCCTTCTTTGTGCAGAAGCTCAGTAATGTCACAATGGAAGGAATTGTAACCGAAAGGCCAGAAGCAGGCTTCTTTTCCATTGACATACACGCGGGCTTCACTCATGGCTCCATCAAAAACCAGTGTTGTCTTTTTGTCAGGGTCTGCATCGAAACGGGTGCGATACCATCCTACTCCCACATAAGGAAGTCCTCCGGTACGTCCGGTCTTGACAGATGCCTGTTTCTCCAAGTTCTGAGTAATGGCTACATTCTGTAAGTCATTGTTGCGGTCAAACGGTCCATAAATGGCCCAGTCGTGTGGAATACAGACAGATTCCCATTGCGAGTCGTTGAATGTCACAGCTTCAGCTCCATTGGCTTCTCCTTTGTGGAATTTCCAGCCAGTTTCCAGCAGTTGTTCATAACGTTGTGCGTTGAGACAGCATACGCTACACAGTATAGCGGCGAGCAGTAAGAGTTTACGGATGTGCATAGATTTTTAGGATTAGGTTTTCATTTATCAGGCAAAGATAAACTTTTCGTTCGAAACTATCCTTATTTATTCCTGAACTCTTACTATATTTGCGGAGAAATTGGAGAAATACGTAATAATCAATCATATAATATTTCGCTATGGAATATAATTTCAGAGAAATTGAGAAGAAGTGGCAGCAGAGATGGGTGGAACGCAAGACCTATAAAGTTGTCGAAGATGAATCCAAGAAAAAGTTCTATGTGTTGAACATGTTCCCTTATCCGTCGGGAGCGGGACTTCACGTAGGTCATCCGCTGGGATACATTGCCAGCGATATTTATGCACGCTACAAACGTTTGCAAGGATTCAATGTATTGAATCCGATGGGATATGATGCATACGGTTTGCCGGCTGAACAGTATGCCATTCAGACCGGACAGCATCCGGCCGTTACTACCGCAGCTAACATTGCACGTTATCGTGAGCAGTTGGACAAGATTGGCTTTTCGTTCGACTGGGATCGTGAGGTACGTACGTGTGAACCTGGATATTATCACTGGACACAGTGGGCTTTCCAGAAAATGTTCAACAGCTTCTATTGCAATTCATGTCAGAAAGCACAGCCTATCAGCAAGCTGATTGCTCATTTTGAGGCTGAAGGAACAAAGGGGCTGGACGTGGCATGCAGCGAAGAACTGAATTTTACTGCAGAAGAATGGAAAGCTAAGACAGAAAAGGAACAGCAGGAAATTCTGATGAACTACCGTATTGCTTACTTAGGAGAGACCATGGTAAACTGGTGTCCGGCATTGGGTACGGTATTGGCAAACGATGAAGTTGTAGACGGGGTATCTGAACGTGGTGGACATCCGGTGGTACAGAAAAAGATGCGCCAGTGGTGTTTGCGTGTGTCTGCTTATGCACAGCGTTTGCTTGACGGACTGGAAACGGTAGACTGGACAGACTCTTTGAAAGAAACTCAGCGTAACTGGATTGGCCGTTCAGAAGGTACTGAAGTACGTTTCAAGGTAAAAGACAGCGATTTGGAATTTACTATCTTTACTACACGTGCCGATACGATGTTCGGTGTGACTTTCATGGTACTTGCACCTGAAAGTGAACTGGTGCCGATGCTGACAACCGAAGCACAGCGTGCAGAAGTTGAGGCTTATCTGGACCGTACAAAGAAGCGTACAGAACGTGAACGTATTGCTGACCGTCGTGTAACGGGTGTGTTCAGTGGTTCGTATGCCGTAAATCCGTTTACAGGAGAATCTGTTCCAGTATGGATTAGTGATTATGTATTGGCTGGTTATGGAACAGGAGCCATCATGGCGGTACCTGCGCACGATAGTCGTGACTATGCATTTGCCAAACATTTCAACTTGCCGATTGTACCGCTGGTAGAAGGTTGTGACGTAAGCGAAGAAAGTTTCGATGCGAAGGAAGGAATCGTTTGTAACTCTCCGAAAGCCGGGGTAACTCCTTATTGCGATTTGACGCTGAATGGCCTGACTATCAAAGAAGCCATTGCAGCTACCAAGAAATATGTGAAAGAGCATAATCTGGGCCGTGTGAAAGTCAACTTCCGTTTGCGTGATGCGATTTTCTCTCGCCAGCGTTATTGGGGTGAACCGTTCCCGGTATATTACAAGGACGGTATGCCGTATATGATTGACGAAAGCAAGCTTCCGCTGGAACTTCCTGAAGTTGCTAAGTTCTTGCCTACAGAAAGCGGAGAACCTCCTTTGGGACATGCAACTCGTTGGGCGTGGGATGTAGCCAAAGGTGAAGTCGTAGAAAACACGAAGATTGATAACGTGAATGTATTCCCTCTGGAATTGAATACTATGCCGGGATTTGCCGGTTCCAGCGCATATTATTTGCGTTATATGGATCCGCATAACAATGAAGCGCTGGTTTCTGAGAAGGCAGACCATTACTGGCAGAACGTAGACCTTTATGTAGGAGGTACGGAACATGCTACCGGTCACTTGATTTATTCTCGTTTCTGGAATAAATTCCTATTCGACCTAGGCATCAGCATCAAGGAAGAACCGTTCCAGAAACTGGTGAATCAGGGAATGATTCAGGGACGAAGCAACTTTGTATATCGTATTAAGGATACCAATACTTTTGTGTCATTGGGACTGAAAGACCAGTATGAAGTAACTCAGTTGCATGTAGATGTAAACATTGTATCGAATGATGTACTGGATGTGGAAGCCTTCAAGAACTGGCGTCCGGAATACCATAATGCAGAGTTTATTTTGGAAGATGGCAAGTATATCTGTGGTTGGGCGGTTGAAAAGATGAGTAAGTCCATGTATAACGTGGTGAACCCGGATATGATTGTAGAACGTTATGGAGCAGATACATTGCGTATGTATGAAATGTTCCTTGGCCCGGTAGAACAGTCTAAACCATGGGATACCAATGGTATTGACGGAGTACACCGCTTCCTGAAGAAGCTTTGGAATTTGTTCTATGACCGTCAGGGTGCTTTCTTGCCTGCTGAAGGAGAAGCTACCAAAGAAGAACTGAAAGCCATTCATAAACTGATTAAGAAGGTGACAGGAGATATTGAAACCTTCTCTTACAACACCTCTATTAGTGCCTTTATGATTTGTGTCAATGAATTGACTTCATTGAAATGTCGCAACAAGGCTGTGATGAGCAATCTGGTAGTGCTTTTGGCTCCGTTTGCTCCGCATTTGGCAGAAGAATTGTGGGAAGCTTTGGGCAATACTTCTTCTGTATGCGATGCACATTGGCCGGAATTCAATGAGGAATATTTGAAAGAAGACAGTGTAAAATATACTATTTCTTTCAATGGTAAGGCTCGCTTTACAATGGAGTTCCCTGCTGATGCAGACAATAATACCATCCAGGCTGCTGTACTGGCTGAAGAACAGTCACAGAAGTGGATTGAGGGCAAGACTCCGAAGAAGGTGATTATTGTACCGAAGAAAATTGTAAACATTGTACTTTAACCTTTTAAATGCTCGTCCGGAATGAACAGGAGATATCTTCTGTTCATTCCGGATTGTTTTTTTATTGTCTATGGAAGCTTTATTAAAGAAAAAGTTGGGCAGGGAGTCCAGAGACTATTTGGCCATAACCTTCGGGCTGATTTGTTATTCCATTGGCTGGGCTGCATTTATGCTTCCCTATCAGATTACTACCGGAGGGGTAACGGGTATTGCGGCAATTATCTATTATGCCACAGGCATAGAGATTCAAGTCTCTTATTTTGTGATTAATGCTATATTCCTGGGTTTTGCCTTGAAAATATTAGGGCCTAAATTTAGTATTAAGACCGTCTTTGCCATTTTTATGCTGACTTTCCTGCTATGGTTCTTTCAGATGATTTTGAAAGATGAGAATGGAAACCTTCCTCAGTTGTTAGGTCCTGGTCAGGATTTTATGGCTTGTGTGATAGGTGCCGGTCTGCTGGGTTTTGGAATTGGTATCGTGTTCTGTAATAATGGAAGTACGGGTGGAACGGATATCATTGCCTGGATTATCAATAAGTATAAGGATGTTACGTTGGGACGGATGATGATGTATTGTGACATCGTCATCATTTCATCCTGTTATTTTATTTTTCACGACTGGCGCAGGGTATTGTTCGGTTTTTGTGTCTTGTTTGTGATGAGTATTGTTATTGACTATGTGATTAACAGTACACGTCAGTCTGTGCAGTTCCTGATATTCTCACGCAAATATGAGGAAATAGCCGAAGGGATTGCGACAAAGATTGATCGTGGGGTGACTTTACTTGATGGAAAAGGATGGTACAGTAAACAGGAAATAAAGGTAGTAGTGGTTTTGGCTAAAAAACGGGAATCACTCGATATCTTCCGGTTAGTAAAGGATATTGATCCGAATGCCTTCATTTCACAAAGCAATGTAGTTGGAGTATATGGTGAAGGTTTTGATAAGCTTAAAGTAAAATAAACTTTTCCCTTAAAAAACTAAAATAAAATAAGTTTTTTCGATTAATTTGGCTTATCGGAAAAACTTATTTTATTTTGTACTTGATATTGCGATACTTGAATCTATAACGTGAAAAATATGTCAAAAGTCATTCTGATGATGTTACTGGCCTTTTTACTGACTTATGGAAATCATGCGTCGGGCAGTAGTTTATCTCAAATCCATCAGCTGCATACTGGATGGGAATTTTCAATGTACGGTAGTAGCGAATGGTTGTCTGCACAGGTGCCGGGCACGGTGCATCAAGACCTGATAGCTCATGATAAATTGCCTGATCCTTTTTATGGCATGAATGAGCAGAAAATACAATGGGTGGAAAAGGAAGACTGGTTGTATCGTACTTCATTTGTACTGACAGAAGAGCAGCTGCATCATGAAGGAGTGTATCTGGTTTTTGAAGGGCTTGATACCTATGCAGATGTTTTCTTAAACGGTTCTTTGCTGTTGAAAGCAGATAATATGTTTGTGGGGTATCGGGTTCCTGTCAAGTCTGTTTTAAGAAAAGGAGAAAATAAGCTTGTAGTACGCTTTCGTTCGCCCATTCGGGAAGCGATGCCACAATGGGAGAGTAACGGGTTTGATTATCCGGCCGATAATGATCATTATCCACAGAAGCTAAGTATTTTTACTCGTAAGGCACCTTATTCTTATGGATGGGACTGGGGTATCCGTATGGTGACTTGTGGCATTTGGCGGCCGGTGTATCTGCAGTTTGCGGACCGGGCGGTAGTGGAAGATTATTTCGTGCACCAGCAGTCAGTCAGCGCCGAACGGGCAGAGGTAGACAATCGCTTAGAAATAAACAATATTAGCAATCATACACAGCAGGCTGTGGTACGTGTGACGTACAGTTATACGGGTGAACCAGATAAGAACGTGGAGCAGACGGTGGAATTGCAGCCGGGGCTTAATCATATTTCTCTTCCTGTAACAGTGGAGCAGCCGCATTTGTGGATGCCTAACGGTTGGGGAGAGCCTGCGTTGTATATGTTTGAGGCTTCAGTGTCGGTAGACGGACAGGTGGTGTCACAGAAGAGCCACCAGATTGGCCTGCGTTCGATACGTGTAGTGCAGGAGGAAGACAAGGACGGCCAGAGTTTTTACTTCGAAGTGAACGGGGTGCCGATGTTTGCCAAAGGTACAAACCTGATTCCGTCGGATGCGCTGCTGCCACGTGTTACGCGCCAGCGCTACAGCCGTTTGTTGGAGGATGTGCAGTCGTCCAATATGAATATGGTGCGTGTGTGGGGTGGCGGTATCTATGAGGACGATGCGTTCTTTGAGGAAGCCGACAGACGTGGCATCCTGGTGTGGCAGGACTTCATGTTTGCTTGCACCACTTATCCTCACGACCCGGCCTTTCTGCGTCGTGTAGAAGCGGAAGCGGAATATAACATCCGCCGCCTGCGCAACCATGCGTCACTGGCCATGTGGTGCGGCAATAATGAAATTTACGAAGGTATGCGCTACTGGGGATGGAAGGAGAAATATTCGCCCGAAATTTATCAGCAGATGCAGGAGGGATACGGCGCGCTGTTCCGTCAGCTTTTGCCACAGAAGGTGAAAGAATTTGATCCGGGTCGCTTCTACCTGGAAGGCTCGCCGCTGGAGGCCAACTGGGGCAGGCCGGAGAGCTGGAAGGTGGGTGACAGCCATAATTGGGGTACGTGGTACGGGCAGAAGCCTTTCGAGAGTTTAGACCGCGAGATACCGCGCTTCATGAGTGAGTACGGCTTTCAGGCCTTTCCGGAGATGAAGACCATTCGCACCTTTGCTTCGCCCGAGGATTATGAGCTGGAATCGCCCGTGATGAACGCGCATCAGAAGAGCACGATAGGAAATGCTTTGATTAAGAAAACCATGAGCTTGTATTATCCGGTTCCGGAGAAGTTTGAAGACCTGGTGTACGTGGGGCTGGTGCTGCAGGGCCACGGTATGCGTCGGGGCATGGTGGCACATCGCTGCAACCGTCCGTACTGCATGGGCAGCCTGCCCTGGCAGCTGAACGATAGCTGGCCCGTGGTGTCGTGGTCGGCCATCGATTATTACGGCAACTGGAAGGCCATGCAGTATCACACGCGCCGTGCCTTTGCTCCCGTGCTGGTGGATGCCATCCGCGAGGGCGACAAGTTGCGCTTCTATGTGCTGTCCGATCGCCTGCAGACGGAGAAGGTGACGCTGCAGCTGGCTTGGATGGATTTTCAGGGAAAGGTGATCCGCCGCCATCGGGTGGAAGGGATGCTGCCGGTAAATGCTTCGGAGGTGTTCTTTGAGCAGGACTGGCAGAAGGCTTTCGAGGGCTGTGACACTACGGCCTCGTTCATCCGCATGACGCTCAGGGGCGCGGACGGAAAGAAGGTGCTTTCGGACGAGGTGTTCTATCCGGTGTATCCCAAGGAGCAGTGTCTGCCGAAGACTGAAATTTCCTGCCGCAAGGTGAAGAAGGACGGGGCGGTGGAACTGGTCCTGAAGTCGCGTGTGCTGGCGCGCGACGTGTTTGTGGAAGTGCCCTTGCAGGGGGCGCGTTTCTCCGACAATTTCTTCGACCTGCTGCCGGGCGAGACGAAGCGCATCACGGTGTCTTCGCCCGACGGTTCGCCGCTGGAAGATATTTCCGTGGTGATTCACCAGCTGGCCGATGTGATGAAATAAAATCTAATTACTAATCTTTTATATGTATTGATTATGAAACCATTTTCAAAAATGAATTGTATGGGGCTGGCATTTGCCGGAATGCTGATGGCCTCGTGTACGGACAGTCCGACGGCGGTGGCCGACTATCAGGTGGTGCCCATGCCGCTGGAGATTACGGCAGCATCGCAGGGTTCGTTCCTGCTGAAGAGCGGGGAAACCATCTGCTATACGGCAGGGAATGAAAAGATGAAGAAGAACGCCGAGTTCCTGGCGGCTTTTATCAAGGAACAGACCGGCATCGCGCTGAAGGTGGCGGAAGGTGACGGGGAAGAGGGCATCGTGCTCCGCCTGGGGCTGGAGGCCGGTTCTCCGGAGGCGTACCGGCTGAAGGTGGACGGGCGCAAGGTGGAGATTTCCGCTCCTTCGGAAGCGGGTGTGTTCTATGGCATCCAGACGCTCCGCAAGTCGGTGTCGGTGCATGAGGGGGCAGGGGCGGTGGAACTGCCGGCAGTGGAAATCAACGACTCGCCGCGCTTCAGCTACCGTGGCATGATGCTCGATGTGGGCCGCCACATGTTCAGCATGGATGAAATCAAGACGTACATCGACATGCTGGCCCTGCACCACATCAACCGCTTCCACTGGCATCTGTCGGAAGACCAGGGATGGCGCATTGAAATCAAGAAGTATCCCAAGCTGACGGAAATCGGCTCCAGACGCAGCGAGACGGTGATCGGACGTAACTCGGGCCGGTATGACGGCAAGCCTTACGGCGGTTTCTATACGCAGGAGCAGGCCCGGGAAATCGTGGCCTACGCGGCGGAACGCTATATCACGGTCATTCCGGAAATCGACCTTCCGGGTCACATGCAGGCGGCGCTGGCGGCTTATCCGGAACTGGGATGTACGGGCGGTCCGTATGAAGTGTGGCGCATGTGGGGCATTTCCGACAACGTGCTTTGTGCGGGTAACGACCAGACCATCCGGTTCATCAAGGATGTGCTGGCGGAAATCATCGACATCTTCCCGTCGGAATACATCCATGTGGGTGGCGACGAATGTCCGAAGGTGAAGTGGGAGACTTGTCCGAAGTGTCAGGCACGTATCAAGGCGCTGGGCATCAAGGGCGACAGCAAGCACTCGAAGGAGGAGTATCTGCAGAGCTACGTGATACACGAGGCGGAGAAGTTCCTCACCGGGAACGGACGCAGCATGATTGGCTGGGATGAAATTCTGGAAGGCGGTCTGGCTCCGAATGCCACGGTGATGTCGTGGAGAGGGGAAGCCGGTGGCATTGAAGCGGCCCGTCAGCAGCACAATGTCATCATGACGCCGAACACGTACCTGTATTTCGACTATTATCAGGCAAAGGATACGGACAGTGAACCGCTGGCCATCGGCGGCTATCTGCCTATGGAACGGGTGTACAGCTACGAACCGATGCCGTCTGCCCTTTCTCCGGAAGAACAGAAGTTCATTACCGGTGTGCAGGCGAACCTCTGGACGGAATATATCCCGACCATGGCACAGGCACAGTACATGGTATTGCCGCGTATGGCTGCGCTTTGTGAAACGCAGTGGAGTGCTCCTGAAAAGAAGCAGGATTATCAGGGATTCCTGAAACGCACTGCTCGTCTGACCAGGATTTACCAGCTGAAGGGATGGAACTACGCGACGCATATCTTCGATGTGAATGTGCACATCGCTCCCAACACGGAGACGGGCAAGCTGGATGTAACGGCAAGCACCATCGACGATGCACCTGTGTACTATACCCTCGACGGTACGGAACCTACCACTGCTTCGTCCAGGTATGAAAACGGACTGACCATCGATGCGGCATGTGTGCTGCGTATGATGGCCGTGCGTCCGGAAGGCAACTCGCGCATTACGCGTGACAGCATTGCGTTCAGCAAGTCTACGGCGAAGCCCATCACCCTGTTGCAGCCTGTCAATAAGCCTTACGAGTTTAAGGGCGCCACTACGCTGGTAGACGGTATGACGGGCGACCGCAACTACAAGACCGGACGCTGGATTGCTTTCTACAAGAATGACATGGAGGCGGTGATTGACCTGAAGGAGGCTACCGAAATCAGTTCCATGACCCTGCGCACTTGCGTGGAAAAGGGCGACTGGACGTTTGATGCCAGAGGCATTACCGTAGAGGTGTCGGACGACAACAAGACCTTCAGGAAAGTGGCTTCGGAAGCTTATCCGGCTATGAAGGAAACGGATGCCAACCGGATTTATACCCATACCCTGACGTTTGACCCGGTAAAGACCCGTTACGTGAAGGTAACGGCCTTGTCCGAAAAGAATATCCCGGCATGGCACGGCGGCAAGGGCAATCCCGGTTTCTTGTTTGTAGATGAAATCGTATTGAACTGACGGCTATGCGTAAACTGGTTTTTGCTACCAACAATGCCCATAAGCTGGAGGAGATACGTGCCATTCTGGGAGATAAAGTGGAAGTGCTGAGTTTGAAAGACATCCGTTGTGAGGCCGATATTCCGGAAACGGCGGATACGCTGGAGGGAAATGCCGCGCTGAAGGCGGAATATATTCATGCGCATTATGGCATGGATTGCTTTGCCGACGATACCGGTCTGGAGGTGGAAGCGCTGGACGGGGCTCCCGGGGTGTATTCGGCGCGTTATGCAGGCGGTGAAGGTCACGATTCGGAAGCCAACATGAAGAAGCTGCTGGCAGAACTGGAAGGCAAGGAGAACCGGAAGGCACAGTTCCGCACGGCCATCTGCCTGATAGAAGGAGGAGAAAAGCACTTGTTCGAAGGCATTGTGAAGGGAGAAATCATCCGGGAGAAAAAAGGAAGCTCCGGCTTCGGCTACGACCCGGTGTTCGTGCCGGAAGGCTATTCCGGGACTTTTGCGGAGATGGGGGCTGAAGAAAAGAACAGGATCAGTCACCGGGCAAGGGCCGTACAGAAGCTGTGTGACTATCTGAACAGTAAATAAAGCAGAAAAAAAGGCTGTGGATTATTTCTACAAATGTGCAGAAATTCCACAGCCTTTCTTTTTTTTAATCGCGTGTAACGTTCTTGTAATCAAATTACCATCAGCGGACTGGTTATCTCAGCGGAAGATCACGAGCCGCTTATCGGTGCTACGATTTCCGTACAGGGAAACGAGGCGCATGGGGTAGTGACCGACATTGATGGAAAGTATACATTGGAAGTGGGACCGGATGACAAGATTCTGGTCGTGGCTTACCTGGGTATGAAAACTCAGTTGATAAAGGTTCCCAAGAAAGAACACCTGAACGTGGTGCTCCAGCCTGAAACCATGAACCTGGAAGAGGTGGTGGTGACGGGATACGGTAATTTCACCAAGTCTTCTTTTACGGGGTCTGCCAATACCCTGAAGGGAGACATGATGAAAGACATCCCCGTGATGAGCGTGGAGCAGAAACTGCAGGGAATGACCACGGGTGTGTCTATTACCAGCAGTTCCGGACAGCCGGGAGCCAATCAGAGCATCCGTATCCGTGGTATGGGCTCGTTCAATGCCTCTCAGGAACCGCTGTTTGTGATCGACGGGGTGCCGGTCACTTCCGGTAGCCTGAGTGCCGGAGGAGCCGATGCGGCTTACATGAACAACTCGAAGACCAATATCATGAGCACGCTGAATCCGGCCGATATTGAAAACATTACGATTATCAAGGATGCGGCGGCAGCCTCTCTGTATGGTTCGCGTGCGGCCAATGGCGTAATCCTGATTACGACCAAGAAAGGAAAGGCCGGCAAGGCGCAGGTTTCCTTTAACATGTCGGGAGGTTTCTCGAATGCGGCGGTTGATTTCCGTCCGACACTGAACGGCGACCAGCGCCGTGAACTGCTGTACGAGGGCCTGGTGAACTATGCCACGGACAAGCAGATGGCAGACCCTACCGGCTATGCAGACGGTGAAATCGACAAGTATGCGTCTGTGCCTTCCATGGGCTATACCGACTGGAGAAAGGAACTGCTTCGTACCGCCATCCAGCAGGATTACGAGGCATCCGTATCCGGAGGAAACGAGAAGACCACTTTCTATGCCTCTTTGGGCTATAACAGCCAGGAAGGGCTGGCCAAGAACTCCAGCCTGGACCGCTACTCTGCCCGTCTGAACATGACCCAGAAGGTGGGCCGGTACGGTGAGGTAGGCGCCAACATGATGTTTACCCAGATGAACCAGGAGATGAACGAAGAGCGTGGCTCTGCCATCAACCCGTATTTGTGTGTGGCGATGACCATGACTCCTTCCATGCTGGTGAGAGATGAAGCCGGGAATTATGTGGGAGCGTACGACGGTACACAGTTGAACCCGCTGCGTGATATTCTGACGGACTATAACCGCACGCGGATGACGCGTATGTTCTCCACCGGCTATGCGGCCGTAGAACCGATAAAGGGCCTGAAAATAAAGGAAACGTTAAGCTATGACTATACCATCCAGAAGGACTCGCGCTACTACAATCCGTTGAGTTCTGCAGGACCGAAGAGCGGTTCCGATGCACAGTCCTCCAAAGGATTCATCGAATATGGAAAGCTGATTTCTTCTACTTCGGTGAATTACGTGAAGACCTTTGCGCAGAAGCACCACCTGGATGTCTTGGCTGCGTACGAAGTGGAAAGCTACCAGACGGATAAGGCATCCGGCGAACGTTCCAACATTCCTTCGTATGCCGGACTGACGGAGCCGGATAACGCAGCGGTACTGAACAGCTTCGTTTCATCAACGCAGGACTATCGTATGCTGTCGTATATTTCACGTTTGAACTACGATTATGACGACCGTTATTATGTGGCAGGAAGCTTCCGCCGCGACGGTAGTTCCCGTCTCTCACCCGATAACCGCTGGGGAAACTTCTGGTCCGTATCGGGTATGTGGCATGTGAGCAACGAAGCCTTCATGCAGCCTGTGAAGCACATTCTGAGCGATTTGAAGATTCGTGCCTCTTACGGTGTGAACGGTAACCAGCCGGGCTCCCTGTACGGCTATATGGGACTGTATGCTTTCGGGCAGAGCTACATGGGCGGTTCCGGTTCGTATGAATCATCTATCCCCAATTCCAACTTGGGATGGGAAAAGAACTATAACCTGAACGTGGGAGTGGACGTGTCGTTCATCAACCGTATTTTCCTGAGCGTGGAATATTATAACCGCGATACGAAGGATTTGCTGTACAGCCTTCCCATCAGTGCCACTACCGGATTTACGAACTACCTGAGCAATGTGGGACAGTTGAACAACCGGGGTGTGGAACTGGAGCTGCGTACCATCAACTTTGCCAATGACAACTTTAACTGGACTACGGTCTTCAATCTGAGTCACAACAAGAACAAGATTGTGTCGCTCAACGGACAGCTGGAGCAGTCAATCGAGGGCACATGGTTCATTCACAAAGTAGGATTGCCCTACCACACCTTCTATGTAAAGGAATACGCCGGAGTGAATCCGGATACGGGTAAGGCCATGTATTACCGTAACCAGGAAATACCGCAGGAAGACGGTACGGTGATTGTAGACCGGAGCCTGACGGAGAATGCCGGTGAGGCGCAGGCCATTCCTTACAAGTCGGTTAACCCGAAGGTGTCCGGCGGCTTGACGAACATGCTGAACTACAAGTGGCTGGACCTGAGCTTTACGCTGACCTATTCCTTGGGTGGATATTCTTACGATAAGACCGGTACCTACATCGAGAACGGAACGAGCAATATCTATAATTCCAAATACAACCTGCCGGTATATGCCATGGACCGCTGGCAGGAGCCGGGTGACCAGACCAATGTACCGCGCTTTGTGTATGGGGAAGATGCCGGACCTCAGAACTCTTCGCGCTACATTCACAGCACCAACCATCTGCGTCTGAAGAACCTTACCCTGGGATTCACGCTTCCTTCTGAATGGACCCGCAAGGCCCTGATAGACAAAGCCCGTATCTATTTCTCAGGCAGCAACCTGCTGACATGGGCCAAATGGAAACAGTATGACCCCGAAACTCCGGTCAACGGAGAAGTGTTCTGCGAGGCACCCGCCATGCGTACCTTCAACTTCGGCGTACAATTAACTTTCTAAAAACGAATTGGATTATGAAACCACTCTATATTTATTTTCTTGCCGCCTCACTGGCATGTACCTCTTGTTCGGACAGCTGGCTGGACCTGAATCCGTCCACGTCTGTACCCACCGACCAGGCCTTTACTACGCTGGAGAATGCCCAGACAGCCCTGAACGGCATCTACCGTCTGGCTTCGGCACACAGCTATTATGGCGATAACTTCTTTTATTTCGGCGACTGCCGTGCGGCCGACGTGCAGGCCCGTATGAGCAAGGGAGACGGAAAAAGAGTCTCTCCCTATTACGAATACAATGTCAAATCGACTGACAGCTTCAACACGAGTCTTCCGTGGAACCAGGTGTACAAGGTGATTCGCCAGATCAATAACCTGATAGCCGCCATCGAAGGCGGACAGGTGAATACCACCGACACGCAGGCACTGGATGAAATCAAGGCTCAGGCGCTGGCCATGCGAGGACTGGCACTGTACGACCTGATACGTGTGTTTGCCATGCCTTATTCGTACGACAACGGCCAGTCTTTGGGAGTACCCATCGTTACTACCGCTACCGGGCCTGACTCCAAGCCGGAACGCAATACGGTGGCCGAATGCTATGACCAGATTATCACTGACCTGACGGGTTCGCTGGCCGGCCTTAGCAAGGAGAAGAAGGACGGCTGTCTGAACTACTGGGCCGTGCAGGGTATTCTGTCAAGAGTTTATTTGAACAAGCTGGATTATCCGAATGCCTATAAGGCAGCTACAGATGTCATCGAAAACAGTAAAAGCCTGTATCAGTTGTACACCCTCGACGAGTACCCCACCGTCTGGGGAAAGGAATACACCAGCGAGTCGCTTTTCGAATTCTACTTCTCGCTGACGGAACCTTCAGGTGGTTCGGGGGGAGAAGGAGCCCCCATGGTCTATGCCAATGAGGAAAAAGTGGACTGGAACAACCTGATACTGTCGGAAGACTACCTGAACCTGCTGGATGAAGACCCGCAGGATGTGCGCCACAGCGTGATGCAGGTGTCTGCCATTGCCAATAACACCGACCTTCCCGAAGCAGCCCGTAACCGCACGGTCTATCTGGCGAAGTTCCCGGGTAAGACCGGCGATCCGCGCGACAACAACCTCTGCATCGTGCGTCTGTCAGAGATTTATCTGAATGCAGCCGAGGCAGGTCTGAAAATAGGGGGCGAGCAGGCGACCAAGGGAATGGAATACCTGAACGACGTGATTACCAACCGTACGACGAATACCGCCATGAAGGTAAATGCCGCTGCCGATTTCACTCTGGAGCGCATTCTGAAAGAAAGAAGAAAGGAACTGGTGGGCGAGGGCCTGGCAGTGTACGATTATACGCGTAATAAATTGCCCGTGGAGCGTAAGGGAAGCTGGCACCTGACTTCGCTGGATACTTCCGGTGCCTATACCATCCAGCCGAATGACTCACGTCTGGCCATCCCCATTCCGCAGACCGAGACAGACGCCAATCCTAATCTGGTGCAGAATCCTTAACTGGAGGCAGCAGTCAGATAATATCCCCGTCTTCTGGCGGTGGAAATCCGATAATCCGGGAAGTCTTGCAGGACTTTCCGGATTGTTTGTATATGCGCGTCTAATTTCTCATCCGCCTGTGGGTCGTGCGGCCAGCAAGCCGTTTTCAAGTCTTCACGGTTCACACATTCTCCTTTCTTTTCCCATAGCAGGTAAAGCAGCTGCAAGTCGAGACTGGAAATGGCACACTGCATGCCGTCGATAAGCAATATCTGCTGCTTCAGGTCGATGTACAGCCCTTTTTCAGGCTTATTTTGCCGTTTTTTCAGGTAAAGGAAGACTTGTATACATGTAGCCGCGAGCAGCAGGCACAGCAGCCCGTAAAAGCCCGCGTGGATATGGCGGAGCAAAGTCAGCCAGTCGTAGTCAGCCCACCCTTGCAGTTGCAGGCTGTGAGTCAGGTCGAGCGAGCAGACCGGAGTCTTATAGGCTGAGGGCGTGGGTAAGATGCCTGCCCGTGTGCGGGTGCGGGCCGACTTGTCGGAATAAAACACACCCGCCGTTCCGCTGACATGCCTTTGTTCGAGCTGTTCCTGAAACAACCGGTTCACTTCCTCCACCCTGACAGGCTGTATGTCTGCCAGCAGGTATTCGTTCAATAGTTTCCGGGCTTTCTCTTCCGGGATGCTGTCCTTGAACAGGTAAGTGGTTTTCCCTTCTGTAGTCTGGAGCGTATAGCTTTTGATTTTCCGGCTGGAGACGGGCGCGAAAAGATAAGCCTTCAGGGCCGGGTCTACGTAGATGCGCGGGTTCCTGCTGAACGCATTCAGACGGTCGTTGTAGTGAAGGCGTTCGGCTTCCTGCAGGGATTGATTGATAAGGGCATGCACCTGTGTCCGGCTATGCCGCAGCGCCGCGTAACCGCCCCCCATGAGTACGATGACAGTGGCGGCTACAGACAGGAACCAGCTTGTTCTCTTTTTCATAACAATATTCTTTAAGCAGCAGGTTTATCTTTCCTTCAGGTACTTCTCTACCTTCTCGAAGAACAGTGAGATGTGCGCCCCGTCTACAAAGGCGTGGCTTACGGTCAGTGCAATGGGCATGACCAGCCTTCCCTCACGCGTCACCGCCTTGCCCGCATTCATCAGCGGATAGTCCAGCGGGTGGCCCGGGGCATACTGCGTGTAAGAGATGGAGGTAAAGTACAGCTTGGGCGTGGCACTGAGCAGGATGACGTCAAAATCGCCCTGCGCCGCAATCTCCTTGTCGGTGCCGTACGGGTCTCCGTCCTCCGGGATAGAGGTGATGATGCGCCGCGCTTCCTCGTAGAAAGCCTTGAAATCACTGTTCCAGGGAATGCGAACCGTGTAGAACGTCTTTCCCGGCACGGCGATGGGCGTCGTGATGTCTACCGTATCGTGGCAGACCACCTGCCCGTGCTTGTCCCACCGGTAACGGAACTCCTTGATTTCATTCGCCGCACGAAGAATGGCGTACAGGTAATACAGAAAGAAGGAACGGCCCTGCGCCTTCGCTTCCGCATACGCCTCCGTGCAGTCCACTTCGCCGGTCATGGCAATCCAGGAATTATGGAAATCGCGGAAGAAAAGATAGTTGTCCTTCCGCTCCCAGGTGTCAATATCGATAAGATGCTTCATGCTTGACGGAATTTTTGCGCTACCTTCCGGTAGACAGGCATGTCAATGTGTAACTGTGCGCCCAGGTCAATCATATCGAACAGCAGGCCCTGAATTTCCGACTCATGCCCCCGGGCAATGTCCTTCTGCATGGAAGCCGTGCTGTGCGGGTCGAGCTTGTCAATCACCATCAGGTTGTAGGCCACGGGGTCGCCGGGGTAGGCGATGCCCAGTTTCTCCCCAATCTGCGCACTCTCACGCGACAGGCCGACGAACGTGTCGCGCACCTCACCCTCGTGCTGCACCTCGCCCATCGGCACATCGTGATAGGCACCCGTGCAGGCCATGGCCGAGATGAACGACCATTTGATGAACGTATCCCGGTTGATGTCGTCCGACACGTCCACCTTGATGCCGCATTCGCGGAGTTCGCCGGCAATCCTCTCCAGCCGTTCGGGAGCCACCTGCTGCTGCGGACGCGCACCGAACACCAGGCGGAAGATGCGGCCCATCTGGCTGATTTCCCCTTCGCCCGACACGAAGCCCACGATGTAGATACACCCGTCGAGCACCTTGACCGAAGGCACCAGCCGGCCGATGCGGGGCCCCGTGCCATACACATTCAGGATGGGGATGACCAGGGTGTCGGGGGTAGCCGCACGTTCCAGCACGGGGCGGATGGAGTCAATGGAATAGCCTTTCACGCACACCAGGATGACATCCGCCTTTCCCCGGTATTCTTCGGCGGTACATGCCTTTACGCGGAGGAAATGCTCCCCCTTCAGGTCCGACTTCAGGTGCAGCCCCTGCCGGCGGATGGCTTCCAGGTGCTTTCCGCGGGCAATGCAGGTCACGTCCTTGCCTGCCAGTGCCAGAAATCCGGCGATGCATCCTCCTACACCGCCCGTTCCGATGATGAGATAGTTCATGGTGTTCTCCCCCCGTTGATTACACGTTGAAACGGAAGTGCATGATGTCGCCGTCTTCCACCACGTATTCCTTGCCTTCCACGTTGAGTTTTCCGGCCTCACGTACGGCAGCTTCCGAGCCGTAACGGATAAAGTCGTCGTACTTGATGACCTCCGCGCGGATAAATCCCTTTTCGAAATCCGTGTGGATGACACCGGCACACTGCGGAGCCTTCCATCCCTTGTGGAACGTCCAGGCACGCACCTCCATCTTTCCGGCCGTGAAGTACGTCTCCAGGTTCAGCAGCTTGTAGGCCGCACGTATCAGCCGGCTCACGCCCGACTCTTCCAGCCCCACCTCCTGCAGGAACATCCGGCGGTCTTCGTACGTCTCCAGTTCGGCAATGTCGGCTTCCGTCCTGGCGGCCACAATCAGGATTTCAGCACCCTCCTCTTTCACCGCCTCACGCACCTGCTCCACGTACTTGTTGCCGCTTACGGCGCTGGCTTCGTCCACGTTGCACACATACATCACCGGCTTCGAGGTGAGCAGGAACAGTTCGTGCGCTATTTTCTGTTCGTCCTTCGTTTCAAACTGCACGGTGCGTGCCGATTTGCCCTGCAACAGCGCCTCACGGTAGCGCACCAGCACCTCATACGTCTGCCTGGCCACCTTGTCGCCCCCGGTCTGCGCCTGTTTCTGCACCTTCTGAATGCGGCTTTCAATGGTTTCCAGGTCCTTCAGCTGAAGTTCCGTATCAATGATTTCCTTGTCGCGCACCGGGTCCACACTGCCGTCCACATGCGTCACGTTCTCATCGTCGAAGCAGCGCAGCACGTGCAGAATGGCATCCGTTTCACGAATGTTGGCCAGGAACTTGTTGCCCAGCCCTTCGCCCTTGCTGGCCCCTTTCACCAGTCCGGCAATGTCCACAATTTCCACGGTAGCGGGCACTATACGGTCGGGCTCCACCAGCCCGGCCAGTTTGTTCAGACGGTCATCGGGCACCGTAATCACGCCCACATTGGGCTCGATGGTGCAGAACGGGAAGTTGGCCGCCTGGGCTTTTGCGTTTGATAAGCAGTTGAAAAGTGTCGATTTTCCCACGTTTGGCAAACCGACGATACCACATTGTAATGCCATAATTTATAGTTTGTTTTTAATCTATTTCAGATGCATAATACTCTAATTCTCTGCAAAGATAGTTATTTTTTAAGTTCCTGCCTATTCTTCTACGGAATGAGCGGCAATTTTGGCGGACTTCGTCTGTAGAAAATAAAAAAAGAGGCGCTTCATCACGAAGTGCCTCTTTTTGTAAAAGAGAGTTTATGAATTTTCTTATTTAATCATTTGTCCATTGTAACAGTCATTTCTGGAATAAGAATGAAATCATTCTTCTTGGAATTCCATTTGTAGTATTCTGTAGTTACACTCTTGTTGTCGTATGTATAACGAATACACAAATCGTTTTCCCAGCAGTTTTTGTTTACATTCCATTTCTGTGACATATTTTCAGTCATCTGGTTGTTGTCATTGTATTTGTAGCTATACTTCATGTAGTTTGTCAGCATGTTACCGTCTTTCTTGTATACAGTTTCTGCAACTTTCAATCCGTTAACTTCTTGCGCATTGTAAATCAGGTTGTTATTCATTTTAGCAGCATAAGTTGACAAGCTTGCAACAAAAGTTATAACTAAAACAACTACACACTTTGCTAAATTCATCTTTTTCATATCTTTCTAATTTTAAGGTTTTACTTACGTTTTGTTCTTTTTGACAGTGCAAATGTAGTAAAAGCTTTGATATGTTGTATGCATTCTGGCTAAAAAAATGCAATAAATTAGCAAAATGTCACTAATTAAACATTGGTTAACAATCTGGATGGCTTAGTGTGCTTCTAGCCAATTGTGTCCCCAACCATGGTCTGCACGCAGTGGAACTTTCATTTTGTAAGCAGCCTCCATTTCGCTTATCACAATTTGCTGCACTTTTTCTTTTTCTTCCGGCAAGACGCTGAAGTTTAATTCGTCGTGTACTTGGAGAATCATTTTCGAGTGGATACCTTCTTCCTGGAAACGCTGGTATATGCGTATCATGGCTACTTTAATAATATCGGCGGCACTGCCCTGAATGGGGGCATTGATTGCATTTCGTTCGGCATACCCTCTGACGACTGCATTTTTAGAGTTGATGTCCGGCAGATAGCGTTTGCGTTTGAAGATGGTTTCAATGTATCCTTTTTCGCGTGCTTCCTGAATACTCTGGTCCATATAAGCCTTTACATTCGGATAGTTTTCAAAGTATCCGTCGATAAGTGCTTTGGCTTCCTTGCGGTCAACGTTCAGACGTTCTGCCAGTCCGAACACTGAAATTCCGTAGATGATACCGAAGTTGGCAGTCTTGGCCTTGCTTCTTTGTTCGCGTGTCACTTCCTCCAGTTTTACCTTATATATTTTAGCGGCAGTAGCTGCATGAATGTCCTGGTCTTTCTGGAAAGCTTCAATCATGTGCGGGTCATTGCTCAGGTGTGCCATGATGCGCAGCTCAATTTGTGAATAGTCGGCCGAGAAGAATTCGCATCCTTCGTCAGGGATGAAAGCCTTTCGGATTTCCTTTCCATCTTCGTTGCGGATAGGAATGTTCTGCAGGTTCGGATTGCTAGAACTCAGTCGTCCGGTAGCTGTGACTGTCTGGTTGAAAGACGTATGGATGCGTCCGGTAGCCGGATTGATAAGTTGGGGTAGGGCATCAATGTAGGTACCTAACAGTTTCTTCAGTCCGCGATGTTCCAGAATCTTTCCTACGATTTCATGCTTTCCTCTCAGACTTTCCAACACTTCTTCCGAAGTGACATACTGCCCGGTCTTCGTCTTCTTGGCTTTTTCCACGATTTTCAGGCGGTCGAACAACACTTCACCCACCTGTTTGGGAGAGGCAATGTTGAACTCCATTCCGGCCAGCTGGTGTACCTCTTCCTCTATCTGGTTCATCCGGGCTGTAAAATGCCGTGAGGTTTCTTTCAGCGCATCCGTATCAATACGTACTCCGTTTCTTTCCATATAAGCCAATACCGGCACCAAAGGCATTTCTATCTCTTCGAACAGTTTTTTGACTCCGTTTTTCTCCAGTTCGTTTTCGAGTACCTGTTTCAGTTTGAGTGTTACATCGGCATCCTCACAAGCATATTTGTAGACTGCCTCGGGAGCAAGGTCGCGCATGTTTCCCTGCTTTTTTCCTTTTGCTCCAATCAGCTCTTCAATTTTGATGGTCTCGTACTTCAGGTAAATCTCGGCCAGGTAATCCATGCCGTGGCGAAGTTCGGGCTGCAACACATAATGCGCAATCATGGTATCGAACATCTTTCCCTTCAGGGTCACTCCGTAATTGGCCAGCATGATCAGGTCGTATTTGATATTTTGTCCAATTTTGAGCGAATCGGGATTTTCGAAGGCAGGTTTAAATATATTCACAATTGTAAGGGCTTCTTCACGATTGGCCGGTACCGGTACATAAAAAGCCTGGTTTTCGGCAAAACTGAAGCTCATTCCCACCAGTTCTGCCGTGATGGGATCGATTCCGGTGGTTTCCGTATCTAGACTGAAAAATTTCTGTGCAAGTAATTTTTCGGCTAAAATCGCCATTTTATCCTTATTATCAACGAGTTGATAGTCGTATGACAGGTCTTCTAACCTCGTGAGAATTGAATTTTTGGCGTCAGCTGTATCTTCCTCCGCAAAAAATCCAAAGAGATCGGGTTGAGCGGCAGGAGAGGAGGGAGCTTTTTTTTCTGTTTTGATTACCCGGTCAATCAGGCTTCGGAATTCCAGCATTTCGAACAGACGGCGCAGTTCCTCTTCATCGGGCTCTTCTCTTTTCAGTGCTTCCATGTCGAGTGCGATGGGCACATCCGTTTTGATGGTAGCCAGAAATTTTGAGAACGTGATTTGCTCTTTGTTTTCTTCCACCTTCTTCTTGATGGCACCTTTCAGTTCGTCGGTGTGAGCCAACAGATTCTCGATGCTGCCGAACTGGGCTATCAGTTTCTGTGCTGTTTTCTCTCCCACACCTGGGCACCCCGGAATGTTGTCGGCTGTATCTCCCATGAGTCCGAGCATGTCGATGACCTGCAAAGGCGACTGGATGTCGAACTTGGCCTTGACTTCTTCCACTCCCATTACTTCGAAATCTTTGTCGCCGTATTTGGGGCGATACATGAACACGTGTTCACCCACCAGCTGTCCGTAATCCTTGTCGGGAGTCATCATGTAGGTATTGATGCCTCTTTTGCCGGCTTCCGTAGCCAGTGTGCCGATTACGTCGTCGGCTTCGTATCCGGCAATCTCTAAAATAGGAATATGATAGGCACGTATGATGTCCTTGATGACAGGAACCGACTGCCGGATAGCTTCCGGAGTCTCTTCCCGTTGCGCTTTGTATGCTTCATAAGCTTCGTGGCGAAACGTAGGTCCCGACGGATCGAAGGCAATACCGATGTGCGTAGGATTTTCTTTCCGCAGCACTTCTTCCAAAGTGTTAACAAATCCCAGGATGGCAGAGGTGTTGAAACCCTTCGAGTTGATGCGGGGATTCTTGATAAAGGCGTAATAGGCACGGTAAATCAGTGCATAAGCGTCTAATAGAAATAGCTTCTCCATTCGTGTAAAAATATTAAGTTTTTTCATGTAAAAGTACAAAAAAATACGGTATTCAGTCTTTTATTATTACTTTTGTGGGCCTAAATAAATGTACATGAACAAAATTGATTTAATAAAGCAGCCTGTAGAAAAAGAATTAGAGGAATTCAGAGGGCTTTTTGAGGACTCTTTGACGAGTACAGATCCTCTTTTGGGAGAGGTGTTGGCTTACATCAAGAAACGGAGCGGAAAGATGATGCGTCCTATTCTGGTGATGCTGACGGCTAAATTGTTCGGTACATTAAATCAGTCAACCTTTCATGCGGCATTGTCGCTGGAATTGCTCCATACCGCCAGTCTGGTACATGATGATGTGGTAGACGAGAGCGACAAGCGTCGGGGGCAGTCTTCCGTAAACGCAATCTACAATAACAAGGTTTCCGTACTGGTGGGCGATTACATGCTGGCCACAAGCCTAAAGCATGCTGCACTGACCGGTAAGGTGGAGCTGGTAAAATTGGTCGCTTCTTTAGGGCAGGAATTGTCGGAAGGTGAGATTCTGCAGTTAGGCAATATTGGTAAGGAAGATTTCTCAGAAGAGGCATATTTCGATGTCATCCGGAAGAAGACAGCCGCCTTGTTTAAGGCCAGTTCGCAGAGTGGAGCCGTATCGGTAGGAGCCGTGCAGGAAGAGGTGATGAAGGCCGGATTGTTAGGTGAAATGATTGGTATTGCCTTCCAGATAAAGGACGATATCTTTGATTACTTCGAGAGTCCGGAGTTGGGCAAGCCTACAGGAAACGATATGTTGGAAGGAAAGCTCACGCTTCCTGCCTTGTATGTACTGAACCAGACGGGGGATGACAGCTTGAAGCAGACCGCCTTGAAGATACGTTCCTTGGAAGCTTCAAAAGAAGAAATAGCGGCATTTGTAGAAACCGTGAAAGAAAGGGGAGGAATTGAATACGCCACCCGCATGATGTACGAGTTCCGCGATAAGGCATTGGCATTGGTTCCTGCTTCGGCCGATTCCAGTTTGAAAGAAGCGCTGACTGCCTACATCGATTATGTGATTGAACGAAATAAATGATTCAAAAAATCCCCGTTCTTCAATGAAGAGAGGGGATTTTTTTGTCCTTATACGAGGTCTTTTTAGAAGAACTTGGTTTCACTTCCCACAATGTCAGAAAGCAATAGGTTGGCCATGCGGCTTGTGCCCAGACGGAACAGCTCGTTGGTCAGCCATTCTTCTCCTAACAGCTCTTTTACGATGGTATAGTACACCAGTGCGTCGTGCACGGAGTTAATGCCTCCAGCGGGCTTAAATCCTACTTTCCGGCCAGTCTCCAGGAAGTATTCCTTGATGGCCTGGCACATCACGTAAGCAGCTTCCGGTGTGGCAGCCGGACTTTCCTTTCCGGTAGAAGTCTTGATAAAGTCAGCACCTGAATACATAGAAAGGATAGAAGCTTTCTTGATATTCGAAGCACTTCCCAGTGCACCGGTTTCCAGAATCACTTTTAAGTGCTTGTCGCCGCATACTTCTTTCAGCTCTTCGATTTCGTCGCACATGCCTTCGTAATCGCCGCTCAGGAATTTGCCTACAGAAATTACGATATCTATTTCGTCTGCGCCACTATGAATAGCCATGGCAGTTTCGGCCACTTTCACCTCAATGAAAGTTTGTGAAGAGGGGAAACCTCCCGATACGCAGGCAATCTTCACGTCGTCTGCTTCCAGTGTATCGTTGACGATTTCAGCCATGTTGGGATATACACAAATCGCAGCCACGTTCTTCAGGTCAGGGTAGCGGTCGACAAACTCATTGACCTTCTCCGTGAACTTCATCACGCTTGTGTCGCTGTCTGTACACTTCAGTGTAGTCAAGTCAATACAGTTGAAAAGGAACTTCTTTACTTCCTTCGTATTGTTTTCTTCCAGGTGCTTTTCGATGAGACGGGCTGTCTTCTCCGCAATTTCATCGTCCTTCAGATTCGTTTGATATTTGCTCAACGCATCTTCGTACTTGTTGTACTGGTTCTCTTCTTCGTGCGTGTGTTCGCATCCGCACGCATGTTCGTGATTAGGATTCATATACTTTATAGTTTAGGGTTGTTTTTATGTCTTTCCTTGTCTCGGTTGGTTTTCTTCTCCAGATTCTTTCTGAAGGCTTCCGTCAGGTCCACACCTGTCTGGTTGGCCAGGCAGAGCAACACCCAGAGCACATCGGCCATTTCATCGCCCAAGTCTGTTTTTTCGCCTGCCTTGAACGACTGGTCGCCGTAGGTGCGTGCCATGATGCGTGCCAGTTCACCCACTTCTTCCGTGAGCACAGCCATATTGGTCAGCTCACTGAAGTACCTTACTCCGTAGGTCTTTATCCATTCATCTACGGTCTTCTGTGCTTCTTCCAGTGTCATCGTTATTCCTTGTTTTTGGTGTCCATGCAGATGGTCACCGGTCCGTTGTTCAATAATTCTACCTTCATGTCGGCACCGAATTCACCGGTTCCCACTTCTTTTCCCAGGGCAATGCTCAATTCATTGCAGAAGTATTCGTACAGAGGAACGGCAATTTCATGTCCGGCAGCCCGGATGTAAGAGGGGCGGTTTCCCTTCTTGGTCGAAGCCATCAGTGTGAACTGGCTTATCACCAAGATTTCTCCCTGCACATCCAGAATGGACTTGTTCATTACGCCATTCTCATCGTCAAAAACACGGAGATTGACAATCTTCTTGCAGAGCCAATCTGCATCTTCCTGCGAGTCGGCAGCTTCAATGCCGAGCAGAATCATGAAGCCTTCTTTGATGGCCGATTTACAAACTCCGTCAATGGTCACGGATGCGTGTGTCACGCGCTGTATAACTACTCTCATGTGATTCGTCTTGTTTCTACAAAAATAATCAAATTATTTGGATTCTGACAGTGATTCCTTGACGCTTTTCGCCGCACTTTCTCCAATCACTTCGGCAATCTCTTCCAGGCTGGCTTGCCGGATGCGGGCCACACTCTTGAACTTTTTCAGCAAGGCTGTTTTCCGCTTGTCGCCGATACCTTTGATATGGTCGAGGGCCGAGGCAATCTGGCTTTTGCTTCTTTTTTCCCGGTGGAAGGTGATGGCAAAGCGGTGCACCTCATCCTGGATATTTTCCAGCAGATGGAAAAGGGGAGTGCCTTGTTTGATGCCGAGTGTTTGCGGTGGAAAACCAAACAGCACTTCCGACGTGCGGTGACGGTTGTTCTTGGCAAGACCCACAATGGGAATCTGCAGGTGCAGCTCGTCTTCTATCACTTGCCTTACCACTTCCATCTGGCCTTTTCCTCCATCCGTCAGAATGAGGTCGGGTAGTTCGCCCTGTTCTTCCAGAATGCGGCTGTAGCGGCGGCGTACCACCTCCTGCATGGAAGCGTAATCATCCGGTCCCACCACCGTTTTGATAAGGTATTTCCGGTAGTCTTTTTTGCTGGGTTTGGCTTTCTTGAACACCACGCAGGCAGCCACAGCATCCGACCCCTGAATGTTGGAGTTATCGAAACACTCAATGTGGTTCGGCATTTTCTCCAGTTGCAGCTGTGCCTGGATTTCTTTCATCAGCCGCACGCTCCGCTGCTCCGGATTCAGTTTCTCGGCCTGCTTCAGGCGGTCCACTTTATACTGCTTCACGTTCATCAGCGAAAGGTCGAGCAAGTGCTTTTTCTCGCCCTTTTTAGGAACCGTGAACGTCACGCCGTTCATTTCCATGTCCAGTTCAAAGGGCACGATGATTTCCTTCGACGTGCTTTTATAGCGTTCGCGCATTTCCACGATACCCAACTGCAGCAACTCCTCCTTGCTCTCGTTCATGCGCACCTTGTATTCGAAGGTGAAGGCCTGATTGATGCATCCGTTGGTAATGTGCAGGTAGTTGATGTATGCCGTATTCTCGTCCGTTTCTATGGAGAATACGTCAATGTGATGAAGCACCGAACTCACTACTTCACTCTTGGCGCGATAGCTTTCAATGAGCATGTATTGCTCCTTGATCTTTTGTGCTTCCTCAAATTTCATCTCTTCTGCCAGGCGTTTCATTTCCTCTATTAGCGCATTGCTTACCTTCTGGGTATTGCCTTTCAGCAGCTCCCTTGCCTGTGCTATCTGCTGCATGTATTCTTCGTGCGACTGCTTTCCGATGCAGGGCCCTTTACAGTTCTTGATGTGGTATTCCAGGCAGACCTTGAACTTTCCTTGCGCAATGTTTTCGGGCGTCAGTGCCAGGTGGCAGGTACGGAGCGGATACAGCTTTTTAATCAGCTCCAGCAAGGCCATCATGGAAGGCACGTGGCTGTACGGACCGAAGTAATTCGAACCGTCGCGAATAATCTTTCGGGTCTTGTAGATTCGCGGGAAATACTCGTTGCTGATACAGATGGAAGGGTAGGTCTTGTCGTCCTTCAGCAGCACGTTGTATCTTGGCTTGTATTTTTTGATCAGGTTATTTTCCAGCAGCAGGGCATCCTCTTCCGAGTTCACCACGATGTAGCGGATGTCGGCAATCTTGGAAACCAGCATGCGTGTCTTGGCCGACTGGTGGTCCTTGGAGAAATAAGAATAGACACGGCGCTTCAGATTCTTGGCTTTTCCCACGTAGATGATGACCCCTTCCTTGTTCAGGTATTGGTAGATGCCCGGGCCTTCTGGAAGGTTCAATACGATTCCTTTCAGGTATTCACTGGTGTTGCTTGTCTTTTCTATTTCTTCCATGTCGTTGGGTTCTTGTCAGGGTGAATACAGCCTTCTTTGAGGAGAGGTTTCCTGCAAAGAAGGCTGCACAGTTGTTTCCCTTTTTGCAAGGGATTTGTCTCGTTTTATAGTTCTAAAAGGGTAGTGACTTCTACGTCCTTTTCGAAAGCGTTTCTTCCGTTCAGCCCTTTAAGCTCGATGACGAAGTTAACGTATGCTTTCTCCACGCCGCAGCGTTTCACCAGTCGGTAAGCTGCCGCCATGGTTCCGCCCGTAGCCAGCAAGTCGTCGTGCAACAATACCACGTCGTCTTTGCTGATGGCATCCTTGTGAAGCTGTATGGTGTCGGTTCCATACTCCTTGGCGTAAGTTTCTTCAATGACTTCAGCCGGCAACTTTCCGGGCTTGCGGGCCATGATGAATCCGGCTCCTAAGCGGGCTGCCAAGGCACCTCCCAAGATGAATCCTCTGGACTCGATGCCTACCACTTTGGTAATCCCTTTGTCCTTGTACAGCTCATACAGTTCGTCTATCATGCCCTGCAAGCATTCCGCATTTTTGAACAGGGTAGTGACGTCGTAGAACAGAATTCCAGGCTTGGGGAAATCGGGTATTTCTCGAAGGTTTTTCTTTAATGTTTCTTTATTCATATCCAGTATTTTATGTGTATTCCTTAAACAAATTGTTTCACGTGAAACATGCCTGCTTTATCGTCCCAAAAGCACTAACAGCACGTTGATGTCGCTCGGTGATACGCCGGGGATGCGGCTGGCTTGTGCCAGGGTTTCCGGGTCTATCTTCACCAGCTTCTGGCGGGCTTCGGTCGACAGGGATTGCAGGTTCGCGTAGTCAAACTTGCCCTTGATTCGGATGGACTCCAGCCGGTGTATCTTGTCGGCAATCGTACGCTCCCGGTCGATGTAGCCTTTGTACTTGATGCGGATTTCGGCTGCTTCGATTACCTCTTCTTTTCGGTTCTCGATTTTGTCGAGTGCTGCCTGGAAGGCGGGGATATAAGGAGCGATATTTTCAATCGTAATCTGCGGGCGGCTGATTAAGTCAACCAGCTTGCATCCGTGAGTAAGCGGAGCCGTTCCTAACTTTTCGAGGGCGTCGTTTATCTTTTCGGCCTTCATGGAGAAGGTGCTTACGAAGTTTACGATGCGGTCTATTTCGGTCCGTTTCTTTTGCAGGATTTCGTAGCGGTCGGCTTTCACCAGTCCCAGCTGATAAGCCCGTTCGGTCAGTCGCATGTCGGCATCATCCTGACGGAGCAGGATGCGGTATTCCGCTCTCGAAGTAAACATACGGTACGGCTCATCCACACCTTTGGTCACGAGGTCGTCAATCAGTACACCGATGTAAGCTTCGTCGCGTCCCAGCACAAACGGCTCGCCACCGTGGCAGTTCAGGTGTGCGTTGATACCTGCAATGATACCCTGTCCGCCGGCTTCTTCATATCCGGTTGTTCCGTTCACCTGTCCGGCAAAGAACAGGTTTTTCACCACCTTTGATTCCAGTGTATGCTTCAGCTGTGTCGGGTCGAAGTAGTCGTATTCGATGGCATATCCCGGACGGTACACCACCAGGTCTTTGAAGCAAGGAATCTTCTTCAGTGCCTCCAGCTGGATGTCCATCGGGAGTGAAGAAGAGAAGCCGTTCAGGTAAAGTTCCTGAGTGGTTTCACCTTCCGGTTCCAGGAACAGCTGGTGCTGCGGTTTGTCAGGAAAGGTCACGATTTTGGTTTCGATGCTCGGACAGTAACGCGGACCGATGCTCTGGATTTGTCCGTTGAAAAGGGGAGAGTCGGCCAGTCCTTTCCGGAGTGTGTCGTGCACCTCTTCGTTGGTAAAGCAGGTCCAGCATTGCAGCTGTTTCAGGTGGCGCGATTCGCTGATAAACGAGAAGCGGTGGAAATCATTCTCGCCGTCCTGTGTGTCCATCAGGTCAAAGTGTACGCTCTTTCCGTCGATACGCACCGGGGTACCCGTCTTCATGCGTCCGGCCGTAATGCCGTGGCGGGTGATGGATTCAGTCAGGTGATACGATGCCGGTTCCGCACAGCGTCCTCCTGCCAGCATCTTGTGTCCGATGTGCATCAGACCGTTCAGGAAAGTACCGGCAGTCAGCACCACGCATTTGGCATGAAACGTCACTCCCCAGCAAGTCACCACGCCGGTCACTTCGCCGTTCTCCACCAACAACTCTTCCACCGTATCTTGCCAGATATGCAGGTTGGGCAGGTTCTCCAGAATTTCTCTCCAGGCCCAGATAAATTTCCCGCGGTCGCACTGGGCACGCGGACTCCACATGGCCGGTCCCTTGGAACGGTTCAGCATACGGAACTGGATGGCGGTCTTGTCTGTCACCAGCCCCATGTATCCTCCCAAGGCGTCAATCTCTCTGACGATTTGTCCCTTGGCAATACCCCCTACGGCTGGGTTACAGCTCATCTGCCCGATTTTGTTCATGTCCATTGTAATCAGGCAGGTCTTTGAGCCCAGATTGGCTGCCGCAGCCGCCGCTTCACATCCGGCATGACCGGCTCCGATTACGATTACATCATACTTGAAATCCATTAGCTTTTATGTTTTTAATCCTTTGCAAAAATACGAATTACATGAAATCTTTCCGCATTTCCAGCGCTTTGTTTTCGGCGGCTTCCATGATTTCGCGTTCTCCCGGCCCCTTGTCATTGATGCCGCAAAGATGCAGTATGCCGTGTATGATTACGCGGTAGAGTTCCGTCTCATACGGCGCATTGAACTGTTCGGCGTTGGTGCGCACCGTGTCCAGGCTGATGAACAAATCGCCCGACAGTTTCTTGCCTTCGCAGTAGTCGAATGTAATGATGTCCGTGTAATAATCATGCTGCAGATACTGGCGGTTTACTTCCAGAATCTTCTCGTCCGAGCAAAAGATGTATGCGATTTCGCCTACCTTCTTGCCGTAAGTTTCGGCCACGGCTTTGATCCATGCGGTCGTTTCGCGCTTCTTGATGGCGGGCATTTCCACGCCTTCTGTCTGATAACTAATCATAGCTTATGTCAATTGAAAAATAAATATCCGATGAAAATGGCAGCTAATATTCCGGCAAAGTCGGCAATCAGTCCGCAACTTAACGCATGCCTTGTGCGTGTCACGCTGACGCTTCCGAAATACACCGCCAGAATATAAAATGTAGTGTCCGTTGCCCCCTGGAAGATGCAGGCCAGACGGCCGACAAACGAATCGGCTCCGTAAGTGCTCATGGCATCCACCATCAGTCCGCGGGCCCCGCTACCGCTCAGCGGCTTCATCAGTGCAGTGGGCAGTGCGCCGACAAACTGGTCGTCTATTCCGCAACTCCGTACCACCCCGGCGATGCCCTGAATCAGAAAATCCATGGCGCCCGAAGCACGGAACACACCGATGGAAACCAAGATGGCCACCAAGTAAGGAATGATGCGCACGGCAGTAGAAAATCCCTCTTTGGCTCCCTCCACGAAGGCATCGTACACATTGATTCTTTTCCGCATGCCCGACACGATAAAGCCGATGATGACGAGAAAAAGAAACACATTGGCAAAGGTGGTAGAGTAGAGGTCAATCTGTTCCCGGCTAAGCTGAAGGAAAAGCCAGATGATGCCTGCAATGAGCAGACTGGCCCCTCCGAGGAACAGCAGGATGGTTCGGTTCAGCAGGTTGATGCGCTGGTACAGACTGACTGCAATGATGCCGGCCATTGTCGAAAAGAAAGTCGCCAGCAGAATCGGAACAAACACGTCCGTAGGCTGTGCGGCTCCCATTTGTGCCCGGTATACCATGATGCTGATGGGAATCAGTGTCAGTCCCGACGTGTTCAGCACTAAAAACATGATCATCGGGTTGCTGGCTGTATCCTTTCGTGGGTTCAGCTCCTGCAGTCCCTCCATGGCTTTCAGGCCGAGCGGTGTGGCCGCATTGTCCAGCCCCAGCATGTTAGCTGCTAAGTTCATGAAAATACTTCCCGTCACCGGATGCCCTTTGGGAATCTCCGGAAACAGTTTCGAAAACAGCGGACTCAGCAGGCGGGCGAAAAGCTGGATAACACCCCCTTTTTCTCCAATCTTCATGATGCCCAGCCAGAGCGACAACACCCCCGTCAGTCCCAATGAGATTTCGAACGCCGTTTTGGAAGAAGCAAAAGTAGAATTGATAATCTCCGGAAATACGGCCGTGTCGCCTAAAAATATGAGCTTAACCAGTGCCACCACGAAGGCCAGAAGGAAAAATGCAATCCAGATGTAGTTTAAAGCCATTTCTATCTAAGTATAATTTATGATTAATCTGTGTTACAAAAATATATAATTTCTTTGTCACTTCCTTCACCTTGTCTGAAAACATATAGTCTTCGGTAAATTTAATTCAGGATTCCGGTATATATTCTTTGTTTCTTCTTTGTCAATTCTCTGTTTCACACTGTGGAATATATAAACCACAGTGTGAAACAGAGAATATACTTTGACGTTTTGCAGAAATGCGTGTGGAATAAGGTTGTTTTTGATGGGCTGTATGCCAAATGCAGAGGAGGGTGTGGTGAGAACAACCGTTTAATGGAGGTGAAATACAAAAAACTGTCCTTTTCATCGTATTTTCTACTTTAGTTAATAAATCTTATCAGAAAGCGTATTCGAGCCACCTCAAGTGAACGATGAAATGAAAGAAGATAGTGATTTTGACGATGTGTATCCCTTTTATTTATGCCGATGGAATGGGAGATTTTATGTCACTCCTGTTTATGCTGATGCGGATAGATTCTTTTTTGGTCGAATGAGAATTGTGGTTTGGGCTATTTATGTATTTGTCGTATAGTACGTTATGCTAGTGAATAAGTGTTAATTATAGGTGTTCGACACTTGTCGCCCGTATCTCATTTGTGCTTTTATATTATATTTGTATGGGAAATAGAAAGATATAAAGTATCTATTACTGATTTGTTTGATTATATACAATCGTTTTAAATATATTCAAAAGTTCTTGTAACGTGTGTGACTGGAGCTTTTTATTTATTTTTTTGTTTTTTATTTTTTGCTGAGGTTGTAATGATGAAACAATTTGTGCTTATATTATACTTTCTGTTTTTAGGTAGCGGAGTCATGCCTGTCCTTCCGTTATGTGCAGAAGAAGAGCCTTCTGATTCATCTTCTCAGTATGAATATGTGGAATATTCACCGTTAGGGACTGCTTATGAGCTTTACGGGTGGAATGTTCCCCGCTATTATTATTATCAGTATCTTCATCTTTTCGCAGATTATCCATGGGTAGTACGTGTAGCTTATGGTGTTGTCTTTTGTTGCGTGATTGGTTTCTTCTTTATTACGGTAGTCATGATTGCCGATGTGTATTACATAGAACGTACAAAACGTTTCTATGTGAAGACTCGAAAGAAATATTTTGAGAAGATGAAGGAGATTTGTTACGCATCAGTCGATAATTTGTCTGAAGAGGAAATAGCTCGTAGACTGGATTATAAGCCGAAAAGATGGCGTGCTTGGCAGATGAGAATGTGGGCTCGTATTTGTGTAGATGTATGTCAGTTTACCAATACCGCAGATCCAAATCTGAGGAACATACAAACTATCATGAGAATGATTGGGTTTACAGATTTTGTGGAAAGAGGGCTTATGTTTGGTTCACATAAGCGAAAAGTACGTTTACTGCAGGCAGTACGGTTGACCAATATGCGCTTGTCTGATAGTTTGGTGACGCATTTGGTAAATGATAAGGATCCGGCTTTGCGAAAGGCTGCCCGTGTGTATTATATGTTGGCATCAAAGGATGATCCCTATATTTTCTTTGAAGATGAAAGCCTGACTATTGATGCTACTCGCGAGGCTAATTTTTCTTTGTGGGACAAAATTGAGATACATGAGATTTTTAGTAAAATACATGACTCTGAACGAGCTTTACCTAGATTCGTACCTTTGTTGCAGACTTCTGAGAATCGTGATATGATGATGTTTTTTATGCATGAAACTGCATATTGGGGTACTGAACGTGAATTACGTCATGTGATGACTTTCTTTGAGTCTTCCGACCTGATGTATAGGCAGACTGCTTTTGAATGTATGGGAATCCGACGTTATGCTGAAGCAGAGGAAACAATAAAGGATTTGTTTTACAAGCAAACGGAATCCTTACGCCGGACTATTTTGAATGCTTTGCTGGAAATAAATGGAGAACATAATGTAGATTTTTTTGTAAAGGCATATCAACTGAAATCTTCAGATTATACGCGGCGTACCGCACTGCGTTGCCTATGGCTCTCTGGACCAAATGGACGTGAGCTTTTTGAATCTCTTAAATCGACTTGTAAACAAAGAGATTTAATTCTTTTTGAGCATGTGGAGAATCCTATAATTAATGATGATAATCTATGAAGGAGCTGATATTATATTTTTACGGTTATATTGTCTTTTTTTACAGCATGGGGCTTATCATTTCATACGTGATACTCATGGTGCTGGCAGAGATTGGCATTTTGCGTAAAAAGTATCATCATTTACCGGAATATTCAAAATACATGATTGATACTAGTCCTTATACTCCGGGGGTATCCATCGTTGCACCGGCTTATAATGAGGAGCGTACGATTGTTGATAATGTAAACTCTTTGCTCAGTCAAGATTATCCTTTGTTTGAGGTAATTATTGTGAATGATGGTAGCCGTGATAAAACACTTGAGCTTTTGATTGAGAATTTTTCGCTCGTGGAAGTTCCGTTTGCATATGTGGAATACATACATACCAAGCCTTATAAGCGTTTGTTCAAGTCTACAAATCCAGAATATAAACGTTTGATAGTGGTTGATAAGGAAAATGGAGGAACGAAGGCTGATGCAGTTAATGCTGGATTGAATGCCTCGTCGTATCCTTATTTCATCAATACTGACGTGGACTGTATCCTTTCTAAAGATGCTATTGCACAGTGTATACAGCCAATATTGGAGTCAAGGGATGTCATTGCTGTCAGTGGTATGATGACTTCATCTAACGGTTGTACCGTTAAGAATGGCCGAATTGTAAAGAGGTTACCTCCTCATACTCCGTGGGCTTTGTTTCAAACCTTGGAGTATATGCGTTCTTTCCTTGTAGGAAAGATGGGTTGGTCTACTATTAATGCGATGCCGAATGTGTCGGGAGGTTATGGTCTTTTCGATAAGAAGATTGTGATTGCGGCCGGCGGTTATAGCAGTGATTCGTTTGCTGAGGATATGGATATGATTATCCGTATGGTAGGATATTGTTGTGATTTCAAGCGTAAATACCGTATTGTGCAGATTCCGGCTAACTGCTGTTGGACCGAAGTGCCTGCTACATTGACTACCCTTAGCCGTCAGCGTATACGTTGGGGGCGTGGCCTGATTCAGACGTTCATGCGTCATCGTCGTTTCATATTTAATTATAAATATAGACGACTGGGAATGGTAACGCTTCCATACGTATTTATTTTTGAATTCATCGCTCCTGTAATTGAGTTTTTCGGAATATTATTGTTTGTATGCCAGGCTTTCACTGGAGCTGTGAACTGGCGGTCTGCGTTAGTTATATTCTTGGCCATTTATACATTTTGTGTTATCTTGGGCATGGTTGTCATTCTTTATGACTATACGATTGGGGGTACATTCAGGAAAGCAAGGTCTTATATGTGGATAGTTCTGGCTGCTTTTCTTGAACCATTTTTATATCATCCTTTTATTGTGTTCTTTTCGATAAGAGGCTACTTTAACTATCTTGTTAATAAGCGAGCTGTTTGGGGTGAAATGACTCGAAAAGGATTCTCGGGTAAAAAGAATAAAGTAAAAGCTGCAGAAAGCAGCGGAGTGGGAGGTACATTATGAGGAAAAAGGGATATTTACTTACCATTTTGTACTTTTTATCTTCATTGTAGGTGCGTTTGCTTTGGGCGCATTTAACCGCAAGGAAATACGTACACCTGATTATTATGAGGTGAATACCCGCTCTATGTTCAAAAATAATCAATGGGAAGAAGGTAAACGGATGCTTGATGAGGGCATGCAGTATTATTCTGATGCAAGCGGCTTGAATGAACTTATGGGGCGTTATTATTATCAATATAAGCGTGATTATGATAAAGCGAGATATTATCTGGTAAGAGCTGTTCGAGAAAATCCAGAGAATGTGACGGCCAAACAGATGCTTGTGAATGTGGAAGAAGAAAGTGGAAACTACTCCAGTGCAATTTGTTATGTGAATGAGTTACTTGAAATTAATCCGTATTGGCAAGGGTTGTGGAGGAAAAAAATTGGATTGTATAGAAAACAGAATAATCATGTGGAAGCTGACCGTTTGCTGAAGCGTCTGCATCAGATTTATCCAAATGACTCTGTAGTAACCAATGAATATGCCTATAATCTGGAAGAGAGCTATATTAAACAACGAAAGGAAGGTAAGCCAGAGTCTGCGATTAGTTCATTATATGAGCTTGTGAAGGTTATGCCAGAAAATGAAACATATTATATGGATTTGGTTAACTTACTTTTGCAACAAGGAAATGTAGAAGAAGCTCTTGAAGTTTCAGGAAAGGGGGTATCCCGAATGCCGTACAGTTCCAATCTTATTATGAAAAAGGCTGGAATATTGGCTGAGGAAGGACGTTATCAAGAAGCAATTGCTTTTGTTCAGTCGAGGATGAGATACAATAGGAGTGCTCGTTTAGCAAGTTTCAGCAATGCATTACTTGCAGAGGCAGCCAATGCGGCTAAAATGAATGATCCTTATCTTCTTTATGGACGTTTATATGAGAAAACAGCGAGTGATGAGGCACTTGATTATCTGATTTCCGCTTCGATATTGAGGGGCTATGATGAAGATGCTTTGTCTTATTTGGCTGAAGCTAAAAAGCGTCGTGGAGAACAACCTTCTTTGCTATATAAAGAATATGTCGTTTATAAGCGGATGGGAAATGCAAGTAAAGCCTATTCACTTCTTTCTACGCTTGTAGCCATGAATCCTAATGATAAAGACCTTGTTGATGAATTAGCATTGAATCGGTTACAGCAGGCTGAAAATCTGATGACAGACGGCTTTTATTCGGAGGCATTGCCATACGTTAATTCGGCTGTGCGGAATAGTTCTGATAGTGAGCTGAAGGCTTCGGCAATGAGTAAAGCTTATGCATGTAATTATGAATTGAAGCGCTATGATGCAGCGATGGAAATACTTGATTCGTTGCGTTTGATTTATCCGGATGATGATACATATTTTGTTAAGAAAGCAGATATTATTTGTCGTAAGGGCAATACCGGAGAAGCATTGGCTGTGCTGGATTCAGCAATGCAGGATACGACTAAGCTGGAAATGCGAGCTATGTATGCTTCTGCTTATGAAGAAATGGCGGTTCCTTATATTAAGGATATGATTGAAGAAGGAGCAAGTGGGTTTGCATTTGATGAAAGTGTCAAATTGCTTCGGGTTAATCCTTCCTCAGTTGAAGGATTACAATATGCTTTGACTACGTCAGATATGCTCAAGCGTTATGATGCTTATGATTATTATGTAGCACAGGCTCGTTCAATTTATCCGGAAGAAACAGTTTATGTGGTAAAGCAGGCTGCTTCCTATCTTCGGGAGGAGGAATACGACCGTTCGATAGATATGATACGTCCTTGGCTTACCGATTATCCGAATAATCAGGGACTGGTAGGTGCTTTCTCAGAAAATAGTGAAAGAAAGGCTTATCAGTTGATAAAGGCACATAGGGCCGACTCTGCTTTGGCAGTTGTAGATACAGCATTAATTTTTGATTCAGACAATCGATCGTTATTGTTGGCGAAGGGAAAAGCTTACGAAGCGTTAAAACAATATGATTCAGCTCATTATTATCAGAGCTTTTATATTCCGGGTGTTACTGAAGCTGCTGATTTTGAACGGCATCTGAATGGGTTACGGAGTCAATCACTCAACAATGAGTTGGCGGCAGAATATTTGCAAGGACGCTATGGAGAAGCAGATGTAATAACAGCTGTAGGAACTTTGTCCTATACGCATCGGAGAAAGAAAAATGCTTATACAGGACGTCTTAATTATGCTGGACGTGATGGTGGTACAGGAGAAGACCTTGAAGATCAGGTGCCTGGAGGACAGGGGATACAGTTGCAGGCAGAATGGGAGCATAACTTCTCGCCAAGTTGGACTACCACGCTTTCTGCTGCTTGGGCAAGTAAGTATTTCCCTAAACTGATGGCCGATTTAAAGGTTTCTCATGAATTTAAAAACGATTGGACGCTTGATGTACATGCCAATTACAGACGTATCAGTACTTATTCTAAAGAGTACCGCTGGGAAGAAGGGGAAGTACAGGATTGGACTTTTAATGGCTGGAAAAAGTATGACCGTAACCTTATTAGTGTCGGTGCGGGGCTATCTAAAACATACGAACAGTTTTATATGGGTGGAAAAGTTGATGGTTTTTTACTTTCGTCAAATCTATATTTCAATGCTTCTGCCCAACTTAAATATTTTATGCTCGATGATGGACGTACAAGTGTTACGATTACGGGTGGCTTAGGTACTGCTCCGGAAGCAAATATGATAGATTATGCTATGCCGGCTACTTTTGATAAACTTAATACGATGGTTGGATTAGGGGGAACGTATATGTTTAATAAGAACCTGTCGTTAAGTGTAATGGGTACATGGCATACGTTTTATAGCCAGTTAAATCAGCGGTATGGAACTTTGGATAATCCTTATGAACAAATAGAAACAAAATATAGAAATTTATATAATGTACATGTGCAACTCCATATTTATTTTTAGTAAACAGTCGTTCAGGGTATTTTTGTACCTCTTATTCCTTTTATTTCAATGTTCTGCATGCTCTCAGTCTGCGGACGCTTATGATGTGTATTGGGTAGTATCAGGTACAGATAATCCTGTCGATGTTCGCTGGGAGAATTATTTGAGGGATCATTTGAACCGTCGTTCAGGGAATAAGAATATTGCTGTGTCTGATAATCCATTGACTGACGATTGCTTACAGGTGATGGTGCATATAGATAGTTTGCATGACTATGATTATTCTTTATTTCGTGATGGTGGCACGGTGCGTCTTATAGCACGAAATGATGAGAAAATGCTCTGGTTGATTTATCAGTTTATTTCTGCCCTTGGAGACGAACGTGTAAATGTTTCAGATCTTCCTCCTGCTATAATTAATCTGAAGGGATGTGAAGGCGATTTTGCTTTTGAATACCGTGGTATATATTCTTCTGCCAATTCAAATCCGGAATTGATGCCTATCACAGCTTCCCACAATATTGATTATGACTGGGGACTGTGGGGACATAATCTACGCCGTGTTTTTTACGATGATATTCCTGAAGATGCTTGGGCGCAGGTGGATGGGAAGCGTACTCCGGGGCAGTTTTGTTTTTCATCAAACAACCTTTATAAGGCGATTGAATCGTATGTGGTGGATAATTTCGGAGAAGGAGAGAATGAAAAAGGAGCTGCACGTTTTGTGATTATGCCTGAAGATGACGAAACCATTTGCTCTTGTGATCTTTGTATGAAAGCTGGGAATACGTCTAAATCAGCGACACCGGCGGTCAGTAATCTTTTACGACGGTTAGCAGCAAGATTTCCGAATCATCAGTTCTTTACATCGGCCTATCTTTCCACTTATACGCCTCCAACAGGTTCTTTGCCTTCCAATGTAGGTGTAATAATCAGTGCGATGGAGCTTCCGATGCAGGCTGGACTGTCTGTGAAATCAGCAAAAATCAAGAACTTTTCACGGATGGTGGAACAATGGAGGAAAGTGACGAATAAAGTATATGTATGGGACTACATGCGTAATTTTGATGATTATCTTACTCCGTATCCCTGTCTTTCAATGATTGGTGAACGTTTGCGCTATTTTCGTTCTTTAGGTGTTTCTGGTATAATCTATAATGGAAGTGGTACAGACTATGCTTCGTTCGATGATATACAGACTGCAGCTATTGCTGCTATGCTTATTAATCCAGATTTACATGTGAAGAGTTATGCTGCCAGTTGCATTCATCGTTATTATCCGGTTTCGGGAGATATTTTAGAGAGAACTTATCGTGATTGGGAAACAAAAGCTTGTGAAAGAGAAAAGATATTACCTTTTTATGGAGGGATTGAAGATGCTGTGAACATTTGGCTGAATCCTGAAGACTTTGAAGCATTTTGTGATACTCTTGATAAGAAATCAAAGGATATAACCGATGAAGAACGAGTGAGACTCAATAAACTGCTTACTGCTTTACAGTTTACCCGACTTGAGTTACAGCGTATGCCTCATGGGAATTATAATCCTTCTATTGTAGAGACTTGTCTGGAGTCTTTAAAAGGACATACAGCTTTTGATTGTATGCACAATTATCGTGAAGCAAACGGAAGTCTTTCCAGATATATTGAGGAATGGAAAACATTGAAATCAGAGAATGAAGATTCCCATAGTTTGTTGAAAGGAGTCGGACTGAAAGCGAAATATAAGATGGATGCTGGCTATACGGACTTATCTATATTAACTGATGGGCTCTATGCGTTGCCGTCCGATTACCATACGGGATGGCTCATTGCTTCTGCAGAGATGGTAAACATAGAAGTGCCAGCCGGAAAAATTCGGAATGAGTTGCAGATGGGGCTTTCATTTCTATATGCTCCTTCTTGGCGGATTTATCTGCCAGAATCTATAGAAGTCTGGCAGTCAGGAAAGTGCTTGTATAAAGTGCCCTTGAAAGCTAGTGCTGCTAAAGAGCCGTTTACCAAGCATCGTATACAGTTCGGTTTAAAGGATATTGATGCGTCACAGGCTTTGGAGTTACATGTGTTACAAGGAAAAGGCCGTCGTCCGACTATAGCTTGTGAAGAAATAGAGTTATATTGATATGAAAAGGTTTAGTGTTATCTTTTGGGGGCTTATATCAGTTTTTGCGCTGTTCTCTAGTTGTAAGCAAAAAATTGGTTGGACAACAGTGTCTGTGGCAGATTCTGTGCGTCACTATTACCCGATTATTGCAGGGGATATTCTCAATTTATCTTATGAGATTGAGAATACTGGGGAGGAACCGCTGATTATTCGTGAAATTCAGCCTTCTTGTGGTTGTATAGTTCCCAAGCTAACTTCTCGGATGGTGATGCCGGGTAAGTCTAAGAGGCTTTTGTTTAAGTACGAAAGCGCTAAGAACATAGGATTTGTGGAACATGTTATACGTATTCATTGCAATGTGAAGCCAACAGGAATTATCAAGCTCGTATTTGATACCAATGTGGTTCCTCATGCTGATTATACACGTGACTATGAGGAGTTGTATAAAGAGGCAGTAGAACGTAATGCTATGATACGTGGACTTGTGGATGGTGATGAAACAGAAAAAGGGTATTATGTAGATTCTCCGTCGCATGATAGTCGGGAGCAGAATCCTTATCCATGGCGTGAAGAGGAATGAAATTTGAAAAACAAAAATTTAAGTGATTGTGTGATAATATAATATGATATGATGTGCTCTGCGACTAGTGAAAGATTTGTTTTTGTAGCGGGATATTCTAGTTCGTCGAGATGTGGGGAAACAGCTATCGGGCTGAGTATTATGTGGGGACGGCTGCTTGAACAAGTGCCAGGTATGCTGGAATCATTATTGATTTAAGTCACGATGTGACTTCGTATTTCTGAAAGATTAATTTAATATTTATTATGAAGAAGAAAAATTTACTTTTTGTTCCGTTCCTGGCGATGGCTTTGGTCGGATGTAACACAAGTGATGAGATGGTAGGGGTTCCTCCAACTGAATCTTTACTTGGAGTGAATACGGTTTCGTTTACTAATAATACTTCGCTTGTAATTGGTGAAGGACAGGCGGATGTCAAGGCGGCTGTATCGCGTGCTGCTAATCCGGCTACAGAAAATGCTGCATACGGGCTTGGCATGTGTGCATCTATGGATGAAGTTCTGACAGAGAAGGGGATTACTCGTAGTGATTACTTTATGCTTACAGTCAGTGGAAGTTACTCAGAAATTGTTGCGCCTGCTTTGGGCAATTATAATTGTGTTTATGTGCCGGCAGGTATTACATTGACAATTGATCAGAATTTGGAATCATCTGTAACTTTGTTTGTGGATGGAGCATTGAATGTGAATGCAGAAAGACTTTCTAATATTGAAATTCAGTGCTGGGGTGTTTTGAATCTGAGTAAAGACGTAAAGTTGTATAAGTCTAAAGTCTTTGCTGCATTTGGCATTTCTGGTAAGAATGTAGATGTAGCTCTTGAGGACGCTTCTGTTTATTCTGGTGGTGATTTTGCTTGTAAGAAACTTACTACTAATAATGCTGTGTTGCGTGTAGACGGTCAATTGTCATATTCAGACTCTTTGAGTGAGTTTAAGAAGACTGGCATTTATGTAGACGATGCACTGACTCTTGATCATTTGAATCTGACTGATGGTTCTGAATTATACGTGAACTGTTTGCTGAAAGTTAATTCTGAAATGAAAGTTACAGCCTCCAAGGTGACAGCACTTTCTATCTTGAATAAGAATGCTAAGCTTTGTCAGGCTACCATTGCCCTTCCGGCTGCGGGATGTGCTAAATTTACTACCCTTGACTTTGTGAATTATGACGCTACAACAAGTAATTATCTGAAATTTGAAAATGTTGCAGGTAATAATGTGACAAGTGGCACGCAGGTGGCATTGGTAGTATGTGATGAGTTCCGTTTTTACAAGACAGATGCTGTAAAAGAATTAACTCTTGGTGAAGATGTTTATTTGAATTACAACACGGCTTGTTTGGCCTATAATTATGAGACAATTGACTTGAGCGGTGAATATATTAATGCAGAAGGCGTGGTATATATAGGTGGAGTTAAGGATTGTCACTTAAACTTTAAAGTTCCGGCTGAAACTCCGTCATATACAGATGCAGATGTAGTCTTGACTATTCCTACAGAAATTGCTGCGGAAGAATGGTTCTTGAAAGCAGATGATTTCGCTATCCGCGTAGACGGCCAATATCAGGATGTGATTCAGGTGAAAGATGGTGTAACAGCTTTGGAAGACATCCGGTTGACTGAAGAAGATTTGAAAGTTGCAGTTAAAGGTGTGGCCAATTTGGAGGCTGACAAGGACTACACTTACGAGGTATGGCTTTGGATTGATGAAAATACCTGGTTGGAAACCTTCACGGATGCTGATAGAGCTGCTTGGGTAAGCGGTGATGGTGCTGGTACAGATATTACTGAAGCTTGTACGATTGTAGGTCCTAAGGGGTATACTTTACGCAAGAATGTATATAAAGGCTTGTCTGGACATGCTGATACTCCGTACATCAAGGTATCTATTCATATCACCAAGGATAAAGAATGATAGATTGTAGTTTATAACAAATATATTTGTTTATTGGGCGAGACACTTTCCTTCTGGAAGGTGTCTCGTTTTATTTATACTATTACCTTTTGAGTGGATCGTTGGAAATCTATATGATTGTCATTCAATGCCCTTTTATGTATAGCGAATGTAAAACAAAGATGATTTTCAGTAAAATTTCAGGAGTCTTCGTAGAAAAAGTGTATCTTTACAGCCTTAATTTTTCTAAACTCAAAGCGAACGAAAGAAAATTATACCACAATGACTATCACGATTAAAAAAGTCACTACGAAAAAAGAACTGAAGAAGTTCATTCGTTTTAATTACGAACTTTATAAAGATAATCCCTATTCCGTTCCCGATTTGTACGATGACATGCTGAATACCTTCAATCCCAAGAAGAATCCGGCATTTGAATTCTGCGAGGCAGAATATTTCCTGGCATACAAAGGCGAGGAGATAGTGGGGCGTGTGGCCGCCATCATCAACCACCGTGCAAATGACACCTGGAACAAGAAAGAAGTCCGTTTTGGCTGGCTGGACTTCATTGACGAAGAAGAAGTGTCTTCAGCCTTGCTGAAAGCCGTAGAGCAATGGGGAAAAGAAAAAGGTATGGAAGCCATTGTCGGTCCGTTGGGATTTACGGATATGGATGCCGAAGGAATGCTGGTTGAAGGATTCGACCAGTTGAGTACGATGGCCACCATCTATAATTATTCCTATTATCCGGAACACATGGAGCAGTTAGGCTTTGAGAAAGAAGCCGACTGGGTGGAATACAAATTGAGCGTGCCCCACCAGCTTCCGGACAAGTTTGTGCGCATCTCCGAAATCATTCTTCAGAAGTACAACCTGAAAATTAAGAAGCTCAAGCGGAGTGAAATCAAGAAGCAGAACTACGGGCAGAAAATCTTCGATTTGATTAACGAAGCCTATGCGCCTCTTTACGGATATTCGCAGATGACGCAGGGACAGATTAACCAATATATAAAGATGTATCTGCCGCTCATCGACCTGCGCATGGTGTCGTTGGTAGAAGATGCGGAAGGTAACCTGGTGGCAGTGGGAATCGCCATGCCGTCCTTGTCGAAAGCCTTGCAGAAAGCCAAGGGAAAGATGCTTCCTTTCGGCTGGTACCACCTGTTGAAGGCCCTGTTCATCAAGCGTCCGCGTGTGCTCGATTTGCTGCTGGTAGGAGTGAAGCCCGAATACCAGAGCAAGGGAGTCAATGCCCTCCTGTTCTACGACCTCGTGCCTATTTTCCAGCAGATGGGATTTGAGTATGGGGAAAGTAATCCGGAGCTTGAGCTCAACAAGAAAGTGCAGGCACAGTGGAGCGCATTTGAATCCGTGCAACACAAACGCCGCCGTGCTTATAAGAAAATGATTTAAAAAAACAGAGGGGGAATAGATATGGAAGAACTCAATGAACAAACCGTTTCCTCTGTAGCTTATACCGAAGAGAACATTCGCCACCTGAGCGACATGGAGCACGTACGTACCCGTCCCGGTATGTACATCGGTCGCCTGGGCGACGGCTCGCAGGTGGAAGACGGAATTTATGTGCTGTTGAAAGAAGTCGTCGACAACAGTATCGACGAGTTCAAGATGGGAGCCGGAAAACGCATTGAAATCCAGATGGAAGACAACCTGCGGGTGTCCGTGCGCGACTATGGACGAGGCATTCCTTTGGGAAGTCTGGTCGATGCCGTTTCCATGCTGAACACCGGAGGAAAGTACGATACCAAGGCCTTCAAGAAAAGTGTCGGTCTGAACGGAGTGGGAGCCAAGGCAGTCAATGCATTGAGCAGCCGTTTCGTGGCCTGGAGTGCCCGCGACGGACAGATGCGCAAGGCCGTGTTCGAACGTGGAGAACTGGTCAGCGACGAGACCTGCGCCACCGACGAAGAAAACGGAACCTACATCTTCTTTGAGCCCGACGATACCCTGTTCCAGAACTACCACTTCCGTCCGGAGTTCATTGAGACCATGCTCCGCAACTATACCTATTTAAATACGGGCCTTTCCATCTATTATAACGGCCACCGCATTGTGAGCCGTAACGGACTGGAAGACCTGCTGAACGACAACATGACTGCGCCGGGACTGTATCCCATTGTGCACCTGACGGGCGAAGACATTGAGATAGCCTTTACTCACAGTGCGCAGTATGGCGAGGAATACTATTCCTTTGTCAACGGTCAGCATACTACGCAGGGAGGAACTCACCAGAGTGCGTTCAAGGAACACATTGCCCGTGCCATCAAGGAGTTCTACGGAAAGAATCTGGAGTTTCAGGACATCCGTAACGGACTGGTGGCTGCCATTGCCATCAACGTAATTGAACCTACGTTCGAGAGCCAGACCAAAATCAAGTTGGGCTCACTGTCCATGGCACCGGAGAAAGATTCCGAAGGCAACCCCTATCCTTTGTCGGGCGTCAGCGTCAACAAGTTTGTGGGCGATTTCGTAAAAGAGCAGGTAGACAACTACCTCCACAAGCATCCCGATGTGGCCGAGGTCCTGCTGCAGAAAATCCAGGAATCCGAAAAAGAACGCAAGGCCATTGCCGGAGTCACGAAGATAGCCCGTGAGCGTGCCAAGAAAGCCAACCTGCACAACCGTAAGTTGCGCGACTGCCGCATCCACCTGAACGACCAGAAAGGCGGAAAGAAAGAAGAAGACGACCCCCGCCTGGAAAGTTCCATCTTCATCACCGAGGGAGACTCCGCCAGCGGTTCCATCACGAAAAGCCGCGATGTCAATACGCAGGCCGTGTTCAGCTTGCGCGGTAAGCCGCTGAATTCTTTTGGACTCACCAAGAAGGTGGTCTACGAGAACGAAGAGTTTAACCTCCTGCAGGCTGCCCTGAACATTGAAGAAGGGCTAGACGGACTCCGATATAATAAGGTAATTGTGGCCACCGATGCCGATGTGGACGGTATGCATATCCGTCTGCTGATGATTACCTTCTTCCTGCAGTTCTTCCCCGACCTGATAAAGAAAGGTCATGTGTACATCCTGCAGACCCCCCTGTTCCGCGTACGTAACCGCAAGAAAGGGGTGTACGAAACCATCTACTGCTATTCGGAAGAAGAGCGCGTGGCTGCCATCGAGAAGCTGAGTCCCAACCCCGAAATCACCCGATTCAAAGGATTGGGAGAAATCTCGCCCGACGAGTTCCGCCATTTCATCGGTAAGGACATGCGTCTGGAGCAGGTCACCCTTCGCAAGACCGACGCCGTGAAGGAACTGCTGGAGTTCTACATGGGAAAGAACACCATGGAACGCCAGAACTTCATCATCGACAACCTGGTGGTAGAGGAAGACCTGATTAAAAATGAGGAATGAAGAATTAATAATTAAAAACTGCCAGTCATCAGTGATGAAAAGAGCGATATTTCCGGGCACATTCGACCCGTTTACTATCGGGCACTATTCCGTGGTGAAGCGTGCCCTGACCTTTATGGACGAAATCATCATCGGCATTGGGGTGAACGACAAAAAGAAAACCTGGTTCCCCACCGAGAAGCGTGTAGAGATGATTCGCAAACTTTATGCCGACGAGCCGCGCATCAAAGTCGAGGCATACGACAACCTTACCGTTGATTTTGCCCGCGAGCGCGAGGCCGGATTCATTATTCGCGGCATCCGTACCGTACACGACTTTGAATACGAAGAAACCATTGCCGACATCAACCGCAAGCTGGCCGGCGTAGAAACCATCCTGCTCTTTACGGAGCCCGAACTGACCTCCATCAGTTCCACCATCGTCCGTGAACTCCTGCAGTATGGCAAGGATGTATCCGACTTTCTGCCCGAAGGCATGGAAGTGGAATAAAATGAAAGAATGCACATGAAAATCAGAAAATACCTATTCGTTTTATTGGCAGGATGTGCGGCATGGACTGCCCTGCCTGCCCAGAACAAGCTGCTCGATTCGCCTTCGCGCAAACTGCAGCTGGCCGAGTTTGCTATCTCCAATCTCTATGTAGATAAGGTAGACGAAGACAAACTGGTGGAAACCGCCATTGTCAGCATGCTGGAAGAACTCGACCCGCACTCCACCTATTCCGACCCGGAAGAAGTGAAGCGGCTCAACGAACCCCTTCAGGGAAATTTCGACGGCATCGGTATCCAGTTTAATATGGCCACCGATACCCTCTTTGTCATCCAGCCCGTATCGGGAGGACCTTCCGAGAAAGTCGGTATCCTGGCCGGCGACCGCATCATCGAAGTGAACGACACGGTGATTGCTGGTGTGAAGATGAATACGGACGAAGTGATGCGCCGCTTGCGCGGACCGAAAGGCTCCACGGTGACGGTAAAAGTGCTGCGTGCCGGTGTGAAGGAACTGTTGCCTTTCACCATCAAACGCGATAAGATTCCCGTGTACAGCCTCGACGCTTCGTACATGGTAGAAGGAAAAATCGGCTACATCCGTGTGAACCGCTTTGCTGCTACCACCGGACAAGAATTTACCGATGCCCTCCACAAGTTGCAGAAACAAGGCATGAAAGACCTGATTCTCGATTTGCAAGGCAACGGAGGCGGTTACCTGAATGCCGCCATCAGCCTGTGCGACCAGATTTTGGGTAAGAAAGAACTCATCGTCTATACCGAAGGCCGCCGCAACCCCCGTTCAGAATTTGAAGCCAAGGGCGACGGCGATTTCCAGAAAGGCCGTCTGGTGGTGCTCGTCGATGAATTCTCGGCTTCCGCCAGTGAGATTGTCACCGGAGCCATTCAGGACTGGGACAGAGGTATCGTAGTAGGCCGCCGCACCTTCGGAAAAGGACTCGTGCAGCGCCCCATCGATTTGCCCGACGGTTCCATGATCCGTCTGACCATCGCCCGTTACTACACTCCTTCGGGCCGCTGTATCCAGAAACCTTACGAAAGCATCGAACAATATAATAAGGACTTAATAGACCGTTACAACCGGGGCGAGATGATGAGTGCCGACAGCATCCACTTCCCTGACTCGCTCAAGGCCAAGACCCTGAAGTTAGGACGCACCGTGTACGGCGGCGGAGGCATCATGCCTGACTATTTTGTGCCTATCGACACTACGATGTACACCGACTATTATCTGTCATTGCGCGACAAGGGTGCCATGGTGCAGCTGAACATCAAGCTGATTGACCGCCACCGGAAAGAATGGCTCCAGCAGTACAAGACGTTCGACCGCTTCAACCGCGAGTTCGAGGTGAGCCAGGCTATGCTCGACGAGCTGGTGGCACAAGGCACCTCCATGGGCATCACCTACAACGAGGCACAGTTCCGCACGGCACTTCCGCTGGTCAAGACCCAGCTGAAAGCCCTGCTGGCCCGCGACATCTGGGACATGAACGAATACTTCCAGGTGATTAACACGCTGAACGACAGCATGAAAAAGGCCATCGAACTGCTGCGCGAGCCCGGCATGAATTTTCCCAAAAGATAAGCTCTGGAAAACGTACTTGCGTTTGACGAAAAACACAAGTACGTTTTCCCTGAAACGCAAGTGCGTTTGAATTGAAACTCTTCGGCGTTTTGATTCAAACGCCCTTGCGTTTTTTTTACGTGTGGCTCACGGCCTCCGATTACAGAATTTTTTCCATAATCTGTTGTGTTATCTCAATAAATCTTCTAATTTTGCATCATAATTTGGACCTTCGAGTGCGAATTTATAGTTCTAACAATTAAATAATTTAAATTCAATCATTTATGTGGTTAAGTAATTCATCTATTGGAAGGAAAGTGGTGATGAGTGTTACTGGTATCGCCCTTGTCCTGTTTCTGACATTTCACATGGCGATGAACCTTGTTGCATTGTTCTCGGGCGAGGCGTACAACATGGTTTGTGAGTTCCTCGGTGCCAACTGGTATGCGCTGGTAGCTACTGTCGGACTGGCTGCCTTGTTCGTAATTCACATCATCTACGCTTTCTGGCTGACGATGCAGAACCGTGCAGCTCGCGGTCACGAACGCTATGCAGTGACAGCAAAACCGAAAAACGTGGAATGGGCATCTCAGAACATGCTGGTACTGGGTATCATCGTAATCCTGGGTCTGGCTCTTCACTTCGTTAACTTCTGGTACAAAATGCAGTTCGCTGAAATCATCGGCAACCCGATGATGGGTGGTCTTCATGCAGCCGACGGTTACGGCTATATCATGCAGACATTCTCTAATCCGGTGTTCTTCGTGTTGTATATCATCTGGCTGATTGCCTTGTGGTTCCACCTGACTCACGGATTCTGGAGCTCTATGCAGACTTTGGGTTGGAACAACACCATCTGGATTAACCGTTGGAAATGCATCTCTAACATCTATTCTACCATCATCGTACTTGGCTTCATGCTGGTAGCCGTTGTGTTCTTCCTGAAAAACATGATGGGTTGCGGTGCTTGCTAATTTAAGTGTAACTGATTAAATTGAAAAAACATTATGACTAAGATAATCGATTCTAAGATTCCTGAAGGCCCGATAGCTGAGAAATGGACCAATTATAAAGCTCACCAGAAACTGGTGAACCCGGCTAACAAACGTCGTCTGGACATCATCGTGGTAGGTACAGGTCTGGCAGGTGCTTCTGCTGCTGCTTCTCTGGGTGAAATGGGATTCCGTGTGTTCAACTTCTGTATCCAGGACTCTCCTCGCCGTGCACACTCTATCGCTGCACAGGGTGGTATCAACGCAGCCAAGAACTACCAGAACGACGGTGACTCTATCTATCGTCTGTTCTACGATACAGTGAAAGGTGGTGACTACCGTGCTCGTGAAGCTAACGTTTACCGTCTGGCTGAAGTATCAAACAACATCATCGACCAGTGCGTGGCACAGGGTGTTCCTTTCGCTCGTGAATACGGTGGTACACTGGCTAACCGTTCATTCGGTGGTGCACAGGTATCTCGTACATTCTACGCTAAAGGTCAGACAGGTCAGCAGCTGTTGCTGGGTGCTTACTCTGCATTGAGCCGTCAGGTAGGTGCCGGTACTGTAAAACTGTACACTCGTTACGAAATGCTCGACGTAGTATTGGTTGACGGTCGTGCACGCGGTATCATCGCTAAGAACCTGGTAACCGGTAAGTTGGAACGCTTCGCTGCTCACGCAGTAGTTATCGCAACCGGTGGTTACGGAAACACTTACTTCCTGTCAACTAACGCCATGGCATGTAACGTAACTGCTGCCATGTCTTGCTACCGTAAGGGAGCTATGTTCGCTAACCCGGCTTACGTACAGATTCACCCGACTTGTATTCCGGTACACGGTGACAAGCAGTCTAAGCTGACTTTGATGTCAGAATCTTTGCGTAACGATGGTCGTATCTGGGTTCCGAAGAAACTGGAGGATGCTAAAGCATTGCAGGCTGGAACAAAGAAAGGTAGCGATATTCCTGAAGAAGACCGTGACTACTACCTGGAACGCCGTTATCCGGCATTCGGTAACCTGGTTCCGCGTGACGTGGCTTCACGTGCCGCTAAAGAACGTTGCGACCACGGTTTCGGTGTAAACAACACAGGTCTGGCCGTATTCCTTGACTTCTCTGAAAGTATCGAACGTCTGGGCTTGGACGTAGTTCGCCAGCGTTACGGTAACTTGTTCGATATGTACGAAGAAATCACCGACGTAAATCCGGGCGAACTGGCTCGTGAAATCAACGGTGTGAAATATTACAACCCGATGATGATTTATCCGGCTATCCACTACACAATGGGTGGTATCTGGGTAGACTACGAACTCCAGACTTCTATCAAGGGTCTGTTCGCTATCGGTGAATGTAACTTCTCTGACCACGGAGCTAACCGTCTGGGTGCTTCTGCATTGATGCAGGGTCTGGCCGATGGATACTTCGTATTGCCTTACACTATCCAGAACTACCTGGCCGACCAGATTACTGTTCCTCGCTTCTCTACTGACCTGCCTGAATTTGCAGAAGCAGAAAAGGCTGTTCAGGACAAGATTGACCACCTGATGAACATCAAGGGTAAGAAGTCTGTAGACTCTATCCACAAGGAACTGGGTCGCGTAATGTGGGAATACGTAGGTATGGGCCGTACAGCTGAAGGTTTGAAGACCGGTCTGGCTAAGCTGAAAGACATCCGTAAGGAATTCGAAACAGAACTGTTCATCCCGGGTTCTAAGGAAGGTTTGAACGTTGAGCTGGATAAGGCTTTCCGTCTGAACGACTTCATCACAATGGGCGAGTTGATTGCTTACGATGCATTGAACCGTAACGAATCTTGCGGTGGTCACTTCCGTGAAGAATACCAGACAGAAGAAGGTGAAGCAAAACGTGATGACGAAAACTTCTTCTATGTAGCTTGCTGGGAATACCAGGGAAGCGACGACAAGGCTCCGGTATTGTACAAAGAACCGCTGGTTTACGAAGCTATCAAGGTACAGACTCGTAACTACAAGAGCTAATCAGTGAAGTTAAACAATTAAAGAATCTAAGTAAAATGGATAAAAATATATCATTTACGCTGAAAGTTTGGCGTCAGAACGGACCTAAGGAAAAAGGTCATTTCGATACATTCCAGATGAAGGACATTCCGGGCGATACTTCCTTCCTGGAAATGCTGGATATCTTGAACGAACAGTTGATTGAAGACGGAAAAGAACCGGTAGTGTTCGACCACGACTGTCGTGAAGGTATCTGCGGTATGTGTTCTTTGTACATCAACGGACATCCGCACGGACCTGCTACAGGTGCTACTACCTGCCAGATCTACATGCGTCGTTTCAAAGACGGTGATGTAATCACTGTAGAACCGTGGCGTTCAGCCGGATTCCCGGTTATCAAGGACTTGATGGTAGACCGTACTGCTTACGACAAGATTATGCAGGCAGGTGGTTTCATCAGCGTACGTACAGGTGCTCCTCAGGATGCCAATGCTATTCTGATTCCGAAACCGGTAGCTGATGAAGCAATGGATGCTGCTTCTTGTATCGGTTGTGGTGCCTGTGTAGCTGCTTGTAAGAACGGTTCAGCCATGCTGTTCGTTTCTGCTAAGGTAAGCCAGTTGAACCTGTTGCCTCAGGGAAAACCGGAAGCATTGCGTCGTGCAAAGGCTATGATTGCCAAGATGGACGAACTGGGCTTCGGTAACTGTACCAATACCCGTGCTTGTGAAGCAGAATGTCCGAAATGCGTTTCAATCAGCAATATCGCTCGTTTGAACCGCGACTTCATCAAAGCAAAACTGAAAGACTAATATTACTGGATTTTTCCAGATAAATAAAGATTCGCCCCGGAACACGCGTTGTTTCGGGGCGAATTCTTTTTGTCTTTTAAAAACTTTTAAAAAGCTGAAAATCAGAAGCCAAATATTTGTACAGAATAAGTGTTATTCATACATTTGTCACGTGATTTTTTTCATAGTATTAGATTTAAGGTTAACAAGGTTGGGAGAAAGCGTTCTCCCATTTTTTATGCCATTTTGTAAACTCCTCCTGCCAGTGCACGGACCACGCCTTTCATCTCTAAATTAAACAGCAGGCTGGTCATGCGGTTGATGGCGATGTTGCTTTCCACTACCAACGTATTGATTTGTATCCCGTCGGGATGCTTCTGTAAATGGGTGATGACTTGTTCTTCTTCGGGTGTCAGCTCCGGGAACAGCTGGCGCTGGACTACCTGAGGGGAAATGGGCACATGGTCCCAGTTCATGGCTTTTACCACATCTTCCGCGCTCTGTATCAAGGCAGCGCGGTTTTTTTGTATCAGCAGGTTGCAGCCGGTGGAGTAGGTGTCGCCTACGCGGCCCGGAAAGGCGAAGCAGTCGCGCTGGTAGCTTTCGGCTATCTCGGCGGTAATGAGGGAGCCTCCTTTGGGGCCGGATTCTACCACGAGGGTGGCGTCGCTGATGCCGGCTACGATGCGGTTTCGCTTCACGAAGTTTTGCCGGTCGGGGTTGGTGCCGCTCATGAACTCGGTGAGCAGTCCGCCCTGTGTCAGCATCTCTGTAGCGGTACGGCGGTGTACGGCTGGGTAGATGCGGTCCAGGCCGTGAGCCAGTACGCCCACGGTGTCGAATCCGTGGGTCAGTGCCTCACGGTGGGCATGGATGTCGATGCCGTAAGCCAGCCCGCTCACTATCAGCACGTCGGGAATCAGGGTGCTGAGTTCCTGCATGAAACGCTGGCAGAGGCCTTTGCCGTAGTCGGTGGCATTGCGTGTGCCTACGATGCTCAGGATGTGACGGCTGTTTAGGTTGGCCGAGCCTTTGTAGAACAACACGAGCGGGGCATCGGGACATTCGCGGAGGCGGGAAGGGTAGGCTTCGTCGTCTTCGGTCAGGCACTGAATCTGGTGCTTCTGGGCAAACGAGAGTTCGGCTTCGCACAGGCGGAATACTTCCGTGTGCTGAAAGGCGGTGGCCACTTTCGGAGTGACTCCGGGAAGAAGGGCCGGCAGCTCGCGGGCGTGTTCGAAAAGCATGGTCGCACTTCCGGCAGCCTGAATCAGGTGGCGGGCTCCTACCAGACCGATGCCAGGCAGAAGGGGAAGGGCCATGCGGCAGAGGAGTTCTTTTTCGTTCATTGGTTCAGGTAGGGAGCAAAGATTTCATTGAAGAGGGCGCTGTCGCTCAGGCGTCCGTTGACTACGCACACGGTTTCTACGGTCGATTTGATGACGGGTTTCAGGTCGGGCAGGCGGTAGATGTCCTGCACAAAGACGTATTTGATGCCTTCCTTGCGGAGTGCCAGACGGGAGATGAACTCGTCGCCGCTGGTCAGCGGGGTTTTAAAAGCCATGTTTAGGCGGGCTACCACGGGGTCGATGCCCTGCTGGTGAAGCTGGGCGAAGCTGACGCCGACGGAGGAGAGAAACTCGTGGCGGGTGTGCTCGATATAGTGCTGGTAATTGGCATTGTTGACGATTCCCTGCAGGTCGCATTCATAGTCGCGGACCTTCATTTTCAGTTCAAAGATGTATTTCTCCATGAGAGTGAAGTTTATGTATTTTCACAAAGATAGCGAATTATTCCTATATTTGCGGGATATGAAAGAGAATGTACCAGTAATTTATGCAGCCCCTTTGCAGGGCTTTACGGAAGTGGCGTGGCGCAATGCACATGCGCAGTGCCTGGGAGGTGTGGACGCGTATTATACTCCTTTTGTCCGGTTGGAGAAGGGGGAGATTCGTAACAAGGACAGGCGCGACGTGTCGCCTGAAGAGAACACGGTGCCCCGGCTGGTTCCGCAAGTGATTGCCTCGGAGCCGGAGGAACTGAAGGTGCTGACGGACTTTTTGGCTTCGCTGGGTTATCGGGAGATAGATGTGAACATGGGCTGCCCGTTTCCGCTGATTGTACGTCGTGGGAAGGGAGCGGGTATCTTGTCTTCTCCGGAGAAGGTGGAGGCGCTGTTGGCGACGATGAAGGTGTTTCCGGAGATTCGTTTTTCGGTGAAGATGAGGTTAGGCGGCCAGGATGCGGAGGAGTGGAAGGCGCTCGTGCCGTTGCTCAACCGCTCGTGTGTGACGCAGGTGACGCTTCATCCGCGCATCGGGAAGCAGCAGTACAAGGGGACGGTGGACCGGGAGGCGTTCCGTGCGTTCTATGAGGCGTGTGAGCGGTCGCTGGTGTACAACGGTGATTTGCTGACGGTGGCCGACATCCGGGAGGTACTGGAAGCGTTTCCCCGGCTGAAAGGAGTGATGCTGGGCCGCGGGCTGCTGGCGAATCCGGCACTGGCGCTGGCTTTCCGTGAGGGAGAATTGTCCGAGAACGAATTGAAGGCACGGGTAGCACAGATGCACCGGCAGATGTATCTGTATTATCATCGGGTGATAGAGGGCGGAGAGGCGCAGCTGCTGGCCAAGCTGAAGACCTGCTGGGAGTACCTGTTGCCTGAGCTGGACAAGAAACAGCGGAAGGCTATCTTGAAGAGCAATCGCCTGGACGGGTATCTGCGGGCAGTGGAAGAGGCGTTGCGGTGAAAGGTATGAAGAACTGAAAAGACTTAACTTTTTTTACAGAAGTAGGATGGTGATTTTGGTATTTTCATCTGTCTCTATTTGAAATAGAAATCGATTTGCACATGGGAAGAGACAGATTAAATATAGATGAGTTATTCAAGTTTTATTATAGACCTTTGTGTTTGTATGCAACACATTATGTACAGGACGTAGAGATGGCCAAAGATATTGTGCAGGATTGCTTTTCGTCTTTGTGGGAGAAAATGAATAATGAAAAGTCTTGTGAGGTAAGTAATATGAAGGCTTATTTGTATGTGATGGTTAAGAACCGTAGCTTGGATTATTTGAGTCAGGAAAATCTGTTCAAATCGGGAGTCTCATTTACTGAATTAGAAGAAACCTTGTTGGATGAGGAGGTGGAGGAACGGAGTGTGATGGAGGCGCGAATGTGGACTGCCATAGATGCCTTGCCTGAGCGTTGCCGTGAGGTCTTTCTTTTGCATAAACGGGATGGCCTGAAGTATCAGGAGATTGCTGAAAAGTTTCATATTTCGGTTCATACAGTCGACAGTCATATTCAGAAGGCATTTCGTTTGATACGTGAGGGGGCATATAAAGTGTATATGTTTCTCTTTAACTAAAATTCAGTGTTTTCACGTAGTGATTTTTGGGGTTTCTATTGTCACAGGGTTGAATGTATAATATCACCAGAAACATGAATGAATTAGAAGAAAAATGCCTTCGTTTTGTGTTGAGGCACTATCAAAAGAATAAATTGGACACACGGCAGGCTTTGAAAGTTTTCAAGGAAAAGCATGGAGTAGTTGGAAGGGCAGGCGGAAAGAACCGGTATTCCCTGTTTTTATCTGGGCTGGCTGCGGCTATATTGCTGGCGTTTATTGTCTGGGTGGGTATATCTCCTGAGAAGCAGTGGACAGAATTGGCAGCATACGAACATGCAGTAAAGTACCAGTTGCCGGACAGTTCGGTCGTTACGGTATATCCCTATTCTTCTATTTGTTTCCGTACAAAGGATTATGCAGATGTATGTCGTGAAGTGAAATTGACGGGGAAAGTTGGTTTTATGATAAAAAGAGATTGTACTCGTCCGTTTAAAGTAATAGGAAAGTTGGCTGAAGTTCAAGTGTTGGGTACTTGTTTCGTGATGGATGAAAGCCGTGCGGATACCGCATGGGTTCAGGTGGAATCGGGAAAAGTGCGGTTTTCTGTACTAGGTCAGTCGGAAGGTGTAGAACTTCTGGCTGGAATGGAGGCACAAGTGGTAAAAGGTCAGCATGTTCCGCAAATCGTCCATCGTCCGGATTCTGTAAAGAAAGTAAGTTTTGTATTTGAGAATACTCCTCTTCCGAAAGTACTTACAGAGCTTTCCCATTATTATGGGGTAAAGCTGGTAGCTGACCGGACAGACAAACGGTTGACAGCCAACTTCGATGCACACAGTCTGGACGAAATCATCGAGATAATAGAAAAAGTATTAAAAGTGCATATTAAAAAGCAAGTATGATGAGTACCTTGTGGACTGTGGCGGCTGTCTGTTTGTGTTTAGGGGGACATCCTCGTTCTGAAACTTCAGAATTGAAGAAAGCAATCGTACGAATGCAAGACTTGTATCATGTGAATTTCGTCTATGATTCTTCTTTGGAAATGATACGGTTATCTGGCATTTTTTCTTCTGGTAAGTCATTGAAGGAGAATCTGCAAACAGTCTTTTCCGGAACCGGAATCAAATGGGAGATAAAAGGCAGCTATGTTTTGTTGTTTAAATCGAGCCAGTATACTTTCTCAGGACACGTGTGTCAGGATAATGGGGAATCACTCCTTAATGTCACGGTGTATGATCAGAATATGCATATCGGTACCTTAACGGATGAACATGTTTTTTTTAGTTTGACATTACCGGAAGGAAAGCATACTTTGCGTTTCTCTTATGTAGGTTATGAAGAGGTGGTGAAAGAATTGGACTTGCGTTCAGATTATTCTGGTACTATTTATTTGAAGGAAAGTTCCACTGCATTGGAAGGGGTAGTGGTAACAGCCGATTTGAATACTTCTCTTTTTACAACTCAGACTGGAAAGATTTCGTTGACTTCAGAACAGTTGAATACGGAATTCTCACTGTTCAGTTCACCGGATTTAGTCAAGGCAATTCAGCAGCTTCCCGGAGTATCTGCTGGCACGGAACTGCTCTCCGGGCTTTATGTACACGGGGGGAAGAATGATGAAAACTTATTCTTATTGGACGGCATGCCTCTCTATCAGGTGAATCATTTTGGAGGATTGTTTTCTGCATTTAATACGGATATAGTGAAGAACGTGGATTTTTACAAGAGTGGTTTTCCGGCACGTTACGGAGGGAGGCTTTCGTCTGTGACAGATGTCCGTATGAAGGAGGGGAACTTAAAGGAGTTTCATGGTATGGTCTCGGTGGGGCTGCTGGACGGAAGGCTACGTTTCGAAGGGCCTGTCATAAAGGAAAAAACTTCTTTTGTGTTCGGTATGCGTCGGAGTTGGTTGGATGTGCTTTCTGCTCCTGCTTTGCGGATTGCCAATCGTTTCTTTCCCGAAGAAGATATCAATGCCCGTTATGCTTTTCATGATATAAATGCGAAAATCACACATCGGTTTTCCAATGAGAGCAGGCTTTCTTTTAGTGTGTATTCTGGAAGAGATTTGTTTAAAATGAAGGATAAACAGCTTTTCCCGTCAGGAAATCTGCTCCATCAAGAGAAAGAACAGACCACGGATGAATATCATATCAGATGGGGAAATCTTTCTGCCGCGTTGTCATGGAATAATCAGTTCAATCATAAACTGACCGGTAACTTTTCTTTGGTATATGCCCGTAATCTGTCTAAATATGACTTCAGGTCAGATGATAGTTTTTATAGAGGGGAAGATGATAAAGAATATTCTGTAGACCGGATGCAGAGGGACAGCTATTCTACTATTGATGACGTAGGTTTTCGCATGGATTTTCATTACCTTCCTACGGCGAGTCATCATGTTCGCTTCGGAAGCGATTACTTGTATCATATCTATTGTCCGCAGCATACGCTATCACAGGATATAAGAGGTACGGAGGAAATGACGGATACGCTATTGTCATCAGTAGAGAGCCATTACAAGGGGAATGAATTCTCTTTTTATGCGGAAGACGATATGAGGCTGACCCGAAAGCTGCGGATAAACTTGGGGGGACGTTATACCATGTATCAAGTTTCGGGAGCAGTATATCATTCGCTGGAGCCGAGAATATCGGCAAGTTACCGTCTGTTCAGTCGTACCACTTTAAAAGTTTCCTATACCGAGATGAGTCAGTTTGCGCACCAGTTATCCAATTCTTATTTAAACTTGCCGACCGATTGTTGGGTTCCTTCTACCTCCCGTATACGTCCTATGCATTCGCGACAGGTGGCAGGTGGTGTGTACATGGAACTTCCGTGGAGGTTGCGCCTGGAGGTGGAAAGCTATTTCCGTACTACCAGCCGAATGTTGGAGTACGAGGCGGGAGGCAGTCTTACATTGCCTGCCGGAAACTGGGAACAGGTGGTACGGGTGGGAGACGGCAAATCGTATGGGTTGGAAACATCGTTGGTGTATCATGATGAGCAGAACCTCTTTCAGGCTGGTTATACTTTATCATGGAGCAAGCAAAAATTTGATGATTTCTATTCCGGTTGGTATCCCAGCAAGTTTGACAATCGTCATAAACTGAATTTTGTCTATCGTCGTAAATTCAGCCATCGAATGGATGTATATGCAGCGTGGACTTATCGTAGTGGTGACCATGCGACGGTTCCTACACAGTATGTGGAAAATCCTTGCCTACCTGGAACTTCGCAGCTGTCGGACTTAGAGCCGATGTATGGAAAACCTAACAATATTACTTTGCCTGCCTACCACCGGCTGGATGTGGGTATCAATTTCCGGCGGACTACCAAGCGGGGATTCGAGCGAATTTGGAATGTGAGTATCTATAATGCTTATTGCCGTATGAATCCTTTTTATACAAAGATAGAACGGCAGGTGGATGGAAGTTTCAGAGGAAAGGCTATCGGACTGTTCCCGATAATTCCTTCTTTTAGCTACACCTTAAATTTCTGAATCGGCATGCATTGGAATGTCATTGATTATAACAAATTTCTAAACATTGTATTTATGCATTTACACAAACAGAATCTCATAATAATACTTGCAGCCTTCAGCCTGTTGTCATCTTGTGTGTATCATTTTGATTTGGATAAGATTTCAGAGGTTCCTAAATTAACGGTATATAGTTATCCTGGAAGTGGTGATACTACGGTGGTACGTCTTTCGCACAGTCTTCCGGTTTATGACAAAGGCATGAGAATGTATGGATTAAAGGGCAGGGACATCAGGCTGGAAGTGAATGACATTGCTGTTCCTTTGTTGTGGACAGAGGATTCATTGCCGGGAGTTCCCGCCAAAAGTTATTATGTGGTGCAGTCCTATGAGACGAGTGACCATGTCCGGCTTACAGCTTCGGTAGAAGGGGTGAAAGCAGTATCTGCCTTTACCATTATTCCTGCTCCTTTCCCCTTAAACGCTGTTAAAATAGAACGAAAACCCTCTGAGTTGAGTGTGCTCCAGCTTCAGATAAATTTTACCGATTATGCAAAGATTGAAAATTATTATGCGGTAACGGTCAAAGAAAGGGTGAAGTATTGGAAAGAGGGGACTTCGGAGGTGCATTATAGCAAACCGTCTTCTGCTTATATGGACTGGAGTGATGAGCCAATGTTGGATGCTTCTTCTGGTTTGGATGACATTTTTATGGGAAACTATGCGTACTATCAGAATCTGTATTTTTGGAGCGATGAGAAAATTCAGGGAAAGAATTACACACTTCGCCTGAATATGACTTACATACCTGATTACAAGACTTCTACTCAAGATGAAACTTTTATAAACAGAAAGCAATATAAGGTTTATTTATATAGTCTGTCTGAAGAGTTCTACCGTTATTTGAAATCACTTAATGAGCAGAAGAATAATGAACTGGGTAATGTGGAGCTGGCTCCTATGCGGGCTACTTACACCAATGTGGAGAACGGTTTCGGACTGGTAGGTGGTTGCTGCTTGCGGCACACGAAGTGGATGGAACTGTCAGAGTCTGAAACACAGTTAGATTTTGACCATGCAGTGTTTAATGTTGAATATAATGTGGATTCGATAAAAAAGAATCACCCGTTTATTTCGCTGAATAATGAATCGTTAAGTAAATAAAACAGAAACTAGATTAAAAATAATAACGCTAATTGGAAATCAGTATGAAACGATTATCTTTTTTCTTATTCCTTTTCTTTTTATGGATGACAGTTCGTGCACAGATGCTCCGTTCTTCAGGCCTAGTGCTTTATGGAGGGAAAAATACCGTAAACTACCAGGTGGCTTCACCGGAGAAAGGATTACCGCCTTTCGATTTGGCAAACTCCCGTTTGGGGGCTGATTTTACTTTGGGTGCCGGATACCGCTGGCGGCTGAATCGTCCGGATACCGGCTGGTTCTTCGACTTGTCGTTATCGGCAAGATATGGCCGCTACAGCTATGGATTCCGTTATCTTTCTTCTGACGTGCATACGACGTATGTGGGCGGAGAAGGAATCCGTAATCTGTGGTCGGCATCTTTTGCTGGAAGTGTGGGACGGTACCTGTTTCGAGGATTGAATCTGTCGGTAGGAGTGGAGCCTACTTTTTATTTTTATGACAAAAGTTTCTTCGACTTGCCGGTATTTGCAAGATTGGCGTATGACTTCAGATTCATGGAAGTGGCTGTGCAATACAAATGGGGGATGACAAGGAAGTTCAATATGTCTCCTTTCTTGCGTAACCGACTTTCAGGCTGGGAGTGTTCGGTCTATATTCCTTTGTCAAGACGGAAATGATTTTTCTTTGAAAGGGATGGATTTTCTATAAATTTCTGTAACATATTGAGAAATACAGATTTAATAGTTGCCAGTACTTCCTTGTCAGTACTTGAGTACTTCCACGAAAGTACTGTAGTACTCCAAGGAAAGTACTAGAGTACTGCCAAGGAAGTACTGATTTAATGTGACTTGTGTGTAAGGGGTGGGAAGGGTTCTTAACCTTCTTTTTTCTTGAAATATTCGTATCCGATGCGGCAGAACAGACATTTCTTGGTGTCGCAGTAATTCTTTTTAAGCTGGATGAGTGCCTGACTGTCGCCGGCATGGGCGGCTTGCAGACCACATTCTTTCCACAGTCGGATGATGTAGTTGTTTTCCGGTTTAAGTTGCTCCAGCAGATTGCCGGCACGTTCGGTGAGTCGTTCCTCGCCTTTGTGCTTGCCGTAAGCATAGAGGAAGGGAACCACAGTATTGATAATCAGCAGGTCGATGGAGGCGTCGCTGAGGGTTTTCGGACGGGCAGGCGAGGGTTCGCCGAAAACGTAGTGAGTCAGCCAGTAAAGGGAGGTACCTCCACGCAGCAGGTCGCGCAGTTCTTTCACCGTAGAGGCCAGCAGCAACTGGGAGAGCATGCCCTGGGAACGGTGGTAGAGGTTGGCCAGCTGGGCGATGCGTACGTGCGGAAAGTTGCCCGGACGCATGCGGAGCATTTTCCACCGAAGGTGTTCGGAGGGCTGTAGCTCGAATTTGTGGGCCAGGTAGGCGTATTCCTTGGTAAGCTGGGTGGAATAGTCGTCGGACGGGAGTTCCTGCAACAGGCCGGCCTGCCCGAAGAAAATGGCTTCTATCTGAAAAAGATTATCGCGGTGCTTGTTGACGGCTTGCAAGGGAATGGTCTGTGCCCATTGCTCGAAGGCGTCGCTGTTGGTGCCGAAACCGAAATTGCGGGCTAAGGTGAGAAAAAAGGCTTGTTCCCAGTCGCCTTTGCTCTGGGTAAGCTGGGCCTGGATACGCTGTGTCTTCTGTTCGAAACGCTCGGTCTGCAGACTGGAGAGCCAGCTGTGGAGCAGGAGTTTGGGCAGGCGAGGGATGAGGCGGTAGCAGGCCGGGTAATGGCTGGTTTCAATCAGCTCGCGGTAGTTGTCTAACAGGTAGGGCGGATAGTGCAGCTCCATTTGCGGGATGGGCGTGCCGTCGGTGCGGAAGGTTTCGGCATCGATGTCGGAAGCCACATGCAGAATCACAGAGTCGTAGGCGCGGTCCTGATGATGGTGATGGCGTTTCCAGTCGGAAGCATGCACGTGGATTTCTACATTTCCCACCCACAGAATGCCGTCTATCTTGATTTTCGCATTGAAAAAGTCGGGCCCTGCATCGGGATTGGGGAGTCCGGGGTCAATGACTTCCACGGTTTGTCCTTGCGTGGTATGCAGCGGAGTGAGCGGAAAAAGCTTGTGTTTCCATACAAACTGGAGTAGATGTTCCATGTTAACGAGCTGTAAATGTTGGGTAAATGTAATGATTAATACTGAAAAACACTATCTTTGCGAATAAAATTATCATCAGAATTATGAAAATTGCATTAATTGGATATGGAAAGATGGGAAAGGAAATTGAAAAAATCGCCCTTTCCAGAGGTCATGAAATTGTGAGTATCATTGATATAAATAATCGGGAAGATTTTGCTTCGGAGGCTTTCCGTTCGGCCGATGTGGCCATTGAATTTACGGCTCCTTCAGTGGCTTACGGCAACTGTCTGGAGGCGTTCAAGAATGGTGTGAAAGTGGTATCGGGCAGCACCGGATGGATGGGAGAGCATGGCGAAGAGATGCGCCGTCTGTGCCAGGAAGAGGGTAAGACGCTGTTCTGGTCGTCTAACTTCAGCTTGGGGGTAGCTATCTTTGCGGCGGTAAACAAGTACCTGGCAAAGATTATGAACCAGTTCCCGAACTACGATGTGTCAATGGTAGAAACCCACCACGTGCACAAGCTGGATGCCCCGAGTGGTACGGCCATTACGCTGGCTGAAGGGATTCTGGAAAACCTGGACCGTAAGCAGAAATGGGTGATGGGCACACTGACCGCTCCCGACGGTACGGTGACGGGTACGACCGACTGTGCACCGGATGAACTGCCCGTGAGTGCCATCCGCGAAGGGGAAGTGCCGGGTATCCATACCATCAAATATGAATCAGAAGCTGATTCTATCGTAATTACACACGACGCAAAGAACCGCAAGGGGTTTGCATTGGGAGCGGTGCTGGCTGCAGAATATACGGCTGCACACCAGGGCTTCTTAGGTATGAATGATTTATTTCAGTTTTGAGTATGATACAGGCATCGCGTAAACAATGGATAAAGTTCGGCATAGTGCTGGTGCTTTACCTGATTTTCCTGATTTGGTTGAAAAGCTGGCTGGGACTGGTAGTGGTTCCGTTCATCTTTGACGCATATATTTCCAAAAAGATTCCTTGGACATGGTGGAAGAAATCAACCAACAAGACCGTGCTGACGGTGATGGGCTGGGTGGATGCCATCGTGTTTGCGCTGGTGGCAGTCTATTTTGTGAATCTGTATTTCTTCCAGAACTACGTGATTCCTTCTTCGTCGCTGGAGAAATCGCTGCTGGTGGGCGACTATCTGTTTGTAAGCAAGATGAGTTATGGTGCCCGTATTCCGCAGACACCGCTCCACATGCCGCTGACGCAGCATACGTTGCCGGTGTTCAACTGCAAGTCGTACCTGGAATGGCCGAAGTGGGACTACAAACGGGTGGCCGGACTGGGAGAGGTGCAGCTGAATGACATCGTGGTGTTCAACTTCCCGGCAGGGGATACGGTAGCTACCGGCAATCCGGCAGAAGATATCTATCGCATGAGCTATGCCATTGGTAAGCAACTTTCACAGCCTATTGACCTGGCCAGCCTGAACCTGGAGCAGCAACGGGATGTGTATGATTATTATTACTCGGTAGGACGCAAGTATATTGACGAAAATCCGCAGCTGTATGGTGAGGTGATTACCCGTCCTGTAGACCGGAGAGAGAATTACGTGAAGCGTTGTGTGGGTATGCCGGGCCAGACACTGGAAATCAAGAACCGGATTATTTACCTGGACGGTAAGGCCAACAAGGAACCGGATAATGTGCAGTATCGTTATTTCGTGCATACCAAGGGCATGCTGCCGGAGGATTTATGTCATGAACTGGGCATCAGCCAGGAGGATTTGATGGCTTATTATACGGAGGAATCGGTATATAACATGCCGTTGACTGAAAAGGCGAAGGCTGCTTTGCTGGCACGGAAGGATTTGGTGACTTCCATTGAAAACGTGCCGGATGATGATGCGGGCGGACTGTATCCGGATAATAAGCTGACGGGCTGGACAGTAGATAACTACGGTCCGATATGGATTCCGAAGAAGGGAGCTACCATAGACCTGACACTGGATAACCTGCCGATGTACGAACGTCCGATTAAGAACTACGAGGGCAACAGCCTGGAGGTGAAAGACGGAAAAATCTACATCAACGGACAGGAAACGACGAAATATACCTTCAAGATGGATTATTACTGGATGATGGGTGACAACCGTCATAATTCGGCCGATTCACGTTTCTGGGGCTTCGTGCCGGAAGACCATATTGTGGGTAAACCTATTTTTATCTGGCTGTCGCTGAACCAGGATCGTGGCTGGTTTGACGGAAAGATTCGCTGGAACCGTCTGTTTAAGTTTGTGGATTCCATTAAATAATCTATGAACAAAGGAAAGTCCGGATGGTGGTGGTTGAGAGCGGCCGGCCTGACGGTGTTGACCGTATGGCTGGTGCGGACCCTGCTTGTGACGACTTGTGTAATTCCTTCTTCCGGGATGGAAAATTCTCTTTATCAGGGAGAACGGATTCTGGTCAGCAAGTGGAGCTACGGGCTGCGTTTGCCTTTTTGTTCGCTTTTCGGCTATCATCGGCTGGCATCTTCGCGCGCGGAGAAGGGGGATATTCTCTTGTTCAATAACCCTCATCCCCAGCAGGTGGAGAAAGGAATAGAGTGGAGAGAGCTGTTCATCAGCCGCTGTATCGGTACGCCGGGAGATACGCTGATGCTGGATGCTGACCTGAACTGTGTGGGCGGAGAGGTGCTCAGCCCGGATGCCAAATCGCTGTATGCTTATCCGGTGTCTTCGGAAGATTTGATGCTGACTGTGCTGTCGGTGCTGGGTATCAAAGGAAATACGCTGGCCGGATATACTTCCGACGGGGGGTATATACGGAGTTTTAGCCAATATGAATATTACTTGATTTCGCAGAAACTGGAGGGACGGATTCCGCTGGTTCCGCTGGATGAAAAGAACCGTACGGAAGTGCATCCGTATGTGATTCCGGCAAAAGGTGTTCCGGTGAAGGTGTATCCCTGGAATGTGACCTTGCTCTGCAATACGATTGTGGCGCATGAACACCAGCCTGCAGAGGTTCGTCATGATACATTGTATGTGAAGGGAAAGCCCGTGGAGGCTTATACGTTTGGCAAGGATTATTACTGGGTGGCTTCCAATGACCCGGTGAATATTTGTGATTCCCGCTTGTTCGGGTTCGTGCCGGAGGACCACCTGATAGGGAAGGCCTGGCGCATCTGGTACTCTTCGCGGAAGGGGCGCTTCTGGCAGCGGGTGCAATGACATAAACTAAGAAAGAATGAAGAATGAAGTGATTTTGGGGTCAGCCTATCTGGCTCCCGTAGAATATTATACCAAACTTTTTGCTTATCCTTCGGTATGTGTGGAGCGTTATGACCACTACATGAAGCAGACTTACCGCAACCGGTGCGTGATTGCATCGGCCGACGGGCCGTTGGCACTGACCATTCCGACGGAAAAGAGTGACGACCTGAAGTGTGTGATGAAGGATGTACGTATTTCAGACCATGGCAACTGGCGGCATGTGCACTGGAATGCATTTGTAGCCGCTTACAAGCATAGTCCTTTCTTTGATTACTATGCAGATGAGTTTCATCGGTTCTTTGAGCAGAAATATGAGTTTCTGTTCGACTTTAACCTGGAGCTGTGTGAGTGGGTGTGCCGGCAGATTGACATGGAGCCTCGCCTGATATTTACCGAGGAATACATGCCGGAAGTGGAATGTGCCGATGATTTCCGGGAACTGATTCATCCCAAACGGGATTATCGGGAGGCGGACAAGGCATTCTTTCCTAAACCTTATTATCAGGTGTTTGACCAGAAACTGGGTTTTCTGCCTAATCTCAGTGTGATTGACCTGCTGTTCAATATGGGACCGGAAAGCTTGCTGGTGCTGCGTGACTCGGTGCGTGCGTTCAATGAAATTTAAGGATACATATTCCTTCAAACCCGATTTTATGTTGTACATTTGTAACTGAATCAATGATTTAACAATATGAATAATCTTCCAACAGTAACGAAAAACCTGCTTATTATCAATGTGCTCTGTTTCTTCGGAATGTTTGTGGCCCGGAAATACGGAGTGGATATAGAAAATATGCTGGGTCTTCACTTTTTCCTGGCTTCGGATTTTAACCTGGGGCAGCTTATCACTTACATGTTCATGCATGCCAATTTCTCGCATATCTTCTTCAATATGTTTGCGGTATGGATGTTCGGACGGGTGCTGGAACAGGTGTGGGGACCTAAACGCTTCCTGACGTATTACCTGATTTGTGGTATTGGCGCCGGTCTGATTCAGGAGTTGGTGCAGTATGTGGAGTATCTGGTGGTATGGTCTAATTACGATTCGGTCAACACGGGACTGGGTATCATTCCTATGGATGTGTTCCTGAACCAGCTGACTACTGTAGGTGCTTCGGGAGCGGTGTATGGCATTTTGCTGGCATTTGGTATGTTGTTTCCCAATAGTCAGATGTTTGTATTCCCGATACCGGTGCCCATCAAGGCGAAGTATTTTGTGATTGGATATGCGGTGCTGGAGCTGCTTTTAGGATTGGGAAGCAACGACGGAGTAGCCCATTTCGCTCACCTGGGAGGTATGTTGTTCGGCTTGATACTGATTGTTTATTGGAGAAAGAAAAATGGCGGCGGACGGATTTATTACTGATTTGAAAAGAAAGTTCCAGCAGGGAGACATTGTGCTGCGTCTGGTGTATGTGAACGTGGCGGTGTTTTTGGCAGTGACACTGGTGCAGATTTTTCTGACCTTATTCAATGTGCCTGCTTCACCGTGGATGAATTATCTGGAACTACCGGCATGGACGGAAGTTTTTATCCGTAGGCCTTGGACCCTGATTACTTACATGTTCATGCATGCCGGTGTGCTGCACATTTTGTTTAATATGTTGTGGCTGTTCTGGTTCGGTCGCCTGTTTTTAGCTTTTTTCTCGTCGAAGCACTTGCGCGGACTTTATTTCCTGGGAGGTATCTGTGGCGGATTGCTTTATATGCTGGCATATAATGTGTTTCCTTATTTTCAGGATGCCGCGTATTCTTCCTATTTGCTGGGTGCTTCGGCTTCTGTGTTGGCCATTGTGGTGGCGGTAAGTGTACGTGAACCGAATTATCCGGTACAGTTTCTGTTTATCGGTACGGTACGTCTGAAATATGTGGCTTTGTTCATGGTGGTGCTTGATTTGCTGTTCATGACTTCTGACAATGCAGGCGGGCACATCGCACATCTGGGTGGAGCACTGGCCGGATGGTGGTTCGCGGCAGGATTACAGAGCGGCCACGATGCCACGAAATGGATAAACCTGGTGTGCGACTGGTTTGCAGGCTTGCGACGTCCGGTGAAGCGTAAACCCAAGATGAAGGTGCACTACGGAGGACGTCAGGCGGATTATGAATACAATGCCCGGAAAAAGGAACGTGAGGCAGAAATTGACCGGATTTTGGACAAACTGCGTAAGTCGGGCTATAACAGTCTGACGGATGACGAGAAGAAAAGCTTATTTGATGCAAGTAAGAAATGAGTATTTGGAAACATACGTTTAGAGGAGTCTTTATTTTAGGAAACCTGATTGTCGGGACCGGATTTTTGTGCTGTGCTTACAGTCCGCTTGTATCGCCGGTGGCTCATCCGGTGCTGGCCTGTGCGGGGTTGTTTTTTCCCTTTTTCTTGTTGGCCTTGATTGTTCTTGCAGTAGTGGGGCTGTTTCATGGATGGAAGTTTATGTGTCTTCCTTTACTGCTTTTACTGGCTGGAGGAGGGGCAGTCGCGACGTATACTCCGTTTGGAGGAGGGGAAGAACCTACAGACGGGGAGGTACTGAAATTTCTGACCTATAACGTCATGAATATGTACGGAGATACGGAAGATGAATCTCGTCCCGTGCAACATTATATTCAGGAAAGTGATGCAGACGTGGTTTGTCTGCAGGAGTATCAGTGGGATGCCCGAGAGACCAGGAAGGCTTTCCCTATGTATCCTTACAGAAAGTTGCTGAAAGCGTCTAACGGAAATGGGATGGCTTGTTTGTCACGTTTCCCGATTCTTTCGGTAGAACCGATTTCCTATGAAAGTGGAAGTAATGCCAGCTTTCTGCTTCGGCTAAACATAAAAGGGGATACACTGACGTTGATATGCAATCATCTGGAATCGAATAAGCTGGATGCGCACGATAAGGAAGTGTACGAGGGATTGCTGAAATCGCCTGAAGAACAGAACGTGAAATCGGACAGCAAATACTTGCTGCATAAATTAGCTGATGCCGTGGCCATCCGTGGACCGCAGGCTGATTCGGTGTCACAGGTCATCTCCCGGCAGTCGGGCAAGTATCTGCTGGTGTGCGGCGATTTCAATGATTCTCCTATTTCGTATGCGCATCACACCATCGGAAAAGGATTGACAGATGCTTATCGTGAAGCCGGCTGGGGACCGGGATTCTCGTATAACCGGAATTTTCTGTATTTCCGCATTGACCATTTGTTTGTGAACAAAGGATTTAAAGTATTGAAATGCCGTGTGGACAATTCCATTTCAGCATCTGATCATTATCCGTTGTGGTGTTTGGTAGAGAAGTTATAACCTGATAATAAATAGAAGATGAAGAATTTAATTTTTGCAGCAGCTATGAGTTGTATGGTATGTGCCTGCGGTCAGCAGGCGGCAGATACGGGCAATCCGTTCCTGTCTGAGTTTGAGACCCTTTATGGAACACCTGACTTTGACCGTATCAAGGTGGAACATTATGAACCGGCTTTCTTGAAAGGCATTGAGCAGCAGAATGGGGAAATCAAAGCCATTGTAGAGAACCCGGAGGAACCGAGTTTTGAGAATACGATTGTGGCATTGGACAACAGTGGGGAGATTCTGGCTCGTGTGAGCGGTGTGTTCTTTGCTTTAACTGAAGCTGATACCAATGACGAAATGATGGCGCTGGAAGCAAAGATTGCTCCGATGCTGTCTGAGCATAGTGATAATATTTTCCTGAATCAGGAGCTGTATAAGAGAGTGGCTGCCGTTCATGCCCAGGAAGAGGCTGGAAAGATTCAGCTGACTACCGAACAGCATTATTTGCTGGATAAATATTATAAGGAATTTGTTCGTTCCGGTGCGGGATTGGATGCACAGAAGCAGGAACGTCTGCGTGAAATCAACAAACAGCTTTCTACACTGACCATTGAGTTCGGTAATCATGTGTTGGCCGACAACAACGATTATCTGCTGGTGGTAGATAAGAAAGAAGATCTGGCTGGTCTGCCGGATGCAGTTATTGCAGGAGCTGCACAGGAAGCCAAGGCACACGGAAAAGACGGTAAGTGGGTATTTACTTTGCAGGAATCCAGCCGTACTCCGTTGCTCCAGTATGCTCAGAACCGTGAGTTGAGAAAGAATATCTATCAGGCCTATACCAGCCTGGGTAACCGTGGCAATGCCAATGACAACAAGGAAGTGTTGAAAAAGGTGCTTGCTCTTCGTCTGGAAAAGGCACAGCTGATGGGATTCAACAATTTCGCAGAGTATCAGTTGGCTGACAACATGGCGAAGAACCCGAAAAATGCACTTGACCTGCTGTATGGCTTATGGGAATATTCTATCAAGAATGCCAAGGCGGAAGCAGCTGAGTTGCAGAAAATCATGGACCGTGAAGGAAAAGGTGAGAAACTGGAAGCATGGGACTGGTGGTATTATGCAGAAAAGCTTCGCCAGGAGAAATATGATTTGAATGAAGATGCCATCAAGCCTTATTTCAGTCAGGAAGATGTACACAATGGACTGTGTACGGTAGTCAACAAGTTGTATGGCATTACCTTGACTCCTTGTGATTCTATTTCTGTATATAATAAGGATGTGAAGACTTATATTGTGAAGGATGCAGACGGTTCACTGTTGGGCGTGTTCTATAGCGACTACATGCCTCGTGCCAGCAAACGGAGCGGTGCCTGGATGAGTAACTTCCGTGAACAGCAGGAAGGGGTTCGTCCGTTGATTTATAATGTGGCCAGCTTTACCAAACCGGCAGGTGACCTTCCTTCTCTGCTGACAATCGATGAAGCACGCACCATGTATCATGAGTTCGGACATGCTTTGCACGGATTGCTGACTCAGTGCAAGTATAAAGGTGTATCTGGTACTTCTGTAGCTCAGGATTTTGTGGAACTTCCTTCACAGATTATGGAACACTGGGCTGTATCACCTGAAGTGCTGAAAATGTATGCCAAACATTACCAGACTCGTGAGGCTATTCCTGATTCTCTGATTGCCAAGATTGAAAATCAGGCATTGTTCAACCAGGGCTTTATGACTACAGAACTGTTGGCAGCTGCCATTCTGGATATGGAAATGCACTGTCTGACTACGATGGAAGGATTCGATGTGCTTCAGTTTGAAAAACAGCTGATGGACAAACTGGGATTGATTCCGCAGATTGCGCCTCGTTATCGTTCTACTTACTTCAACCACATCATGGGTGGTTATGCAGCTGGTTATTATAGCTATATCTGGGCTGAACGTCTGGATACAGATGCCTTTGAAGCATTCAAGGAACATGGCTTGTTCGACCAGGCTACTGCTACTTCTTTCCGCAAGAACATTCTGGAAAAAGGTGGCTCAGACGACCCGATGAAACTGTATGTAACCTTCCGTGGGGCAGAACCCAGCTTGGATGCGTTGCTGAAGACTCGCGGATTGAAATAAAATGTCCGGATAGCAGGAAAAATCTGTACAGAGTATAACTAAAAGAGGGAGTATGGCTTCATTTTTGCAAGCTGTACTCCCTTTTTTACGCTCTAAGCCTTAAATATTTACAATCCTTTCCGCATATAAATGAAAAAAAAACTATATTTGCAACCTTGAATAAACGTATCAAATTTTAAAAGTAAATATAATAAACTAAAGTAACATGCAAAACAAAGGATTTGTAAAGGTTTTTGCGGTATTACTGACCATTGCGTGTGCTTTTTATCTTTCGTTCTCATTCGTTACACGTTATCAGATGAACAAGGCGGCTGAGGACCCGAAAGGTTCGGCGCATTACCTGGATTCCATGCAGAATCAGAAGGTGTGGTTGGGGATTTACACGCTGAAACAATGCCGTGAGATGGAAATCGGGTTGGGTTTGGACCTGAAAGGTGGTATGAACGTCATTCTGGAAGTTTCTGTACCAGATGTAGTGAAGGCGTTGGCCGACAACAAACCGGATGAAGCTTTCAATAAAGCTGTAGCGGAAGCTGCAAAATTGCAAATTAACAGCCAGGAAGACTTTATTACGCTGTTTATCAGAGAATACAAGAAACTGGCACCGGAAGGCAAGCTTGCCGAACTGTTCGCTACCCAGCAGTTGAAAGACAAAGTAAATACCCGTAGCTCAGATGCAGAAGTAGAGAAAGTATTGCGCGAGGAAGTAAAAGCTGCCGTAGACAACTCTTACAATGTTTTGCGTACACGTATTGACCGCTTTGGTGTGGCTCAGCCGAACATCCAGACACTGGAAGGCAGAATGGGCCGTATCATGGTGGAACTTCCGGGTATCAAGGAACCCGAACGTGTGAGAAAACTTTTGCAGGGTTCTGCTAACCTGGAATTCTGGGAAACATTTGAAGCAAAAGACATCGTTCCGGTACTGGCTTCTGCCGACAACCGTGCTCGTGGTTTGCTGAATGTGGAAACTCCGGCTGATTCGGCAAAGGTGGAAGCTGATACGGCCGCTGTAGCCCAGACTTCAGCAGTGTCTGCCAAAGACAGCCTGGCTGCCGCATTGAAGGGTGAAACTGCTACTGCTTCTAACACAAATATTGAAGAACTGAAGAAAGAACATCCGTTGCTGGCTGTACTGCAGCTGAACCAGAGCGGTGTAGGTTGTATCGTTGGTTATGCAGACTATAAGGATACTGCTGACGTAAACCGTATCCTGAACATGAAGGCTGTGAAGGAAGTAATGCCGCGCGACTTGAAACTGATGTGGGGTGTGAAAGCTTCAGATATGGACAAGACAGGACGTATCTTCGAGTTGTATGCTATCAAGTCGACAGAACGTAACGGTCGTGCACCGCTGGAAGGTGATGTAGTAACTGATGCAAAAGATGAATACGACCAGTTCAACAAGCCTTGTGTAAGCATGTCTATGAATACAGAAGGTTCTCGTCGTTGGGCTGCCTTGACTAAGAAGAACATTGGCCGGGAAATCGCCATCGTATTGGACGGATATGTGTACAGTGCTCCGCGTGTGAACTCTGAAATCACCGGAGGACACTCGCAGATTACCGGTAACTTTACTCCGGAAGTGACGAAAGACTTGGCCAACGTATTGAAATCCGGTAAGATGCCTGCTCCTGCACGCATCGTACAGGAAGACATCGTGGGTCCGTCTCTGGGTCAGGAATCTATTAACCAGGGTATTGTGTCTTTCATCGTGGCTCTGATTGCCCTGATGCTTTATATGTGCGTGATGTACGGACTCATTCCGGGTATGGTGGCGAACGGTGCGCTGTTCATCAACTTCTTCTTCACGCTGGGTATCCTCTCGTCATTCCAGGCTGCCTTGACGATGTCCGGTATCGCCGGTATGGTATTGTCACTGGGTATGGCCGTGGATGCGAACGTATTGATTTACGAACGTACGAAAGAAGAGCTTCGTGCAGGAAAGGGAACCAAGCAGGCCCTGGCCGAAGGTTACAAGAATGCCTTCTCTGCCATCTTCGACTCGAACCTGACTTCTATCATTACAGGTGTCATCCTGTTCAACTTCGGTACCGGTCCTATCCGTGGTTTTGCCACTACCTTGATTATCGGTATCCTCTGCTCATTCTTCTCAGCTGTGTTCTTGACTCGTCTGGTTTACGAACACTTTATGAACAAAGACAAGTGGTTGAACCTGACATTCACTACTGGTCTTTCAAAGAACCTGATGCAGAATGTACACTATAACTTCATGGGTATTACGAAACGTTCGTTTACTATCTGGGGAGTTGTCATCGTAGTATGTATTATTTCATTCTTTGTACGTGGTCTTGCACAGAGTATCGACTTCACTGGTGGACGTAACTTCGTGGTTCAGTTCGAACAGGTTGTACAGCCGGAAACAGTACGTAGCTTGCTGCAGCCGAAAGTAGGTGATGCAAACGTACAGGCTATTGCTTTGGGTACAGACGGTAAGACAATCCGTGTGACTACCAACTACCGTATCAACGAAGATTCTCCTACAATCGATGCAGAAATTGAAGAGTTCCTTTACAATGCATTGAAAGAAGGTAATTTGTTGGGTGAAGGTACTACACTGGAAATCTTTATCGACCGTGATAATCGTGCCGGAGGTTCTATCATCAGTTCTCAGAAGGTAGGTCCTAGCATTGCCGACGATATTAAGACTTCCGCCGTATGGTCAGTGGTACTGGCCTTGATTGCCATTGGTCTGTATATCTTGGTTCGTTTCAACAACATTGCCTTCAGTATTGGTGCTACGGTTGCATTGACGGTAGATACTGTGCTGATTATCGGAGCATACTCCTTGTGTCACGGATGGATGCCGTTCTCTCTGGAAATAGACCAGACATTCATCGGAGCCATCCTGACTGCAATCGGTTATTCTATCAATGATAAGGTGGTTATCTTCGACCGTGTGCGTGAGTTCATCGGCTTGTATCCGAAACGTGACCGTACGCAATTGTTCAACGATTCGCTGAACACCACTTTGAGCCGTACCATCAACACTTCTTTGAGTACATTGATTGTGTTGCTGAGTATCTTCATCCTTGGTGGTGACAGCATCCGCAGCTTCGCATTCGCTATGATTCTGGGTGTAGTAATCGGTACATTGTCTTCATTGTTCGTAGCTGCTCCGGTAGCTTACCTGACAATGGGCCATAAGATGCCGAAACAGGCTGGTGAAGCAGAATAAAATAGAAATCTGATATAATGTTTGAAAGCGGCTGTTTTCCTTGTGAAAGCGGCCGCTTTTTTGTTATTGGAAATACTTTGATATTTTAGTTGTAATGATTAAGCTTATTGACTAATTTTACTCCAAATTAAAAGAGGGTTGACTTTAGATATTTGTATTTTTGAATTGAAATTCATGCAGTTAATCGAAAAATCTTATGAAGAACAAGGCATTTTTTATTATTTTTTTGGGGCTGTTGGTATGTACTGTAGTGCAAGCCCAAGTATCTTTTGGCGAAGCCAAAAAATTCAATGAGAATTGGTTATTCAGCTTGTCGGACGATAGTCTGGGTGCTTCTGTATCGTATAACGACAGTAAGTGGCGAAAACTTGATTTGCCGCACGACTGGTCGGTAGAAGGACAGCTTTCTCCTTCACTGGCAAGCTGTACCGGTTATTTGCCGGGTGGTATAGGCTGGTATCGGAAACATTTTCAGGTTACCGATAAGGCTGCACGCCATTACATCTATTTTGAGGGAGCATATAACCGCAGTGAGGTTTATTTGAACGGACACCTGCTCGGTAAACGTCCGAACGGATACATATCTTTTATGTATGACATGACTCCCTACCTGAAGGAAGGAGATAACGTGCTGGCAGTCCGTATTGACCACAGCCGTTATGCCGATTCACGCTGGTACACCGGTTCTGGAATTTACCGGGATGTGTGGATGATTTCTGCTCCAGACATTCATTTTGCTCAATGGGGGATAGGTTGGCACGCTACTTCGCTGACCGATAAGCAGGCGGTAGTAGCAGTCGATATGGAAGTGGAGAAACATGTGATGGCCGCTGGTGCATTGGAGGTTTCTGCGGCACTTTATGATGCAGAAGGTACACTGGTAGCACAGGGCCGTAAGAAAGTGGCGGATAAAGCTGAGGGCATTGCGAAAGAAACAATATCATTGAAGGTGAAGAAACCTCGCCGCTGGAATCTGGATGCACCTTATCTGTACACGTTGAAGACAGAGCTGCTTTGTGACGGGAAACGGATAGATGGCAGTTCGACGAATGTAGGTCTCCGTACGTTGAAGTTTGATGCCAATAAAGGATTTGCCCTGAACGGAGAGTGGATGAAGGTGAAAGGAGTATGTCTGCATCATGATGCAGGTGTGCTGGGTGCGGTAGTTCCTCCTGAAGTATGGGAGCGCCGTCTGAAAAACCTGAAAGAAATAGGTGTAAATGCCATCCGTATGAGCCATAATCCGCAGGCGCCGGTATTGTATGATTTATGTGACCGAATGGGCTTCCTGGTGATGGATGAGGCTTCGGATGAATGGGAGTTCCCGAAACGGAAATGGATAAAGGGATGGAATGTCGGTGAACCAAGCTATGACGGAACATTTGATTTCTTTGAGGAATGGATTGAACGGGATGTGACGGATATGGTGCGTCGTGACCGGAATCACCCTTGTATATTCTTGTGGAGCATCGGTAATGAGGTAGACTATCCGAATGACCCTTATTCTCATCCGATTCTGGATGGCACAACCATTAATCAGCCTATGTTTGGAGGATACAAGCCTGATGCGCCGGATGCCATGCGTATCGGTAAGATTGCAAAGCGTCTGGCTGCCTGTGTACGTGTGGTAGATACTTCTCGTCCTGTTACCGGTGCATTGGCCGGAGTGGTAATGTCGAATCAGACAGAGTATCCTCAGGCCGTAGATGTAGTAGGATATAATTATACGGAAAACCGTTATGATGAAGATCATGCTACTTATCCTGACCGTGTAATCTACGGTAGTGAAACCGGTGTGGGAATTGAGGCTTGGCATGCGGTACGCGACAAGGAGTTTATTTTCGGACAGTTCCTCTGGACGGGTACGGACTATCTGGGTGAATCAGGCAGATGGCCTTCCAGAGGTTTGTATACCGGTTTGCTGGATTTTGGCAGCTTTCCTAAACCCCGTGGATACTTCCGAGCTTCGCTTTGGAGTGAGAAACCTGTGACTTACATCGGTACGTATCCTAAGCACGACTGGGTATCAATGGATGCATGGGATTTGTGGAATTATGAACCGGGCCAGTTGATTCGGGTGGTTTGTTATACCAATGCACCGCAGGCTCGTTTGTTGCTGAACGGGAAAGAAGTGGGCCAGATGAAGCCTTACGATGATAAGAGTGGTATCATTTACTGGGATATTCCTTATCAGGATGGAGAATTGCGTGCAGAAGGTTGTGATGCAACAGGAAAGGTACTTTCATCTTATGTAATCAAGACCTCAGGACGTCCATACGCCTTGCGAGCTACAGTGGATAAGGAAGTATTGTCACCGGATAAGGCTACAGCACATGTGACTATCGAAGTGGTGGATGAACAAGGTACTATCGTAAAATTAGGCGATAACGATGTCACTTGCCAGATTGAAGGTCCGGCACGTTTGTTGGGACTAGAAGGTTCAAATAACGGAGATATGAGTGATTATACAGATAATCACCACCGTGCTTTCCACGGACGTTTGCTAGCTTATATCCAGACTACAGGTGAGAAAGGTGAGATTCGTGTGAAACTGACTTCTCCTCTTTTGAAAGGAACGGAAGTAGTATTAAAAGCTGAGTAATCCTCCTTAAGCAGTACTGCGGTACTTCCTTGAAAGTACTGGAGTACTGCCAGGGAAGTACTTCGGTACTGCCTAAGAAGTACTGAAAGCGTGCCGGCAGGCTGTCTGAAAAGCGCCTGCCAGCACGCTTTGTTCTCCGGCATCTGATAAGGTGATAGCCTGTTCGTGTTTCTGGAACAGGTGGTGTGATTTTACAGGGAAGCCGGATAGTTTAAGTTTTCTTCGGTGAGCTGTTCCAGCACCTCATGCAGGAATTTGGCTGCTTCCCATTTGGCCATAGGAAGATTCATCATCAGGTAGTTTCCGCAGTCTTTTGCACTGGCTCCCGGCACTTCACCTTCATAATCGGCGATGAAGCGGAAAGTTTCTGTCATCAGCGGAGCAATGTCTTTGGATTGTAAATCACCTTTTACTATCAGGTAGTTTCCGGTCAGACAGCCCATTGGTCCCCAATAGATAATCTTGTCGGTCCATACCGGATGATTGCGCAGGAAAGTAGCTGCCAGGTGTTCAATGGTATGGATGGCGGCAGGACCTAAGGCCGGTTCACGGTTAGGCTCTTTCATACGAATATCGAAGGTAGTAACGATTTCACCTCCAACTTCATCTTTGCGTGACACGAAAATACCGCGTTGCAAACGAATATGGTCTACTGTAAAGCTTGGTATCTTTTTCATAAAGCGATTATAGTTTGTTGGGTAATGCTTTCAGGAAAGTTTCAGTGACGTGGAAAGAACGGTCTGCCATTTCCCCCCAGAAATTCTGGTATTGTTCAAAGTGCTTGTCAGCTCCCGGAGTGTCGCTGATGATGCGGAAACTGATGAAAGGAATTTGATAGAGGTAGCACACCTGGGCAATGGAAGCCGATTCCATATCTACAGCCAGTCCTTCCGGGAAGTTGTGCTTGATTTCGTTCAGTTCGCTGCGGTCGGTAATAAACTTGTCGCCTGTACAAATCAGACCTCCGTGGATAGCCGTTTCTGTATCGAGTGAAAGGGCACACTGGAAGAGGGTTTCATTTCCCTGGAAGAAAGTAGGGAGACCCTGAATCTGTCCGTAGGCATTGCCTTCACCGCACCATACGTCATGGTACACAATCTGCTGGCTGACTACCACGTCCATCACTTTCAGGCAGGTGTCGATTCCTCCGGCTACTCCGGTACTGATGATGCAGTCGGGCTGGAAGTTGCGGATAAGTTCGACTGTTCCGGCAGCGGCATTCACTTTGCCGATGCCACATTGCATCAGGATGATGGTATTTTGCTTGATGTTTCCTTCAATGTAGGTGAAGGGACCTTCTTTGCGTTCAGTCTTGTTCTCGAGTTGATTAGCCAGTTGCTTCTGTTCGGAAGACATGGCCGTAATGATTCCTATTTTCATGCGTTAAAAAAGATTTTCAGCGGCAAATTTACGACTTTTCAGGCAGTATTGTGTTATCTTTGCCTGCCGAAAACATTAATTATGAATAATATGAACTTGTTCAAGAAACTATTACCCGATGTAGTGGTAATCGTGCTTTTTGCCCTTATTTCGTTTGCGTATTTCTATCCTGCGGTAAATGAAGGACGAATTCTGGCTCAGCACGATGCAGTAGCCGGCATCGGTTCTGGACGTGAAATGAGTGAATACCTGGAGAAGACGGGGGAACGTACGCGCTGGACAAACTCCATTTTTGGAGGAATGCCTACCTACCAGATGTCTCCGAGCTATGACTCTACCGATACGTTGGGCTGGATTCAGCAGGTGTACCATCTGTTCCTGCCTACTTACGTGTGGTATGTATTTGTCATGCTGCTGGGCTTCTACATCCTTTTGCGTGCATTTGATTTTAAGGTGTGGATGTCGGCTTTGGGTGCCATTATCTGGGCGTTCTCGTCTTATTTCTTCATCATCATTGCGGCCGGTCATATTTGGAAGTTTGTAGCACTGGCTTATATTCCTCCTACCATTGCCGGTATGGTGTTGGCTTATCGTGGTAAGCTGTTGGCTGGAGGGATTGTAACGGCCTTGTTTGTGGCCTTGCAGATTGTGGCCAACCATCCGCAGATGAGTTACTATTTCTTGTTTGTCATGCTGTTCATGGCCATTGCGTATGGGGTGATGGCATGGCGGGAAAAGAAGATGCCTCAATTTATCAAATCCAGTGTGGTACTGGTAATTGCCGGCTTGTTGGGCGTGTGTGTGAACTTGTCAAACCTGTATCATACGTATGAGTACAGCAAGGAGACCATGCGCGGCAAAAGTGAGCTGGTAAAGGAGAATAGTGCAAACCAGACCAATAGCGGATTGGAACGGAGCTACATCACACAGTGGAGCTATGGCATCGGAGAAACGTTCTCGTTGCTGGTTCCGAATGTGAAAGGAGGGGCGTCTGTTCCTTTGGCTCAAAATGAGAAAGCCATGGAGAAGGCTGACCCTAACTATATGGGATTGTATAGTCAGTTAGGACAGTATTGGGGTGAACAGCCGGGTACTTCCGGTCCGGTATATGTAGGTGCCTTTGTCATGTTCCTCTTCATTCTGGGATTGTTTATCGTAAAAGGACCGATGAAGTGGGCACTGGTGGGTGGAACCGTATTCTCCATATTACTTTCCTGGGGACATAACTTTATGGGCCTGACGGATTTCTTTATTGACTATGTGCCCATGTACAGCAAGTTCCGTGCGGTATCTTCTATTTTGGTCATTGCAGAATTTACCATACCGTTGCTGGCCATTATGGCGTTAAAGGAAGTGGTAGAACGTCCGCAGTTGTGGAATGAATCACGTAAGTCGTTCTACATTACTTTTGCTCTGACGGGAGGTCTTTCTTTGCTGTTTGCATTGGCTCCAGACTTCTTCTTCCCTTCGTATGTGTCTTCTGCCGAGATGAATGCTTTGCAGAATGCGATTCCGGCCGATCAGCTGGCTCCGATTTTAATCAACCTGGAAGAGATACGTAAGTCCATCTTTACTTCGGATGCCTGGAGAAGCTTCTTTGTCGTATTGATTGGAGCTGTGTTGCTATGGGGATATTGTGCGGGAAAGCTGAAAGCACAGCTGCTGGTTGGTTTGCTGGCTTTGCTTTGTCTGGTAGATATGTGGAGTGTAAACAAACGCTATCTGTATGACGAGCAGTTTGTGGCAAAGGGTACAGAAATGCAGCCTTTCCTGGAACCTTCGGAAACAGACAAGCAGATACTTCGGGACAAGTCTCTGGATTATCGTGTACTGAATCTGTCGGTCAATACCTTTAATGAGAACAATACAGCCTACTGGCACAAAAGTATTGGAGGGTATCATGCAGCGAAGCTTCGCCGTTATCAGGAAATGATTGATGAGCACATTCAGGGTGAAATTACGGCTCTGTATAAGACTTTACCCTCGGTAGGAGCTGATTTAAGTCAGGTAGGCGATACGTTGACTCCGGTGCTGAATATGCTGAATACACGTTATTTCATCATTCCGTTGCAGCAGGGTAAGACTATTCCGGTATTTAATCCTCATGCATTGGGTAATGCCTGGTTTGTCAACGAGGTGCAATATGTGAACAATGCCAATGAAGAAATAGAAGCGCTGCATCAGGTAAATCCGGCTCACGTAGTAGTGGTAGATAAAAAGTTCCAGAACGAAGTGAAAGCTTCTGCAGGTGCAGACAGCCTGAGTACGGTTGTATTGACCAGCTATGAACCTAATGCGTTGAAGTATGAGGTAAACTCTCCGAAGGGCGGTACGGTAGTCTTTGCTGAGATTTACTATCCGGGATGGCGTTCGTTCATTGATGGAAAAGAGGTATCGCATGGTCGTGCAGATTATATCCTGCGTGCGATGAATGTGCCTGCCGGGAAACATGTGATAGAATTTACTTTCGACCCGAAATCACTCCATGTGACCGAGACTGTTGCTTTCATTGCATTGGGCATATTGGGTCTGGCAATTCTAGCAGCCATTGTATTGGCCATAAAGAAAAGTAAGAAGTAAACAGGCAGAGAAGTTTGTTTGAAGAAATAAAGGCGTTCCAGTGAAGAGGCTCAGGCCACTTAACTGGGACGCTTTTTAGTTTTCAAGGCCCGGATGACAAACCAGGCATGACGCAGTACGGTAGATACTACACCGTAATGCTTGCACATAATGCGGAAACGCTCTTTCAGAGAAGCTTTGTGGTTGCGTGTAGTCATTCCTTCATTCAGGTAGTCAATAAGCACTAGATGGGTGTGGTGGAGTACCTGGCTTTTCTTCATGATGCGGATGCACCAGTCAAAGTCTGCTGAAAAACGATAATGAAGGTTGTAGGGCTCTACAAGGTCACGTCGTGCGAAGAAAGCCTGGTGACATACGAGCATGCCTTCCTTGAAACTTTTCCAGTTCAGGTTTTCTGGAGGAGCCAGGCGGCGCATGTGCAGGAAGTGTCCTTCTTCGTCCACAATGGCTGTGTCACCATACAGCACATCCGGAAGTGTGGTCTCTGTAATGGAGTGCACCATCAGCTGGAGAGTATCGTCTTCATGCAGTTCGTCACCTGCATTCAGGAAGCAAAGGTAATCACCGGTGGCCAGCTTGATTCCCTTGTTCATGGCGTCATACAGTCCTTTATCCGGCTCACTGATTACGGTATGTATATGTTCCTTGTATTGTTCAACGATTTGTAAAGTTCTGTCCTTGGAACCTCCGTCCACGATGATGTATTCCACATTCTTGTAGGTCTGGGTGATGACACTCTGAATAGTGTCTTCCAGTACGGCTCCGGCATTATAAGTAACCGTGATGATGGAAAACTTCGGATGTAAATGATGAATGTTATGCATTTTTTCCGGTGATGTGGTTGTATATTTGAATGTATTGGCTGGCTACAGTTGCTTCAGAGTAGGTTGTCACGGCCTTGCGATAGGCTTCGGAGCTTAATGTTTCGTAGTCTCCCTCTGTCAGCGTCCAGCAAATGCCGTTGGCCAGGTCGTCAGCCGATTTATATTGAGCTATGTAGCCATTGTGTAAATGGTCAATCATTTGCGGAATACCTCCTACATTAAATCCTACACAAGGAATGCCACAGGCCATTGCTTCGACAATGGTATTCGGCAGGTTATCCTGCAAGGAAGGAGTGACGTAGAGGTCGACGGCATTGTATATATCTACCAGCTCTTTTTCATTGCTCACGTAATTCATGGGATAGATAGGAAAGGGGAAAAGTGATTTGCACTGTTCGGCCTGACTTCCCAGTACTACAACTCCCAGTTGTTTGCTCAACTCAGGTTCTTGCTGGGCCAATAACTTGCAGGCTTCAATCAGGTAGTCTATTCCTTTACGCTTGTCCGTAATCTTCATGGAGCCGAACAAAAGAAGCTTCTTGTCGGTAGGCAGGTGCAGCTTCTCGCGTGCGAATTTCTTGGTACGTGGTTTGAACAGGTTGGTATTAATCGCATTGGGAATATTTGTAATGGGGTGTCCTTGCAGCAGGCTGCTTCTGCGTGCCATAGATTCCAACCATCGGCTACAAGCTATAAACGTAATGGGAGCCGTAGAGTAGAGTTTTTGTTTTTTATGGAACGTTTTTTCCGACAAGTCATGATGATGAGGCTTCAGTAGAAGCGGACAGTCATGGCATTGTGCGGTATATTTCTCGCATTCCCCGGAATAATGGCAGATGCCGGTGAAAGGCCACATGTCGTGCATGGTCCACACCACTGGCTTTCCGGAAGCAAGAATGCGCTGGATATCTTTCAAGGAAAGCATCCCCTGATTAATCCAATGCAGGTGAATCACATCTGCCTGACGGAATTCTGGTAAGGAGGTAATATCTGTGCCTGTGTTGGCAATATCCACCGCAAAAAGATTATGCCGTTTGAAGCCGTTGGCTGCCCAGATGACAATTCGTTCCCAGGTGAACTGCCAGATTCTGCGCCATGATTTCTTGAGGGCAACCACCGTCACCTGATCGGTTTGCTTGTTACGGACCAGCATCTTGGCTTTTATTCCGTTGTTCTTTAAAGCTTCCATCAGTCGGTTGGCTGCGATGGCAGCTCCTCCGATGCGTTCTGCGGTATTGATGATCAGTACTCTCATTAGTCTGTCGGCTTAATTTTATTGCAAAGGTACATTATTCTTTTTTGAAAGCATGCTACCGGTTAAATCTTTTTAGCAGGACTTCCGAAAGTTCACGGCTGTAATTTTCCAGGTTGTAGGTCGTTTCTGCAAGTTTTCTACCGTTTTCTCCCATTTTGAGGGCTTGCTCCGGATGGTCATGCAGATATTGTAAAGCCTTTTCCCATCCTGCCACATCACCGTAATCTACTAACATACCGGCTTGTTCCAGTTCCAGATTCATTTCAAATTTGGTGTTTCGGGTTGAAATGATTGGAAGCCCGAGTGCCAGTGCCTCTACCAGCGTAGTTAGTCCGACAGTGTAAGGATAGTTAAGGCAGGAAATGACGACAACCTTTGAGCGAGCTACCTCCAGTGCTAACTGATACGGTATGATACCTTCTACTATGTGGATATGGATATTGTTTTTCCCTTGAAACCGGTTGGTGATTTCCTCATATTTCTGGTCACCGTTAGCTGGGGAAGTATAGAGGTCGAATTCCAGTCCGGTATGGCTGAAAGCCTGGAGTAAGGTTGCCAGGTCTCGATTTTCCTTTCCTGTAGAGATGAATTCTTTGTCTTTCGCCTCGTTTCGCATGCGGTCGTAGAAGTCCAGATCGGCCCCCCAATGAATAAGGTACATGTCTTTTTCTTTTACCTTTCCAGTTTTCAGGGAATCGTCTATTAATGCCTTGCTGAAAAAGAACATACAGTCTATACCCTTATAGAAAAGGCGGGAAAGAAGATTTTTCAGCCAACCTTTGCTTTGGGGGATGGCTTGGTGATGCCAGACGGCTATTGGCTTACGGAACAGGCCAAGAGCTCGTAAGAATATGAGAAGTTCCAGTCCCCGGTAAGAGGTGCCATAAACTACATCATAATTTTCTTTACACCCCAGAATGGTGTGTAGGTTATACCACATCAGTTTCCAGCGTGAGGTGAAATGTTTGTATGGGTGAAGCACTGGGTCAATCCCGTTTTTAGGGAAGTGGGTAAGTCCGTATAGGATATGTCCAGGATGTGTATGCTCCTTCCATTCTTTTAGGGCAGAAGCAATAGGTCGGGTGTGGTAATAGTATATTTTCATGCGCCGAAGTCTCCTTTCAATGTACGTTTGATGCGTCGTATGGCCTTTGCCATGAATGAATTGGTGCGGGCATAGTAGCGAACATAGGCATTACGTGCCTGTATATTTTCTTCTATAGGGGAAATCTTTTTTACAGGAAGCCGCTCCATGTACAATTCGGATGCGTACAATCCTCCTCCTCCGCAGTTGGTACCGCTTCCATCGAATCCTTCGTTTTGCACCAGCGATTTCCCGACGTTAAGCGAGAGTATGTCTTTTAGAAAAAGTGAAGCATTCCAGCGAATGGCCCATGAATTATTTTTACCTTCAATTTGCCGGCGCAGCATACGGGTGTAACCATATTTCCCGTTAAAGTCGAAGGTATAGGTAAGCTTTCTGCTTTCCAGTTCTGCCAGCAGTGCCTTTCCGTCGGCATTGAAATGTTTCCAGGCGCGGTCCCAAGTACCCCAACCCCAGCTTCCGGTCCATTTAATGAGAAAAGTATCGGGCAGGGAGGGGTCATGAGTAAAATCACAGGCCTGGATATGACCTACCCGCTCTTCATCACGATAAGTTTCCAAGGCATCATTCATGAACTGCAGGAAATGAGGGGCCACGACGAGGTCGTCTTCCAGTACGATGACACGACCGTAACGGTTTATCAGGGTTGTCACTCCATCGATGATACTACGGGCGAGTCCCCAGTTTTCTGTACGTTCGGTAATGGTTATTTTCTTGAATCCTTGTATTGACCGGATAAAAGCGCGTACTTCTTTTACGGCAGCCTGTGATGTTTCGTCTTTTGCCGCATCCGAATAGATAAATAATTCGCTTTCGGCTGCCAGCTCATTTTTCAGTAGTGCCTGGATATTCCGGCGTACATGTTCCGGACGGTTATATACAAATAGCAGGATAGGTGCGTAGGTGTTCGTCATTTTATTTGAGGGATTTTACTAATTTAATGATTCGGTTTCCGAAGTGTTCCCAGTTGTTTTCATCCAGAAAGCTCCGATAGTCTTCAAGGGATATGGGAGTCGTTTTATAGCAGGCGACCGTTTTTTCTATATCCTCGTAGTTATGAAACGTGTAGACGTTCAGGCGTTTTTCATGTGCATAATCCTTAAATGAACCTACCTCCGGTCCGATAATCTTGCTTCCGAAAGAGAGTGAATCCATCAGAATTCCTGAACTCAGCACCGAATCAGGACAATAAGGGGCAAGCACAAACGCCGATTTCCGGATATAGTGTGCCAGTTCCTCGAATGAAGGACTTTCACAGATAAAAGTGACGTTCGGGGGCGCTATCTGGCGTATCTCATTGGCTAATGAATTCGGTGAACATTTTCCAATAATACATACTTTGAGGTCTTGCGGATTGTTCTTCAGATAGGAAAGATATTCCAGTACTCCTTTATAGGGCGAAATGTTTCCCCAAATAAGTATGTCGTATTCCGGTATTTCTGCAGGTAGTGATTCCGGCAGACGGTTTTTGGTAGGATGATGAAGGAAATGTATTTTTCCGGCGGCATAGGAATAATGAGCCTCAATCATTTCTACACCTTCGGTGGCATGCGTCAGGATAAGGTCCGATTTTTGTGCGATGAAGCGGGTGAGGAATTTTTTCAATCGTGCATGGCCTCCAGCATGAGGCTTTTTGTTGTGTAATACCCATACTATTTTCCGTCCGCATAGTTTCAGCAGTATGACGAAGCAGACTGCCACAACAGACTGCAATGGTCCGTATTTGAAATCGGGAATACTTTCGAACCAGTTAAATATAAATACATCTCCCCACCGTTTGGGAAGCAGCAGGCTGAACAATGGGTTCTTGTGTGGCGGATTGACCACTTGGGATATATTTTCCTGTTCTAAGGCTACTACAAAATCACGGATATAAGGATTGGCCTTCTGGTGAGGAAGGATGCGCAAACGTGGAAAAACGGTGAAGCGAATCATATTCTTACAATTTTAACAGATGATGAACTGGCTGCAGTCGCGAATGAAATACAATGGTGTGAAAAATGACTTGATACACGATTGCAGCGGGTTGTGATAGGGATAAAGTTGTTTGCGGTTGCGGCAACAGAGTACACAGCTCTGTAGAATGCCCCATAAATTCCCTTTTTTCATGCAACGTATAATTTTTGCAGCTGCATAGTCTGTAAAGGGGTAATCGCTTAGAGCCATGAAATAACGTTGGGTAATTTTGCGCTTATCCTTATTGCTCAGGGTTTGTACTGCAGATACCAAGCCTTTCAGCAAACTGTAGCGGCTGCCGCTCAGATAGGAAGTGGCCTGGGGATGGCGGCGCCAGTACACTAATGCTTCATTTATGAATCCTATAGGTCCGCAGGTCACGGCTGCCAGCATCAACAGTGAATCGTAGGATATGCGATGTTCCTTTTTCACTGCTTCCATGAAGCGCGGAAGGATGGTGCGGCTGAAAAAGCATTCATGACCGGGCACATAGGGTTTCATCAATAGGAAAAGCGGGTTATAAAGCACGTTGGATGCATTTTTCATTCCCAGGGAGTGTGTGATGTCTGTTGTGAAGAGCTGGGAATTGTGGAATAACAGGCTGTAGCCTTCGACGTGTTTCATCAGTACCTCAATCTTGTCGGTACGCCAAATGTCATCCTGGTCGGTCGAGGCAATGTATTCTCCTGTAGCCCGGGTGAAAGCGGTTGAGAAATTATAGTTGAAGCCCAGTGACTGTTCGTTCACAAACAGCTTTACGCGGGAATCCTTCTGCTGGTATTCGCAGACAATTTCAACTGTACGATCGGTAGAACGGTCATCCTGAATAATCAGTTCGTAAACGGGGTAGGTTTGGTTCAGGATGGATTCAATCTGTTCCCGGAGATATTTCTCTCCGTTATAGGTACACATTACTACCGAAACTTTTACCTGTGGCGTAAGGGCTTCTTTCATAAAAGGTTTTATTTGTAATTTCTATCTGCAAAAGTAATAAAGATAGATAAACTTATCTTATTTTTTTCTTGTCTTCTTCAGCAGATAGCTGAGGCTTTCCTTGAAGGTTTCTGAACCGCATATCCACATCAGTCCTCCATAGAGTATGGCTGTAACGGTTATCTTGGTAAGGATGAGCAGATAGATGTCAGTTATATGCCCAGTGATAAAGTAGGCCGCAGCTATGGCAAGTAGAGCTATACCAGCATACGGAACTACATCTTTTAGTGCGGCCCATAGAGAAAGTTTTATCTCACGGGACACAAAATAATGCCATACAAACAGCCATCCGATATTAATAGCCACATAGACTGTCAGCATGTTTTTCAGTCCGTACGGGCTGAGTATCAGCATGGCAATCAATTGCAGGATGCCCAATGTGATGGTATTCCACATGAAGATATTGGATTTCCCTTTGCTGATAATAAGGTTTGAATAGAGGGCTGTAATGGGGATAAATGCGCCACCTATTGCAAGTATTTGCAGGATATGTGCGCTGGGTAGCCATTTGGCTGTGATGGTAATCGTAATCAGTTCTGGAGCGATGAACGATAATCCCAACATGGAAGGAAAAGCAATGAAGGCTGTGAATCGGAGCATTTTGCGGAAAACGCGCTGCTGGCGTGTCAGGTCGTTTCCCACTTGATTGAACATGGGTTGTGCCACGCTACCCACCATGCTGCTGATGAAAGAGTGCCCCATGTAGTTCCATTTGTTGGCTTGGTTAAATTGTCCAACTTCTTTTTCGGAATAGTATTTCCCTAAAATGATGGAAAACAAGTTATTGTTGATATGATTGAAGATGTTGGTTATCATCAGTTTGGCACTGAAGTTTACCATCCCTTTCAGGGGTTTGAAACTGAATTTCAGGGTGGGTCTCCAGGGGGAAAAACTCCACAGGCAGATGTTCAGGACACTGATGTAGACAATGCTTTGTGTTGCAATGCTCCAGTAAGAACATCCCAGGCAGGCCATAATGATTCCTACGATACCTGAAACGGCTAGTCCGCTGATGCTGGCAATGGTTTTTTGTTTGACCATCAGGTTGCGGAACAAGTAAGCGTTCTGTGAAATGCCCAGGCTGGAAATAACAAAGCCTAAAAAAGCATATCGAGCCAGAGGAATCAGATTTTCATTGTCGTAGAAATCGGCTATCAGTGGGGCGCAGAAAAACAAGATGAGGTAGAGTGTGACACTTATGGCGCTGCTGAACCAGAATACGGCGTTGTAATCTTCGTGGCGGATTTCTTTCTTGTTGGCAAGTGCCGAAGTGAATCCGCTTTCCTGAAGAGATGCTGCAATGAGAGAAAAGATACTCAGCATACCTATCATACCGTAATCGGTATCATTCAGAATGCGTGAAGTCACGATTCCGAATATCAGGTTCAAGAGCTGCATAGCACCGTTATTGATGCCACTCCAAAACAAGCCTTTTGCCGTTTTTTCTTTAAGTGACTCTGCCATATTTGAGGATTGTGTGGAGTTTATGAGGAAAAGAAAATTGAGAATGGCGGGATTCTCTTATCCGCTCATTCTCAATTTCTTTAATTATTTAAAGTAGATTATTTTACTTCGCTTCCTGGTTTTACTTCGTTCAAAGTAGTGGTAACGGACAATGAGCCGTCAAAGTTTTCTGCGCTGAGAATCATGCCTTCGCTCACCAGACCATTCTTGAACTGACGAGGAGCTAAGTTTGCGATAAACAGCACTTGCTTGCCTACCAGGTCTTCCGGTTTGTAATGCTGAGCGATACCGCTGACGATGGTACGGTTTTCCAATCCGTCGGCAATCTTGAATTTCAGCAGCTTCTTCATCTTAGGTACGTTTTCGCATTCCAATACAGTACCTACACGGATGTCGAGTTTCTCAAATTCTTCGAAAGCAATGGTCGGTTTAATTGGATTAGCCTTGTAATTGGCTGCTTCGTTGGCCTTCTTGGTAGCCAGCAATTTATCTACCTGTGCCTGAATGACGTCGTCTTCAATCTTTTCGAACAACAGTTCAGGCTTGTTCAGCTGATGGCCTTCTGCCAGCAAGTCTGTACGTCCCAACTGTTCCCAGTCGAAGCTTTCCATGTTCAGCATCTTGCGCAGTTTTTCAGAACTGAACGGCAGGAACGGTTCAAAAGCAATGGCCAGGTTAGCAACCAACTGCAATGAAATGTTCAGGATGGTAGCCACACGTGCCATGTCGGTCTTAGCCAGTTTCCATGGTTCTGTATCTGCCAGGTATTTGTTTCCGATGCGGGCCAGGTTCATGGCTTCTTTCTGTGCGTCGCGGAATTTGAACACGTTCAGCAGTTTTTCTACTTCTTCTTTTACGTCGGCAAATTCCTTCAGTGTTTCACGGTCGTAGTCGTTCAATTCGCCACAAGCCGGAACCTTTCCATCGAAATATTTGTGAGTCAGTACCAGGGCACGGTTTACGAAGTTACCATATACTGCCACCAGTTCGTTGTTGTTACGAGCCTGGAAATCTTTCCAAGTAAAGTCGTTGTCCTTAGTTTCCGGAGCGTTGGCAGTCAGCACGTAGCGCAATACATCCTGTTTGCCAGGGAAGTCCTGCAGGTACTCGTGCAACCATACTGCCCAGTTGCGTGAAGTTGAAATCTTGTCACCTTCTAAGTTCAGGAATTCGTTAGAAGGCACGTTGTCCGGAAGAATGTAGCTTCCTTCTGCTTTCAACATGGCTGGGAATACGATACAGTGGAACACGATGTTATCTTTTCCAATGAAATGAATCAGGCGTGTTTCAGGGTCTTTCCACCATTTCTCCCATGAGTCGGGCAACAGTTCTTTTGTGTTAGAGATATAGCCGATAGGTGCATCGAACCATACATACAATACTTTTCCTTCTGCACCTTCTACCGGAACCGGAATACCCCAGTCAAGGTCGCGGCTTACGGCACGAGGCTGCAACCCCATATCCAGCCAGCTCTTGCACTGTCCGTATACATTCGGACGCCATTCCTTGTGGTCTTCCAGAATCCATTTGCGCAACCAGCCTTCGTGTTTGTCAAGTGGCAAATACCAGTGTTTGGTTTCCTTCATGACAGGCTGGCTTCCGCTGATGGCACTTTTCGGGTTAATCAGTTCTGTAGGAGAAAGTGTACTTCCACATTTCTCGCACTGGTCACCGTAAGCACCTTCTGCATGGCAGCGAGGGCATTCTCCCGTGATGTAACGGTCAGCTAAGAATGTGTGAGCTTCCTCGTCATAATATTGCATGGAAGTTTTTTCGATAAACTCATGCTTGTCATACAATTTACGGAAAAAGTCAGATGCTAATTGATGGTGAGTGGGTGAAGAGGTACGTCCGTACACATCGAATGAAATACCGAACTCTTTAAAAGAATCCTTAATGAGAGTGTGATAACGGTCCACAATATCTTGTGGAGTTACACCTTCTTTTTTAGCGCGGATAGTGATGGGCACTCCATGTTCATCCGAACCTCCGATAAAGAGCACGTCTTCTTTTTTCAGGCGCAGATAGCGCACGTAAATATCGGCCGGCACATAAACCCCTGCCAGATGGCCGATATGGACCGGACCGTTGGCGTATGGCAGAGCCGATGTGACGGTCGTCCGTTTAAAGTTCTTTTCCATATACGTATATAGTTTATTCTAAGTTGCAACCTTACGATGTGCAAAGATACGATTTATTTGGAAATTATTCTTTTTTGCGGCGTGCGAAGCGAATTTTTCGAGGGTAAGATATAGAAAGTAAATGGTCTTGAGTAAACCAGTTATTTTTCAGTGAGTTTTAAATGAATTAATATTGCAAAATTTGCATGTTATTTAAAAAAATTATTTCTTTGCAGAAACATTACCGATTGTTTATCAGTAGGAATGTTATTTTTTAATTACGAAGAGCGTTTTTAGTGATATTATTCTTGTACAGAAAATCGCCAATTTTCAAAGCCAATCAAGAATAATAGACAACAAAACGCTCACCCCTTTTGTATTATATTCCTAGGAAGGAGTATATCCATAAAGGCGTGGGCTGTCTATTATTATTTGGTTGGTGGGCGTTTGGCGATGCCTCTGTACAGATAAGAAATTAAAACAGTTCCCACGCTTCTTCTTTTGTCAAAATCCGTCAGGGGAATTACGGGCATTATTTATTCAGATGGTTAATAAATTTATTGCGATCATTGCGTTATGCTGTTGCTTCTTGAGCGCTTCAGCACAGCACACTGACAAATTGGACAAAATCAGGTTAGGGGTTAAAGGAGGAGTGAATATTTCTAACATGCATTATTCTAATCTTGGCGAACATGATGCTGGAGGGATAACTTCTGGTGTCGGAGGTATCTTTGCTGAATTTGATTTAGGTTCAGCTCGTAAATTTTCTATTCGTCCTGAGTTGCTGTTTTTGAGTCGTGGTTCAGAGGTTGATGGAATTGATGTGTATGGCGATAAATTTAATTATAAGTTAAAAGCCAAGTATACGGACATCCGCATTCCGATAATTTATAATTTCAATAATCCGGAAAAAATAAGTCCATACATTTATCTAGCTCCGATTTTCAGTTTTACACGTGGAGGAGAAATAAACTATACTACTTATGATATGAATGAACCAATGCCGTGGCCTGCATTGGATATGACTAACGCCAATTTCTCCAAATTCGATTTCAGCGCAGCGGCAGGTGTCGGTATAAGAATACCCGTGCGGATAACAGACACAAAGAAACTGTTCTTTGCTCTGGAGGCTAATTATCAATATGGCTTTACCGATACTTATGGAAGTAAAGAAAAAGATGGAAGTGCTATTTCTTTAAACCGTAATATCTACAATATTACAGGGAATCGTAAAAATCGTAGTTTTGAAATATCAGCTTCTTTATCAGTACCATTAAGTATATTCAAGAAAACTAAGAAAAAGAAAACTGTGCCAGCTTATACGCCAGCTCCAGTGATGGAAAAAGAACCTGATCCTGTTGCAGAAAAGCTAGAAGAAAAACCTTGCTATACGCTTGATGAAATTATGCAACTGCTTTCTGATAAGCAATCTATTACGGGTAAGACTATCTGTGCTATTGAACAGATAAACTTTGCATTTGGAGAAAGCAGTATTAGTAAAGATTCATACGGCTATCTTGACAAAATCGTATTATTGATACAGCAGGGAAATCTTAAAATGGAAATAAAAGGTCATACTGACAATGTTGGAAATAAAGACTTTAATCTGGAGCTTTCAAAGAAAAGAGCGATGGCCGTATATTCCTATTTGATAAAAAAGGGAGTGAATCCAGATAGATTGTCATATAGTTATTATGGCATGAGCAAACCTATCACAAGTAATGATACTGAAGAAGGACGGAAGATAAATCGTCGTGTGGAGTTTGAGATATTAAAATAACGGACAAAAAATAGGAGGAAAATCTTATGAAATTGAAAGATATAAAATTGTACATTTCTCTTTTTATATTTACACTTGTTATGTCAGGTTGTATATCAGACGGAGATGAGACATACGTACTTGAAGAACCTGGAATAGAAGCTTCGAAAATGATTATCGGAGGATGGAGAAAATCAAATGTCAAGGTACTGGATGAAGACGGTAATGAGGTACATAACAGTGCAATAGAAGGAAGTCTGGAAGAAATACCTGACATCACATTCGATGAAGAAGGAAATTATACTATTACATACACTGACGGAAAAACTGAAACTGGAAAATGGAATATCTCTGATGATGAAGAGTACTTATATCTTGATGGAACGAATTGGGAAATATATTCATTTGGGGAGGATAAGTTGGTAATCATTTATGAATATTTTTATAGGGGCAAGTATTATTACATTATGTATATCTTCGATAGAACCTCCTCACCTGCACCAGAGGAAGGAGGGGAGGATGGTGGCATGCCCGGATTAGGTGACGTGTCTGACAATAATCCATATAAACCATGGGGAAAGAATCTGGTTTCTAAAATTACTCTTACACGAAGATATACTGATGATAATACGGTAAGCAAGACGGTGTATCTGTTCCAATACGATAAAAAATCTCGAATCATAGAATATACGGAACAGAGTTACAATACTCTTAATAATACGGTGACAAAAACAAACAAATTCAATTTTACGTATGATGATAGCAAGGTATATCTGTATTATAATGGAGAATTGATGAATTATGGTGTTATAGGTGCAAACGGATACCTCACTACATTGTATGAAGATAATTCAACTACGGTAAACAGTACTTTCAGATACGATAGTGACGGGTATGTTACTTATTTGAAAACTGACAATCAGGAATGGGAGCCGGTTTATAAAAGTAGCTCTTGGATAGGGAATAAAGACATGATTTCACCAGAAAAAGGTGGAGATGTTTTAAGTTATAATTCTGATGCGCTGAACAATATATCCGTTGACTTTAATGGTCTGGTAACTACCAGCTACCAATGGGAGTGGTTCATGCACTACGATTATTCAGGAGTTGTTTTTGGATTGTTTGATTTTTATGGAAAGAGAACCCAGCGGATTGCTACGAAGGTTGTAAGAGGAGTTCATTGGACAGATGAAATGACTGATTGGGAGATTAAGGATTCTGCTACCGGTGACTATGTCATTACATTATATCAGATGACTAGAACTGGTCTTAATAACCCGTTTGTAGCCACATACGAAATAGAGTACTACGAATAAGCAAGCAGGCCTTGATAATGCATACGCACATTCGTTTATTATTATAAAAAACGGGTGTGCGTTTTTTGTGCTCTATTTTCTTATAAAGGTAAAATGGAGGTAATCATTCTTTTAAATGCCCTTGCATGAAAAGTGAAATGAAATGGCAAATTCTCTGTTTCACACTGTGAAATATAAAAACCACAGTGTGGGACATATATTTCACAGTGTGAAATACAAATCCCGCAGTGTGAAACAGAGAATTATTCACGATGCTCAGAAGTATTCTTTGCGGGGTTTATAATTATATGCGGGGAAAGTTGGGGTTTTCTGTCGGGGCTGTAGGAATAGAATGATTGAAACTTCTTTGTAACCTTATTGTGCCATAGTTTTAATTAACCTGCAATCATTGTGCAATGCCCCCCTCATACTTTTGCACAGAAATTTTATTCTATTAACAGGTTATGAAAAGAGTAATTAGATTGTTTTGTTTAATTGTCTGTATGACAGGATTTTTTACGAATTCTGCTCAGGCTAAAATTTTTGAAGATGATTGGGTTCAAGGTCTTGTTGTCGACCAAAATGGAGAGGCCGTAATCGGTGCCAGTATTTTTGAGAAGGGAACTCAAAATGGAACGGTAACGGATGTGGATGGAAAGTTCAGATTAGATGTACAGAGCTATGAACATACGCTGGAAATATCTTATATCGGTTATACCACACAGCGTATAAAACCAAAAAAGGGAGATAATCTGCATATTGTATTGGTTGAGGATTCTAAAACAATGGATGAGGTTGTGGTAGTAGGTTATCAGACCATGCGTAAAACAGATGTGGTGGGAGCTGTTTCCAGCATCAAGTCAAGAGAGCTGAACGTAACTACACCTACAGTTGGGCAAAGTTTGGTCGGAAAGGTCTCTGGTGTACAGATTGCTCAGGTAAGTGGTGCACCTTATCAGAGTACAAAAATACGTGTACGTGGTGTGGCCTCTATTAATGCGAGCTCTGACCCTTTATATGTTATAGATGGTTATCCTTCCAATGAAGATTTGATGTTGAGTCCTGAAGATATCGAGTCTATTGAAGTCTTGAAGGATGCAGCCTCGGCAGCTATTTATGGTTCACGTGCAGCTGGTGGTGTTGTGTTGATTACAACTAAGCGTGGAAAAGAGGGAAAAGCGAAGGTAAACTATAATTTTCAGTTTAGTGTAAATCAGCTGGCCAAAAAAGTGAAATTATTGAATTCTGCACAATTTGCAGATTTGGTTGTTGATGGACGTAATAATGCATATAAAAATTTCATGGTTAATGCAGGAAAAGCATGGGATGATGCTTACTTTAGTGATACGAATGATGTACGTGCACAGCGTTTAGGTTCTAGTAATAGTGCAGCTATGATTCCAGAATTTTTATATGATTTTGAGAATCAGCGTGTAATCACACCGGAATATGATACAGACTGGCAAGATGAGTTGTATCGTAATGCTCCTTCACAGCGTCATCATATCTCTGTAAATGGGGGTACAGATAAAATTCGTTATGAAGTTAGTGCAGCTTATCAGAATCAGGAAGGTATTATTCTTTCTACGGGACAACGTCGCCTGAATTTACGTGGAAACTTAGATATACAAGTAAGCTCTAAGTTTAAGGTAGGAGCTAATTTTTCCAATACATCTAACTGGAATCGAGAAGTGGAAGAAGGGCGTTTTGATCATGGACCGATTCTTGGGGCTTTGATTTATGCACCGATTTTCCGTTGCTATGATGAAAATGGTCAATTGGTAAAAGGTGAGATGACAAGTTATTCAAGTAATTATGGATTCCAGCAGATTGAGAATCCGGTAGCATTAGCTACGGAAACAAAAATCAGAAGAAACGGAGTACGTAATACATATAATTTGACAGCAAGTTATGAACCGTTGAAAGATTTATTCTTGAAGGCAAATTTAGGAATGTATAATTATAGTGAAAAATACGAGTTTTATCGTCCTACCAGTTTATCATCCGGGGCAAATTTACCAGGAACAGATCAGGCCAAAGCTGCGGCTAATTCTATAGCAAGAACTTCTTTGCAATCAGATTATTTGGCTGAATTTACAGCAAACTATAATAAGAGCTGGAATCAGGTACATAATTTCAGTGGTGTTGCAGGTTATTCTATTCAAAAAAATATGTATGATATTTTGGGAGTAAAAGCTACTGGTTATCAGGATGATCATATTACAGAAGTGACAGGTCATGGTGCTGATCCTAGTGATATTACATTAAATAGTACTTCAAAATCAAACTGGACAATGATTTCTTATTTTACACGTTTGAATTACAATTTTGCAAATAAGTACTATTTAACTGCTTCATTCCGAGGTGATGCTTCTTCTTTGTTTGGCCCTGAAAATCGTTGGGGATACTTCCCATCAATCTCTGCGGCTTGGACTGTTTCAAATGAAGATTTTTATAAAGCTGCTTTTGGTGATAGTTCTTCATTGAAAGTGAGAGCAAGTTGGGGTATGAGTGGAAATAACAATATTGGTAATTATCAATATGCTGCAGTAATGAATTCTCCATCTGGGACTGTGATTGGAAATGGAACGATTGTATCAGCTATGTATCCAGGTGGAGTAAAAGATAATGCGATTGGCTGGGAGTCAACTTCTCAATATAACGTAGGTGTGGATTTGGGCTTGTTTAATAATCGTTTGGCGATTTCTGCCAACTATTATTTGAGTCATACTCAAGATTTGTTGTTCGAGCAGCCTGTATCTGCAATTTCTGGTGCAACTTCTATGCTCACAAATCTTCCGAATTCTAAGATTCGTAATACGGGATGTGATATTCAAGTAGATGGTAGAGTATTGAGTGGAAAAGATTATAGTTTTAATATTAGTGGTAACATTTCTGTTAACCGTAATAAAGTATTGGAATTAGATGGTGGCAATACCATTATTACTAATGGTGCAGAACGTTCTTATAAAACTCATATTACAATGGAGGGACAGCCTATTGGAATGTTTTATGGGTTTAAGGTAATTGGAATGGTTACAGAAGCAGATATGGCTGGAATTCAGGCCGATGATGCTGTTTATAAAGCAAATGGAAATAAATTCCCTGAAGGATATAAATTAAAAGGTCCGGCTCGTTCATTGTCACAATCTATTGCGCTCCAACCTGGCGACATTTATTTTGAAGATGTAAATGGAGATGGGGTTGTAGATGACAATGATAAAACAGTGATTGGTAATCCTCATCCGAAATTTACTTATGGACTAAACCTGAGTGGAAGTTATAAAGATTTTGATATGAGTGCTTCTTTCAATGGCTCATACGGAAATAAAGTATTGGATGGACAAGATTACTATTTATTTAATATGGAAGGTTCTGGTAATCAATATGTGGAAGCAGACCAGCGTTATCGTGATGTAGAAAATCCAGGAAATGGTTGGGTTTATAAAGCATCTCGTGGAGGAACACAGAGTAATAGTACTCGTTTGTCTACTTTCTATTTGCAGGATGGTTCGTTTTTCAGATGTACAAACATTAGCGTAGGTTATACATTCTCCAATGTAAAGAATTGGTCAAAAGGAGTAATTAGCAACTTACGAGTATATGTGGCAGCTGATAATTTGTTTACTATTAGCAAATATAAGGGATACAATCCAGAGGTAGATTATAATGACGGTGCGAATTTGACTCCGGGGGTAGATTATGGAAAATATCCATTGGTGAGAGCATATAATATGGGACTTCAATTAACATTCTAAGAGATTACACAATGAAAAAAACAATATTATTTACTGCAATTCTGGCAGTTGGACTTAATTTAACTTCGTGTGAAGATTTTCTGTCAGAAGATAATCCTAATAAAATACCAGTAGAGAATTATTTTACTACTGAGAATGATGTTGAACGTGCTGTATACGGTGCTTATATGGCATTACGTTCAGGGTCTTGTATGGGCGAAGGAAGTACTATGTATACAGAGGAACGTTCAGATAATACAGGACGTTTGGATAATCAGTCTTCTGCCGGTGAGCCTTTTCAGTTTACAGACTTTTCATTACTCCCTAGTAATACTTATTTGAAAAGTCATTGGCAGGCGATGTATAAAACAGTCAATAATGCAAATTTTGCTTTAAAAGGTATTCAGACTGTGACTTTTAGTGATGAAAAAGAGAAAGATAATTATGAAGCTGAGGCCCGTTTTGTGCGTGCGCTAGTATATTTTGATATTGTGCGTAAGTGGGGAGATGCTCCATTAGTAACATCTTATCTTGCTACTCCAGCTGAAATTGAAGCGCATACTTTCCGTGAGGATAAGAAGAAGATTTATGAGCAGATAGTAGAAGATTTAGAGTTTGGAATTGAGAAAAGTACCTTGCCAAATCATCAGCCTGAAGGTAATAAAGGGCGAGCAAATAAAGCAGCTATGGCAGGATTACTTGGAAAAGTATATTTGACAATGGCCCATGTGCTGGATACCCAGAATCGGAAAGAATATTTAAACTCTGCAAAAACGTATCTCGAAATGTGCTTAGGAATGAAGCAGTTTAATCGCCTGAATGAAGTTACTTATGATGACAATGCACAGACTGGTTTATTTGCTGTTGCTAACAAGTCTACTTGTCCTGAAATTCTTTTCCAGATTGTATATAAACAAGGGGATAAAGATTACCATTCTTCGATTGCGGCAGATAATCAGTCAATTGGTATTACATGTAATTCGCAATATCCTTCAAAAGGTCAGGGAACTTATGTAAATGAGGATTTGGTAAATGAATATGAAGCTACTGATAAGCGAAAAGCATTCTCAGTTGTTTATGCTGATAATCCTAAAGCAATGGCTTATTGCATTACAAAGTTCCGTGATACTAGTGACGCTGCGGGTACTTTAGCTTATGGAGGCAATGATTGGATTATATTACGTTATGCCGATGTTATCTTGATGATGGCTGAGGTTTATGAAGCTTTGGGTGAAGAAACAAAAGCAATCCCTTATTTGGATGAGGTACGTGAAAGGGCAGGATTACCAGGTTATACTGAATCTATCCAAAATACCGACTACAGAAGTAAATATCCGACACTGAAATTAGCTATTCTTCATGAGCGCCGTGTAGAGCTTGCTTTTGAGAATCAGCGTTGGTATGATTTACTCCGTTTCTTTACGATTGATGAATTAGTAACTTATATGCATGCAAAGGATCCGAATTGTTATGGTATCTCCAATTTGCAGAACTTCAATGAAAAAGATATTTATTATCCGATTCCTTATGATGAGTGGAAGTTGAATCCGGAAGGAATGTATCAGAACGAAGGATATTAATCATTAAATAAAATTTGAAGATGAAGAGAATTACTTGTATGATTTTTCTTCTCTGCACAGTCTTTGTACTCTCTGCTCAGGAGAGTGCAAAGACTCTTGTGGTAGATTTGAAGAGTCATGAAACGAAGAAAGTATTGGTAGTGGCTCATCGTGGCGACTGGAGAAATGCACCTGAAAACTCATTACAGGCCTTTCAAAATTGTATGGCGATGGGAGTTGACATGATTGAGATTGATTTGAAGATGACAAAAGACAATCAGCTGGTAATTATGCACGACAATACCATAGACCGTACGACCGACGGAAAGGGAAAAGTTTCGGATTATACGTTGGCAGAATTGCGAAAGTTTCATCTGAAAAATGGATTGGGAAGAGTTACTTTTCATCCAATTCCGACTTTGGAGGAGGTATTGGAACTGACAAAAGGAAAAATTCTGATAAACATAGATAAGGGCTATGATTATTTTCAAGATGTGTATAAGTTGTTAGTAAAAACACAGACAATAGACCAGGTGGTGATAAAATCCGGATATGCTTATGAAAAAGTCAAGGCTGAAAATGGGGATGTACTTGACAAAGTTATCTATATGCCGATTGTAGACCTGAACAATCCTGATGCAGAGGAGTTTATAGAGGGATATAGACAGATGAGACCTGTGGCAATGGAATGTTGCTTTTCAGAAGTAACTCCGGAAGTTTTACGTTTACTTCAAAAAGTGAAAGATAATGGTTCTAAGATTTGGCTGAACGGATTGTGGCCTTCATTGAATGGTGGGCATGATGATGACCGTGCTGTGGAATTGAATCAGAAAGATGAAAGCTGGGGATGGTTGTTAGAAAAAGGAGCTTCATTAATTCAGACAGACCGTCCTGTGCAGTTACTGCAATATTTAAAAGAGGAGGGCAGACGATGAAAAAGATAGGTATATGCTGTTTGGGTTTACTGTTTTCCCTATGCTCGTATGCACAGGTTCAGAGAGAATACCATTTAATCTCTGCAGAGAAGATAGAGAATAAAGCATATTATTTTACAGCTCTGTTGCGTGAATTTGGCGAAGTAGATTCCATGATTTGCCATGACCCTGTTTTGAAAAAAATGGGGCTGAAGAAATTAGAGCGTTTGCATGAGGCAAAAACTTCGCAGGAGCGGGTGGAAGCGATGAAATTCTCTGTAGAAGAGATTACAGAAGCTGGAAAAGCATTGGCAAGTCTTTATAAGCCGGGAAATCCGATTGATCAGTTGTTGACAAGGCATATAATCCCTTCCGGTTGCTATCAGCAGTATAAAGAGGATGGGGCAGCGTTCTTGAAAAAAATCTGGGAGCAAGATGCAGAAGGAATGAACTATGCGATAGAGGTGTATGCTGCAGCCCGGCAACCTCATTATCCTCAAATCGATTCTATTGGCTTTTACATACATAGCCGCCGGTTTATAGAGGAAATTCTTCCTGCTTGTCAGCAAAATATTGCGTTTGAGGTAAAAGCTCATCCTGTTTTTTATTCTGTACCCATGGCTGCCGTTAAGGCTTTGCTTGATGTGAACGACCGCCGTCAGTCGATTGATTATGAGCCTCTTTGTGCAACAGAGAACAAAAAGGCATATATTCAGGTTGAGCAGACAGAATGGAACAATTATCCTTATACAGCCATTTTAGTGTTAGGTGCAGGCCCCGAGGAGCCCAATGTATCCATTAGTCCGGAAGGAAAGCTTCGTTCTGCCTATGCAGCCATGATGTATCGTCAGCATCAGGCACCATTTATTATTGTATCGGGAGGAAGGGTACATCCATATCACACTCCTTACAATGAGGCTTTTGAAATGAAAAAGTATTTGATGGACGTTTGGCAGATTCCGGAGAGTGCCATTATTATAGAGCCTCATGCGCGACATACTACCACGAACTTTCGTAATGCGGCACGTATTATGTTCCGTAACGGTTTTCCTGTAGAAAAGGCCGCAGTGGTAACATCTTCTTTTTCTCATTTGAATTTTGTGGAAGGAATGGATTCACGCTGTCTTCGTGAATTAGGTTATGTACCTTATCGCTTAGGGAAAAGACTGAATGAGCGTATGCTGGAATTTTTCCCGTTGCAGGAGTCATTGATTATTCAGCCTACAGAACCCATTGACCCTTAAGTAGGAATTATAACTTGAAACGAGAATTGGTCTTATGAAGATAAAAGCATTTTTGTTTTTTATATGGTGCCTGTTTCCCCTTTTGTTATCTGCGACACCTCATAACATAGCCTCTTTAGCAAAGGTCTCTTGCTCTTCAGCTGCAGGGAAGGATGTAGATGCCACACATGTGTCAGACGGGCTTATACGTATTCTGAGCACAGGGGAATGGCGTTCGGGTAGCCGTCTGGATATGAGAGGTAGGGTTCGCCCCTTCCCCTGGGTACAATTGGATTGGGACTACCCTGTAAACATCAGCCGGATTATTTTATATGATTGTCCGGATATAAGCAGCCATACGGCGGCAGGTACTCTTTCATTCAGTGACGGAACTTCGATTGATGTAAATTTAATTGCTAATGATGGTGCACCTAAAGTGGTTGATTTTGACTCTAAAAGAGTCAGTTGGATACGTTTCCAGGTAACTGATGGTGAAGGGGAGAATCTTGGTCTGTCCGAGATAGAAGTCTTGCCTTCTCCTGAATCTTATTCAGACTATATCTCTTGGGTAAATCCTTATGTGGAAACAGCCAAGGGACGTTATTTCTTTTTTGTGACCGGAAGTCTTCCTTTTGGAATGATGAGCTCTGCTCCTCTGACGCGTAATATAAATCAAGGCGGTGGGGGATACAGTTATAACTCTACTCGGGTTTTAGGTTTTCCTCAGATTCATGACTGGGTTATATCTGGTTTGAATCTGATGCCGATAACAGGTCAGATTGATACGCGTAAAGGTGAAAGTGGATGGAGCTCTTCTTTTTCGCATGATGGAGAAATTGTGCAGCCTGGCTACCATCGGTTATTTTTGGATAGATATGGAATATGGGTAGAACAGACAATCACTGAACGTGTGGGATTTTATCGACTGACTTATGCACAAGAGTCACTGGCGAAAGTCTTGCTGGGACTTGGCGGACATATATCTACTTCTACGATGGTGGGTGCACACGCTTCGCGCGTAAATGAAACGGAAATCGCAGGATATTTTGACACCACAGGAAGAGTATGGGGAGGAGTCGATAAGGCGCGGGTTTATTTTGTAGTCCGTTTTGAACGTCCTTTTCGTACATTAAACAGTTGGACTGGAAATGAAAGACAATGTGATATTACTCAGATGAACGGCTCTGCAGAGGTGTATACCATACCAGGGTCTTCTTTTAAGCAGTCACCAACTTCTGGAGTAGAAGCTGATTTTGGGGTGTTGAAGCCTGGTGAACAGCTTTTGGTGAAAACGGCCTTTTCCTATGTAAGCATAGAAAATGCAAGGGAGAATATGGACCAGGAATGTTCTCATTGGGATTTTGAGCAAGTGAGGACTGAAGCATTATCTGTCTGGAATGAGTGGTTGGGTAAAATTGATGTAAAAGGTGGAACCAATCAGCAAAAGATGAAATTTTATACGGACTTATGGCATGTGCTGCTGGGAAGGCATAAAATTGATGATATAGATGGCTCTTATCCGGATTATTTGAAGGGAGGGACAAGAGTAGGAAAAGCTACCCGTATCCACACACTTTCTCCAGAGTATAAGTCACGTATGCTGCCAAAAGGAAAGGATGGAAAAGTGATTCATCACATGTATAATTCGGATGCATTGTGGCTGACTCAATGGAATTTGAATACATTATGGGGATTAGCCTATCCTTCTGTATTGGATGAGTTTTCTGCTTCATTTCTTGAATATGACAGGAATGGAGGGTTGTTGCCTCGTGGTCCGTCTGTAGGTGCATATACGTATATAATGACAGGTTGTCCGGCTACTTCGATGATTACAAGTGCATACCAACGTGGCATTTATCGTAAGTGGAATCCGGAGAAAGCTTTTCAGGCGATGAAAAGGAATCATGAAAAAGGAGGAATGCTGGCTTTCGATATGGACCGGGAGCTGGATTTTTATGTAAAACATGGATATTGCCCGAATGATGCCGGTCTGACCATACAGTGGGCTTTTGAAGACTGGAGTTTAGGGCAGATGGCTCTAAAAATGAAGAAACAGAGAGAGGCAAAGTATTTTCAGAAACGTTCTATGGGTTGGAAAGCTTCCTTTCATCCGGAGTTAAAATTAATGATACCGCGAAGTGAAAATGGTGATTGGCTGCATACGGACCCTCTGTCGGAAAAGGGGTTTGTTCAAGCTAATGCATGGCAGGCTACTTTTGGTCTGTCGCACGATATTCAGGGTTTAGCCCGTATGATGGGAGGAAAAGATAGTCTGGCGGTCAGATTGGATGAGGCTTTTCGAAAGTCGGCAGCAGATGATTTTCTGTTCAGCTATGTAAGTTATGCCAATCAGCCGGGTTGCTCAAGTGCACATGTGTTTTCGCATGTAGGGTATCCTTGGCTCACTCAGTATTGGGTACGTCAGGTTGGGAAGCAGACGTATGGAGCTATCACTCCGGAAAAGGGATATACTGGAAATGATGAAGACCAGGGACAGATGGCCGGTGTCAGTGCTTTGATGGCAATCGGATTATTTAGTCTGGACGGAGGTTCTTCCTCACATCCATGCTATGACATCACAAGTCCGGTGTTTGATGAGATTACGATAAAGCTGGATTCTGATTATTATGCTGGAAAAGAGTTTAAAATTGTGACTCATCATAATTCTGAGGTAAACTGTTATATACAAAAAGCTACGTTGAACGGGAAAGCTTATAATTTCTATCAGTTGCTCCATCCAGATTTTGCACATGGGGGAATATTAGAATTGTGGATGGGGGCTGCTCCTAATAAAAATTGGGGGAAATCTATGTCGGAAAAGTAGTTTGGTAATGATATGAAAATATTTTTTCTTATGACATAAAAGCTACTTTTATGACAGAGTAAATACAAAGTGAACTCGTGACTGGATAACGATTCCTTGTTTTTCCTTGTGTAAGGAGAGGCAAGGAATTGTTGTTTTTATCAGTGTGCTAAGAAGAGACTGAAATGTCTTTATGTAAATCTCTGTTTATTGGAGATATTTTTATGTTTCCCATGAGGGAAACATAGGTTTCTCAATGTGGAACCGTATGTTTCTGGTTTGGAAAACGTAGGTTTCTCTGTGGGGAAACGTAGAAAATGTAAAGGGATTCTTTAAAAAAGACAGAAATGTTTTATGTTTCATGGTCGTAAGCATGTTCCGTTTATTCCCGATTCTTATTAATAGATATTTTTAAGACTTAAAAATCAGTCTTTAAAAGTGATGAAGAGAAGAAAAATGCATATTTTTGTATTCGAAACTAAAATCCTTAAATAAATAGTATGAGAAAAATCGCTGGTTTTATTTGTTCATGGTTTAGTGTTTCCTTAATCAATATAGATGATAATTTTTAGTATGAGTGTCGTTGATTTCTGCAGAAACGGTTATTTCTTAAGATAAATGTGTAAACTTTAAATTTGATACAATGAGACATCTGATTTTATGTAGTGTGATGTGGTTGTGTGGGCTGATGATGGCCGTAGGCCAGAATGTACCACAAGTGATTCCTGCCTTGCAGCAGTGGAAATCGGCAAAAGGAAAGCTGGTGCTTCCGGAAACTGGAAAAGTAATCGTTTCTCCGGAGGAAGAAAACGAGCTGAAAGAGGAAGCTGAAATCCTGGTGCAGGATTTGAAGGAAATGTTTGGTTGGGAGTATAGTGTCGTAGTAGGAAAGAAAGAAAAAGGAACTGTTTATCTGACTTTGGGTAAACCGGACAAAACTTTGGGTGAAGAAGGATACCGGATGAATATTCAGGGTGAGGTTACCATTGAGGCACCTACTTCTAAAGGTGTTTTCTGGGGAACGCGTACGTTGCTCCAGATGATTCATAACCAGCCGGAGGGACTGATGAAAGGACGGGCTACGGACTTTCCTTTGTATCCCAACCGAGGATTCATGATTGATGTGGCTCGTAAATTCTTTACGATGGACTACTTGCGTGATTATGTCAAAATTCTTTCGTTCTATAAGTTGAATGAGTTGCAGGTACATTTGAATGACAATGGTTTTGTGGAATTCTTTGGGAATGACTGGAACAAGACGTATGCGGCTTTTCGTCTGGAAAGCGAGCGCTTCCCGGGGTTGACAGCCAAAGATGGTTCTTATACGAAAGAGGAGTTCCGTGATTTCCAGATTATGGCGGCACGTTATGGCATTAACGTGATTCCGGAAATTGACGTGCCGGCTCATTCATTGGCCTTCACACATTATAATCCGCGTCTGGCTGCCGATAATAAGGAATATGGAATGGACCACCTGGATTTGTACAAGCAAGAAGTGTATGATTTTGTAGATACCTTGTTTGATGAATATCTGTCGGGCGAGAATCCCGTGTTCGTAGGACCGGAGGTGCATATCGGTACAGATGAATATAACCAGAAAGAATCGGAACAGTTCCGTCGCTTTACGAATCATTATCTGGATTTTGTGTCAAAATATGGCAAGACTCCGCGTTTGTGGGGAAGCTTGAATGTGATGAAAGGAAATACTCCTGTCGATTTGAAAGGAAAAGTGGTGAGTGCATGGAATTATGACTGGATGGATGTGCAGACTTGTCTGGATGCGGGTGCCAAGGTGGTGAATTTGTGTGACGGGCTGTTGTATCTGGTTCCTGCGGCGCATTATTATTATGATTTCTTGAACTATCAGTGGTTGTATGAAAACTGGATGCCGGAAATGATGCGGAAGGGTGATCCGAAAATGACCGTACGTCACCCTAACTTCCTGGGGGCGATGCTGGCAGTCTGGAATGACCGTGTTGGAAATGGAATTAGCGAACAGGATGTACATTTTCGTACTTTCCCAGGTTTGCAGGTGGTGTGTGAAAAGATGTGGAAGGGTGAAAATGCGGATAAAGTGCCTTTTGAGCAATTCATGGCGCTTTGCGCTACTACTCCTGAGGCTCCAGGTGTAAACTTGTTAGCTAAGGTAGACGAGCAGACCACACTGATTGAAGCAGGAAGAGAAGTGACTTTATCTGGTACGGAGATCGTAACTACGGAAGTAGATGAAATAGGCTATCCTTATGCGGTAGAATTTGAATTGTGTCCGGATGCGTCGCCTAATATTGATGCCATATTGTTCAAAGGGCCGCATTCAGAATTTGTTTCCAATTGGCAGAATACCGGCAAGTTTGCTTTCCGTCGTGACGGCTATGAGTTTGTGTTCCATGCATATCGTTTGCCTGCCGGACAATGGACAAAGGTGAGAATTGAGGGGGATGTGAAGGGTACTTCTCTATTTGTGAACGGACAGCTTCAGGAAAGACTGGAAGGTCGTGTTGGTGAAGTGTATAATGAAAAACGGCAGCGGAAGGATCGTTTCTGGTATCAGGAAACCTTGATTTTCCCATTGAGGCAGTTGGGAGATACCAAAATGGGATTTAAAGGAAAAGTTAGAAATTTAGTATGTATTCCACTTTAATATTGCAAATGATATGATTAGAATTTATCGTTTTTTGATGGTCCTGGGACTTCTGGTATGGATGGCTCAGAATGTATCTTCGCAAAGCAGATACGATAAAGACAAGCTTTATAATGTATTCCCTGCAAAGGTATCAAATAAGGTACTGGGCTATGATAAGGGTTCGTCTGTGATATTGAAATCCTTGAGTAAGGACGACCAGAAACAGCAGTGGAACATTAACGAGTTATCGGGAAGTTTCCGTTTTGTGAATGTATTCGAAGACAAGGCGCTGAGAGCTGACGTAGACCATAAGGCATTGGTCGTTACAGAGGTAAACGGAAGTGATGAGGCGCAGTTGTGGAGTATACAGGAAACCGCAAACGGGGTGAGACTGGTTCCGGCCAATACTCCGTCACTTATGCTGGTATGTCAGAAGGACGGCCGTCTGCAGTTGATGGACAGAAAGAAAGCTGAAACGATGGAAGCTTCTTTGTTCCAGATACGGGTAAGCGCCGTGCCTATGCCCGAAGGAGCTGGTATGGCTGCACGCGAAAAAGTGTACTGGGAAGATGAAACTCGCTTTGAAGAAAATAAGGAAGTAGGTCATGCCACGTATATGCCTTATCCTTCAGAGAAAGATATGCTGGCAGACAAGGCTTTCTATGACCGCCCTTGGGAGGAAGTACATAACTCTGCCTATATGCTGCTGAACGGTACATGGGCTTTCCATTGGGTGTCAGAACCCTCACAACGTCCGCTGGATTTTTATAAGGAAGATTTCGATGTATCGGGATGGGACCGCATTCCTGTGCCGTCTAACTGGGAAATGCAGGGCTATGACCGTCCGATTTATGCCAATGTAGAATTCCCGCATGCCAACACACCGCCTTATATTCAGGCACGTAAAGGTTTTAACGATGGTGGAAAGAACTATGGTATCAATCCGGTAGGTTCGTATGTACGTACGTTTAATTTGCCGGAAGGCTGGGATGGGAAACGTACTTTCATTCATTTCGGTGGTATTTACAGTGCAGCTTTTGTGTATCTCAACGGAAAATATGTGGGCTATTCACAAGGAGCAAACAATGTAGCTGAGTTTGATGTGACCAAGTACCTGAAGCCGGGTGAAAACCGTCTGGCCGTGCAGGTATTCCGCTGGTCTGACGGTTCTTATCTGGAATGTCAGGATATGTTCCGCATGAGTGGTATCTTCCGTGATGTGTATTTATATAATGTACCGAAAGTCAGCGTGCGCGACCATTACATTACTTGTCTATTGGATAAAGACAAGAACTATAAAAGTGGAACCATGAATGTGAAGTTGTCTTTGGATAACCGTGACAAGCTGAAGGGTACCAAGAATCTGCTGGTGCGTCTGTTAGATCCGGAAGGCCGTAAGGTAGCCGAGTCGGAAGTGGCTGTGAAATACGCTCCTTCTTCTCCGGTCAGCACGGCTAATGTGCTGTTCAATTTGTCCGGCCTGTCTTTGTGGACGGCGGAAACTCCTTCATTGTACACCGTGCAAGTGATACAGCGTCAGGGAGGAAAGGACGAAATGGCCTTTTCTACGAAATACGGTTTCCGTGACATCGAAGTGAAGGGCTCGTTGCTTTATCTGAATGGCAAGCGGGTATTCTTTAAGGGAACCAACCGGCATGATACGCATCCGATGTACGGACGGGCTGTGACGACGGAGTCCATGTTGTGGGATGTGCTGACCATGAAGCGGAACAACATCAATACGATTCGTACGTCGCATTATCCGAATGCCGCTAAAATGTATGCCATGTTTGATTACTATGGCCTGTACACGATGGATGAGGCTGACTTGGAAAACCATGCCAACCAGTCTATCAGTGACATGCCTTCCTGGATACCTTCGTTTGTAGACCGTATTGACCGGATGGTATTGAGAGACCGTAATCATCCGAGTGTGATTTTCTGGAGTCTGGGCAATGAAGCCGGAGGAGGAGCGAACTTCCGTGATTGCTATGACGCGGCCAAGAAACTGGACAGCCGTCCGGTGCATTATGAAGGCACGCGCGATGGAAAGTCATACGGTGGTAACCGCTTCAGTGATTTCTACTCCAAGATGTATCCGAGCATGGACTGGATGGATGAGCATGTAAGTGCGTTTGAAAAACCGCTCTTCGTGTGTGAATATGCGCATGCCATGGGAAATGCCATCGGTAACCTGAAAGAATATTGGGAAAGTATTGAAGGCAGTACGGCTACTATCGGTGGAGCTATTTGGGACTGGGTAGACCAGGCTATTTATGAACCGCATGAAATAAAGAAAGGTATTTACCGTTTGCATACAGGATATGACTTCCCTGGTCCGCATCAGGGTAACTTCTGTTCCAACGGTATCGTACCGGCTACACGTGAAGAATCTCCGAAGCTGAAAGAGGTGAAAGCCATTTATCAGTATGTGGCCTTTAAGTGTGTAGGTACGGATGCTTCTCATAATATGGTCAATGTACAGGTACGCAACAAATATGCATTCTTGTCGCTGAAAGGCTTTGACCTGAAATGGGAAAGCGTGAAGAACGGAGTGATTGTGGGAGCAGACAGTCTGACGTTGGAAAATATTCTTCCGGGAGATTCTACGGTGCTGAATTTGAAACTGTCTGGAGTAAATTTGGCAGATGCCAAGAAGGCTGGTGATGAAGTGATGGTCAATTTACATGTACGTATGTTGGCACCTACTGTATGGGCAGAAGCTGGACATGAAGTAGCTGCTTGCCAGTTTGAATTGCAGAAGAGAGCCGATTTACCACAACTGACGTTTAAGAAGAAGAAAAATGAATGGACCATTCAGGAAACCGATAAACTGTTGATGCTTTATAACAAGCACCTCCGTGCAGCTTTTGATAAAGCTACCGGACAGATGGTACAATTGAACATGTCTGGAAAGGAAATCATCAGTCACAATGTCGGTTTCTTGTATGATAACCACCGCTGGATTGAGAATGACTTGTTTAAGGAAGTTGCTAACGGACTGGATGCAGCCGGTACGTGTGAGGTAAGTGTGGATAAAGGAATTGTACAGGTAAGTACCTCTCGTGGCGGTTCTTTGTGTGCAACCAACATTGTGTACACATTTATGCCGAATGGAGTAATAGATATGGATGTACGTTTCTCTCCTCAGACTGCGAACTTACGTCGCTGTGGATTGGTTTGCCTGCTGGATTCTACTTTGACTCAGGTAGACTATTATGCACATGGTCCTTGGGAAAACTATGTTGACCGTAAGGATGCATGTCCTGTGGGACGTTACACACTGGATGCAAATGATACCGGCAAGTATGTGAAACCTCAGTCTATGGGTAACCGGGAAGGTTTGCGTAGCATGGACTTGAAGGATGCTTCAGGAAAGGGTATCCGTATCCAGACACAGGGCAATGTTTCTTTCTCTGCTTTACGTTATACGGATGAAGACTTGATGAATACCAAACATACTTGGGAATTGCAGCCGCGTCCATACGTAGTGCTTCACCTGGATGCAGCTTTGCGTGGAATAGGAAATGCAAGTTGTGGTCCGGAAACCATGCTGAAGTACCAGATTCCGCAGAAACCGATGAGCTATAAGCTTCGTATATCTGCTTTGTAACCAAATAACCTAAATAGACTTATGAATAAATTTTACCCCGTTGCCGGTATGGTTGCTTTATCGGCCGTAACTACAGCCTGTCAGCAGGCTGATAAGCAAGAGAAGAAGCAATACAACATTGTGTATATCATGACCGATGACCATACGGCACAGATGATGAGCTGTTATGATACGCGCTACATGGAAACTCCCAATTTGGACCGCATTGCCAATGAGGGAGTGCGCTTCACGAACAGTTTTGTGGCAAACTCGTTGAGTGGTCCCAGTCGTGCCTGTATGATTACAGGCAAGCATTCTTGTGGCAACAAGTTCTATGATAATACTACTTGTGTGTTCGACAGTGCACAGCAAACTTTCCCGAAACTGTTGCAGAAAGCTGGTTATCAGACGGCGATTATCGGAAAGTGGCATCTGGAAAGTCTGCCTTCAGGGTTTGATTACTGGCAGATTGTGCCAGGGCAGGGGGATTACTATAATCCGAACTTCATTACGCAACAGAATGATACCATTCAGAAGCATGGTTACATAACCAACATCATTACCGATGATGCCATCGACTGGATGGAACACAAGCGTGATGACAAGAAGCCGTTCTGCTTGTTCATCCACCACAAGGCTATCCATCGCAACTGGATGGCAGATACTTGTAATCTGGCCTTGTATGAAGACAAAACCTTCCCATTGCCGGATAACTTCTTTGATGACTATGAGGGGCGTGAAGCGGCTGCTGCCCAGGAAATGAGCATCGTGAAGGACATGGATATGATTTATGACCTGAAGATGCTTCGCTCGGACAAGAACTCTCGTTTGAAGACATTGTATGAAAGTTTCCTCGGCCGAATGGATAGTGCTCAGCGTGCAGCATGGGAGAAGTTCTATGGTCCTATTATCGAAGATTTCTACAAGAAAAATCCTCAAGGAAAGGATTTGGCCAACTGGAAGTTCCAGCGTTACATGCGCGACTATATGAAGACGGTGAAGTCGTTGGATGACAATGTGGGTCGCGTATTGGACTATCTGAAGGAAAAAGGATTACTGGAGAATACGCTGGTAGTGTATACTTCCGACCAGGGATTCTATATGGGAGAACACGGTTGGTTCGACAAGCGTTTCATGTATGAAGAATCCATGCGTACTCCACTGATTATGCGTTTGCCGGACGGGTTCACTCGCCGGGGAGACATTACTGAAATGGTACAGAACATTGACTATGGACCTACTTTCCTGGATTTGGCAGGAGTAGAAATTCCGTCTGATATGCACGGAGTATCTTTGTTGCCGTTGCTGAAAGGTGAACACCCGAAAGACTGGCGCAAGGCTTTGTACTATCATTTCTATGAATACCCGGCAGAGCACATGGTGAAACGCCATTATGGAGTGCGTACCGACCGTTATAAACTGATTCATTTCTATAATGACATTGATACATGGGAATTGTACGACTTGCAGGCAGACCCGCACGAAATGCACAATCTGTACGGACAGAAGGAGTATGAGACAGTGGTTGACGAGTTGAAGGCAGAAATGCTGAAACTGCAGGAACAATATGATGACCCCGTGCGTTTCTCGCCGGAACGGGATAAGGAATAATTTGTAAGAAGGTAGTTATAAATGAAAAATGTCCGGATGGCTTTAGTGAGCAGTCCGGACATTTTTTTGTGGTATGCTATAGAAATTTAGCTTCATTCTCAGCAGCTATTTTCTTAATTGCTTGTTGCGAGGCGATGAAACCGCCTCCAAGTACACGGTTCCCTTCGTAGAACACTGCCGACTGGCCGGGAGTGATAGCGGAAGCCTCTTGCTCAAATCGGATTAATAGTTGCCCGTTGTCCAGCAGAATTACACGGCAGGGAATTGAGCGGCTGCGGTAGCGGATACGTACCGAAAGCTCCTTGCAGTTGAGTAACTCCTCCAGACTGGCCACGTTATAGTCTTCCACTAACATGTAGTAAGTTTTGAGCTGGTCAGCATCTCCTAACATGACCGTATTCTTGGCCGGATTGATTTTCAGCACGTACGCTGGTTTGCCCAAAGCAATTTCCAGGCCCTTCCGTTGGCCGATGGTATAGTAGGCAAAACCCTTGTGCTGTCCCAATTTCAAGCCTTTACTATCCACAAACCATCCCGGACCGATTCTCTCATCAATATCAGGACAATGCTCTTTCAGGAATTCCCGGTAATCTTTTTCGATGAAGCAGATTTCCATGCTTTCTCCTCCGCGTGCTTTGGCCTCAAAACCTTTGGAGGCCAGGTAATCGCGTACGCTGGCTTTGGTCATTCCTCCTAAGGGAAACATCATGCGCTTCAGAATCTCTTGCGGAAGTGTCCACAGAAAGTACGACTGGTCCTTCAGCGGGTCGTCTCCGGTCAGGATATAACGATAACCGTTGAGGTCTTTCAGTTGGCAGTAATGTCCTGTAGCAATCCAGGCACAGTTGCATTTGTCCGCCCATTCACACAAAATCCGTTCCTTAAATAAAGGATTACACATGACACAGGGGTTGGGAGTGCGTCCACGCATATATTCGTCGATGAAATACTGTACGATGACTTGTCGGAACTCTGTGCGGACATCGGCCACATGGTGCTCGATGCCTAAACGTGCGGCCAGTTCCTGAGCTTCTATGACTTCATTGGGCTGGTCATTCCCGGGAGTGAAATGAGAGGCTACATCCCAGGTACGCATTGTGACACCTACCACTTCATATCCTTGTTCCTGAAGCATGATGCAGGCAGCCGAACTGTCTATCCCGCCGCTCATGCCAACCAGTACTCGTTTTTCTCTTTCTTTCATGTAAACAAGTTTTGTGTTAGAAGAATAATTCCGGCTGACGGCGGGCACTGAACTTCTCGTGAAGGATGGCAGCAAACGGGGTGCTGAATTCGCGGGCTTCGTTCGGACAGCATTTCACGCAGGCACAGCATTTGATACACTTGTGAATATCTGTTTCAATGGAGCTCTGGTCTTCACTGAAATGGATGGCATGTGTGGGGCAGACTTCAATACATTCTCCACAAGCAAAACAGCCGTCTGTGCAAGTGGGGCAGGCGGGGGCACCGGGTGTCAGTTGTTTGTAGGGGAAATTTCCTTTTACTGTTAATTCTGTGATGGGGGTTCCGGCAGCTTGCAGTTTTTCCCATTTTTCCAGACTGCTTTTCCCAAACTCACGGGCCTGTTGCAAATCATCTGCATCCGGACGTCCGGCAGCAATGGGAAGTTCCGGTGTACTAAAACTATGTTCCCCGATGAACGTACCTGCAGTGAGAGGTACAAAACCGAGTTGTACAGCGGTGTCACGGAGCTCCAGTAAGGCATCCTCGTAATCACGGTTGCCATATACCACGACAAGGATGGCGGGTGAGCCGTTGCCTTTGAGTCGTTGCAGACGCTGGAGTGCCGTAGCGGCTACACGGCCACCGTATACCGGAACGGCGATGACGCACAGTTCTCCGTTCATTTCGATAGGGGAGGTTTGTTCATCCAGCGTCAGGTCTGTTTCCATTCTTCTTCCCATGCCGATACCTTCTCCGATAGCTCGTGCAATCCTGGCCGAGGTATGTGTGGGTGAGAAGAATATCAGGCGGGTACCATTGAGTTGGGTTGTTGCTGATGTCATAAGCTTATTCTAATAGTTTTTGTAGTAGACAAAAATACAATATATAAACGAAAATCGGGATTCTTCATCGGGGATTCTTCTTTTATTCGTACTTTTGTGCTCAGACTTTTAAAGAATTTATGGAAGAACAATTTGACATACGCGATTATAAACCAACCGGAAAAGAGCGTGATTTTGAGAACGCTCTTCGTCCGCTTCAGTTCGAAGATTTCAGCGGACAGGACAAGGTGGTGGATAACCTGCGCATCTTTGTAAAAGCGGCGAGACTTCGTGCAGAAGCGCTTGACCATGTCTTGTTGCATGGCCCTCCCGGATTAGGTAAGACCACACTGAGTAACATTATTGCCAATGAATTAGGGGTGGGATTTAAAGTGACTTCAGGACCGGTGCTCGACAAACCGGGTGATTTGGCCGGAGTACTGACCAGCCTGGAGCCGAACGACGTGCTGTTTATTGATGAGATTCACCGTCTGAGTCCGGTAGTGGAAGAATACCTCTATTCTGCCATGGAAGACTATCGCATCGACATCATGATTGACAAGGGACCTTCTGCCCGCAGCATACAGATTGACCTGAATCCGTTTACGTTGGTAGGGGCCACCACCCGCAGTGGTTTGCTTACAGCCCCGCTTCGTGCCCGCTTCGGCATCAACCTGCACTTGGAGTATTATGATGACTCAGTACTTTCACGCATCATCCTGCGCTCCGCACGCATCTTGGATGTGCCGTGCGATGTGGATGCGGCAGGAGAGATAGCTTCCCGCAGCCGTGGTACCCCCCGTATAGCCAATGCCTTGTTGCGACGTGTGCGTGACTTTGCACAGGTGAAAGGTTCGGGAAGAATTGATTTGGAGATTGCCCGTTTTGCACTGGAGGCCCTCAACATCGACCAGTATGGACTGGATGAGATAGACAACAAGATTCTGTGCACGATTATAGACAAGTTCAAGGGAGGTCCCGTAGGGCTGACGACTATTGCTACAGCTTTGGGTGAAGACCCTGGTACGTTGGAAGAAGTGTACGAACCCTTCCTGATAAAAGAAGGATTCCTGAAGCGTACACCCAGAGGGCGTGAGGTGACAGAGCTGGCATATAAACATTTAGGAAAGAGTAAATACAATAGCGAAAGAACGCTGTTTGATTGATAAACATTATGGCCGGAATAAAATCTTTGGCAAAGGATACTGCCATTTATGGACTGAGCAGTATCGTAGGACGTTTTTTGAATTATTTGTTGGTTCCTCTCTATACGGCAGTACTTCCTGCTGCTTCCGGAGGATATGGAGTGGTGTCGAATGTATATGCCTATACGGCACTGATTTTAGTGTTGCTGACCTTTGGCATGGAAACGGGATTTTTCCGTTTTGCCAATAAGTCGGACGAGGATGCACAGAAGGTATATGCCAATTCCCTGCTGTTTGTGGGAGGCCTTTCCCTGCTGTTCGTGGTGCTGTGTATGACCTTTTTGCACCCGCTCTCAGCTTTGCTGGAATATCCGGACCATCCCGACTATATCGCCATGATGGTGTGTGTGGTGGCCCTCGATTCCTTCCAATGTATACCTTTCGCCTACCTGCGTTACAAGAAACGGCCAGTCAAGTTTGCGGCCATCAAGTTGCTGAACATCATAGGAAATATCCTGCTGAATCTGTTCTTCCTGTTAGTTTGTCCGTGGCTCGATGTCCATGCGCATGAAACCGTCAGCTGGTTCTATAACCCCGATTATCTGGTAGGTTATATTTTTGTGTCCAACCTGATTATGTCGGCCTTGCAGATGTTCTTCTTCATACCCGAGCTGCGTGGTGTGTCCTACCGTATGGACAAGGTACTGATGAAGCGCATGATTAACTACTCTTTCCCGATTCTGGTATTCGGGCTAGTCGGTATCCTCAATCAGACGGTCGACAAGATGATTTATCCCTATCTGTTTGATGACCGTTCAGAAGGATTGGTACAGCTGGGTATTTACAGCGCCACCAGCAAAGTAGCCTTAGTCATGGCCATGTTTACCCAGGCTTTTCGTTATGCCTACGAACCCTTTGTCTTCGGTAAGAATAAAGATGCTGACAGCAAGAAGATGTATTCTTCTGCCATGAAGTACTTCTTTATTTTTTCTCTTTTGGCATTTCTGGCCGTGATGGGCTACATGGACATCCTGAAGTACATGGTAGCCTCCGACTACTGGGAAGGGCTGAGCGTAGTAGCCATCGTGATGCTGGCTGAGATAATCAAAGGTATCTATTTCAACCTTTCTTTCTGGTATAAGCTGACGGATGAAACCTATTGGGGAGCTTATTTCTCTCTTATCGGGTGTGCCGTGATTTTAGGCCTGAACATCTGGTTGGTACCTACTTATGGTTATGTAGCTTCGGCCTGGGCATCTGTAGCCGGATATGGCGTGATTACTCTGTTGTCTTATTTCATCGGGCAGAAAAAATATCCTGTGGCTTATCCGTTGAAGCGGATGACCACCTATCTGGTTTTAGCATTGGTGCTTTATGTCTTGTCGCAAGAAACACCCATCGCCAACCTTTGGTTGCGTTTAAGCTACCGCACCTTATTAATATTGGTTTTTGTGGCATTTATTATCAAAAAAGATTTACCTTTAAGGAGTCTTCCTTTTGTCAATCGTTTCTTTAAATAAGAAATGTGGAATGGACATAGGCTGAAGTGTAATTTATAAATCGGATAAATATGGAACTAGGGAACAAGAGGAAATTCCTCCTTCGTAAATTCTTCAATGAGTATCTGGACTTGAACCGGAGTAAGGAAGATGAGCAGCTGACGGTAGATGCCATCCGCAGTGGGGTAGAGTTTAAAGGAACCAACCTTTGGGTCTTGATTTTTGCTACCTTTATCGCTTCACTGGGACTGAATGTCAATTCTACGGCGGTAATCATCGGTGCCATGTTGATTTCTCCTTTGATGGGACCTATTATGGGAGTGGGACTTTCTATCGGGCTGAACGATTTTGAGCTGATGAAGCGCTCACTGAAAAGTTATCTGGTAGCTACGCTGTTCAGTGTGACAACCGCTACGATTTATTTTTCTTTTACTCCGCTGGATGAAGTTCAGTCGGAATTGCTGGCACGTACCTCGCCTACCATATACGATGTGTTCATAGCCTTGGTCGGTGGTCTGGCCGGTATTGTGGCATTGGCCACGAAGGAAAAAGGAAATGTAATACCGGGTGTAGCCATTGCTACAGCCTTGATGCCTCCGTTGTGTACGGCTGGTTTTGGCATTGCCACAGGTAATCTGTTGTATTTCTTAGGTGCCTTCTATATGTATTTCATTAACTCCGTTTTCATCAGCCTGGCTACTTACATCGGGGTGCGGGTGATGCACTTCCAGCGCAAGCAGTTTGTAGATAAAGCTCGTGAAAAGCTGGTAAAACGTTATATCATCTGGATAACCATTGGTACGATGTGTCCGGCAGTCTACCTTACTTATAATATTGTGCGGGAAACCTTTTACCAGTCTGCGGCAAACCATTTCATTGCAGAAGAATTGCAGTTCCCTGATTCTCAGATTTTAAGTCGGGAAATCTCCTACGACAAGCGTGAAATAAAGGTCGTGTTTGTGGGAAAGGAAGTTTCAAAAGACCAGATTGCGGCCGCTCAGCATCGCCTGGCAGATTATAATCTGGCGAAAACCAATCTGGTAGTATTCCAAGGAATGGGTGACGGCAGTGCGGTAGACATCAGCAACATCAAGTCGATGGTGATGGAAGATTTCTATCGGAATAGTGAAAAACGCTTGAAGGAACAGGATGAGGAAATCAATACCTTGCATAAGCAGTTGGCTGACTTTTCCGGTTCAGACTGGATGGGTAAGCAGTTAGGGCAGGAATTAAAGGTCTTGTTTCCCGAAATCAAAACTCTTTCCGTTTCAAAGAGTCTTCGTCTGTCGGTTGACAGTTCTCGGATAGACACCTTGACATACGCCATTATTGATTGTCAGCGGGTGCCTGATGCAAAGAGCCGTGACAAAATCGTGAAATGGCTGAAAGCAAAGACGGGAGATGCTCATTTACAGTTAATTGTGGAATAGTCCGCAAGTCGGATTTTATTGCATAAAAAAACGTCTTTGCGTTTAGTTTAAAACACAAGTACGTTTTAGATTAAACGCAAAGACGTTTCGATTCAAACGCAAGTACGTTTTAGTTCAAATGCACTTGCGTTTTTTTGTCTTCAAAAATTAGCTTACTTCACCTTCTTTGTACAGCGGATGGCAGTCACTTCCTGAGCCTGCGGATTGGTTGCTTTTCGCGTGCAGTAATCAAATTCTGCCGATTTTTCTCCGCTGAAAGAATTCCATTTCAGTTTCAGTTTGACAGTCTCTCCCTGCGTATCGGTCAGTTCATCCAGTTTGAAAGCAACCAGTGCATCTCCCATTTTACCCTCTGTATCGCCAAAAGCATTGTGGCGGAATTCTACTTCATAAGAGTTGTCCGGATTCTGTGTACTGATCAGGTTGACGAAATGTGATTGGCCGTTACCCCAGCGAGTCGCAAATCGAAGTGTCAGGTATCCGTCCTCTGCAATGGTCACCCAGTCATTCAGTATTTCTACCGGGTCGTTTCCATACGTACGATTATTTTCCTCTTCTCCCAAATTAGGAGCCATCGGTTTGGTCAGTATACTGTCTATCCAGTTGATGAATACAGCTTTGTCATACTCCTGAGGAGCTGCGTCAGCCAATTCAATATTGGCCAGTGCTCTTACTTCCTTCTCACCAAAAGGAGAGCTTGCCATGTTTACCGGACGCAAGGTTGTGCTGTCATCCAGTTGCAAGTATGGTGTATTGTCTGCACTCTGTTTTACAGTGACGAGTGCATTGGCGTAATAGTGTGAAAGAGAAAGGTTGTTATCGTCATCGTCCAGACACGATTGAACCCCCATAGATAAACACAGAGCTGTCAGGATGAAGAATCCTTTGCGAATGAATGATTGAGCTTTCATAATACATTATTTTTTAAGTTTACCTTCTTCTTGTTGTTTGTACATAAAATGCTTGAAGCGGGTAATTCCTGCATGTAAAATGGTTAAATGGTGTTTCATTTTTCGCAAAGGCACAAAAAAAGTAGTCTGCCGCAAAAGTATAAACTATTTGCAACAAAAATTAGTAAGTTTCCAATTTTCAATCTTTTATATCCCTAATTTCTTTTTTTCAAAATCTCGTTTCAGTTTATACAGTTCTGATCTGGAATCAGCGATTTCCGATCTATAATTTTTATAGTATGATAATACTTTCTTTATTTTTTCATTAACATCTAAATTGTCAATATCAGTAAATTTATTCTTGAGAATAATAGGCATAATGATACTACGCTCTTCATCCGTAAGACATGCCATATCTGCTCTCCATTTATCTGTATATCCAAGATGTTCAAAGAAAAACCGGAATAGTAAAAATGTTTCTGGCATTATCAATAGCTCCATAAATTCATCTTCGTTTCTACCAAATGCTTTCTCAAAAAATGATACGCCACGCCCTATTTTACCTTTTGTTGCATTTAGAATAGCTTGTACTGCACGTATATATTTACGATTCCAATGCTTCCCGATGTAATCCCTATCATGACTATGTTCATCCCTTATTGGATGATATTTCATTGGAAATGAATAAATACTGACATTTAATTCCTCACATAAGTCTACATTTATTCGCATTCTATGATAAAGATCTATTGGTTGTTCTTTGAAATTATAAAGAAGATAATTAGAGAAATCTTTAATACCATGTTTTACACTCATTTTTAATGCTTTTGTATAAGCTTCCTCTGTTTTGATATCATCAAATGCAATACGTAACGGGCGAATAGGAACTTGTGCCAACAAAGAAACTATTTCGTCCGTAAACAACCTTGCGTCAACACCTTGATTGAAATCTATGTAGCGACTACGTCCTTTCTGGCTTGCATATTTTTTTTCAAAATAAGGTGCAAAATCTTTATATGTTCTAATTAAAGCTTCTTTTGTACAGGTTATTGGATATAACAAACCGTTTTCTTCTCTTATTCGATAAATATGGGTTCGAATCTCTTCATTAAAACGTTTCATATCATTAATTTCCTTAAGAAGCTTCCAACACTTCTTAATGTATCCTCGATCATTAATTCCAAGACGAAGATTTCGAATCGCTATTTTATATTGATTCGGTTCTATGTACTTTGCACCAGGTATAAACCCACATGAACGAATATCTTCTATAATTTTGGGTAAATCTTTTGACGCAAGGACATTATTATCCATAAGCAAAAGATTTTGTTGATCGCCAAATAAACGTCTAGTTTGTTCAATTCTCTCTTTTAATGGAAGATATGATTGGAATTTGGGCTCTAAAATAGGAACTGCACAGAAAGGACAATGGCGAATACAACCACGAGTCGCATAACTGAAAAAAGCTTTCCCATCAACATAATCATAATCTATTTCTTCTAATATGGAATAATCCAAAGGCAACTCATCTATTATATATGGATTGTCTTCGTCAATATCTTTGTATGGTGTATGAAGTGTTCCACAATGTGGCTTTATTCCTGTTGCTTCTTCTATTTCCTTGGGTTGAATGGACGCTAGCACTCCACCTACCATAATATTCTTAATATCTTTAACTAGTCCTTTTGCAAAAAGAATGGTTTCAATAGTAATATCCCAATAAAATGTAAATAGTGTAGTAACACCAATCCAATCCCATTTGGGATGTTTCAGATATTCTTTTTTATGGTAATAATCCTTATAATAATCCACCCATGGTGCTAACAAAATACTATAAGCAGAATCTTCAAGTCCAATTTTGTCTATGTCTGCTTTTCTACGATATTTAATATATGTAGCTATTTTGTCTGAACGTAGCTTCCAATTAATGGTACTATCCATTTGATTGAGTTTCTCAACACAATCTCCAGTAATATCATTAATTAAAAATTCTTTCAAGTCCCCTTTATAAAAAACGACATTATCTCCTCTTAGACGGAAATATGTGGCCAATTTCATTAAACCAATAGGAGGAAACTTATTTTTATAATTCGGCTCTAATAAGAGTATATTTCGCTTCATCTTGTTATTTGATCTTCTATATTGCTGATAAGAGCTTCACGTAAGCGCTCATCGGCAATAGCATTACTGATAGCAGTATAAATTTTTCCAATTAATTTTTTCTCATTTTTTGAGTATCGAGAATATATTGGTTTGTCTGTTCTATATCGAACTTTATTATCCTTATTTGGAATTTCTTTACCAATATCTTTTTTGATCTCTTCTTGCTCTTTTTTTGAAGTTGGTGTCTCAAATTGATCGAGAACCGTTTTAAGAGGAGAATCTTTTGAAGAAATCTTATTCTTAACGCTTTCTAACTGCCTATGAGCTTGTTCTTCTTTTTTCTCCTGCTCTTCTAATCGATGCTGCAAATCGTCACGTTCTTTTTGACTTGTATAACCATTTTTTTCCTTCTCTTTAATGGTTGCCCTTAATTCTTCTGTTTTTGCAATAGTAGATGTGCTAGAACGTAATTTTTGTGCATCGTAACAAAGTTCTTTAAGCTTTAGGAAATCTTGTCTAATCTTTTGTTCAAATTCAACGCACTCCTTACTTTCGGCAAAATAATCTCGTCTTGAATTTGGTATTAATCCCTTACTAAGTGCATGGATTTCACCGAAATAGTAGAATGAGAATCGCTGGTCTTCTGTTTTTGTGAAGAATTTTTTACATATTTCCTCATCGCCAATCTGGATATTCTCTTTACGTAAGCGTATCCCTCTGGCTAAATTCTTAGGCTTCATTTGGCCTTTCAGAGTTGATATTGAATACCATCCCCAATAAATGATTGAACCATTATCATCTTTAGCCATCAAGAATTTTACATCAATAATATCATCAACCTTCTTTTTTCCTCCATTATTATCTTCATAAATAGCACCAGTATAAGGCTTATAAATTTGGTCGTTATTAACAAATATATTATAAGTGTCAACGGTTAGTCCATTTTCTTTTTTGAAGTCATTTATCTTTTGGCGAAAAATAAAAGATGATGAAATATCAACGGGAGCTACCATTGATAAATAATCAGTTACACTGTTAACATCAAGTAAATCATCTGAAGAAACATCTTCCATAATTACATTAAAATAATGAGCCTCACTGTCTTCTTTCATTATTTCTAGTTTAGTCACTCTAGATAGGACTTCTGTTGCTTCTTCTATATTTTCTCTGTCATTAATTATAAATTTCAAAAGTTCTGCATCCCAAATCATAACAGACTTGACCGATTCTCCATAAAATGAAGTTTCAAAAATAAGCTTAGAACAATAACCAAGTCCTCCCAAACGACCAATACCACGAAATCCTTTATCTTCACCTCGCTTTTTAGTCGAATGTGCTATATTTCGTAATATAGTCATTACTTTGTCTTTTGATATACCAGTAGCGTTATCGTGGATGGATATGGTTCTTTTATCCTTGTCAATTCTCACATGGATAGCTTCCTCTCCTTTTTGAAGAAGAGCACAGTCTATGGCTTTATCCACTGCATCTGCTGCATTTTGAATGTATTCTCTGTAGATAAATCGACAATCTTCATACATTCCAAGAGTCAAAGATTCTATGACATCTTTGCCGATTTGTGGGGTTGTATTTATATTATCATTCATAATATTTATAAATTGGTAATGGGAAATTTACGTTTAACATAGACCGGAATACAGGATTTTGAATAATGTATTCACCTTGCTTTTGTCTAGTCAACATTGTTTTATAAACTTGTGGAACAAAACGAAAGTCCTCTTTTGTTATCTCAATGGCATTAGTACGACCAAATGCTTGTGTGGCACAGTTACCTTTTACTCGCTTATGAATGTCACTAACGAACTGTTCAGCTCCGAATAAAATGATACCTAAAGAACGACCACGTTCTGTTATATCAAGTAGTTGTCGTAAAATAGGAGATGATTTGGGTACATCATTGGAAGCATATTTATTTAATTCATCAATAAAAATTACAATTCTATCAGGAATGTCTTCATCTGGACGTTTAGACGAGCCAAGTTTTAAATTATACACGGCACGCATCACGTCTCCAAATACAAATCCTTGTGATTCTTCATCCAATTTTGCCACATCAATTACCATTATATCATTTTTCTTGATCTGGGATATTTTGTCTCTTAAACGAACACTCTTACCGTCATTACCGAGCTGTTCTGTAAACATTTGACGACATTTCTGAAAGCTTTTATTGAATAATCTATAGAATTTACGCCAACTTAAAACAGAAATTTCTTTTCCGGCTCCAGTATTCTTACCTTGACTTTGTGTTTGTTCTAAGAGTGCTTGTCTAAAATCTTCCCAACATCCTACTCCATTAAATTTTCCACCATTAGAAATTATAAAATTTATGATTGACTCTATTGTATCGTTTGGATCATCAACATTGGCAAACAAGAGATCTAAACATTCTTTATCTTCATCAGTTTCAAATAGATACTTGTATTGGAATGCCTTTTGAGCCTGTAAACGGTCTTGAATGGTAGTTTGTTTCTCATAAGTATAAGATGTAAAATCTTTGGAATATGGGTAATAGTAGCTAACCTGCTTGAATGCAGACATTTCCATACCCAATATATCATATACTTTTTTTATCTCTTTCAACTCATTCTCACGTTCATTCATTTCGTCTATTTTCAGTAAGTCTGTACCTTTGACATTCATCATAACAAAGGCTACAGACTCTTTGTTTTCCTTTATAGCTGCATCTTGTATTGCTTTCATCAAGAACATTGCATATGATGTCTTTGATGCCAATCCAGAAATTCCAGAAATATTCAGATGAGCCCCCTCTGGACCTATTAAAAAATGAGAGTTGAAGTTAACAGGTAAGATTTGTTCGTTTGCCCCCTCATACATTTTTATGTAACCTGCGGGAATTGGATTCTTCACCTGGTCTAATCCAAGTGCCATTTTGATTTCGGTAGCTGTGGCTAAATATACTTTCTTCCCTTCTTGCACTGGAATATACACATCCTTATCATTTCCAACCACCTTACATTTTACGTAGTTCATTCCTATGCGGTCTGTGTATGATTTGGAATCAGTATCACCAAAATCACTTGATATAAAGCCTGCTAATGCACTAGGAGAATCTGTCATGTGCGATATTTCCTCAATGACCCCAAATGTCTTTGAATCGTTGATATGCTCGACAACTACAACATCAAAAGGTTTTAATTTTAAATCTTTTTTAGTCCAAAACGTAAAATTCTCTATTGTTGAAGGTTGCTTTTCGGTAGCAATAACTTTTCCTATTGTATCCATAATCTATTAAAATAAATTCAAAAAATAATAATCACTTTTGAAGCGACTTTTACAATAACATTCTGTCATATATACAGGATAAAGATGATTTGCCCATCTTGCATCTGTACCGTAGCATACAGGATTACGTTCATTTATAAGATTGGCTGTAATGGTATCAATCTCATCAGTTGACAAGCCATTTTCAGCCTCTTTCCCAGTCATAAGCATTTTTTCTATTTTTAGAATACCTGCATACGGAGATTCTGTTTTACTGATATCTCGAATGCGAACATACCAAATCGCAAAGTTTACATTTCCCCATTGTTCACCTGGCTGCCAAAGAAATGCAGGGGTTCGATGATATAGTGGTAATCTGGCTATTTGACCAGCACTACTTTGACCTTTGTTGTCTTTCATCAAATTAGGATTAAACTTTTTCGAGACTCCAATAACATGACGATAGTTGTTGCGAATATGAGCCAATTCTTTAAAATCTCCCGTTTTCATGGGCTTGTATTGAATTGAACCATCCTTGATAAGATAACAGTCTTGATTCAAAAGATTTTTGCTTACAAGATGTGATACAATACGTTTTTCACACTCTATCATTTCGTCTTGAATTTTTGCTATTCCTTTATTCTCAAACGTTTCTTGACCTTCTAGTTTCGTAGGATAATATAAAATCTTCTCCAATTTCACACCTGCACTAATCATTTGCTGAAGCGTATTTAACTTATTGCAAAGATTACGAAAAAAGACATCATTATCCATCCCTTCTCCATTAGCTGTTACCGGCAGACAAAGAACTGGATACGATTCTTCATAAACATGATAAAAACTTTTAAATGTATTATCTTCATTCATATCTCTACTACAGCATGCCACTGATATCTGCCCACTTACTATTGGAAAAACTTTCTTGTCATATTGAATATCATCTACTTTATATACTCTACGAGAACCGTCCAAGAAATATTTGAATAAAGGTGTCCCTTGCATACAGATCTTAGCCCTTTGCCGCATATCTCTCGGTTTGGGGTCATGAACATCCTCTGCATACTCATTTAAGTTAGTGTATTCATTTTCAGCTTCACCATATTTAATTGCAGGCGCATTTATTGTGTCATAGCAGTATTTGAAAGAAGTAAAACAAGCACCTTGTGTTTCTTCTGCGATGTATTCCAATAATTTTCCCATTACCTAATTTTTCATATTATATGTAACCCTTTGACTCTATCATTCAAATTTTTGAGGTTATTTATCAACTCTTCAAATGACATTGATTCACCATAAATCATATGTAACCGCATATTGTCATAATCAGTTTTCCACTGCTCAATAATAGAGGCAGGTGGAATGATATTAAGTGTTGCAGGATAAAGTGTGTCATAGTTGAAACCACGCAAACCAATGAACGTGCGGCGATGTTCCACGACTTGACGATAGAGAACATTGTCATTTATGGCACGTTCAGCTATTGGAGTTTTCAACATTTGTACAATATCATACATATGTCGTGACATACGTTCCACTCTGATTAAATCCTTGGGCTTTGCAAACTCTTCATGAAGCAGAAACACCTTTTCAAGAAATGTACGTTCTGGGAGAACTGCACGTACCATAAACTTCTGTTCCGCAAAAGAAGATTCTGGATATATTTGGTCTATCATTGAATCAAGTGCAATTTCTTGCACAGGCTCAGTCATTGACCTGCCACTAACTTCCACTTTTACTTTAGGTAGTATGTATTGATTACCATCCATTCCATCTATAGAAAAAGATAACACAGAATCATAGTTTATATTTATTACTTCTGGATCTGTTGTAGTGATAGGTGTTATATTCACATCTACTTTAAACCTTTCTTTTGATATACCATATTGATATAACTGATTCGTTAAATCGCCTTGCATAGTCTCTCTCACAAAAGCACAAGCAGCACGGCGTAATTTATCGCTTATTTGTGTCTTGGATAAAGTTCCACTGAAACCAAGAAATTCCCTGTCAATAGCAATATCTATATCTTCAGAAAAGCGGTTAATAAGATTCCAACATTTACTTAGCGATGTACCTCCCTTGAAAGACAAATGGTTGGCATACGGCAAACAAAACATTGCTCGGAGCACTGCCGTTACCCATACATCTTTTTCTACAACTTGTACTGGTAAGCCAGTTTTATTAGCCGCCTGAGTTAATACCATTTGCTGTTGTTCCTTGGATAGTTGAAAGTAATTATTCATATGCTTGTCTTGTGAAAGTTCTTATCCATGCTGGCATGAGTGCTTCATCTGCCAATACATTTTCTCTTTGTTCTTTCTGAAGCACATTCTTTATTTGTTTGGCAATATCGTCAGTTACATTATTTTTTCCTATTTCCTTTAGAGCAAATGTAACTAACATTGCAAGTGGATTAGTGAATGAAAGATTTTTCGGAGTCGTATATTTGAACTGTATAGAGCGACCATTTCCAAGGCTTACCTTACGTGGTGCACCATCAGTCAGATAAACTATATTCATTGGTACCTGGGTTGATATACCCAACCTATTCAAAGCATAAATGCCAGTAGGTACAATACGAGCTTTATCTCTACGTGCTATTGTTTCGGCAATTTGTTCTATTGATGGCATCAATATGCCAAGCCCCAAGACCGTATCAATCTCAGGATATAAATATATACCCCTAGCCAAACGTATGATGTCACCTTTTGCAGTTAGTCGTTCAAGGCTTTTACCAACAGCTTTTACTTCACCGTATGATGTAAAATCTGAAGGAAAGAAGATGCTTCCCCTTCCCTTATCTTTTATTGCTGTCAAAATACTATCCTCTATGCTTGCCATTGAATTGTTTTTTGTCGCAAAAATATAAATTATTTGCGACTAATTCAAGAATTGGCCAAAATATAAATTACTATTAAATATTACTTATTAAGACACTATAGTCGTTTTAAATGATATTGGAATATTGTTTGGCAAAGAGGAAATTTTCGACAAGACAAAAGAGAAATATTAAGAAACCAAGAATGATAAAATTCTCTGTATGGCTTGGGACAAGCTTGATAAGAAAGAAAAGCAGCAATTTATATTGGAAAATCAAACAGGAATATAGTAAAAGTTAGGAAAACTGAATTTTGATTATAACATACTATTGTTGTGGAGAGCTATCACATGCTATAAAATTTATTCCCAACAATAAATAATCTATCACGGAGATTAGTAGAAACTCAATCTTCAAAAAGATAAAACTCAAACCTTTTGTTTTCGCATTGTTTTCGCATGAAAAGAAAAAAGGCAGTCAGCGAATTGCTAACTGCCTGATTTTCAATGTGGACCAGCCAGGGCTTGAACCTGGGACCTCCAGATTATGAGTCTGTTGCTCTAACCAACTGAGCTACAAGTCCGACATTTCAGAAGAATTTGTTTGGAAATGCGTTGCAAAAGTAATGGTTTGAGTTGAAATCTGCAATATCTGGCTAGAAAAAAATGATAAAAAAAACTAATGGAACAGATGCTTGCGATATATGTTGTATTTTTGCCGTCATTAATAATTAATTATCAGACATATGTCACACAACACACAAGATTCTCGTTTTAAAGGGTTAACCGACCAGGAAGTTCTTCAAAATCGTCAAAAATATGGGATGAATCTGCTGACTCCTCCCAAACGTCCGTCAATCTGGAAACTGTATCTGGAGAAGTTTCAGGATCCGGTTATCAAAGTGCTGCTCGTTGCGGCAGCTTTTTCTCTGTTGATTTCAATCATTGAGAGTGAATATGCAGAGACAATCGGTATATTCTTTGCTATTTTCTTAGCGACTGGTATCGGATTCTATTTTGAATATGATGCCAATAAAAAGTTTGATCTGCTGAACGCCGTGGGGGAGGAAACTCCGGTAATGGTGATTCGAAATGGAAAGGTGCATGAGATTCCTAAGAAAGATATTGTAGTAGGGGATGTGGTGATATTGAATACAGGTGATGAGATTCCGGCAGACGGGGTATTGCTGGAAGCGGTATCATTGCAAGTAAATGAATCAAGCCTGACCGGGGAATTGATGGTGAACAAAACAACGGATGAAGCTCATTTTGATGAGGAAGCTACTTATCCGTCTAATTCCGTAATGCGTGGAACGACAGTGACGGATGGTCACGGAGTGATGTGCGTAGAAAGAGTAGGAGATGCTACTGAAATTGGTAAGGTGGCTCGGCAGGCTACAGAACAGAGCCAGGAACAGACTCCACTAAATTTACAGCTGACTAAATTGGCCAATCTGATAGGAAAGGTGGGTTTTACAATTGCGACACTGACCTTTGTTATCTTTACGGCGAAAGATTTATATGCATATTTGAACGTGACGGCGGTGACCGACTGGCATCAGTGGCTTGAAATAGCACGCATCGTGTTGAAGTATTTTATGATGGCTGTCACCTTGATTGTAGTAGCGGTACCGGAAGGATTGCCTATGAGTGTGACCTTGAGTTTGGCATTGAATATGCGTCGTATGCTGAAAACGAACAACTTGGTTCGTAAGATGCATGCATGCGAAACAATGGGAGCCATTACGGTGATTTGTACGGATAAGACAGGTACACTGACACAGAACCTGATGCAGGTGTATGATGCCAAGTTGGATGAATCTCAGAAGAACCTGATAGCAGAGGGTATAGCAACTAACTCTACTGCTTTCCTGGAAGAGAAAGAGGGAGAAGGTAAGCCGTCCGGAGTAGGAAACCCCACGGAAGTGGCTCTCTTGCTTTGGTTGAATGAGCAGGGAATGGATTACATCTCATTGAGAAATCAGGCGAAAACGGTAAATCAGCTTACTTTCTCTACAGAAAGGAAGTATATGGCTACGCTGGTCGACTCTTCTGTCTTGAACACACGTGTGCTTTATGTGAAGGGGGCTCCTGAGATTGTGATGGGAAAATGTAACTTGGAAGAAAGCCGGGTTAAGCAATATAATGAACAGCTTTTGGCTTACCAGAATCAGGCTATGCGTACATTGGGAGTGGCTTATAAGGTAATTCCTGAAAATAGCAGTACGGATTGTGCGGAACTGGTGAAGGAAGGCGGATTGACATTCATGGGAATTTTTGCCATCAGTGACCCGATTCGTCCGGATGTGCCTGATGCGGTGAAGAAATGTCAGTCGGCTGGTATCCGTGTGAAGATTGTAACGGGAGATACTCCGGGAACAGCAACTGAAATCGCACGACAAATCGGGCTGTGGACATCGGAAGATACGGAACGGAATCGCATTACCGGAGTGGAGTTTGCTGCCTTGAGCGATGAAGAAGCTTTGGAAAGAGTGGTCGATTTGAAGGTGATGAGCCGTGCACGTCCGATGGATAAGCAACGTCTGGTACAGTTGCTCCAGCAAAAAGGTGAAGTAGTAGCAGTGACTGGTGACGGAACAAATGACGCACCGGCATTGAATCATGCGCAGGTGGGTTTGTCAATGGGAACAGGTACTTCTGTAGCGAAAGAGGCCAGTGACATTACACTGCTGGATGACTCTTTCCACAGTATTGCTACTGCGGTGATGTGGGGGCGTTCGTTGTATAAGAATATCCAGCGCTTTATTGTGTTCCAGCTGACCATCAATGTGGTAGCCTTGCTGAGCGTGTTGCTGGGTGCCTTTTTAGGTACGGAACTTCCGCTGACGGTTACTCAAATGCTGTGGGTGAATCTGATTATGGATACGTTTGCAGCAATGGCACTGGCGTCTATTGCACCGAGCATGGATGTAATGAATGAAAAACCTCGCAAGCGTACTGATTTTATCATATCTCCTGCCATGCGGAACAATATATTCGGTGTGGGTGCCGGATTCTTGATTGTACTGATGGGACTGCTGGCTTTCTTTAAGAACATGCCTGGCGGTATGGATGTGCATCATCTGACTGTCTTCTTTACGATTTTCGTCATGCTGCAGTTCTGGAACTTGTTTAATGCCAGTGTTTTTGGTACGAACCATTCTATTTTCAAAGATGCCGGTCATGCGATGGGGATGCTGGGAGTGGCATTGATTATTCTGGTCGGTCAGTTCATTATTGTAACTTTTGGAGGCAAGGTCTTCCGTACGGAGCCTTTGCCTGCGCTGGAATGGATTTATATCATTGCCGGTACGTCTTTGGTACTTTGGATTGGTGAAGTCGTGCGAGGAATTAAACGAATGATGAAAAAATGAGCCGAATTAAAAGTATTATATTTGATTTAGGCGGTGTGCTTCTTGACTTGGATGTACACCGTTGTCTGGAGCGTTTGGAGGAAATCGGACTGCATGAAGTACGTCAGTGGATGACCGGTACGAATGAAAAAGGATTCTTTAAGGAATATGAGTGTGGAATATTGACCACGGAGCAGTTCCGGGACCGGATTCGCGAAGAGGTGGGTCGTGAACTTCCAGACGAGGAGATTGACCGGATATGGAACAGCATGTTAAAGGAAATTCCGGATTATAAGTTTGAATTATTGCTGAAGCTAAAGGAAAACTATAATTTATATTTGCTGAGCAATACGAATGACTTGCACTGGAAAGAGTGTGCAGGTAAGTTTACTTATAAAGGTATGCCGATGCTTGATTGCTTTACGCAGGTATTTCTTTCGTATCGGATGCATCTGGCAAAACCCGATGTGGAAATCTTTCAGACTGTGCTGAAAGAGGCAGGACTTAAAGCCGATGAAGTCTTGTTTATAGATGATTCTGAAGAGAATTGTCAGGCAGCTGCTAAGTTGGGAATCGGTGTGTGTCATTATGTACCAGGAGATAATCTGGAGGTACAGCTTCAAAAATTTATAGTGTAAGCAAATGAAAATAGTTACTGGCTCTACGGCCGCAAATCTTCCTGCATGTGTGGCAACCATAGGTTGTTTTGACGGTGTACATAGAGGACATCAGTACCTGATAGAGCAGGTGCATAATATTGCGAAGGCGAGAGGACTTGCTTCTTGCCTGATAACTTTTACTTCTCATCCTCGGCAGGTACTAGATACGGATTATCGTCCCCGGCTGCTGACATGCTTGTCTCAGAAAATAGAATGTTTTGAGCATTCTCCTATTGAATATTGTGTGTTACTTCCTTTTACGAAGGAACTTTCCTTGCTTTCTGCCCGTGAATTTATGAGGATTCTGCATGAGGTGTATAATGTGCAAGCCCTTTTTGTAGGATATGATCATCATTTTGGACATAATCAGTGGGAGGGGTTTGAGGAATACTGCCAATATGGAAAAGAATTAGGCATGCGTGTGATGCAGTCAAGAGCTTTGGTAGAGGATGGTACTTCTATTAGTTCTACGTTGATTCGTTCATGTCTGCTTGCAGGAGATATAAAGAACGCGAATGCTTATCTGGGTTACAACTACTATTTAAGCGGAAGAGTGGTTGACGGAAAGAAAGTGGGGCGTACTTTGGGATTTCCTACAGCCAATATCGAGCCATTGTGTGCTGAAAAGCTTCTGCCGGCAACAGGAGTGTATGCGGTTTATGTATATATAGGGAAAGAACGTTACGCTGGAATGTTGAACATAGGAAGTTGCCCTACCGTGAATGAGAATGAACAGTCTGTGAGTGTGGAAGTCCATATATTGAATTTCCAGGGAGATATTTATCAGGAACTGATAAAAATTGAGTTTGTGGAGTATCTGCGCCCGGAAGTGAAATTTGAAAGTGTGGAAAAGCTTACATGGCAGTTGCGGCAGGATAAAGAGGTGGTGAAAAATCTTTTGCACCAAAAGGGGTAAAGTTTTGGGCAGCATCTGATTTGTCTGTATCTTTGCAGCAAATTAGATAATTGAATTGAATGAAAACATTTGAAGAACTTGGCGTTTCACCGGAAATACGCAAGGCAATTGAGGAATTAGGGTATGAGAATCCTATGCCCGTGCAAGAAGAAGTAATACCGTATTTGTTGGGAAACGGCAATGATGTAGTGGCTCTGGCACAAACCGGAACCGGAAAAACAGCCGCATTTGGTCTGCCGCTGATTCAGAAAATTGATGTAAAAAATTGTGTACCACAGGCGTTGGTACTTTGTCCGACACGTGAACTTTGCCTGCAAATAGCAGGTGACCTGACTGACTATTCGAAGTATATCACCGATTTAAAGATTCTTCCTGTGTATGGAGGTTCTTCCATAGATAGCCAGATTCGTAGCTTGAAGAGGGGAGTGCATATTATCGTAGCTACTCCCGGCCGCTTGATTGACTTGATGGAACGCAAGGTGGCTCAATTGGCTACTATCCGCGACGTGGTAATGGATGAAGCGGATGAAATGCTGAATATGGGCTTCACGGATAGTATCAATGCAATTCTTGAGAATATACCTCAAGACCGGAATACTTTGATGTTCTCTGCGACGATGAGTCCGGAAATTGCCCGTATTGCGAAGACTTATTTGCATGAGGCAAAAGAGATCACTATCGGTACCAAGAATGAAGGAAGCAAGAACGTTAATCACGTGGCTTATATTGTACACGCAAAAGATAAATATCTGGCATTGAAACGTGTCGTTGATTTTTATCCTCAGATTTATGGTATCGTTTTTTGCCGTACGCGTAAGGAAACCCAGGAAATAGCCGATAAGCTTATACAGGATGGATATAATGCAGACTCGCTTCATGGCGAGTTGAGCCAGGCACAGCGTGACTTGGTGATGCAGAAGTTTCGTCAACGTCACTTGCAGTTACTGGTTGCAACGGATGTGGCTGCGAGAGGACTGGATGTGAATGACCTGACGCATGTTATTAACTACGGATTGCCGGATGATACTGAAAGTTATACGCATCGAAGCGGCCGTACGGGGCGTGCTGGAAAGACGGGAATTTCCATTGCAATTATCAATTTGCGGGAGAAGGGCCGTATGAAGGAGATTGAGCACATCATCAAAAAGAAGTTTGAAGTTAGTGTGCTCCCGTCCGGACAGGAAATTTGTCAACAGCAGTTGATAAAGGTGATTGATGATATAGAGAAAGTGAAAGTAAATGAAGAAGAGATAGAGACCTTCTTACCTGGTATTTACCGAAAACTTGACTGGCTGGATAAGGAAGATTTGATTAAGCGCGTGGTTTCATTGGAGTTTAATCGTTTCCTGGATTATTATAAAAATGCTCCTGAAATTGAGCAGCCTAAGGCTAATGAAAAGAAATCTGAGGCAAAGGAATCTCGTAAGGGGGATAAAGAGAAGGTGGGCCGTAAGGCTGAAAAAGGTTATACGCGTTTGTTCCTGAATTTAGGAAAAACAGACGGATTTTATACCAATCAGATTATAGACCTGGTAAACCGTAATCTGAGAAAGGAGCGTATTCAGATTGGCCGTATTGATTTGATGCAGAATTTCTCATTTTTTGAAGTGATTCAAGAACAGGCTCCACAAGTGCTAAAGGCTTTGAACAAAGTCGTATTGAGTGGGGGACGTAAAGTCTGTGTAGAGATTGCCGGTGAGAATACCGGGAAAAGTGATAAGAGCGGAAAGAAAAAGAAAGTGGCGGCTGAAAAGAAAGCGGATAAACCTTCAAAGGTAGAGAAAGCGAAAAAGCCGAGTCGGGAGGAAAGAGGATATACCAGTCCTCGCGGTCCGAAAAAGAAAGATGACTGGAAGCAGTTCTATCAACAGGATATTCAACCGCTTCGAGGAGAAGAACCAGACTTCTCAGAAGAAGGTTGGGTTAAACGCAGCAAACGTAAAAAATAAATAAAAAGCCGGAAGGGAACTCTCTTCCGGTTTTTACTTATTTGAAAAACTATTTTTATGACAGTCGTCTCATGAAGAGACGGGCAGGCAAAAGCTTTTTGAAGTGGATTATGGGTGTGTAAGCTAGAAAAAGAATGTGATTTATTAGTTTACTCCAACTTTTTTCCTACATTTGCCGTATAAATTCATTAAACAGTTTAATCATTATGGAAAACGAAAACAAAAATCAGCTTCAGATAGAATTAAAAGAAGAAGTGGCACAGGGAACTTATGCGAATCTTGCAATTATTACTCATTCAAGCTCTGAATTTATTCTTGACTTTGTACGTGTAATGCCGGGTCTGCCGAAAGCAGGTGTTCAATCTCGTATTGTAATGACTCCGGAACATGCAAAGCGTCTGATGTTTGCATTGCAGGACAATGTGACTAAGTATGAACAGAATTTTGGTCAGATTCGGATGCCGGAACAGCAGGCACAAGGCGGAAAAACATTTGTTCCACCGTTGAGTGATTTCAAAGGAGAAGCTTAAAAAAATATAAATAGAGGACTCAAGAGGCTCATTTCCCGTTTTTTTCGGGGAATGAGCTTTTTTCTTTTTAAAAACAGTTTGTCTATTAAAAAGTTATTTGTAATTTTGCAGCCCGAAATGTAGTATTTCGACAAGGATTGTAGAAACAATAAGAAACAAATATATAACAATTAAAAATCAAACAAAATGCCTACTATTCAACAGTTAGTAAGAAAAGGAAGAACGGTTTTGGTTGATAAGAGTAAATCACCGGCATTGGATTCATGTCCTCAGAGACGTGGCGTTTGCGTACGTGTTTACACTACAACTCCGAAAAAACCGAACTCAGCAATGCGTAAAGTTGCTCGTGTGCGTCTGACAAACTCTAAGGAAGTGAACTCTTACATTCCGGGAGAAGGACATAACTTGCAGGAACACTCAATCGTTTTGGTTCGTGGTGGTCGTGTGAAAGACCTTCCGGGTGTACGTTATCACATCGTTCGTGGTACACTGGATACAGCAGGTGTAGCAGGCCGTACACAGAGACGTTCTAAATATGGCGCTAAGCGTCCGAAACCAGGACAGGCAGCTCCGGCAGGAAAAGGTAAGAAATAATCCTCGCTGAGTACAATCCTTATTAAGAAAAAACTTTTATAAATTCGTTTTGGTTTGTTGGAAAAGCTTTAAGGTTGAGTAAATGCTTCGGAGGAAGCGTTGAAGTAGACAGAGATGCAGCCCCAAACTAAACATTATTATCAAACAAAATGAGAAAAGCAAAACCAAAAAAACGTGTGATCCTTCCGGATCCAGTATTTAATGATCAGAAGGTTTCTAAATTCGTAAACCATCTGATGTATGATGGAAAGAAGAACACTTCTTACGAAATCTTCTACAACGCATTGAAAACAGTTGAAACTAAGCTTCCGGGTGAAGAAACTTCAGCATTGGAAGTTTGGAAAAAAGCTCTTGATAACGTAACTCCTCAGTTGGAAGTAAAATCTCGCCGTATCGGTGGTGCTACTTTCCAGGTTCCTACCGAAATTCGTCCGGATCGTAAGGAGTCAATCTCTATGAAGAATCTGATTGCTTTTGCCCGTAAACGTGGTGGAAAGTCAATGGCTGATAAATTGGCTGCAGAAATCCTTGATGCATACAACGAACAGGGTGGTGCTTTCAAACGTAAGGAAGATATGCACCGTATGGCTGAAGCTAACCGTGCTTTCGCTCACTTCAGATTTTAATCTAGTTAATAACTTTAAGACGAATTAAAATGGCTAAACATGATTTGCATTTGACCCGTAACATCGGAATCATGGCGCACATCGATGCTGGTAAGACAACTACTTCTGAACGTATCTTGTTTTACACAGGTTTGACTCATAAGATTGGTGAGGTACACGATGGTGCTGCTACCATGGACTGGATGGAACAGGAGCAGGAACGTGGTATTACTATTACTTCAGCTGCTACAACTACTTATTGGAAGTATGCTGGTAACAAATATAAAATCAACTTGATTGACACTCCGGGACACGTGGACTTTACTGCAGAAGTAGAACGTTCACTCCGTGTATTGGATGGCGCTGTGGCTACTTATTGTGCTGTAGGTGGTGTTGAACCTCAGTCAGAAACAGTATGGCGTCAGGCTGATAAATACAATGTTCCTCGTATCGGTTATGTTAACAAGATGGACCGTTCTGGAGCTGACTTCTTCGAAGTTGTTCGTCAGATGAAGGATGTATTGGGTGCTAATCCATGTCCGGTTGTAATTCCTATCGGTGCAGAAGAATCTTTCAAAGGTGTAGTTGACCTGATTAAGATGAAAGCTATCTTGTGGCACGATGAAACAATGGGTGCTGACTATGATGTAGAAGAAATCCCTGCAAACTTGGTTGATGAAGCCAACGAGTGGAGAGACAAAATGTTGGAAAAGGTGGCTGAATTTGATGAAGCCTTAATGGAAAAATATTTTGACGATCCTTCTACAATCACAGAAGATGAAATCTTGCGTGCTCTGCGTGCTGGAACTTTGAAGATGGAAATCGTTCCGATGTTGTGTGGTTCTTCATTTAAGAATAAAGGTGTACAGACATTGTTGGACTATGTATGTGCATTCTTGCCTTCTCCGCTGGATACTCCGAATATTGTGGGTACAAATCCGAATACGGGTGCTGAAGAAGACCGTAAGCCGGATGAAGATGAAAAGACTGCAGCTTTGGCATTCAAGATTGCTACTGACCCGTATGTAGGTCGTCTGACTTTCTTCCGTGTTTACTCTGGTAAGGTTGAAGCTGGTTCTTATATCTACAACTCTCGTTCAGGTAAGAAAGAACGTGTTTCTCGTCTGTTCCAGATGCACTCAAACAAGCAGAATCCGGTAGAAGTAATCAGTGCGGGTGATATTGGTGCTGGTGTAGGATTCAAGGATATTCGTACAGGTGATACACTGTGTGACGAAACAGCTCCGATTGTATTGGAATCTATGGACTTTCCGGAACCGGTTATCGGTATTGCAGTAGAGCCGAAGACTCAGAAAGATTTGGACAAGCTGTCTAACGGTTTGGCTAAGTTGGCTGAAGAAGACCCGACATTTACTGTACGTACAGACGAACAGACTGGCCAGACTATCATCTCTGGTATGGGTGAGCTTCACTTGGATATCATCATCGACCGTTTGAAACGTGAGTTCAAGGTTGAATGTAACCAGGGTCGTCCGCAGGTTAACTACAAGGAAGCTATCACAAAGACTGTTGAATTGCGTGAAGTTTACAAGAAACAGTCAGGTGGTCGTGGTAAGTTTGCCGATATCATCGTATCTGTAGGCCCGGTTGATGAAGACTGGAAACAGGGTGGTCTGCAGTTCATCGACGAAGTGAAAGGTGGTAACGTACCTAAGGAATTTATTCCTTCTGTACAGAAAGGTTTCCAGACAGCCATGAAGAACGGTGTGTTGGCTGGCTTCCCGCTCGATTCACTGAAGGTTGTGTTGAAGGATGGTTCTTTCCACCCGGTTGACTCTGACCAGTTGTCATTCGAAATCTGTGCTATCCAGGCATACAAGAACGCTTGCGTGAAAGCAGGTCCGGTGCTGATGGAGCCGATTATGAAACTGGAAGTGGTTACTCCGGAAGAGAACATGGGTGATGTAATCGGTGACTTGAACAAACGTCGTGGTCAGGTTGAAGGTATGGAAACAAGCCGTTCTGGCGCCCGTATCGTAAAAGCTATGGTTCCGTTGGCTGAAATGTTCGGTTATGTAACAGCTTTGCGTACTATTACTTCTGGTCGTGCAACTTCTTCAATGACTTACGATCACCACGCTCAGGTTTCTAGCTCAATCGCTAAGACTGTACTGGAAGAAGTTAAAGGTCGCGTAGACTTGGTATAAAAAGAAATAGGATGGAAGTTGATGAGGACTAGCGAATGACTCTTAGTCCTCAAGCTTCCTTCCCAATATAAACAATTAATAATTTAATAAACAAATGAGTCAGAAAATCAGAATTAAACTGAAATCTTACGATCACAACTTGGTAGACAAGTCAGCAGAAAAGATTGTAAGAACTGTGAAGGCTACAGGTGCTATTGTAAGCGGTCCTATTCCATTGCCTACACACAAACGTATTTTTACTGTAAACCGTTCGACTTTCGTTAACAAGAAGTCACGTGAACAGTTTGAATTGTCTTCTTACAAGAGACTGATTGACATCTACAGCTCAACTGCTAAGACAGTAGACGCTTTGATGAAGTTGGAATTACCGAGTGGGGTAGAAGTAGAAATTAAAGTTTAATCAATTAAAAATTAACTGAAATGCCAGGATTATTAGGAAAGAAAATCGGAATGACATCCGTTTTCAGTGCTGATGGTAAGAATGTACCATGCACTGTTATCGAAGCTGGTCCTTGTGTGGTTACTCAGATTAAGAGTGTAGAAAAAGATGGCTATGCAGCTGTTCAGGTAGGTTTCCAGGACAAGAAGGAAAAGCACACTACTAAACCGTTGATGGGTCACTTTAAGAAAGCTGGAGTAACTCCAAAGAGACACTTGGCCGAGTTCAAAGATTTCTCAGAAGAATTGAATTTAGGTGACACTATCACTGTAGAATTGTTCAATGACACTGCTTATGTAGATGTTATTGGTACTTCTAAAGGAAAAGGTTTCCAGGGTGTTGTAAAACGTCATGGATTTGGTGGTGTAGGCCAGACTACTCACGGTCAGCACAACCGTGCCCGCAAACCGGGTTCTATCGGTGCTTGTTCTTACCCTGCTAAAGTATTCAAAGGAATGCGCATGGGCGGACAAATGGGTGGTGACAGAGTAACTACTCACAACTTACAGGTATTAAAAGTGATTCCTGAACACAACTTGCTGTTGATCAAAGGTTCTGTTCCGGGTTGCAAAGGTTCAATCGTAATAATTGAGAAATAATGGAAGTTAACGTATTAAATATTAAGGGTGAAGATACCGGCAAAAAGGTTGCTTTGAACGAAGCTATCTTCGGAATCACTCCAAATGATCACGCTATCTATCTGGATGTGAAGCAGTATATGGCTAATCAGCGCCAGGGTACTCACAAGTCTAAGGAAAGAAGCGAAATCAGTGGTTCTACTCGTAAATTAGGTCGTCAGAAAGGTGGCGGCGGTGCACGTCGTGGTGATATCAACTCTCCAGTATTGGTGGGTGGTGCTCGTGTTTTTGGTCCTAAACCTCGCGATTATTGGTTCAAACTGAACAAGAAAGTGAAAGTTTTGGCTCGTAAATCTGCATTGGCATACAAGGCACAGACTAACAACATCGTAGTAGTAGAAGACTTCACTTTCGAAGCTCCTAAGACTAAAGAATTTGTAAATGTTGTGAATAATCTCAAAGTGGCTGGTAAAAAGCTACTTATGGTTTTGCCGGAAGCAAATAAAAACGTATATTTGTCTGCTCGTAACTTAGAGCGTACAAATCTTGCAATTGCTTCTGCGCTGAATACATACTCTGTATTGAACGCAGAAACTCTTGTTGTGACAGAAAGTGCTTTGAAAGCTATCGAGGAAACCTTAGTGAAATAATTAAAGGAGGCTGAAGTAATATGGGAATGATTATTAAACCGTTGGTTACAGAAAAAATGACGGCAATATCTGAAAAGTTCAACCGCTTTGGATTTATTGTTCGTCCTGAAGCTAACAAATTAGAAATTAAGCGTGAAATCGAAGCTATGTATAATGTGACTGTGGTAGACGTAAACACAATTCGCTACGCAGGAAAGAATAAGAGCCGTTATACTAAGTCTGGTCTTATCAATGGACGTACAAATGCTTACAAGAAAGCTATCGTTACATTGAAAGAAGGTGATACTATTGATTTTTATAGCAATATTTAAATAAAAGATGGCAGTACGTAAATTTAAGCCCACAACACCGGGGCAGAGACACAAAATTATTGGTACTTTTGAAGAAATTACTGCATCGGTACCAGAAAAATCTCTTGTATATGGAAAGCGTTCTACTGGTGGTCGTAACCACGTAGGTAAGATGACAATGCGCTATATCGGCGGTGGTCACAAGAGAAAATTCCGTATTATTGATTTCAAGAGAAATAAAGACGGTGTTCCAGCAGTCGTTAAAACAATTGAATATGATCCGAACCGTTCGGCTCGTATCGCTTTGTTGTTTTATGCTGATGGTGAAAAAAGATATATCATTGCTCCTAATGGATTGCAAGTAGGTAGCACTTTGATGTCTGGAGCGAATGCGGCGCCTGAGATTGGTAACGCACTTCCTCTTGAAAACATCCCCGTGGGTACTGTAATTCACAACATTGAATTGCGTCCGGGCCAGGGTGCTGCTTTGGTAAGATCGGCTGGTAACTTTGCTCAGTTGACATCTCGTGAAGGTAAATACTGTGTAGTCAAATTGCCTTCAGGTGAAGTAAGACAAATCTTGAGTGCTTGTAAAGCTACTATCGGTAGTGTAGGTAACTCAGACCATGCATTGGAATCATCAGGTAAGGCTGGTCGTTCTCGTTGGTTGGGTCGTCGTCCTCACAACCGTGGTGTTGTTATGAACCCTGTTGATCACCCGATGGGTG
>ENA-OURU01000051-OURU01000051.1-human-gut-metagenome-genome-assembly--contig:-NODE-51-length-155899-cov-33.780101_pt1 | contig 155899 bp, 133 predicted proteins | sample MGYA00242137_ERZ509064 | MGnify/ENA primary metagenome ERZ509064 (study PRJEB26280, sample SAMEA2338777) | human gut metagenome | biome: human gut; feature: human-associated habitat; material...
ACTGTAGAAATAAAAGGGTCGTTTTTTATCAGCATTTTTTACAAGAGAAATATGCATGGCGTTCGGCGGGCGTTGGGGAACGGACAGGGTCGAATAACCGGAATTGCAAAATCTTTTTGACAGTATAACGGTGCAATATCTATTGACGGGCTTTTACGCGTATGTTATCTGTCTCTGACAGACGGCGTATGTTTCGGAAAGGGTTTATAAGCAGCGTATGTTTCGGAGAGAATTTATAAGCGGCGAATATATCCGGAAGTAACGTATGTGTCCGAATGTGGCGGAAATATGCGGCAGGCAGGTGGTGTCTGGTGTGAATGGCGGAGGCAGAGATGAAAAAAATTGTACTGTTGTGGGTTTGGGTGTTTTTGCTCGGGGGCGGCGTTTCGGCATTGGCGCAGGAAAATGCCGGCGACGGGGAGAAAACGGCAAAAGGGTTCTCCATAGCGCGCCGGGTTAATCCCGAATACATCCGGGAATACGAGCATCCGACTTTGCCCTTAAATATTCCGGAATATGTCAGGCGCGAGCCGGCATACGCGCCCGAAAACGAGCTGGATCCGTGGCTGATTATGTATTATGATCCGGAGTATTATCTGGAATATCTGGAGAAAATCCCGGTGCGGACGCTGGCGCAGAGGTATCAGCTGCTGATTTTGTGGCAGCTTTACAAGCCGGAAAAGATTTCTTCGCCGGAATACCGGGAAATGGCAGCGGCGGCGCATAACGAAACGGCGGAATATCTGGCGGGCGACAACTGGCAGGCGGCGTGGCGGAAAGAAGAATATGACAAGCTTATACAAGGCGATTTTCAAAAATGTTATGCCGACATGACGTGTCTGCTCAAGGCCGTTCCTTACTGGATGGATGCAGAGGATCCGATGTGGGTCATCTTGCCTTGCGACCTGGCCAAAAAGCACGGCCTGATTTATTATTTTGACATTGCCGGAGGCGGGCACGGGGCGCAGACCCTCATGATTTCCACCTGTCCTGTTGACAGGAAATATGATTTCCCGCGCGAATTGGGAGACTATGTTGACATGAGCGAGCGGGAGAAAATGGCCAATTGCAGCGGCAGCATCCGTTTTGTTTATTATGCGAAGGCGTATGTCCATGCGCTGGATATTCAGTACCAGCCGTCTTTTGACGAAAAAACGGAAGACTGGCGGGCGTTTCCCTATACGGAATGGGCGGTGCAGTCGTATTACAATTTCAGAAAATTCAACAGCGTTTTGAATTACGGTATCGGCTACCGAAAGGCTGTCGATATGTTGCAGGAGCATTATGCAGGCGTGTTCGGCGTCAGCTCCGAACGGGCGTTAAACGCGGCGCTGAATGTTCTCAATCCGCCGTCATCGGAGTACTTTAAGCGAATTGCGCCGGACAACGTGAACTATCTTCTGCTGACGGGGGCACCGTGGGCGGAGATAGAAAAGCGGCTTCCTGACGACGTTTCGCCGATGAAACTGCTGGATTTGAGCATCGCGTATCCCGAAAATCTGCGCCGGCTTATCGCTCTGGGGCAGCAGAGGCAGCAAACCAACGTCGACGAAACGAACGATTTCGGCAAGACGCCGCTGCAAACGGCGGCACAGTACGGCTATCTCGAAAGTGTCAGGATTTTGCTTGCCGCGGGTGCCGACATAAATCATCGGACGGACGATGGGAACTGCGTCCATGATACGGATGATGACTGCATTCGCAACGGGAAGCGCACCGCTTTGATGTATGCGCTGCAGGAAGGGCAGTATGAGGTGGCAAAGTATCTGCTGGACAATGGTGCCGACATATCGCTGCTTGATTCGCAGGCGAAAAGCGCCTTTGATTATCTTATCGGCAGAGCGCCGAAGCTCAGCACGCAAAATCGGATGACCATAGTCGGCGGCACGGCCTCTTCCCGGGACTTTGACGAAGAGGTTTCCCGCTTTACGCCGGAACAGGAGGAAGAGCTGAAAAAGCGGCTGTTTGTACAATCCCACCGACAGTTGGCCGATATGCTGGCGGGGGAATGGGAACCCGACTGGCAGGGAACGGGGGACGTATTTAAAGGCAAGATGACAATCCGGGTCAATGCCGATGCAGGAAAGCCGCTGCTGCAAATGGAGGACGAACGCGGGACAACGGCAGACTGCGTTCCTCTCGCAGCAAGCCGCGCAATCTTTAAATGCACGGTCAAGCCAGCAGAAAACGGAGATGTTCCGGTTGCGGACGGCGGTATTGCCGTTTATACCGCTTTTGAGGTACAGCATAATTTTATAAATGTGTTTACGGTTTACGGCGTCAGGGAGAAAGATACTGTTGATGCAGCCCGGGCGGAAAAGGATTTGGAAAACCGCTGCCTTGATGTCGGGAGTTTGTGCTGGCGCGGATTTACCGCACATTATGAACGGATAGAACGTCGGCAGTCCGCCGCGGGGGAGGTGTGAGAACGACTGCCAGAGGGACTGGACGAGAGGAAAAGCAAGAGACGCCCGACGGCATTCGGGTGTTTTCTGTTGGCCGGAGGCATCTTGCCAAACACTCCAAGAAACCGGAATGACAATAGTTGTTCCGCGTATTGACGGTCGTCGTTTCAAATCCCGAGCCGGCCTTTCGGACATAACAAAGCCCCGCCGTAAGGGCAGGGCTTGTTAGTATTGGTCGGGACTATTGGATTCGAACCAACGGCATCTTGCTCCCAAAGCAAGCGCTCTACCAGGCTGAGCTAAGTCCCGAAACCGTGCCGGCGGATTGGAAACCCCCGACGCTGACGCATACCATAATCAATAAAAAATATTTTTGCAAGCAATTTTTTATCGGGGAGGAAAAATGCAGAAAAAGCGGGTTGTGTACAAGCGGACGAAAGTGATGGATTTTTTTGCCGGGGAGGATAGACTTCTGGCTGTGTGCCGGGTGCGATTGCGGACATGTGGTGTCGAAATTGCGGACATGTGGTGTCGAACGGGTTGGCAATGGCAGTGCGGAGGCATAACTGTGGCTGCGGTTGGGGGACTGGCTGCTGCCGCGGCACGGGCAGAAGGGAAATAACTGACAGCAAAGGAATGAGCATGATACCCAAGAAAATCCATTACGTCTGGTTTGGCGACAAAGATTTCGGCGAGATTGAGAAAAAATGTATGGAAACGTGGCACAAGGTGCTGCCGGAATATGAAATCGTGCGTTGGGGCAACGACTGCATCGACAAGTTTGACAACCGTTATTTTCGGGAGGCAATTGCGGCAAAACAGTATGCGTTTGCGTCGGATTACGTCCGTTTGTATGCGCTGTACCACGAGGGCGGAATTTATATGGATACCGATGAAGAGGTGATTAAGCCGCTTGATGAGTTTTTAGAGCACGACTATTTTATGGGCTGCCAGAAGTGCGGGTCGGCACGGGGGCTGAACCCGGCGCTGGTCGGGGCGGTGCCGCACAACGGCGTGGTCAAAGACTTGCTGGCGGTTTATGACGATTTGGCGTTTGTTAATCCCGACGGGAGTTTTAATCTGAAGCCGAACCCTGCGTATTTTGCCGACGTGCTGACTGAAAAATACGGGCTGAAGGAAACGTTTGTCAAGTCGGGGCGGATAGAGTTTTATCCCAATTCGTTCGTGTACGATTATGACCACTTCGGCACCGACAACAAGGATGCTTACGCCGTGCACCGCTATTCGGCGAGCTGGCGCCCGGACTGGAAAGTTTTGAACAAGCTGACGCTCAGGTTGGGCGGAGCATCGTATATCCTGCGCAAATACAAGAAACGCCGCGAGGCGCCGCTGCCGCTCGGCGAAGGAGAAAGTTTCGTCTGGCATAAGAGGATGTCGGACTATGTTGCCTGGGCATTGGTTAAGAGGGTTGAGCAGAAGTAGCGGAAACCGGTGCGGGCGTGCGGGGCGAAAGCCGCTGCGGAGGTGCGGGACGGAAATCGGTGCAGGCGCGCGGAGCGAAAGCTACTGCGGAGGTACGGAACGAAAACCGGTGCGGGCGCGCGGGGCGAAAGCCGCTGCGGAGGTGCGGGCGGAAATCTGTGCGGGAGCATGGGGCCAAACCTGCTGCGGCATGGGAGCAGAAGCCGGTGTGTGCTGAAGATTAATGCAATAAAGACGGACGGAGGTATGATGCGCAAATTAAGACGTTGGATTCAGAGTAAATTGCATGGTTATGATTTGCCGGAACTGGTTAAGCCGAAACCGCTGGCGATTAAACCGACGGATAAAATCTGCATTTTGGCGCCGCATGCGGACGACGAAACTATCGGCTGCGGCGGGCTGCTGGCGCTGTACGGGCCGCAGTGCGACGTTATTCTTCTGACCGACGGCGCCAAGGGCGGCGACCGTTCCAAGCCCGATGAGGTGCGGCGGGTGCGCGAGGCTGAATTCGAAGAGGTGATGCAGTTTTTTGACGTGCGGTTTTATCAGTTTATGCGGGCGGAAGACGGCAATCTGATTGAGGCTTACCGCCTGTTTCAAAAACTGGATTTGTCGGGGTATGACTATGTGTTTATGCCGCACGGGCTGGACAGCCATAAAGACCATGTTGTCGTGTCGGCGTTTTTCCGCCGCCTGCGCCGGGAAAACAGCGCGGTGAAAGCGGTGCCGGTTTACTATGAAGTCTGGGGCGCGATGGCGATGCCGACGCATTATCTGGACATTTCGGCAGCGGCGGAAAAGAAACGCGAAGCAATGGGCTTTTACCGCTCGCAGGGGAATATCGACTATGCCGGGAGGATACTCGGATTGAACCATTACCGCGGTATCCGCCATAACGTGGCGTATGAAGAGGACTATACCGTCGGGGAATGAAAGACGGCAGATGAGCCGGACTGGCACGTGGCGGCGGCGAAAGAGCTGCCGGCGGCAGATGGCCGGGCGGCCGGCGTTGAGGCAATAAAAAAACGTCCGATTATCGGACGTTTTTTTTAGTTTCAGGCAGATGATTTCAGAATGCACGCTCTTCAAAGACATAGCGCCATTCGTCCATCGGCGGGAGAACCGCTTTTCCGTAACGGTGCACGAGGCCGATTTGGCCGTTTTCAAGCCGCAGAACCAGAATTCCGTTGATTTTGCGGATGAAACAAACTTTTCCGGCGATGCGGTTGCCGTCAGAATCATACACCGTGTGGGTGCCGTTCTGGCTGACAATGTACCACTCGCCGAGGTCGGCAACAGCGTCGACGCGCTCCAGCAGAACCTTGTGGCTTTGGCTGCACAGCGTTTTCTCGTCGATGTTCCAGTACCGCCCGTCGGGCAGGAAACAGACGTTTTCGCCGGTTGGCAGCGTCAGCAGCGGTTCCTCGGCGTTTTCTTCAAAGAAGCAAAGTTTGCCGTCGCAGACGCAGCTGAAATTTCCATTGGAAAATTCGTACACGTCGCTGATTCCCCTGAGCAGATAAGCCAAAGGCACGTTGTTTTTGGTTTCGCGGCTCAGACGGTATGTCATGCCGGTCTGTCCGTTGCATTCTTTGGGAGACATCTTTGTCAGAGTCAGTTTGACCAGACAGGCGATGTTTTTGCGCGCTCCGGAATACAGCGATGTTTCTGCGCCCATGGCTCCGTCAGGATAGTGGAAAAAGACTTTGCCGTCGTGGTAAAGGGTCAGCATATAGCCGCCGCCGAAAACAGCGAGGCCGTTGTTAACCGAATACATCTCGTTTCCCTGTTCGTCAAACAGCTCCCAATCATACGCCAGCCCGGCCGTTTTGGCGGACGTGCCGCGATAGAGGGCTTTGAGGCGGGTGTTGTAGGGAAGCCATTTTCCGGCGTCTCCGGGCATCAGCGGCGCAGCTTCGCCGACGGGAATTTCGCGGGCCGTAACGCGCGCATAACCGCCGTCGAACTTGACGAAGTCGTAGCGGGTGCCGCCGTCGATCCTGTTGTACTTGTCGTCATACAGGGTTTTGACGCCGTTTTGCAATAAAACAACCCAGTCGCCGGCAAGCGGTACAAAACTCGAAATGTCGTCAAAAACAAGCCTTCCGTTGCGCGTGAACATACGGTATTCGCGGCGGAAACGGACTTTGCCGGCACCGGCCACGTTGTTGGTCGGTTCGTAAAGCAGAATGTAACTTCCGTTTTTGAAAATGTATGCGCTTTCGGCACGGACATTTTCTTTAATCAGATATCCCTGCCAGTCATACAATGCGAGGAAACTCTGACCTTTTTTGTCGGCAAAATGCAGGGCGTAACTGCCGTTGGCAAAGGTTAACACGCGTACAATCTTCTCCTTGGCGCCATCGGCTGCCTGAGGATTAATTCTAATAATTTTCATAAAAAATGATTTTTAAATAAGACATAAAATTAACTAAAACGGTGTGAGGATAACACAGCCTGCGGCAAATTGCAAGCGTTTTTTTGACAAAAAAATGCCGCGTGATGCGGGGCTGGGGCTGAGGCGGTGCTGCTTATGATACGGCGTTGATTGGAAGAGCGGTGCGGCCTATGAGGCGGGAGGGAGAAGGGGCTGGCGGCAGGCGGCTTCGCGCGGCATAGGCGCAAATAAAAAAAGGCGCGCTTTCCGGTTGGGGAACTGACGCGCTCTTTACGAAAGAAAACAGGGGCAAGATGCCGGGAATTGCAACCGTATATGCCAGCTGTTTAAGCTTGGGAGAGCTTTATTCTTCCCCACAAAACCACAGCCCCGGCGGCATATACCGTGACCCAGACTGCCAGTCCCTGCCAGAACGGTACGCCATGCGCCGTACAAAAGGCAGCGGGTGCCAGCAATAAGGACAATACACTCAAAATGATTCCCGTTTTCTTCTTGTTTTTCAATACATGTTTCATAACCAAATAATATTTAGAGTTTATAATAATTTCAAAAGCTTTACATATTTAAGAGGAAAAAAATAAAAGTCAACCCCCGGAGGAAGATTTTTTTGCATCAGGGGCTGATGTCCGTAATTATGGGAAATAAGAGTGCAGCCGGCGGCGGAAACTGAGAGAGGGGCAGATGAGGCCGGCGACGGAAACAACGGGGGAGGGGACGCAACAGCGGGACGGACGGGGGCAGCGTGCAGCGGGACGGACGGGGCAGCGTGCAGCGGGGCGGGGCAGCGTTAGTCCACGTCCCAGGGAAAGACAATCCAAGCGTCGCCGGGGAGGGTTACGGCACTCAAATCCGGCTGTTCGGCGCAGCAATCTTTGGTTATCAGCGTGCACTGGCGGGCATTGGGGAAACGGCGTCGCAGATAACGCACGGTTTCGCCGGAATCAGCGAGGTCGTCAATGAAATAGACGTCGCTGCCGTCAAACAGGCGGTCGGTCGAGATGTCTTTGGTTTCGCCGCGTTTGTTGTCGCTGTCGTAGGAAATCAGCTTCATGACGCGGATATCGCGGATGTTGAGGTGGTAGGCTATCAGCTGCGCGGGTATCAGACCGCCGCGGGAAACGGCGACGAGCGTCATGTGGTTGATGTCGGGGCAGTCGGCAGCGATTTTATGCGCGATGTCGGCGCTCCATTCCTGAATGTTTTCCCAGCTTATGTGATGTTTGCTCATGTTGGTGGTGTCCTTGTTGCTTGTGTTTTTGTGGCTTATGTTTTGCGGTTTACGTCCTTGTGGCTTATGTTTTGCGTCCTTGTGGCTTATGTTTTGCGTTTTGTGCTTTTGTGGCAACGGCGGTGTGTTTAAGCCTCAGGCTGCGCCGGGAGCCGCTTTTTCGGCGGCGGGTTTTGCGGCCGTACCGTCGTTGGGTTTGGAAATTATGCCGTCGGCGAGCTTGGGTTCAAACCAGGTCGATTTCGGCGGCATCAGCATCTTTTGGTCGGCAACGGCAATCAGCTCATCCACCGAGGTCGGATATACCATAAAGCCGACGCTGCCGGGGCGGGCGTTGACGAGGCGTTCGATTTCTTCCGCGCCGCGGATGCCGCCGACAAACTCAATACGTTCGTTGCTGCGCAGGTCGGTTATGCCGAGAATTTGGTTTAACACCTTTTCGCTTAAAATACTGACGTCCAGTTTGGATACGGGGTCGCTGCCGAGCGGGGCGCCTTTGTAGGCCATTTCCTGCCACTGCCCGTTCAGGTACAGCATAAACTGCCCTTTGTGCGACGGCTTTTTACGCTCGGACGGGGTGAGGACGAATTCGTGCGTCAGGGCACGGATAAATTCGCGCGGGTTCATGCCGTTCAGGTCGTGTACAAAACGGTTGTAATCCCATATCCGCATTTCATCGGCAAAGAATGCGACGGCGAGAAAACGGGCGCTGTCTTCGGTGCCGTCTTCGGCGGCAAGCCTTGCCGCGGCGGCGGAACGGTGGTGCCCGTCGGCGATGTAGGCTTCATTTTGGGCGGCAAACGCTTCGGTTATCAGGCTGATGTCGGCAGGATTGTCAACAATCCACAGGCTGTGGCGCACTTCGTGGTCGGCGATGACCGACAGATACGGCGCTTCCTGTTCCGTGATACGCTTTAAGAGGGCTTTGACCGAGGGAATTTCGCGGTTGACGAGCAGGGCGGGGCCGGTTTGGGCGCCGACGGTGCGAATCTGGCGCACACGGTCGTTTTCCTTGGCGACGCGGGTCAGCTCGTGGCGTTTAATCCGCCCTTCGTCATAAGCTTTGACCGAGGCGGCGACTGCCAGCCCGGTCTGGATATGGGAGCCCATGACCATCTGGTATATATAGTAACAGGGTTTGTCTACCTGCTGGAGCACGCCTTCCGCAAGCAGGCGGCGAAAGTTGTCGGCGGCGCGGTCGTAAACCCGGTCTTCATACGGGGAAACGTCGCCGGGGAAATCTATCTCGGCTTTGGAAATATGTAAAAAGCTGTATGCATTGCCCAGCGCACGGACCTTGGCTTCGGCTGAGGACAGCACGTCATACGGCGGCGCGGCGACTTCTCCGGCATAAAAAGGGGTGGGTATAATCCCGGCGAAGGGGGCATAAATCAAATTGTCATCAGTCATAGTGTCAGTCCTTGTTTCTGTCCTGGAAATCCGGTTCCGGCTCGGCGCAGGCGGCAGCGGCAGACGGAGCGTCCGGCTGCAGGCACTGACCCGAAACGCCGCCAGCATACAAAGCCTGTCGGCGGTTGTCTAATAAAATGCGCGGGTTGTACACGGGAATTTTTCTGGAGGGCAGGAACCGGGGCGGCAGATGTCGGAGCGAAAGGGGATGGGGAGGCAGATGCCGGAACGGAAGGGTTCGGGGCGGCAGAGGCGGAAGCCGGAGGCAACGGCGGCGGGGATTGCGGGCAGCGGCGGGAATCTGAGCCGGGTGATACCTGTGTCAGGTTTGGGGCGTTTCTAGGCAGGTTTTAAGATAGCGGTGCAGCGTGCTCCAGGTGCAGCCCATAAGGCGCGCGATTTCGGCTTTGGAGACATTGTTTTGCAGCAGCGCCATAATCCGGCCGTGCTGCTTTTGCAGTTTGCAGCGCGCGGTACCGTAGGGGCGGCCGAGGCGGCGCCCTTCGTCGCGCAGGCGCTGGAGCGAATTGCGGGTGCGTTCCGAAATCAGCTGGCGTTCGATTTCTCCGGCGAGGGAAAAGGCGAAAGCGAGGACTTTGCTCTGAATGTCTGCGCCGAGGCGGTAGTTTTCTTTCAGCGTCCATATCTGGCAGTCCTTTTCCAGGCAATGCTGCAATATGCCCATGACCTCCAGCATATTGCGCCCCAGACGCGACAGTTCGGTTGCAATCAGGATGTCCCCCTTTTGCAGGCGGCCAAGCAGGCGGCCGAGCCGGCGTTCCTGCAGACCTTTGCGGGTAGATACGGTTTCTTCGACCCAGCGGTCAATCTGCAGGGACGAAAAAGCGGCGAATTTTTCGATTTCGTGGCGTTGGTTTGCCGTGTTTTGGCGGTCGGTGCTGACGCGAATGTATCCGTATATCATATAGCCATTCCTTTATGTTTTCTGAATTAAACCGGAAGGAGCGGGACTATACAATAAACCACCGTTTAAATTGTATATCTGCGGCCATCATATAAACATCTTAGGCAAAGTCAAGAATTTTATCGTAATTCATCGTTTTTGTGGCTAAAACGATGTAAATGGAAAAGATTGCCGAGGACTGTCTTCATAAACGGTGGTTTACGGAGAGTGCCGGGCGATGGAATTTGCGTTTGTGAGAAACGGACGGGAAGAAGCGGACAGGGAGAAAATCCGAGCGTTTGCAGAAGCGTACGGTCTGGTTCCGTGCGGGGAGCTGACGGGCGCGAACATCGGAGAGGCCATGGCCGGGAATTATGCAGGGGAAAGGCCCGAGAAAGCGGCGGGACGGCCGGGGCGCACGGGCGGAATGAGGCCGGAGAAAGCCGCCGGGCGGCCGGGGAGAGGAGATACGATGATTGTCGCCGATGCGGTGGCGCTCGGCAGCCGTTACGAGGAAGCCCTGCAGGCAGTGAGCCTGGCGGCGCGGCAGGGCATCAGCTTGTACTGCGTTAAGGAGGGGCTGCGGATTGACGCGCTTTTTCCGCAGACGTTTGACCGGGCAGCGGAGATATGCCTTCAGCTTTATAAAGCGGTTTTATCTATCAGGAACAAAGGAATTCAGGATGAGCTTAAACGGACGGGCAAAAAGCGCGGACGGCCGTTCGGCACGGCAGCGGTTTCAAGCCTTGACGGCCGGAACAGGGAAATTTTTGACGGGCTGCGGCAGGGGCTGGCCAAGGCGGAGATTGCGCGGCGGCTCGGCGTGGGGAGGACGACGCTGTATCTGTATTTGAAGAAGAATGAGGACGCGGGGCTGAGAACCGGGACGGACGGTGCCGGGAGAGCCGGAGCGGGGAAAAACGGGGGGAGTGGTGCCGGAGCGGGCAGAGGAGTTGGTGCCGGAGCGGGCAGAGGAGTTGCTGCCGGAGCGGGCAGAGGAGTTGCCGCCGGGACGGGCAGGGAAGTTGCTGCCGGAGCGGACAGAGGAGAAATCGGACTTCAGGCCAACAAAGCAATTTATGACAGGAACAGAACATGAGCATTGATAACAGCGGCGATATTAACACGATTATTTTGGCAGCGGGGAAGTTTAACCCGAAAAACATTTCTTCGGGCATGATTACCGACCCGGGGCTGCTGCCGATACGCGGCAAGCCGGCCATCAACTGGTGCATTGACGCGGCGAAGAAGAACGGGGCGGGCGACATTAAAATCGTGCTGCGTTCCAGCAACACGCGGCTCAGCCGGTTTCTGGGCTACAGTTATCCCGACGTCAGGCAGATTTTCGTCGGCGGAGATGACGATGCGGCGACGGCGCTGGTTTCGATGCTGGGCAGCTGCAACGACGATATGCCGACGCAGATTATCCTCGGCGATACGCTGATTAACGAGCCGTTTCCCGAAGAGGCGGACGTGTTTCTGGTGTCGCCGAACATCAAGACTTCAAAACAATGGTGCCTGGCGACCAAAGACGAAAACGGGCATCTGCTGCGCATTTATAACAAAGAACGCGACATTTCGGTAACGGGGAAAGAGGCGCTGGCCGGGTATTACAAGTTTTCGGACACGCGGCTGCTGAAGCGGCTGGTGTTTGAGGAGCTGCGGGCGGAGCAGCCGAGTATTATCAACGTGTTTCTCAACTATAACCGGCAGGTGCCGATTTTAATCAAGACGACGCGAAACTGGTTCGACTTCGGGCATATCAGCGGGGCGGTGCAGGCGCGGCTGGGGCTGTTTTCGGCGCGCGAGTTCAACAATCTGGCGGTAGACGCGGTGCGCGGGACGATTACGAAAATTTCCAAAAAGAAGCAGAAGCTGTTGGACGAGGCGAACTGGTACCAAAGCCTGCCTAAAGAGATTTCGTGCTATGCGCCGCGGGTGTTTGACGTCAGCGAAGACGGCGAGTTTGCGCGGGTGGAGATGGAACTTTACGGCTATGCGAATCTGGCAGAGACCTTTATTTACGGTTCCAACAACCTGGAAGACTGGTACAACATCATCGAGGCGCTGCTGAAAGTGCATAAGGTGTTTGAAAAATACACCGAGGCACCCGATCGCGGCGAACTGGAGGAAATCTACATCGTCAAAACCGAACAGCGGCTGGCGGAAATTGCGGCAAAATATCCGCGCATTGCGGAGATGATGCAGAGCCGCTATCTGACAATCAACAGCATGCACTACCGCAATTATCCCGAATTTAAGGAAGACCTGGCGGCGGCGCTGGCACGGCTTGCCGAATACGGAAAGCGCACCATCGTGCACGGCGACTATTGCTTTTCCAACATTCTGTTTGACCCGATGCATTATATCTTCAAGCTTGTGGACCCGCGCGGGCGGTTCAGGACGCAGACGATTTACGGCGACCCGCGGTATGACATCGCCAAGCTGCGCCACAGCATCGTCGGGCATTACGATTTTATCGTTGCGGGGCTGTACCGGCTGGAGCAGAACGGGCGGGACGATTACGAATTTCAGATTTCGTCGCCGATTGTGGCGGAGAAACTGGAGCCGTTTTTTGACGAACTGGCAGTCGAATACGGATACGACAGCCGGGACATCAAGCTGATTGAGGGGCTGCTGTTTCTGACGATGATACCGCTGCACGGCGACGACACGAACCGGCAGAGGGCCTTTTACCTGACGGCGGTACGGAAACTTAACGAGGTTTTATACGGGGAGCAAGCGATATGACGGAACAGAGGAAATTACGCATCTGCATTGATTTGGACGGGACAATCTGCGACATCCGCAAAGACGGGGAAACGTACGCCGACGTCAGGGCCAAGCCGGGTGCGGCGGAGAAAATCCGCGCGCTCAGGGCGGCGGGGCACACGGTGATTATCAATACCGCGCGCAATATGGGCTCGACCGGACACAACGTCGGCAAGGCGCTGAAAAACGTCGGGAAGATGACGTTTGAATGGCTGGAGAAGAACGGCATTGAATATGACGAGATTTTTTTCGGCAAGCCCAATGCGGACATCACAATTGACGACCGGGCAGTGCGGTTTGCCGACAACTGGGCGGAGATTTCCGAAGATATGCTGATGAGGGAGGCTAAGGCGAAATGATTAACGTGGTGATACCGATGGCGGGGGCAGGCTCCCGTTTTCAGGCAGAGGGGTTTGACAAGCCGAAGCCTTTTATCGACGTCAACGGCAAGATGATGATTGAGCGGGTTCTGGACGGGGTCAGTCTGCCCGATGCGCATTATACGCTGATTATTCAGGAGCGCTTCTGGGAGGAAAACGGGGCGGAACTGGAGAGGCTGTCGGAGCGCTACCGCACGGCGTTCGTTACGGTGGAAAAGCTGACGCAGGGCGCGTGCTGCACGGCGCTGGCGGCGTTTGAGATCATCAACAACAACCTGCCGGTCATCTTTGCCGACAGCGATAACATTTTCACGCGGGAGGTGTTTGCGGGGTTTGCCGAAGACTGCCTGGCGCGGAGGCTGGACGGCAGCCTGCTGACGTTTGCGTCGGACGAGAGCTGTTTTTCGTATGCGGAAACGGACGCGGAGGGCGTGGTGGTGCGGACGCGCGAGAAAGAAGCCATCTCGCGCCACGCCATCGCCGGGGCGTATATGTTTGCGCGGGGGGCGGATTTTGTGCGCGCCGCCATCAATATGATGATTTACGGCGACAAGGCAAAAAACGAATATTACATGAGCAATGTTTATAACCATGCGGTACGGCTGGGGCTGAAAACCGGGGTTTACGACATTGCGGCGGATGCTTTTGCCTGCGTCGGCACGCCGCGGCAGCTCAGGGAGTATCTGGAGAGATGAACGGGGAGATATTGGGGACACGAACGCCAGGCGGCGACAGCGGCATAATGAGCGGGGTGCAAATGCCGGCAGGATATACAGGCGCAAATGGCCGGCGGTACAGCGGTAAGACGAACGCGAATACAGCGGTAATCCGGGCGCGAATACAGCGGTAAGACGAACGCGAATATATTTGGGATATGAATGACAAGAAGGGGATTGAGCAAATGAGGATCAGAAACTTTTTAGTGCATACGGCGGCGTGTTTTATTCCGAACCGGGAGAGGCGAAAAGCTTTCCGCCGGCGTTACCGGCAGCCGGATGCAACGGAGCTGCTGCGGCGCCGGGTGGCAGTTCTGGAAGATACACTGAAAGAGAAAAAAAGCGGGAATGACAATAGAACAGACCTGTTGTCCAGAATAGAATTGTTGGAACAGGAAGAACTTTGCCGTAAAAAAAGAATTCAGCAGGTAACGGCGGAAAAGGCAAGAAACAGTATACAGGACTTTGGCAAGAACAACAGATTTGTTTTAATTCATGAAGACGGCCGTGAGGAATATAATCCTCAAATAGAAGGGTTGACTGTTATTTTTTACGGTAATGACAATCGTGTAGAACTCCACGCTCCCATAAAGTTTATAAATTGCCGTTTTAAATTAGGCGACAGGGCGGAAATTGTCATTCAGAAGACCCGCTATAATATCTGTGATGTCTTTGTTGATGCACCGATGAAACCGGGGAACAAATTAATTATCGGGGAAAATTTTTCTTGCGGCCATACGGTTTTTTATTTGGGAGAAGACCCCGGAGTCTGTATTAAAATAGGAAACGACTGTATGTTTTCGGTACAAAATTTTTTCCGCCCGGGTGACGGACATAAAATTACGCAACAAGGCCAAACCGAGCAAATTAATGTTCCGAAAGATATTGTTTTGGGTAACCATGTCTGGCTGGGTATGCGCAATATGATATTAAAAGGAACGGTAATTCCCGACAATTGCGTTATTGCTACATCGTCTGTGGTTAATAAGGTTTTTACAGCTAAAAATTGTATTATAGGGGGGGTACCCGCCAAGGTTTTAAAGCATGGCGTGGAATGGCACAGGTAGGAGAGAGACTGTTTTTGCCGTTTGGTATATCTTAACTGCGGCAGTCTGAAATATTTAATTGGTGGTGTTATGTACTTATTTGAAAAAAAACAGAGAAAGAAAAAAGTGCTGCTTTGTATTGATAAAGATCAGATGCAGCCTTATGATTACAAGCTTCCGTCATTTGAGGGGCTTGCCGGCATGGGGGGAAACAGCGGCAATAACGTTTTTCAGTTCGGTATGCAGAAGGTGATGTTGTCGCCGTATGTTGACGTGGATGTGTGCACGACGTTTTTATCCCGAACGGACGAGTTTCTTAAGGATGCGGATCGGATTAACGAGAAATATGATGCGTTGGTTACGTTTCCGGCCAATGTATTGGGAACCTATGCCAAAGAGCATGGGCTGCGGCGTTGGGCGCATGCGGTTAAGAAAATTAAAAAGCCGTTTCATTTTATCGGAGTGGGAGCCCAATCCGATTATTTATATCATACGGATTTTGTTGAAGACATCCGGCAGGAGGGCTGCGACTTTATCGGGAGTATACTGGATACAGGAGGCATGATTTCGCTGCGCGGTTATTTTACGGCGGAAGTTGTTAAAAAGCTTGGATTTTCGGACAGTGACTTTACGGTAACCGGCTGCCCGTCCCTGTTTATGAACGGGCGCAATCTGGTTATAGTCCCGCAGGATATTGTGCAAAGCGAGCTCAAGCCGGTGTTGAACGGAACACATTTCTGGTTTGACGAGAGATTTCATGTTTACTTTCATCAATATCCAAATTCTGTTTTTGTGGATCAGGACGTCTTATACCGTCTGCTGCTGCGACAAGAAGAAATTCCCCAGACCCTGGGAATGGAGCTGCCGCATCTGCGCAACGGCCTCTTTGCGACTTTGTACAACCAGAAGCGGCTTCGAATTTACGGCGATTATCTGGCATGGGATGAGGATTTAAAAAACAGCGGGTTTAATTTTTCCATAGGCGGTCGCATCCACGGCAATATCGTGTCTTTGCTGGCGGGGATTCCTGCTTTTATCGACGGGCATGATTCGAGGGTTATGGAATTGGCGGAATATTTTAGCATACCGTGTGTACATATGTCGGAACCGGAAGATTTGTTTGATATTTATTCGCGGCTTGATTATGGACAGTTTAATCGTTCGTTTGCCCAAAAATATGATATTTTTGCAGAGTTTATGAAACGTGCCGGGCTGCCTTTTTGGGATGACGAACGTTTCATAAATGAACGTGTCAGCCGTGTAAGATGTCAATATCCGCCGATGGAATTCGGCCGAGAGATGTTTATTGACGCCTTAACCAAGTATGCTCAAAAATAGGAGAAAATTTATGAAAGAAAAGATTATCCCGATAACGTTTTCGGTTGATGACAATTATGTTAAGCATGCCGCGACGGTTATGGTTTCCATCCTGTCAAACTCGGACAGCAGCTATACGTATGAGTTTATCGTCTTTGACAACGGCATAAAAGAGGCAACGAAGGAACTTCTGCAAAAGGTTATTTCCAGATACGGCAACGCACGGGTGAAATTTATCGACATCCGCGACAAGACGGCGGGTTTTCTGACGACAAACATTAAGACGTCGGCAATATTTGACAGGCTGTTTATCCCGGAGGTTTTGAAGGAATATAAGAAGATAATCCAGTTAGACGCGGACATGGTGGTTCTGGGAGACATTTCCAAGCTTTTTAACGAGGATACGGGCAATTGTTATATCGGGTGCGTCCAGGATCGTTTTGTCCGGCAGCATATCAGCGACAGAGACACGGTCTGGCTGCGCGACGTCGAAGGGCTGAAAGGGTATGACTGGGCGTCTTATACGCGGGATTATCTGAAAATGAAACACCCCGAAAATTATTTTAACGCCGGAATGATGCTGATGAATTTGGAACTGATGCGGAAAGATAAAATTTCTCCTAAACTGGTGGCGTATTTGCTGGAACACCAGCCGCTCGCCCTGTGCGACCAGGACGTTTTGAATGCGGTTATCGGCGATAAGAAGAAGCTGCTTTCGCCGCGATGGAATTTTGTCATCGACTATTCCATTCTGCATCCCGGCGATGCATATTCAAGGGAAGGGCGGGAGCATCCGTACATCCTGCATCGCAAACTCTGGGACGGGCATTTTCTGCGCGGGTACAGCGAATATTACTACCAGTACCTTCCCGAAGAATTCGGCAACCTGCAAAGAAGGAAGACGGAAACCGTCAGCCCGCGCGACATTACGTTTGTGTGTACCGGAAAAATCATCGGCAAGGGGCGGTATGCGACGGCCAGGTCGCTGCGTTCGGTACGAAAGTATTTTCCCGAAGCCGAAATTGTCCTGTCTACATGGGAAGGGGAAGACCTCTCCGGGCTTGACGGGCTGTATGACCGTCTGGTACTGAATAAGAAAATGGAACCGGAATATTCGGCGCATTTGGAAAGCTGTCCGTGGAAAGCGCCTAATACTTACGATTTGCAGCAATATTCCGTCAATCGCGGGCTGAAGGCGTGCCGGACAAAATACGCGGTGCGGTGGCGGACGGATTTTGTATTGCAAAACGGCGATTTTTTGAAAAATTACAATACGTTCAACCGGCTTTTTGACATGTATGAAGCGGATTGCAGAATTTTTGAGCAGAGGGTACTGATTCATAAGACTCTGACAGTTAATCCGCATGCGCCGGATCTGGCCTTTGCGCAACATCCGGCAGACCTTTTCCATTTCGGGCTGACGGAAGATTTGCTCAGGCTGTGGGACGGGCGGCCGATGCCCAAAGGCGTGTATGATTTCTTTTGCAGAGGCGCGGGGCAGCCTAATCCATGCCGTTTTGCCAGCAGGTATATCATAGAACAGTATTTGTGGGTTGCGCTGCTGGAAAAAGCAGGAAAGGCTGCGGCCGTTCCGGAATATTATCTGGCGACGTCGCCCCGGCTGAAAGAACTGACGGATCGTTTTTTTGTTTCCAATTTCCTGATATTTGATCAAAAAATGCTGGGAGCCGTTTCAAAGTTCGACAAAATGCAGCGCAAGCAGCAGTATCGCTTTTTCTCGTTCAGGCATTTTTGCAACGAGTATACGGAGCATGTTGACCGGCATAATGACAAAGTCAAGGATATTCTGAAGCTGTATGCGTATAAAGATACGTTAAAAACGCTGCGAAGAGATTTCGGCGCGCCGTTTGTCTGTGCGGGGCGCAAAATCCTTCCGGTACTGCGCTGGGCGGCGCTTCCGATACGGGTATTCTGGTATCTGGCCAAATATGGCAAGAGAAATTTTCTTTTGCGGCGGAAACTTTGATGGAAATAAAATTTTCAGACATTACGGTCGTGGTGCAGGGAGCCGTGTATGAGGGGATTACGGTACGGGCGGTTGAGAGCGTGCGGCGGTTTCTGCCGGGGGCGCGGGTGGTCTTTGCGACGTGCGTGCCGGGCGGTGTGCCGGATGGCGGCGCAGATGCCGGAGCGAAAGGGCGCGGAGCGGCAGAGGCAGGAGCCGGAGCGAAAGGGTGCGAGGTGTCGTTGCCGTGTGCCGGAAGCAGGGAAACTGCAACACCGGACGTCGGTGCCGACGAGGTTGTGGCGGTTCCGGATCCGGGCGGATTTGCCTATGCCGAACGTCCGGGAGAGAAAATCAACAACGTTAACCGCCAGATTGCCAATACGGCAGCGGGGCTGAAAAAGGTGCGGACGCCGTATGCCCTGAAGCTGCGTTCCGACTTTTTGCTGACGGGCAATGGTTTTCTGCGGTATTTTGACGCTTTTCCGGCGGCGGACGAGGCATACCGCGCATTCGGGCATAAGCTGCTTGCCTGCTGCTATTTTGCGCGCAACCCGCGGTCGGATATGCCGTTTCCGTTTCATCCGTCGGATCTGGCGTTTTTCGGGCGGACGGAAGATTTGCTGCGGCTCTATGACATTCCGCTGATGACGCGGGAACAGGCCTATTGGAACCGGCAGGACAGGCATCAGTACCAGTATGTGCCCGAACAGTATCTGTTTATCAACTGTCTTAAACGCGGCGGATTTGCGCCGGAGTGCGGCTTTTACAACGACTGCCGGGAAGCGGGCGTGGCGCAGACGGAGCGTTTTTTCGCGTCCGATTTCATATTCCTGACGTTTGAGCAGTTTAACCTGCGGCCGACGAAAGCGACTTTTGACATGGCGGTACATCCGAATGCGTTTCGCAGCTGTTATACGCATATCGAGTGGCGGCGGCTGTACCGGGATTATGCGGATGCGGCGCACGTTGTGCCGGAGCGGGACGAAGAGCGCGAAAAAATCGAGCGGCTGTACCGGAGATACCGCAAATACCGGTTTGTCAGCAATGTCTGCGCGCTGTTTTTCCGGCATAAGGGAAAGCGGCGGCAGGTGCGCAATGCGGTGCTGGAATATTTTCTGGGGAGAGGGCAGGCGGAAAAAGCCTGATGCGGCGCGGCGGTTTCGGGGCGGATACGGACGGCGGCGCCGGGAACGAAGGCGGCGGAGAGAAAATATTTTTTTGACGCCAATCTAATATGTTATGAAAAAATGTGCAAAAATATGAAAAAAATGCTTTACAATAAAAAAACAATGCGCTATTAAAAGCTCTGTTGACGCACCCGTAGCTCAACTGGATAGAGCATCTGACTACGGATCAGAAGGTTGTGAGTTCGAACCCCGCCGGGTGCACCAGTTTTAAGCCCTCTCTTTGGAGAGGGCTTTAGTTTTGCCTGAACGGGAGAGGAAGGGCAGAAAAAGAAGGGGAGAAAACGCAGCGTCGGGGTTTGCGGTGCGGCGGAGGTTGCTGGCTTAATGTTACGGGCTTAATGTTACGGGCTTAATATTATGGGTATAAGGCTTAAATAGAGGTTGCCAAGCGGGGAACGGACTGTATATTTATAAAGATTTTTCAGGACGACTCTATTGTTTTGCGGATGTTTTAATGTATAAGCTTTTGGTGAATTTGGTCAGTTTCGGGCTGCTGATGGCAGTGTTGCTGTTTGCGGGCATTTTTGTTTGGTTTAAAACGGCCGGGTTTGATATTCCCGACTATACGAAGCTGGCAACATACGAGCCGCCGGTTACGACGCGCCTGTATGCCGGCGACGGGCAGGTGCTGATGGAATATGCGGCGGAGAAGCGCATTTTCGTGCCCGAGGATAAAATTCCCGAGCGGGTCAAGCAGGCTTTTATCGCTGCCGAAGACAAGCATTTTTATTCGCATCCGGGGATAGATTTGCTGGGGATTACGCGCGCGGTATTTACGAATGTCGTCAATTATGCCAAAGGCAAACGGCTGGTCGGGGCGTCGACGATTACGCAGCAGGTGGCGAAAAACTTTCTGCTTTCTTCGGAGCGGTCGCTTATCCGCAAAATCAAGGAGGCCATTCTGGCGTACCGCATCAGCAACGCATTTTCCAAAGAGCACGTTCTGGAGCTGTATCTGAACGAGATTTACCTCGGCAACCGGGCATACGGCGTGGCGGCGGCGGCTCTCAATTATTTCAACAAATCGCTGGCGGAGCTGACGCTTGAAGAAACCGCCTATCTGGCGGCGCTGCCGAAAGGGCCGAACAACTACAATCCCAAAAAGCGCTACGACGCGGCGATTGCGCGGCGTAACTGGGTTATCGGGCGTATGGCGGAAGACGGGTACGTGAGCAGGGAAGAGGCCGAGGCGGCGCAGAAAAAGCCGCTGGTAACGGTGGAGCGGAAATTCGGATATCTGAAAGACGGCGAGTATTTCAGCGACGAGGTGCGGCGCGTTATTTCCAAGAGCCTCGGCGAGGATGCGGTGTTTGAAGGCGGGCTGATGGTGCGCACGACAATTGACCCGGCGCTGCAGCAGTTGGCGACCAAAGTGTTCCGGCGCGGATTGCTCAATTATGACCGGCGGCACGGGTTCCGCGGGGCAACGGCACGGATAGACCTTAACGGCGACTATAAGGACGCATTGAAAAAAACGGTTTTGCCGGCAGGTGCGGAAAAAAGCTGGCAAAAGGCGGTCGTGCTTTCGGCAGGCGCCGCGGAAGCCAGGATTGAAACCGAAAGCGGCAAACAGGGAACCATCGGGCTGAAGAGTCTGGCGTGGGCGCGCAAGGCGCTCAAAGACCAGCGGGTCAGCGAGGCGCCGAAAAAGGCGTCCGACGTGTTGGCGAAAGGCGACGTGATTTATGTCGAGGAAGCCAAAAACGGCGCGTTTGAGCTGCGGCAGGTGCCGAACGTCGAGGGGGCGATGGTGGTGATGGATCCGCACAACGGCAAGGTGCTGGCGATGGTCGGCGGCTTTTCGTTTGCCAAATCGCAGTTTAACCGCGCGACACAGGCCTACCGCCAGACGGGGTCGACGTTTAAGCCGGTCGTCTATGCGGCGGCGCTGGAACTCGGCTATTCGCCGACGGATTTAATTTTGGACGCGCCGTTTGTGCTTGATCAGGGGCCGGGGCTGCCGCTGTGGAAGCCTTCCAACTATTCCAAAGGGTTTTCGGGGCTGACGACGCTGCGGCAGGGAATCGAAAAATCAAAGAACCTGATGACGGTGCGGCTGGCACAGGACGTCGGCATGGACAAGGTGGCGGCGATGGCGAAACGCCTCGGCGTGGACGATAACCTGCCACAGCTGCTTTCGATGTCGCTGGGTGCGGACGACACGCGTTTGGTCGACATGATAACGGCGTATGCGGTGTTCGTCAACGGCGGGAAAAAGGTTACGCCGTATCTGATTGAGCAGATTCAGGACCGTTACGGCAAGAGTTTGTATAAAAACAATGACAGCCACTGTATCGGCTGCAAAGCGGCGCATTTTGACCCGGAAGCGCCGGTGCCGGAAATTACCGACGACCGCGAGCGGGTATTGGACGAGCTGACGGCGTATCAGATGGTGTCCATCTTGCAGGGCGTGGTACAGCGCGGAACCGGGGCAAGGCTGGCGCAGCTGGGCAAAAATCTGGCGGGCAAGACCGGTACGACGAACGATACTAAGGACGCGTGGTTTATCGGCTTTTCACCGGATATGGTCGCGGGCGTGTATATCGGCTTTGACGAGCCGCGGACGCTCGGACGGGTAGAAACCGGTGCGGCGGCGGCATTGCCGGTGTTTTACGATTTTATGAAAGAGGCGCTGAAAGACAAGCCGAACCTCGAATTCCGCGTGCCGAAAGGAATCCGTTTCGTACGCGTGAACCCGAAGACGGGACGCCCGGCCACGCTGGATGACCGGGTGGTCATTACCGAAGCGCTGAAGCCTGATTTTGACTTTAACAATACGCAGAGGGTTATCGGCGACGACGGCAGGTCGATGCTGGACGATAAGAGCGAAGAGGCGTTCGGGCTGGGTTCCGAGTACTAAAGGGGAAAATTTTGCGATTGAGTTCGCAGGAGGAGGCCGCTCGGCAGAGCGGTCATGTACCTTTATGTACACACCCGCTCTTTGGCAGGCTCCTGCGGTTCACTCACAAAATTTATACCATGATGCGGGCAACAGGCCGGATGGAGCTCCACATCGTTGCATCGTGTACGCCAAAGTACACTCGTGTTTCTCGGGAGACATCCGCTTCTATCCATCGCTAATTTCCCCTCTTTAGGGGAGAGTACGGCGGCGTTTGGGCTGCGGCGTGGTGAAATTCCGGCAGCGGGACGGCGATGTTTTCTGTTGACAAAAACGGGCGGGCGGCGTAAGGTCGTTTGCAAACGGAAGCGCACGGCGAAAGCGCTTTGGCGGCATATGCCGCAATACGGCAGAAACAAGGAAACTATCATGAAACATGAACTTTTGGCGCCGGCGGGCAGCCTTGAAGCAGGATATGCGGCGCTGCATTACGGCGCCGACGCGGTTTATCTCGGGCTGACAAAGTTTTCGGCACGGGCGGGAGCAGAGAATTTTACGCCGGAGGAACTTGACGAATTTACGGCTTATGCGCATACGCTGGGGCGCAAGGTATTTGTGGCGCTGAATACGGTTTTGACCGAGGCGGAGGCTCGCGAGCTGCCGGAGATTTTTGCGGTGTTGCGGCGGACGCGGGTTGACGCGCTGATTGTGCAGGATTTGGGGGTATTTTATCTGGCGAAGAAAATGCTTCCGGGCATGGAACTGCATGCAAGCACGCAGATGGCGGTGCATAACGCCGAGGGGGCGAAGTTTTTGCAAAGGCTCGGATTTAAACGCGTGGTATTGGCGCGGGAGCTGAGCCTGCGGGAGATTCAGGCAGTGGCCGAGGCGGCGCCGGATTTGGATTTGGAAGTATTCGTGCACGGGGCTCTGTGTTATTCTTACAGCGGGCAGTGCCTGTTTTCGGCGCTGGAATACGGCAAGAGCGCAAACCGCGGGCGGTGCGTTTATCCGTGCCGGGCGGAATTTGCAGTGGAGGAAGAAAACGATAACAGAGGAGCGCGGGAGGACCGGTACGGGCTGGCCGGGAACTGCGATGCGGGGAGAACAGGGCAGCGCGGAGAAACTGAAGGTTATGGCGCGGATGGAACAGATTGGTACGGGCTGGCCGGAGGTTGCGGCGGCTTAAGGTCGCATTTGTTTTCCATGAAAGATTTGGCGTTGGAGGAGGCGGTTTTGAAAATCCCGGCGCTGTCGCTCAAAATTGAAGGGCGGAAAAAGTCGCCGCTGTATGTTGCGGCGGTTACGAACTATTATCGCCATATTCTCGACGGGCGCAAAAAGGACTTGAAAGAGGCGGAGGATATCCGGCAGATTTTTTCGCGGCCATGGTGCCGGTTCCATTTTAACGGCAAGGATAAAAACGTGGTTGACGCACATTTTGTCGGGCACCGGGGGCTGCTTATCGGCAAAGTGGAACGCGTCGGGAGAAATCGTCTGGGGTTTAAGACTTCGCATGCGGTGGCTCGTTATGACGGCGTGCAGATTGACGCGGCAGGCGACGAAAAACCGTTCGGGTTCGGGGTCAAGGCACTGTTTGTCAACGGAAAGCCGGCGATTGCGGCGGCGGCAGGGCAGTATGTGGAATTGGAACTGCCGGAGGAGCATCCGTATCTGGCAGCCGGCGCACCGGTTTATCTGGCTTCATCCTCGGCGGTGAAAGGAAAATATGCTTATCAGAAGCCGAAACCCGGCGCTTATCGCAATCGGGCGGAACTGGCGGTTCGGGTGGAAATCGGCGCTGATGAGGTGCGGGCGGTCTGTTGTGGGGCAGACGATTGTGCGGGGACAGCGGAGCGTATCGCAGACGGTAGTGCAGGGACGAATGCTGAAAGGTTTTCCGGAGTGGCAGCCGTTAGGCGAGGGGATTTCCCGCCGGCGAAAGATACGGCAAAAGTGGAGGCTGCCGTGCGGGAAGCGTTTGCCAAAACCGGAGGTACGGCCTTTACCGTGGCAGCATTGGATATTGCCAATTCCGAAGCGCGGTTTGTTCCGGTTTCGGTATTGAATGAATTGCGGCGCGGCCTGTTGGATAAAGCGGCGGCAGCGGCGAAAATGGCGGAGGAAGAGGCGGCTGTGCAGATGGCGGAATCACGGCAGGCCGTGAAAACCGGCGGAGTAGAGGCGGTGAATGAATGTGAAAATATAGAGCCGGATGCCGGGGGAAATTGTTTGGCGACGTGTGCGACGGAACGGCAGGTTAAAAAATTGCGGTTGTTCCGTATCGGGCTGGAAACGGCTGAAACGGACTGGCAGGCGTGCGATATGGCGGAAACATGGTTTGTATTGCCGCAGATATGCCGCAATACGGGGAGATTGGCCGCGGTTGTGCAGAGTTTGTATGATGTAGGGGCGAGGAAGTTTGTTGCCGAGAATTATTATGCTTTCGAGATGCTCAGGCAGTACGAAGGCGTGCAAATCGGGGCGGGAAGCTTTATCTATGTCATGAACCATTATGCGACCGCGGCCTTGCGTGATATCGGCGCGGCGTGGGCAACGCTGGCGTTGGAAAGCCCGGCGGAAAATATGGCGGAGACGGCGGCGAAGGCTCTGGTGCCAACGGTTCAGGCGGTGTTTGCATATCCGCCGTTGTTTACGTCGGCGGTTTGCATCCGTCCGAATGCATGCAAGGATTGCAGCCGCGGGGTGAAACGCTATCGGCTGAAAAAAGACGGGCGCGCGTTTACGGCAGTTTCACGCGATTGCCAGGTGCAGGTTTTTGATACCAGGCCGTATGAGCGCGAGGCAGTTCCCGGCATTTGGGCTGTTATTGACGAAAGAGATTAATCCTCAAAAAGGGACAGGCGGCCGGCAGAAAGCGAGACGTTGATAAGTGAGAGCCGACAGGAGAACGGCTTTGGGCTGTTGGCAGGCGGCGTTGGCGGCAGAGGGGGCATTGGTTGCAAAAGGCGTCTGCGGTGTTAGCGGCCGAGAGCCTGGACGGCCGAGAGCTTGGGCGGCAGAGGCGACTGCGACGTTGGCACACAGGGAATTACAAGAGGCCGCCCAGCAGTCCTTTGGCGCTGTTTTTCAGGTTTTCGGCAGTTCCTTTCAAAGTGTCGGCGCTTTCGCCGGCAATATCTTTCAGGCTGTTCAGCCCCTGACGGACAGCTGTATCGTAAGCGGTATCAAGGATTTTTTTCAGAATAAGAGAGGCGGTTTCAATAATGCCTTTGCCTTGACTGCCTTTTTCACGGCCGATATCTTTCAGGGTGACGGCGGGCAGGGGAACGGAAGCGGCGGCGCCTTTGCCGCCAAACGTGGCGCCGAGGCTGACTTTGCCGCCGGTTATGTTAAGCGCGTTGATGATGACTTTTTTGCCGCCTGAGGAAGAGGCTGATTTCGCGGAGCCGCCTGAGGAAACGGCGGGCTTTGCGGTGCCGGCCCGTGTGGCATCGGTTTGGTCAGCGGCGGGTTTGGCTGCTGCTGCGGCGGCGTTTTTGTTGACTGCCGCCAGCAGGTCGGACACGTTGTTATGGGCGACGCTTTTCAGTTCATACGCAATTTCGGGGTTGGCGATGCGGATTTCTTCGACAACAATGACCGGTTTTAAGAGCGAGCGCATATCCAGCCTGACATAAACGGAGCCGAGGCTCAGTATTTGCGGCGTCTGATATCCTTCGGGGTTGGCGATGCGAAGGCCTTTCAATTCGGCTTCTCCTTTGCGCAGGGACAGGCGGAAACCATCGAGAGCGACTTCGGTACCGGTCAGCTGCGAGCCGTATTTGGCAACGGAGGCTTTGACAATCGATTCAAGGTTGAGATACAAGCCGCAAATTCCTCCGGCAAGCAGAATGATGATTGTAAGCAGGATAAGCAAAAATTTTTTCATGACAGTCCTTTCAGCCGAAGCGAAACAAATTCAAAACAACTTCCCAAAAGCCGAATCGGACGGTTGGCGCGGGCAGCTTTGGGGGATGCAAATATATAATGAAGTATATATTTTTATTTTAATTTTGCAATCAATTAAAATAAAAAATCCGCTGTAAAATGTGATATTTTTTATGGGAGAAAAGCTGTGTTTCACAAGGTTACAAAGTAGAACGAGCGGCTATTTTGTTTTTGTCGGCGTCCGCTGTGGTTTATATAGGGGAAATTTTTTTTAATTTACAGTTGCGAAAGTTGCGAAATGTGAAATTTATTCCCATATAGTATTTATCATATATTAAATATGGTAGACAAGCTTAATTTTATAAGGAGAAGAGATATGCCAAAATATGGTGATAAAACAGCAAAATAACTTGATAATTATTTGAAAAACTACAAGCCTGTACTTGGGAAAACAAGAACCGGACTTGCCGCTCCTGTTAAAGACTTGAAATGTAGTCATACATTAATGAAAGAAATGAAGCTAAAGGAAAGTAATCCGTTTTTCCACTGTAAAGCAAATTATGAAGCAACAAAGCGAAGCGGCGTATATGGAGCGGGTGTTGCAAATATTATTGATGCCGGAAAAGAAATGAAAGATATATTCATCAACAAATATCCCATCGCTGACAGTGTACGGGATTACCGGGCAAATTTAAGAGGACAGAGAGGAGCGTTGCAAGGTAAAACATTAGAAAAACCTGTCCGACACACCATACGAAATATAAATAAGGAGAAAATATGAAAAAAAAATTATTGTTGGTGATAAAACACATCCTAAAGGCGATAATCTTTTTTTGCATAATGGCGGTGTTGGGTATTAGCTGGGCAATAACCTTTGGGATGGCACCTTTGTGGTTTTATTTGTATGGAGCGGTGGTTATCGTCGCTCTTGGAGCATTTGGCTTGTCATACTGTCAGAAATATCGCAAGATGGCATATATTGTTTTGGGTACGGCGCTGGTCATTTTTATTCTGATGGGGAAATATGTCCCGGAAATTAAAGAGCAGCACGATATTGATGCCTGTATGGACAGTGGAAAGGTGTACGACCCCGTTCAAAAAATCTGCCGTGATGACTGTTGGAAATGGGACGATGAACTGGGGTGTTTGAAAGAGTAGGCCTTACCTGACGAAAGATATGTGAAAACACGAAAAAGCCTCCAAAAAACGGAGGCTTTTTCATTTGGCGGGGGAGGTAACGCCATTTGATGGAAGTTAAAAAAATAAATATATAAAATTCAATGAGATGTTCGGTATTATTTTTGTCGGCGTCCGCTGTGGTTTATATAGGGGAAATTTTTTTTAATTTACAGTTGCGAAAGTTGCGAAATGTGAAATTTATTCCCATATAGTATTTATCATATATTAAATATGATAGGTGTTTGATTTTATAAGGAGAAGACAGAGGGATTCAAAATCTACAAAGGAAAAACTGAAACAAGCAGCGCAAGCAGTTAGAGATATGAATAGAAATTATTGGGATATGAAGCGGGATAATACAATAAATGCTGATGATTATTTTCATTGCAAAGCCAATTATGAGGCAGCTTCCAGAGGAAGAATTGGTGAAAAAGTTGCCGAAAAATCAGGCAATGTGAAAGAAGAGTTTGATTACTACTATAACCAAGTTTGGAAAGGTTTATCTCCTCTTGCGGCTTCAAAAGATAAAATTCATGACAGAAAGGTAAATGAAATTGGTAGACAACGAGCAAAAAGTGGTGTATATACCAGTTCAAAAGATGGGTGTCATTCTTTTAGAGTGAAGGGAATCAATGGAAAGTACTGAATTAAAAAAGTGGATTTGGCGGATAGTGCGCTTTGTTTGGAATATTTTTGCACTTTTCGGTGTTTTTGTTTGCGGCTATTTTCTTTATTTGGTGTTTGATGAAGAAGGGTATTGTCTGAGCAGCCAACAAGGAGTGTGGGACAATGAGCAGAAAATCTGCCGCAAAGATTGCATTAAGTGGAGCCAAGAACAAGGCTGCATAACTGAAAAAATGTTGGAAGGTGATACCGAGTAATATTTTCCTTAACGAGAAAAAGCCTCCAAAAAAACGGAGGCTTTTTCATTTGGCGGGGGTGGTCAGAAATTTATGAACTAAAGCTAAGATAAATTATAATCAAAGCTGCTGCTAATAAAACAGCAAAAATTCTCCAACTTCTATACATTCGGTATAGTCCTTGCGTTGGATAACCATTCTGTTCGTATTCATCACATACCCATTCCATACGTCCTTGCTCATAGAAATAAGCAGACCAAAGGATAAAGCAAACCACACCAAGAGAATATCCCCAGTGTATAAAGAACAAGGCAATACCTGCGATGACAAGTCCTTTAATAATACGTCTGTAAATGCGCTCCGCCTGTTTCTGTTCAGCTGAGTGTTCAGATTTTTTACCTTTTTTCATAAATATACAAAAATTAATAATTAATACAAAATAAATTTAAGTAGTCAAGGAGTACCATACAACGGAAAAAAGTCAATATTTTTTTCTCAAGGCCTGCCGGATTTAATCTATATTAAGCGTTTGAAAATAAAGAAATATAAGTAAAATGGTTCGGAAGTTTCTCCCAAAATACGATTTTGAAATTTGCAACATACAAACTGGGGTAAGCGCTTGATTTTTAAAAAGAGAAACAGCTTTCGTGATAGGAGCTGCCAACTATGGCGGACAATACATACCGGTCAGGCGAACATCTTATACAAACTACGCAAATACAATGCGACTACGCAAACACAATGCGTTGGGGATTGTTCTTTTTGGGGGATTGCCAAAAAAGCTGTTAATGTGTATAAAAAATCAAACGTTGAAAATCCGCTAAAAACGGGCAATGCTGCCCTGGATTATGCTGCAGGACAAATAAAGCCGGTAAAAGCGTGGAATACGGGGTTTAACGCGGGAAAATATGGTTTTATTGCCAAACAAACATACGATGAAACCTGTAAACGCAAAAAGTAGAACCAGTCAGAATATAGGAGAACAGATATGAACAAAACCCTTGCAAACCTTTTAATTTTAGGCGGTGTTAACCATATCATCTCCTATATTCCTCTTCCTCAATTAATAAATCAAATCTGGTCTGTTCTGTTTATCATCTTTTTCGTTATCATCTTATTGAAAAAAAACTTTTCCTTATTCGCTCCTATGCAAAATAAATTTAGTAAAATTACTCATTACATTGAAGCTTTAGGCGCAGTAGACTACCTTATATTTTTATTTGGAACAGTCGCCGGTTTTATTTTCGGCTATATCTCCGCACAAAGACAATACAATAACAAACCGCCGATTGACGATATCGCCCTTGTTTACTTTTCTTGTCTGGAATATGCATATTATGCTGCGCTTGTTATTGCATTTATCTGGGCAACATATATCTCATTTTTTAAAAAGCACGACTGAGCGCTTGATTAAAATGCCTCCATACACCTTTCCCGCACCGTTAAAAAACTTCCGCAAACCGGGGGAAATGGCAGGGTTTGGCTAGCAATTCACGAACCGCCGCACATCCTCAGCAATCGTATCCTTGTTAAAAACAATTCCATTTATACCGATTGATTTTGCCGCCTCAACGTTTTTCAATTTATCATCAATAAAAACAACCTCTTCCGGCTTAGCTTTCAATAACCTTAGAACCTGTTTATAAATTTCTGCATCAGGTTTTAGCAGCCCCAACTCATACGACACAAAAATTTTATCATCCGCTGCCAATCCCTTTGCTGTATCAAATAAATTTGGCAGCGCATTAGACAACAGACAAACCTCAATCCCTTTTAAGTGAAGTTCTGCCATAACTGCCAATGTTTCGGTATAAATTTCTCCAACGCCTTTGTGCATTGCCTCATCAATCAAAGCCTCAATACCCGTCGAACAGCCAACCCCGCAATGAGCACATAACTCTTTGCAAAACTGTGAAAAATCAACGTTACCTTTCATAAACGGATTATAATTAAATGATTTTACTCCCGCTTTGGCATCAAAATCATCTTTTTGGAGAGACATTTTCCGCATAAGACAATTAAGAGGATGCAAACTATAAGGGTAGCAAACCTGCCCGACATCAAAAATACAAAATCTTATCGCCATTTCTCATTACCTATAACATATTTAATCTGAGAAATATTAAAATACAGAAATCAGCCAATTACAAGCTTTTTGAACACGATTTGACATCTTGTCTTTAGGGCTATTAAGTTAAAAATGGCAGCTTTTGCATTTCTTCGTTCCTCTTACAGTTGCGAAATGTGAAATTTATTTCAGTATAGTATTTATCATATATTAAATATGATAGATTAGTTTGATTTTATAAGGAGAAGAGATATGCCAAAATATGGTGATAAAACAGCAAAATAACTTGATAATTATTTGAAAAACTACAAGCCTGTACTTGGGAAAACAAGAACCGGACTTGCCGCTCCTGTTAAAGACTTGAAACGTAGTCATACATTAATGAAAGAAATGAAGCTAAAAGAGGAAAAGATGGCAGAAAAAGCAACACAGGTAAAAGAAGATGCAGTGTTTAGCATCTTACTGAAATTATTTTTTATTTTTCTAATGTTGTTTGGTTTTGCTTTTGAGTATGCTGCCATCAATAATGCAGAAGGGGATATTTTGAATATATACTATTCTGTGATGACAGCATGTTTATTTTTCTTTGTTTTGACTTTTTTTTTCTAAAATACGAGTTATAGCATATTGTGCGTTTGTTATTTGCATTGTTGTTTATGGGTATATGCATGATAACCTTAATGAGATTGTGACTGAACGCCGTAGGGTAGATTGCCTTGAAACGGGGAAGATTTATGACCCCGTTCAAAAAATCTGCCGTGATGACTGTTGGAAATGGGACGATGAGCTGGGATGTTTGAAAGAGTAAGTCTTACCTGACGAAAGATAGTTCACAAAGAAATCCATTACTTTTGCAAATATTGCAAAAACTGATGAGGCCTGTAGTGTAGGACTGACCTTCACTTCGTTCGGCCGCACAGGCGCGCATTGCCGTCGGCAACCGGCATACTTCCGTCTGCCTTGCGCTGGCAGTCGAACCTGCTTTTCGGTTTGAGTCCAAAATCATTATTTAAAACAAAAAAACGCCGCAAGGGCGCATTTTTGTTTTAATGGTGGTGGATAGGATAAATAAAGGCGAAATCGGATAACATCTACGCCGGTTTTTGGTTTTAGAAAAACAATAGTATCTAAGTCTGCCAGGCCATTTTTATTGTTCGGCCACTACTTTCCCCGTATCGCAACCTAGGTTTCATTACAAAAATAAGAAATTGCGACCAGACTAATTTAAGAAAAATGTGTATATTAAAATCGAATTTATTTAGAATTTTGTGTATAATTTATCAAAATAATATTTGAATTTTGTGTATTTTTATGTTAAATATAGCCTATAAAATGTGTATAATATATTTAAGGAACAGCGAATGTATCGTAAAGCAGAGAAAATATTGCAAGCATGGAAGGCTAATCCGAAAAAAAAGGCCTTATTGATAACCGGTCAACGGCAGGCCGGTAAAACTTATATCGTGCGTGAGTTTGGTAAAGCTAATTATAAACACTATGTAGAAATTAACTTCATTACAACACCTTCTGCCAAAGATATTTTCTCCGGTGATCTAAACGCTGATACTTTAATCATGAATTTAACAGCATTCATCGGAAAGTCCTTGGAAAAAGGGAAAACATTGATATTCCTTGATGAAATACAGGAATGTCCTAATGCAAGAACAGCCATTAAGTTTTTGGTTGATGATGGGAGGTTTGATTATATTGAATCAGGCTCATTATTAGGCGTTCAATATAAGCAAGTTCCATCTTATCCTGTGGGGTATGAAGAAATATACCAGATGTATCCGATGGATTTTGAAGAATTTTGTATTGCCAATGGAGTTCAAGCATCAACGCTTGATTATTTGCATGAATGTTATGAAAAACAGACGCCGATAACTGATTCCATTCATCAAACCATGTCTAATCTATTCAAGTATTACATTGTTGTCGGCGGTATGCCTGATGTGGTCAAAAGATTTATAAACACACATGATATAGGACAAGTCGTAAATGTTCAACGAGATATTATTGCCCAATATCGACAGGATATAAGCAAATATTCTACCACCGGCAAAAATATGATTAACAATATATTTGATAATATACCGTCACAGCTGGATGATAAAAATCGCCGATTTATGCTTTCATCAATTCAAAAAAGTGCAAGACTTCGTGATTATGAAAATTCTTTTGTTTGGCTTTCAGATGCCGGAGTTGCTCTGCCTTGTTATAATCTGACAGAGCCAAAGATCCCGCTTAAAATTAACGAACAAAGACGTTTGTTCAAGCTTTATATGAGTGATGTCGGCTTACTATGCGCAATGAGCTTAGAAAATGTTCAATTTGAGATATTGCAAGGTAATTTATCCATAAATATGGGCGGAATTTTAGAAAATGCCTTTGCAGAACTCTTAAAAGCCAATGGCTTCGCATTGCGGTATCTTAATAAAAAGAATATAGGAGAGCTGGACTTTGTGGTTCAGCAAAATGATGAGGTCATGCCGATTGAAATTAAATCAGGTAAAGATTATAAAACACATGCCGCGCTTAATAATGCCTTAAAAGTTAAGGAATGGAACCTCAAAAAAGGTATTGTATTTTGTATGGACAATATCCAAAAAAACGAGAAAATAACCTATCTTCCTTGGTATTTAGTGATGTTCTTAAAACAAAATAATCATGATGAATCAATGATTGTAAATGTGGATTTAAGTGGATTATGATAAATTCAACATTATATCATATTTCACTGGACTGATGGGCAATACCAAGTGCAGTATAACATTGTTGCATTTGCTCTGCAAAAGCGTTATGAGCGGAGTTAAACGCCGAGAATATAGAGCATATTTTCAAGTTTAATGACAAAGCAGAACACTTTTGCAGGCAAACCCAAAGGGCAAACTTCAAAATTTCATATAAACACCAATTTTCCTCGCACTGTATGCCCAATACAGCCGCTCAAAAAATCAGTATTTCTCTGAAATTTTGAAGAATTGTGCGACAAACGTCATATTGTACTTGATATTGCCCCATTTCCAAGCATCCATTGTATCAAACGAAAGGAAATACAATGAAAACAGTTAAGATTTACATGGTCCGGAAGCCCTCAGATATCGACGAAGTTAAGGAGTTATGCCGGCGCTATAACGCACAGGCCGAAGAAGTAACAGTTGCAGAAACGGTCAACCTGCCTCCGGTCTGGTATGATGCAGTGTGCCGAGCGCCGCTTGACGATTACATCTTTTTATCCGGTAAAGGCGGTTATGATGATGAAAACCACCGCCAAGTGGTTGCCTTACAATGCCCCCGCAAGCCGACACTTTACGTCGACCCGTCCGGTTCTTCTTACTGACGTTACATGGGGATTGAATTATGAAAATGCGCAAATACGAGGATATTAAACCGAGCAACCGGACAAACTTTGTGATGGTTTATTATTACGCCGGCCGCACATTAACTCAAATCGAAACTTTACTAAAAAAGGCCTATGGTAATCCGTTACCGGTTAGACCACGCGACCGCCTCAACCGCCTGCAATTTAAACTCGAACAGATGGTCGCCCGGTATAAACAATGCGAGAGTGAACTAAAGGTGGAATATCAAGCAAAAAAATTAAACTCTATTAAATAAACACCCTTCAATTGATATTTGCTCGCCATGTCGATTAAGAACTAATATTACCGATATAAGTGCTGTATATATACTAGTCAAAGCCACTTCCTTGTGATTAATCTTATGTTCCTCTAGTAATTTACCTTGTACTTGGAAAGTTTCTCCTACAATAAACGGTGATAAATGCTTAAATGAACATAAAGTCTGGTAATTTTCATAAAGCAAATCAATATTTAAATCTTCCTCTACAAAAACAATGCCTTGAGAATGAAATATTTCCTTAAAATAAGGAAAAGCAATTTTGCTTAAGTCTTTTATACTATTAGCAAATGATCTATACCAGTTTTTATGATAGCTATCAATATCTGATGTGTTTTTACCTTTACCGGTATAAAATCTTTCACAGTTATAGTGGTGCATTCTTAAAAGCGTTTTCTCCTGCCATTGCGGATTTATTGATAAACTTCTTAATTGTTCTACAAAAGCAAATTCGTAGTAATCTCTGCCTTTTGTATCAAACATCTTATCAATACATAACAGTTGTATTTGTGCTTCAATCGCCTGACATGTTAATGAGCAAGCTGTGAATACTCTATTATTTTCCAATAAAGTAAAGGCATCTCGGCAAAGAGCAAAAATTGCTCCAGACAAAACTCTAAGAGACAAGATAGCTGTGCTGTTAGTCCTCTTAAATTCTTTACTTTCTATGTTTATAAGTGCTTGTTTAATAAAAGGGATTAATTCTAATTCAGAGTTCATTTTGGGAGTTCTCCTTCAAATGCTCTAAAAACGCCTGACAGCCCTCGTAAATATCCCAGTAACTCTCATCAAAATTTCCGGTATACCATGGGTCGCGGATATTACGCGGATTATTCGTATAATCAAGCAAGCGGTGGATTTTGTTTTCCGTATCCAGACCAACGAGCGATTGAATGTCCTCAATGTTGCTGTCGTCCATCGCCAAAATATAGTCATAATATGCATAATCGCGCGGACGAATGCGGCGAGAATAATGTTCCTCAAACGGCACATGCATGGATTTCAGCATCTCGCGCGTGCCATGATGAATACCGGCGTGGCACATCTCATTGTAACTCTCAGTTGCGGCAGAATCAATTTCAAATTGGTCAGCCAAACCGCGCTCCTCAACCATTTGCTTAAACACAAACTGCGCCATCGGCGACCGACAAATATTCCCAAGACATACAAATAAAACTTTAATCATATAAAACACCTAGAACAACACATGTTGTTCTTATTATAGCCATATAATATAAAAATCAATAATCTTTGATGATTCATTAAAAAGATTGCATTAAAACTTTTTGCTACCTATATATGTATTATATCTTAATTTAATCGGAACTTAATTTATGTACACATCAATTAAAATCAATAATTACAAATGCTTTGTTGCGGATAATGAACCTCAAGGATTTGATGTAATAAAGCCGATAAATGTTATTATTGGCAAAAACAATAGTGGAAAATCAAAACTTTTGGAAGCTTTGGGAAAAATTATAACTCAAAAGCCGGAAGAACTGCCTTTTAATGGAATTTTTATTAGGACCATAGAAACAAATGAATTAGAACGTGCGTTTGCAAGGAATGGCAATACGGATCCGGCACCATTCTTAACGAGATGGTCATCTAATTCGAACTCTTGGGAAGAAGTGGGAAAATATTTAATTGGATCGACAGCTATATTTACATTACAAAATCAATCTTATCAGCTCCAACAAATATATCCAGCACATAGGAATCCTTATTGGCGAGAAGATGCTGTATTAAATCAAATAAGACAAAACCTCTCCATGAATCCCTTTGAGAACTACAGATTTCTCCATTTACAAGCCGAAAGAGATATTGTACAAGAGCCAATAAAATATAATGATGATATTTCTAAATCTTGGATTAGATCTAATGCTGAAGGTATTTGTGGACTTATTTCTCGTATGCTAAATGACGAAAGTGGAAATGATAAAGGATGGAGAGAATATATTGAAAAAGATTTTCTCAACCTTATTAATCTAATTGTTTCACCAGAAATAACGTTTACTAGGATTTATACTAAAACATTTCCTAATCATTATCATGAAATATATTTAGAGGAAAAAAATAAAGGCGGAATAAAATTATCAGATTGCGGTAGTGGCCTGAAGACAATTATCGCTACACTGACCCTTTTACATGTCATACCTCATTTAACAGGAAACTATAAAAATGTTTTTGCGTTAGAAGAACTAGAAAACAATCTGCATCCCAGTTTAGAAAGAAAATTGTTAAAACATATCTGGCAATATTCTGACAGATATCACGATGCTATTATCTTTTTGACAACACATTCAAGTGTTGCTTTAGATATGTTTGGAAAGGATTATCGCTCACAAATTGTCCGCGTATGTAATGATGGACACAAGTCAATCGTGGAAACGGTTCTTTCTGATAATGATAAACAAATCTTATTAGATGATCTAGGGGTAAAAGCAAGTGATTTATTGCAAGCAAACTGCTTAATTTGGGTAGAAGGGCCATCAGATAGAATTTACATTAAGAAGTGGCTGGATTTATTTTCTAATTGCAAACTTGAAGAAGGATTACAATACCAATTTATTTGTTATGGTGGTGCTTTGTTATCCAACTACACAGCTAGTAATAACAAAAATCTAATTGATTTGTTAAAAGTGAACAGACACTCATATGTCGTAATGGATAGCGATAAAAATAGCGATGATACAAAATTGAAGGATAGAGTCAAAAGGATATCCAAGGAACTTCCAAATAGTCACTGGATTACAGCAGGCAAAGAAATTGAAAATTATTTACCGACTGAAGCCTTAACTGAATACTTTGGTAAAACAACAAATATAAAGAAAAATGCTTCATTCTCTAATTTATACAAGAAGGTAAAAAACGTTAAAACTTTTGATAAGGCTTCTTTTGCCACTGAAATAACAAAAAACAAAAATTACACCAAAGAAAACTTGGCTAAATGCCTAGATTTAGAGCAAAAAATCGATGAACTAATAGCGTTCATCGAAAAAAGCAACACTTCAAATTGCTAATGTTATACTTGAATAATCCGAATAAAAAATAACAGCCAAACTATGCAGTTTAGCTGTTACCTCGTTGCTTATAGTGTGTGCGCTTACGCCGGCCTCTCAAAATTTCTAATATCTTTGATACTCGATTTTTAAGAGCGAATGAAATAAATTCCTTAAGAAAATAAATTTCATAACTGCAACTAAATTTATTTTATAATTTATTAATATGCAGTTTGCAACTCTTTTATTTCAAATAATTTTTTCAATGATAATTTTTCCTCCCACCCGTAGAACCATTTTTTATCTGTGATAAAATTGATTATTTGTTCTTGATTGCTATTAAAACCAGCTAAATTTAAAATTTCTATCTTATAATTTTTCTCTATATATGGACATTTTATAACATCAAAAAACATCATAAATGTATCGGCCTGCTCGAAAATATCAATAGACTTCTTAAAATTTTCTTTAATATGTCGCAATACGAGCTCCTGTGTTTTAGAATAATCTTTATTATCCTTTATATATGATAAAATGACCATTATTTCAAAATATGAAAGGATATGATTTTCTATGCTTATCATATCTAATAAGCGTTTTTCTGGTAGATTATAGGCATTTCCCAATTCATTAATCACCCATATAATATCAAGAAATTCTATTAGAGGCTTTGTGGCCTTTTTGTTTTCAAAGAATAATGAAAATTGAGAATATATTAATTGTTTAATTTCTTTTTCTAAATTATCGTTATTTAGTTTTTTTAATATTTCAAGAACTTCAAAACATATTTTGCAAATTCCATATGTCGCATTAGCTCTGGCACTAAGATGAAAAACATAAAAAGAAATATCTAAAACAAAAGTTAAATACTTTTTAGCTCCTTTTATTATTTGTATCATATACAATTCGTCGACATTTTTTAGAGAAATAATAATCTTTAATACTTTTGCTAATTCTGTTTTTATTTGAGATAAAATAAGATTAGATATGTCAATCATTTCAATTTTATTATCAAATATTGTAATACGAATATTATCAATACTTCTTTTAACTATTGTATAAGAACAATTTTCAGCATTATTAAATATATTTTTTAATGACAATCTATCGTTTTTATCTATATTATGAAATTTTTGTAATGTTTCTTTTAATTCCTCTGAAATTTTTTGTTTAGCTACTGTTATGTTTGTTATAAAAGGTCTTGATATAATTTTGTATTTTTTTTCATTAGGAAAAAGTTTATACTTTAATAAAACACTTTCATATTCTGTAAGAATAGCTTTTCCTACTTCTTCTGAATTTACAAAAACGAAATAATCATCAACATATCGACGGACCTTAAAATCAGCACCATTTTTGAAATTATTTCCGTTCGCCGCTTCCAAATTACATTCTACTTCTTGATCGATCTTCTGCAGAATTATTTCCGCGAAGATACGAGAAAATTCAGAACCTATTGGAATACCATGTGTCTCACCCCAGTTAGATTTTTGCATCAGCGCATCAATTTTACTCTCAAAGGTTTCTTTTGATTTTTTATTATTTTTTGCATATATTTTTCCCTTTATTGCCCATGAAATTGAATGAGTATAAATACTGTCAAAACATCGCTTTATATCAAATTTAAAACATAAGCAAAAACGCTGTTCCAACTCTAAAAATTCTTTTGAAGCGTAAAAGGCATGAATAAGTCGATATTTTCTATAAACAAAATAATTATTTGGAATATCTTCTAATTCAAAATTATTTTTATCTTCTATCACTTCTCTTGGATCGTCGCAATTTGCTTGTTCTTCTTCCTTTGTTAATTTGTTTAACAAAGAAGTGTGATGCCTAAATGTACGAGAAGTAACTTTGATCGGATGCCGTAATGATACATCACTGCATGTTGTATGAAACAAAATTTCATCTACATAATGTGAGTAAAAATCACATATTTTTATTTGAGAAATTGGATGTATTAGGGATATTTTCCTTTGTTGATCTTTATTTTTAATAATCAAATATTCATACGGCAAAAGATTTACTTTAAAAAGTTTTGATATTTTCTCTTTTAATTTAGATAAATTGCTATCTGCAAAAAAATATTTTATTATAAAATCTTCAATAGTTTCAGGATCATTATATTCCGTCCCCTGAGCTCTTTTCTTTACAATATTTGTATAATATTCATCATATGCACTTCTTAACGTTTCATATAATCCACGATTAGAAAACAATACCGGTACTTCATACGGTAGTGTATCTGTAAGAAGAGGATGGAATTTACTCATTTTTATAAGGGATGACTTCATTTATTCACTCCAGCATTCTACTATTTCTGTGCGCCTACTAAAATTGAACATACGTTTAATTCTTCGTTGATAACCAGTATAAAAAGAATATTTTTGTAATTCTTTTCTTTGTTCTGGTGTAAAAGCATGATTAATTTTACTAAAAGCATCGGTATTAATTAATTTATACAAAAAAGTATCTAATTCTCTTAAACAGGATGTATCGTCAATAAGAGGATAATTATATGCTATTCCTCCATGTAAATAACCAATTTTATCATAAGGCGTTAACTCTTGCCTCATGGATTTTATTGGATAATTTGCAGATAAAAACAAAAGTCTATCTTTTAGCAATTTTATATCTTTGCATTTGGAAAAAGCTATAAAAGCCTTGACCAAACGTTCTTTTATTTTTTTTATTTTCTGAGGAGCTATAACAGTTTTAATTTTTATTTTGGTTTCATGTTTCTTATTTTTTTCGGCATACTTAAAAAATTGATACCCAAGAAATGTTATAGAAAGTTTATCTTTTAAAAAAAGTGATGAATTATTATGAAATTTTACTATATTTGTTTTTTCCAAATTTAGTGCCAATCCTTTAGGTAGCAACTCCGATATTTGTTTTAGTGTTGATTTTGTAATTTCTTTTGTAGAAAATATAATAATATCATCTACAAAACGTGCATAATAATAAACTCCGCAAATCTTGCGAATTTCTTTATCAAAATAACGCATAAAATATTCTGATAGAGTCGCACTAATATTTATTCCTCTTGGCAACCCTTGCATATCGTGAAATAATTCATTAGAAAAAAACTTTTCAAGTATGAATTTTGTATCAAATGATAAAATTGATGAACTTTGGATATCAGATAATATTTTATCCCTGTCTATCGTTTCGTAGAAATGCTTAATATCTGTTTTACAAACATAAAAAGGTAAATTTTCAGACAACAAGCTTTTGACATTTTTTATAATTTTATACCGATCTGATTGGTGTACTCCATAAATCCGTCTTAAATTTTTATTCACTTTACGTAAGATAAAATCATCAACTAAACGCTGTCTTAAATTACTATTATCTTTTTTAATCTTCTCAAGAACATATGTTTTCTTTCCTTTCAATACAGTGGTTTTTAAGGTTGAAAAGAGATTTGTGCAAGAATTCCAATTATCCACTACGTACTGAAGTAATTCCTTTCTTAAATCTTCAACTTTCTCATCTTCATTACTGCTTTTGAAATAAGTAAAATAATCTCCTCTTCTTACTAAATATGAAAATTCTTTTGCTGTAAATTCCTGATTAAGCATCAAATAGTCCTTTCAGTTCATCTTCCTCAATGCGCTACCCAACCGTACCCCTGGACAGACATATCCATGAAATGCTTTACCAGTAGATCAACTTTAACATTGAAGGAATCTTTATCGTAAGCTTCAGGCAAATCGGAATCTAATGATTTTGAAACCTCAGATCTAACATAAGCCAACGGTTTGTCATCTTTATACCAATCAACAACAAAAAGCTTTTTCTTATTTTCGGTGAGCTTTTTATATAAATTTTTTGCCGCCAATTTTACTTTTTGTTCCTCAGCTTTTGTTAATCTTTTATCAGCAATAAGCAGATCATAAACTTCCAATTCCTCCTCACTTAAGCCCTCCAATATTGGACGCTGAGTTTCTTTTTTCATATCTTCAATTAATTCGGCTAGTTTTTCATAGTAGTCTTCATTTTCAGAGCCACCAGCATTATACTGGTCAATTATTCCCTTATATCTCTCCGAAAACTTTCGTCTGGTACAATTTTTGGCTAACATCTGCTCCAGTGCTTTTTCAATGTGTTCTCTGAGGTCGTTGATTTCCACCGCCTTGTATTTTGAGCTTTTAATCTCTTTTTTGAGCTCCTCAACATCAATTTTTGAGATATCAATAATTTTTCCTTCGTGTATTTTATACTGATACTGTTCAGAATTGTCCGAATTAGAAATAACACTGTTATCCAATACTTGAGCCATCCTTAACCGAGCTCTAGCGATTTTTTCATCATCAATAAGATTGAAAAACAAACCATGAAGATATGCCAGCGCTCTGAATTTATCATTTTCCCAACCTTTTTCAAATATTTCAGGTTTTGAGGCTTCATATAAATTCATAAGAGTATTTAAGATGACCTTAAATTTATTTTTATCATTATCATTTTCAATAATGGTATTATAAGCACTTCGTAAATCATCTAACTTATCAAAAATTTCCTGGTCTTCTAAAATTTCGCCAACGTCTATATCGAGCTCTTTTAAGAATTGATCAGCCGTATCAATGGTTTCATCTATCTGGTTGATAAGCTGATTAATATCCTTTGCTGGCATTGTGCTTTCATCATCTCCAATAGCATATTCGCTCAGAGCTTTTTTCATGTATTTGAAAACATTAACATAATCCACAATTATACCACAAGATTTTCCCGGATATACACGATTAGCACGAGCAATAGCCTGCATCAAGGTGTGACCTTTCATTGGCTTATCCAAATAAAGTGTAGATAGATTTTTTACATCAAATCCTGTTAACCACATTGCACATACGAAAACCAGTTGTAATGGATCATTAGGAGCCTTGAATCTATCTTCAATATCTTGACCTTCAGTAGTAATAGCATTCATCTTTTTACGATGGGTAGTGATATCTAGGCCTTGCTTTTGGAATTTTTGTTCTTCATCAGCTTCTTCGGAAACGATAACCGCCATTTCAACATTATTCATGTAATCCAATATTTTAGTCAGTTCATCACGTTTTTCTTTGGTTGTTGCATTATTCCGTTCCGCCACAATAGCCTTCTTTTCTTCGGCCCAATAATGCTGAACTTTGTCGTACATCTTCACCGCGGTATACTTATCAACGGAAACGACCATACCCTTGCCTAAAAAGCCACGTCTCGGAAAGTGATGTGCGATATCTTTAGCTATTTTATCCAGGCGGTCCTCGCGTTTAATAACCTCTAATATCCTAGAAGATGAGTTTTCTAGGATTCTTGCTTCTTCTTCATTTAAATTTTCATCTTCAATGATTTCTACAACATCGTCATCAAGAAAATTATTTTTGAGTCCAACTTCAGGAACACGACGGCTATAAAACAGCGGAACGGTTGAACCATCCTCTACGGATTGAGCAAAGTTATATTCTGATACGTAATTACCAAACCATTGATTTGTCAGGCGTTTAGCTCCTAATAATGGTGTGCCGGTAAAAGCAATAAAGTTTGCGTTAGGCAAAGCTGTACGCATATTCTCAGCCAAATCTTTATACTGTGTCCGGTGAGCTTCATCTACTAAAACAATAATATCATCACGAGTTGTTAATACAGGATATTTTTTTCCTTTAGGATAAACAAACTTGTGAATAAGCGTGAAAATAAAAGATTTATTTGTCTGTAAAAACTCCCGTAGTTGCTTACTATCTTTCGGTTGGCATTCTTCTTTTTGCCCAATAACTTCGGTTCTAACAAAATTTTTATGAATTTGTGTATCCAAATCTTCGCGATCTGTAATGATTAAAAACGTAAAATTGCCTTCAATCTTACGTTTCACTTTACGTGCGAACATAACCATTGAAAAAGATTTGCCACTTCCTTGAGTATGCCAAAAGACACCCAATTTACCTTGTAATTCAGTCCGATTGTAAACAGATTCCATCAAATTGTTGACACCCAAGAACTGGTGATTTTTAGCAATAATTTTGGTTGTTTGATTTTCAAATAAGATAAAGTTTTCAATATAGTCTATCAGGCTTTTCTTGTTAAATAGACCATCAATTAAGAACTTGATTGAGCTATCATTGGCATTTTCAATTTCCTGTAATGCCTTACGGTTTATCTTTTCTTTTTCGTTTTTAACCTTTAACCATTCAAAGAAATAATCAAAGGTTGCATTAAATGCGCCCATTCTGGTTTCTAATCCGTTTGACAACACGCAAATTTGGTTAAAAGCAAACAAATTTGGTATATCATTCAGATAATCTTTCAGGTTCTTGTTGTAGGCTTCTTCAACCTTTACAGTTGCATTTTTAAGTTCAATAAATACCAATGGCAAACCATTTACAAATAAAATGATATCCGGACGTCGCCAATAAACCTTTCCCTGTATCCACATCTGAGATACAGCAGTAAAAGTATTGTTTTCTGGATGTTCAAAATCAATTAGTTTAATGAAATCAAAGTCATCCTTATCTTTTTTACGGATGTTTATTTTGATACCGTTTCTAATTTGATTATAAAATTTATAGTTTGTGGCGACAATATCTTTCCCCGTAAAGTCGGAGCACAATTCGCATAATTGTTCATCAATGTATTTTTTATCAATATTTGGATTGAGGCGATATAATGACGACTTTAGTATTTCGGGTAACACACATTGCTTTTTGTCCCGCCGATTGGTTCCATCGTTTAAATCTTCCTTATGTGCAGGATCGGAATCACAGATTAATACATCGTAATTCAATTCTTTTGTCTGTAATCTTTTGAGGATTGCCTGTTCAATGTCATCTTCGGATATAAAACTACGCATGAGCATCTCCTTTGACTTCTAACTTTCCACTCATTAAACGTGGAAGTAGTAAATCTCGCTGTTGTATCAAATTTTCATTCTGTTCTGCAAGAAGAGATATATCTTTTCTAATTGTTGCTACGATATTATCAAACTTATCCATCAAGGGCTTAGGCGGTAGCAATACATCCCCTTTTCTTACAAAATATTCAAATTTGAAGTTTATAATACCTGTTGATTGCAACTGAAAACGGTCAATCATTCTTGTATCATACAAGAATTTCATCCAGTAATAGAAATATATTGGTGAAACCTTATCTTGCTTTAGTGAAACTTGCTTACAGAAGCTCGCACAAATTACCTTATTATCAAAGCGTTTAATTAAATTGTCATCAATGAGAATGGCTCTTCCAACAGGTTGTTCCGCTGTACCTCCGGATATTTCAATAATAATATCATTGACTTTCAGTTGTCTCGATTTATAGTTATTCTCCTTATGCCAACGATAAGGACAAGTTGATATTTTCCCTTTTGTGATAGAAGGAAAATCAGTTCCTCGTATTACATATGCAGGTACACTATACTGGTTACTCTCATCATCATTACCCCATCCGCCACCAATATAGTTTTCAAATATTTCAGACATTTTTGTAATTTTAAAACACTCAGGAATCATTCCTAATGTACTATCTTTCTTTTTTATATCTTTATATCCTGGAAAGCGGAAACGAATGAACCACTCTTTGTAGAGTTCTTCTGCCATTTCTTGCAAAATCTCTATCTTTCGGTTGTTTTTCTCAATCAAATCATCATAGACTTTTAATATATGTGCTAACTTATCTTGTACTCGAACATCTTCAATAATGTTAAGCTTAATTTTTTTCATCACAGTACCAGATATTTCTGGAAATGTTGCACCGGAACCAAATAGGCGCAAATATGGAGTATTGCATTTAAGGTAGTAATATAAATACAAAGGTTTGCATATACCTTGATTGCATATGATGCTTTTAAAACCTTGGTTTGTTGATATTGGGTTGTTGGCAAGTGCTATATATCCTATGGGGGCTCGTGAAGTTATTAAAACAGTATCTTTAGGCAGTAATTTTGAACCAGAACGCAAACCTGCTTCCGTTATGTTATTTTCACCCTTACTTATATAGACAGAAGTATAACCAGCTAAATCTTTAGGTGTTATCCAAGGGATACTTCCTCCCCAAAAATTCTCATTTTTAGTGGATGGAGTACCTCCACCTACAACTTCACCTAATTCCGAAATTCTATAGCACTTATACATATTACTATGCCTCAAATAATTCTTTCATATTGATATAAAGCGTATTCTCTAATTTTGTAATATCTGTGGATAATGCTTTATATTCATCATTCAAGTTTGTTATCTTCTCTTTGAACTCTTCTTCGGTCATACCGTCATCTTCAATAACCACCCCAACATAGCGGCCGGCATTTAGTGAATAATCTTGGTCTTTTATTCCGTCTTCACCTTCCAACTTAGCGACTTTGCACAAGCCGATTACATCTCTATATTTGCCTTCCGGGAAACATTCCTGTAACCAGTTAATTTGTGCCTGCCAATAATCTTTTGTTTTTATATCCTTATCTTCAGAAGATATCGGAGCCATAGATTTGTTGTGTTCATACTCGGCTACCAATCCATTAAATGCTTTGGTGTCACCATGATATAGTTTTGTAATCATTGCTAAGTTTTTAATTTGTTCATTACTGAATTTACGGTGTGCTCTATCAACCTGAGTAAAGACATTTCTTGCATCAATAAACAGAATTTCATCCTTTTTATCTGTGTGAGGCTTTTGTTTATCAAAGAACCAAAGTGTTGCCGGCAAGGTTACCGAAGTAAACATATTTGATGGCAATGTTACCATTTGACTGATAATACCTTCCTCAATCATCTTTTTACGGATTTCCAGCTCACTATCACCGGCATCAGAGGCAGAATTTGCCATAACTAATGCCGCACGCCCGTTTTCGTTCAAAGCAGTTGCAAAATAACCAATCCACAAATAGTTTGCATTTGGAACGGTTTCCTTTTTATCAGACGCTTTTTTGGTGGACTTAGATTTATTGCGAGGGACACCATAGGTGCTAAAACGTGGATCACCAGCCACTTTGTCATAAACGACTTCATCCACATTAAAGGGGGGATTGGCCATAACATAATCAAATTGCCCCACAGCATTGTATGGGTCTGACAAGAATGAGTTGGCTTCGGTAATTTCCCCACGAACATTGTTGATAAACAAGTTCATTTTAGCCAGCTTAACGGTGTCCGGTTCCTTTTCTACACCATAGCAACGAAAGCTCATTAAATCACTATTAGAGGCATTGTTCAGATGCATGTATCTTGCCGCCTGAACAAACATACCACCCGAACCACATGCCGGATCCAAGAACTTTTTGTGGCCAGTTTCCGGGTTTAACACATTCACCATATAGCGAACAACTGTTGCCGGCGTATAGAATGTTCCGCCGTCTTTACCTTCGGCGAGAGCAAAACTACCCAAGAAATATTCGTAAATTTCACCGAACAGGTCTATTTCGCAATTTTCCGGAATATCTTTGAATACGCGTACGATGTTTGAAAGCAGTTCAGGCTCTTCTTCTGGTACAAGTTGCCCATAGACTTCTTTTGGCAAAACGCCACGTAATTTTGGATTTTCTTCTTCAATAGCTTCCATCGCTTTTTTTACAAGCGTAGCTTTGTTAGCATCATCTGGAGCATTGTTAAGGGTATCATAATATGCACATTCCGGTAAATAAAAACCGCAATGTTCAACGGCTATTTCTTTATAACTGCGCGCGGCACGAGTGCTTTGAGAATTATATTCTTTTTCAATTTCCGGTTTGTGCTGTTTATACAGAATGTCGGCATAGCGCAAAAAGATAAGTCCTAAGATTGGCTGACCGTACTTATTAGCCGCCAAGTGAGCTCCTTGACGTAAAATATCCGCGGCATGCCATAATTTTTCTTTTAACTGTTTTAATTCTGCATCTTTCATCTAAATAATTCCTTTTCTAGTCCTTCAAGCTTCCAACTGGAACAATCAAAATACCATCCTTGCGCTGGTAAGCATAGTCACCAACGCCTGTTAGTACCATCTTAAATGCCGGGGTCTTCATCTTTGTGGTATCAATTGTATCTGCTAACTTGTTAAGGGTTGCTACACCTTCTTCAATAAGTTTATCTCCGCCCAATTTAATCTCGATGAGGCCGTATGATCCGTTTCTCAAATGTATAACCGCATCACATTCTAGGTCGTTTCTATCTCTGTAATGATAAACTTGCCCATCTAAAGCATCAGCATAAACGCGTAAATCGCGAATACACATATTTTCAAATAGTAAGCCCATAGTTTGCAAATCATTGATTAAATCTTTTGGACCTAATCCCAAAGCGGCAACGCCTATCGATGGATCAGTAAAATATCGTGTATCTGATGTTCTTATGGCTGTTTTTGATCGTAAATTCGGATTCCAAGCAATGGAATCTTCTATAACAAAAATCTTTTTCAATGCGGATATATAAGTGTTGATCGTTACGCCTTTATTTATTAAATCATCTTTGTCGTCTACTTCGTTGGAGTAAACATCTTGCGTTATAGATCTGATTTTTGCTTGTGAGCCAATAGCACGAGCATAGGAACGCAATATTCGTTTAGTTTTTTCAGCATCTCTTTGAACATTATCAACGCGTGATATATCTGTATTTACAACTGAATCGTAATAATTAATAGATTGTTTAAGTGCAATATTAGGAGCAGAATCTATCGATTTTGGCCAACCACCACGACAAATTAAAAAGGATATTTGTTCTAGATTTAAATTGCTGGTCCCTGAAATTTTCAAATTTCCAGAAAATATATCAGATAATGATACTGAACCATTACTTTCACCTGATTCAAATAAACTCATCGGGCGCATCAACATACGTGAAATTCTTCCCGTTCCGCTGTGTGATATTTGGGATATATCTACTGGTACAGCCGACCCTGTTAGAATAAACTGCTCAAACTCATCACGCTTATCAACTTCAAAACGTATTGCATCCCAAAGTTTTGGAGCAAGTTGCCACTCATCAATCAATCTAGGAGTGTCACCAGCTAATAAAATAGATGGATCCATTTCAGCCATTTCTATATTCTGTTTCTTTTTAGCAGGATCTTGCATATATAAAACACTTTTCGCTATTTGAGTTGCTGTTGTGGTTTTTCCACACCATTTTGCACCTTCTATTAGAACTGCACCAGTACTTGCCAATTTATCTTTCAAAATTTGGTCTGCTAGTCTTGGTTTGTATTCTTTCATGTGCCATCTCCAATCTAAATTTAACCATAACATACACTATATTTTTATATTTTGCAATATTTTATTTATATTTTTTTCAATTTTTCATTTCTAGTTTTGGCAGGTTTTCATTTCCATGTTTGGCAATATTTCATTCGGTAATTTGTGGAATTTTTTCCATATTTCTGCGCTTTTTATGCATTATTTACTGGATATAATTTTATTTCCAAGCATTCATTGTGTTGTGTTAACCAGATAGAAAGGACGTTACAATGACAACACAAAAGAAAAGCTCAAGAGCTAAGGCCACAACAAAAAAATCAACCTCCAAAGCTAAAGTAAAAATCAAAATAGAACCGGTAGCGCTAGACCACCGCGATAAAACAGCCTTTATGGTTGTAATGCTCAGACGTTCGGAAGGTGCAACCTTAAAAGAGATGGCAGAGGCTCTTGGGTGGAAAGAAAACTCCATACGCGGTGCAATGTCGGCTTATGCAAAAAAGACCGGTGGAACCATCGCCTCCGAAAAGAAAGAAGGCATCCGGACTTATTACTTCAAAGCCAACGCTTAAATTACCATCCAACAGAAAAGGGGCTGATTATCGGCCCCTATTTTTTTACTTAAAAATCAAGATGACTAACATTTTTAATCAAATATATCTCATTGATTTTCAAAATATTTCATCTAAATTCGGTCTTTTGTGGAAATTTATCTCACAGCTCTTTGCTCAAGATATCCTGGCTTTCGGTGAGCATTTTGCGGATATACTCGTCCAAGATTGCGGAGGTTTGGTGTTCATCGGTTCCGAGTTCGGCGGCGATTAAGGCACCGTAGCGCACCGGGAAGCTCATAAACAAATCTCTCAACGCTCGACCGAGGTTAAAGGCATAATTGCCGGCACGTTTGCGGTCAACCATTTCACCAGTCAGCATCTTGAGTTTAGCCTTAGCCAACATCGCCCGATAATAAATATCTGCCGTTTTGGCCTGCTGAAAAGTTCCCATATTACTCATCTTAATACCGCCTTGCGCCTCAAACAGCGGGTCCGGTTTGCGTTGTTGTGCCGGATCGGTATTCATAAACCACTCCCGGTTTGCCTCGTCCACATCAATTTTATCATCTCTCGTTTTATGAATACGCCCGGATTTTATCGCCGTTTGCACCGCATTCAGGTTCACCCCGCGAATACGCGCATATTCTCGCATTGATACTAATCTTCCCATATTTTCTCACTTTCAAAACCCTAGGTGACCAGCCGGATTTATAAAATGACCAGCCCGCATTTTAAGGAGTTGTTACAACTATTTGATATTGCATTGTTTTTCAAAGCACCCGACCAGCCGGAATTTTTCTGTTCAGCTAGCGAAACGGCGCGGCTTGCGGCCCCGCATACGAAAAATCGTCAGGAAGGACCCATTGGTTACCACCGCGTCGGCATTGCAAATTTACAGTTCTCGCATTCTCTTGAAGAACTTATAAATCGTCTCTTTGCTGATATGTAGCGTGCGCGACACACTGTCAATGCTTTCACCTTCCATGATAAGTCGCATGGCGTTTTTAAGTTTTGGTGTATCGGCTCTTTCAAGAAACTCATAAGCCATCAACATCCGAACATTGTCTGTCGAGGTGCTTAAATTGGCGCAAAAAAAATCCCCATCAGATTGATCAGAATCTAATGAGGATGTTAAATGTGCGCGGGTTCGCTTTCGTTTGTCAAGTAAGTGCAAGGCATATTGACGCAGGTCATGCACCACTAATGCTTCAGGGGCATCAGGGATTTCGTAAAACTTATACAAATAGTGGCATAGCATGTCCTGCGCAATATCTTCTCGGTCGTCATAGCCGAAGTACGGCGTCGACAACAATTTTTTGATTTGAGCACAGATTGTGATACGGATATACTGCGGAAATCCGTTGAAAATCTCTTTATTCATGATTAATCCCTGATGTTTGAAATTTAAAACAAAAAACGGGGGCAGCTTTTTAAGGCCGTCCCCGGTAGTCCGAATTGATAGTTCAGGTAGTCACAAATAGTCACGAAAAACGGGAGGTTACTCGAACCTCCCGATCATACCAAGAAATGTATGTGTTTTTGCTAAAAATGTCTTGTAAAAAATTGTCTATACAAAATAGTTGTTCAAAAATGCCAACACGCAAAGTAACTCATTGATAGTGCATTATATTATTTTTGAGTTATTTCTAAAGTTAAGAATTTTGCGTGCACTTACTTGCACATTATACCTCAAAAATATCTCATTTTCCGATAAAATGTCCAGTTATTTTATGTCCAGACATATTACTTCCCAGTATATCGAAAAAATAGCACTTTTTCGGTGAAAATGTCCACTACAAAAATGTGCACCACATTTTTCCTCCCGATGATACAACAAAAATACTTCAATTTAAGGTAAAATGTCCAGTGCTAAGATGTTCGGAACAACTTCCCGATTATATCACATAATTACATCGATTTTTGGGAAAATGTCCACGAGTTTTTTGTTCGCAACATCTTTTGCAGATTATACCAATAAATTACCTCATTTCATGCAAAAATGTCCACGACTTTGTTGTGCGCACAATTTCTTCCGATTATATTTGAAATATTGCACATTTTTGGGAAAAATGTAAACATCAAAGATGTCATTACAACTTTCTCCAGATTATATATTAAATTCTAGGCAATTTTTGCAAAAATGTTAAGTACTTTTTTGTTCAGAACATTTTTCCCCAATCATACTGGTATTTATAAACCATTTTGCTGAAAATGTTGCATGTTTTTTTGTTGCAACATTTTTGCTGGTTTTGTTACATCAAAATCATGAACTTCAAACACTTGGGATTAATCATGAATAGATAATAATACCAAGGTTACAAAGCCCACCGCATTATAACCTCTTTTATAATAATTTTTTTAAGATTTGTCGCGCACTTTTTTGTCGCGACATAATAATTGTTAAAAGCCCTATAAATCAGCATTGAAAGCCTCTTTAAAATGTCAAATCGGGAGCAATTTATTCATCGCCCCCGATTATATCCGGTTTTATAACCTAAAAATTCAAAAATGTCTCATACTTTTTTGTCTCCAACATTTTTCCCTTTGAGATAAAAGGAAATTTTTATTAACACCCGATGAAAACGTCGCCACATCTCGGCTCGCCCGTAACCGAATTCCCGGCATAAGAATTTCCAAGGAATATGGTTGGCTCGCTTCCATGCAAGCTTGCGCTCATCCGGTTCTAAAATCATAAACCAATCTAAAACCACGCGTTCCCAGATATTGATTTGTTCCGGGGTTGGTTGGAGTTTGGGCGGTTTACGTTCCATCAACTCCATTTCTTGCTGAGAATAGATAATCTCAAATTGCCAGCCTGAGGCTTTCGGTGGCCTGATCTTTGGCATCATACGATCAACAAATGCCGCAGTCTGCAGGTCTTGTTTGATTTGCTCAACGGTTATCATAACGCACCGCCTTTGCTGAGCTCTTTTGCGTATTCTCGCTTCAAGACTGCAACTTCAAATTCATGCAAGGAAAGCTCGTTATCTTTGCAATACCATTGCCGAACTGCCTTCTGCCAGTCACGCGCAATGCACTTCTTGCCATGCTTCCAACCGCGCTCATTGTGCCAACTGATAAAAGCCGGTATGTCGATCGTAATTCCGATTTCATCACAATAACCGGACACATCTTCTGCCGTCGGCGCTCCGATGTAGCTCAAGTTATCCACAAAAGCCGTCTCTCTTTCTCTACAATCCTTATCATTATCCTTATCAGATTCCTTCTCATTCTCCGACTCCTTCTCCTGTTGGCGACCGATTGACGGAAACTCAATAACTTCGCTGACCGTTCGTTTAGCGTTCGCTTTGCGACGGCTGACCGCGCGTTTGGCATTTTGTGCGTTAATCTCGCAGGTTTGACGCCATTTCTCATTGTGATTTGCAATCACTTGTTGAATCGCATCAAATCTTTTTTTATTCAGCTCCGATAATTTTACTGACGTGGCACCGAATAAATTAAATTCACATATCGCGACAATTAAATTTGCAATTTCGCTTTTCTTAAAGTTATGCACAGAAGCAAGGAAGTCTGCCGGATAGATGATAATTGAGGTTTTTCTATTTTCCATCGCCGCCTCCTTTTTTAAGCGTTTGCTTAATACGCTTTAAGCCGGCCACCCATTTGCGGGCAAGCTCGGAGCGTTTACCTTCTTCCTCAATGCGCTTTTCAAGTTCGTCCAAAGCCGTCATCTCAAGATTAAGCAGATAGGCAACCGGAATTTTGCGGATTTCCGCAGTAACATAGTGCTTTTTATCTCTGTGAAACATGTTATTTCTCCTTTTCTAAAATTTTTGTTTCACTAAGGAACACTCCGCAAAATCGGAAAATCGTTCGGCAAAATTTAAAAAAATATCAAAAAAACTGCCTCGGATATATTCCGAGGCGGTAAATGATTGATTTTCTTAGTCTAAAATCGTGAAGCCGAACTGTTTAACCTGATCCTCCCAAATCGGCGGGATAGTTTTACGCAATAAGTTGCGCAGGTATAATTTCGGTGGTTGATGGCCTTTCAATATCGTGCGAATAATTGCCGGCGAGAGCGAAGTCAAACGCAACAGCCGACCGATATAAGAAGCATCGGTATTTTCTGTGATAGCCAAATCGGCAATACTCATTTTCTTCTGATCCATCATTTTTTGATACTTAAACCCGAGACAAATTCCCTTAATCAGCTCATTATCAAAATGCGGTTCAACCTCTATATTTTCCGGCAAGTGAATTTCCGTCCGACCTTTATGTTTTACAAACGGCATCGGCAAAATTGTCTGATGTCCGGTTGTTTTTTGCAACAGATGATCCGGAAGCAAGCTCAAACCTAAGTCCGTCCAGTTTATCTCCATGGTTTCCTCATTAACCGTCACACCGGTTATCATCAGGCGCATTAAAAGCAATTGATGCCTTTCCGAAAGCTTATTAAATACCCGCTCCGGCGAGCGCAAAACCCTTAATAACTCCATTGATTTATTCGGCGCGACTTTCTCAAGCAGACCTTGAAAAACTTTCGGGTCCAAAAACAGTTGTGATACAATCTTTATCATACATTCGTCCATCGTAACCACCGGCACAGATCCGTTGGTGCATTTATGATGTCCGTACATTTTCGCCACCGTTGAGGTGTAATAATAGCGCTTCATTCCATGCGCTTGGCTGGAAGTAGGTGTCATCAAAGAATGACAGCACCCGCAGGTTAAGAGCCCGCGCATAATTCCGACTTCATTTTTATCATACATACAAGTGCGTTGTTTCTTCGGCTTTTCTGCCACCACATTTTGTGCCGCCTTAAAAATCTCCTCACTGACAATAGCTTCATGCTGTCCGTCATAAAGAACGTCCTGATGTTTAATCTTGCCCATATAAATCGGGTTTTTAAGCATGCGATCAATCGAGGCTCTGGCAAAGGTTTTCATGCCGGCTTCCTCCATCAGCTTGGATACGGCAAGCGGCGATTTATACTCCAGATATTTTTCAAACATAAACTTGATCGCTTTGGCTTCATCAGGCTTTATAACCAGCTTGCGTTTAATCGGCTCATAACCGTACGGCACGCAACCGCCCATCCAAATTCCTTTCTTCTTGGAAGCGGCAACTTTATCGCGGATACGTTCTCCGCTGATTTCACGCTCGAACTGAGCAAAAGACAGCAACATATTTAGGGTTAACCGTCCCATGCTGTCGGCAGTGTTGAAGTTTTGTGTTACCGAGACAAACGAATATTTATATTTATCAAAAATGTCGACCATCTTGGCAAAGTCGGTCAGCGAACGCGTGAGACGGTCAATTTTATAAACCACAATCATATTTACTTTGCCGGCTTCAACATCTTGCAACAAACGTTTAAGTGACGGCCGGTTCATATTACCACCGGAAAAACCGCCATCGTCATAATGCTCTTTAATCAGCACCCAGCCTTGGTGCTTTTGGCTTTTAACATAGTTTTCGCCGGCCTCGCGCTGAGCCTCTAGGGTATTGAACTCTTTTTCCAAACCTTCGTCCGTTGATTTTCTGGTATAAACCGCACACTTGATTTCTTCCATCGCTATACTCCGAAAAATGCCTGTCCCGATATTTTGCGCCCGGTAATGGTTCTGGCCACCGCACCGAGCGATTTATATGTTTCACCGTCCATCATAAAACCGCCGTTGACAACGCGCACTTTATAAGTTGCACCTTTGTATTTTTTAACGAGCTCAATACCGGCAACCATTTTATGCTCGCTTAATTCCTTAATTTCCATATTTTCTAACATCCGGCGTGTTTTGTTATCCAGCCCGCCGAAGCGCATTTCCTGCAATTTATTGGTAATGCGCCAGACATAATATTCCTTGCGGGTGGAAGTTGTCGGTATGTTAAACAGAGCCTCGTAATATTCCTTCAGTTCAGGAAATGTGAGCGACGGGATTTTGCGCAAGTCCACATTTAAATCCACCTTAATCATCGGTTTCTCCTTTTGTGTCTTTTTCTTTGTTTTCTTCTATCAACACCAGAACGGCACTAAATATTAAATTGATTAAATTATCCATTGGTCACCTCTTGAGTGACATGAACACTCTCTTTTTCGTTATTATCCAGTAAATTAGATACTTTTCCGCCGTTTTCTTGTTCATCAAGCAAAATCATTATCGGAGTTGAGAGAAGTTCAATCAAAGTTTCAAAAGCATTGTCTGTATCCATTGTTTTTTCCTTTCAACAGACAACACTCCGCAAAATCAAAAAATCGTTCGGACTAATTTGAAAAAATTTTTATGCTCACAAAAACAGGGGTTTTGAAACGCGAACAGTTGGGAATAAAAAGCCTTAGTTTTAAGGGAAAAATGGTCGGGTCTGTCCCGACCAAAAGTATCTATTTTGGTATCTTTTTTGGGAAATGGGTAAAAATAAAAAATAGATACGCGACCAGACCACCGCACAAATGCACCAATACAGTGAAGATATAAAAAATCGGAAAGTGCCTGAAAATAAGGGATATAGAGGCAATATTTTAAGCTAAAATCGCACCTGAGAATTTAAAACAAAAAAACCTCTTCATCAAGAAGAGGCTTTTATATGGTGGGTCCTGTAGGACTCGAACCTACGACCAGACCGTTATGAGCGGCCGGCTCTAACCAACTGAGCTAAGGACCCGTCGGCATCCTTTTTAGGGCAAATGTTTTTTGTAGTCAAGAGGAATTTTTACGGGCGGGGGATTTTTTCCGCCTTTTTATTGCGGGCGGCTTTATTAATTATGCGCAGCTTTATGATGTTCGGCTTAATATGCGCGGCGGAGAGGTTATTGGGTGCGGCGGGGAGGTTTATTTGGTGCGGCGGGGAGGTTTATTTGGTGCGGCGGCGAAACAGCAGGTGGAAACCGGCAGCGGCGGCAAGGGTTATGGCGGCAAATTCGGCGTAGTACCACGGGTTATCCGCATTGACGGGAAAATGGTAAAGGATAAACGAATGGAACATAAATATTTCCAGATTTACGGTTTCGAGCCACAGCAGCGGTTTGGCGGAGATTATTCGGGAGAGTGCGCCGCGGCCGAAAGCGAGCACATATATCACAGGCAATGCCAGCAAGACGAAAAACAGGCGGTATGCCGTGCCGCCCAAGGAATAACAGGCGGCAAGATACAGGCCGGCAAACAATGTTTCCAGAAGGGTCGCGGCGGCAAAGGACAGGCGCTGCCGCAAAACAGCGTTTAACGGCGAAGGGGAGAGGAAAAAGACGCCGGCAATAAAACCGAGGCTGTAGTTCAAAGCCTGTACCAGCGGGTTGGCGTGCAAATCCAGCCGGATATACGAAGGATAAGAGCTGCGCATATATTCAATATACAGGCGTATGGCAACGAGCAGGGCAAAAAACAGAAACAGGCGGCGGGCGGCTTTGGCGCGCGCGGCGGCGCGGGAAAGGGCGGGGGTGATGAAATAGCAGAACAGCAGAGCGCTTAAAAACCACGATACATTGTTGAACATAAACTGCGTGCTTTGGAACCAGGCGTGCTGCAATGTCAGGTTCAGCAGCCCGAAGGACAAGATGAACCCGATGGTTTGGGAGGACCAGGCCGGCACAAAAAACAGCTGCAACAGGAATGTAGCGAAGTGGACGGGGTAGAGGCGGGGCAGTTTGGCTTTGACAATCTGCCAGCCGGAAGGGCGGGCTGCCGGGGTATCGCTTGGACAAAAATGGTTATAAGCCATACAGAATCCGGAAACCAAAAACAACACTTCGACCATGCGGGCGCATAAATCCCAGCCGGGCAGCGCTCCCATGTGGCAGGCGATAATGCCGATGACGGCAAGAGCTTTGAGCCCGCTGAAGGCTGTGAGGCGGGGTTTTGCCGAACAGGGAAGGGATGTATTGAGGGAGCGGGCTGGCATTGTTGGTCTCCGGCTGGTTAACGTATGCGGTTGATAGTTTGCGAAATAAGTTTAAAGCGGCACGGCAGGGTTGTCAACCGGCAGAAAGCGGCGGTGCACAGGCGGAGACAGAACGGGGCGAATATATACTTTCGGTCAGGTTAAATCAGGCGGCGGGGTTTATTATATATAGGCTTAAGTTTATATTCCGGCCGGGGAAACGGCGGCGGCTGAATTGCCGGGACGTATATCTGGGTGCATAGCGTATCGGGATGTGTGTCGCACCGGGAGGCTTGCTGCACAGGGATATATGTCATACCGGGATATGTGCCGCACCGGGGTATGTGCTGTACTGGGACGTGTGTAGCACCGGGGCGCGTGTGGTGCTGTGCAGGCGTGGTGCTGTATTGTTTCGGGGGAGAAATGCTGTTTTGTGCCGGGACGGTTGGAAATGTGTTTTGTTCATTTTTTAGGAGGAGAGCCGCAGATGCCGAAAATTTCCGTTTTGATGCCGGTTTATAAGACGCCGGAACCGTTTTTGAGGGAGGCGGTCGAGAGCATATTGAACCAAACGGCGGAGAATTTTGAATTCTTGATTTTGGACGACTGTCCCGAAGACCGGGCGGCGGAGGCGGTTATAGCATCGTATGATGACGCGCGGATAAAATATTTTCGCAATGAGAGAAATCTGGGCATTGCCGGAAGCCGGAACCGGTTGATGGAAATGGCGACGGGCGATTATCTGGCGGTGGCTGACCATGACGATGTTTCGCTGCCGCAGCGGCTGGAAAAAGAAGCAGCCTATCTGGACGCGCACCGGGAATGCGGCGTCGTTTCGGGGTGGTATCAGCTTTTGTGCCGGAAACGGGGGCGCATCCGGCGGCGGCCGGAGCATAATGCGGAAATCGGCGCGGCGCTGGCGGAAGGGTGCGCCGTCATTCATCCGGCGTGTATGCTGCGAAGGCAGGAATTGGAGCGCCTCGGGGTACGATATGAGGAGGCGTATACGCCGGCGGAAGATTATGCGCTGTTTATGCGCCTGCGCGGCAGGACGGGATTTTACAATTTGCAGGAAGTTTTGCTGCTGTATCGGAATTTTCCCGAAAATACGTCGCATCGGCGGCGGCGGGAAATGCACGCGGCCGACGAACGGATTAAGGCGGAGATACGCGAGGCGGAACGGCGCCGCGGCCAAGTGATGGACGAGGTGCGGGCGGTGGAAACGGAACTGAAAGCGCTTATCCGGCGCGGACAGCGGGAAATTCTGGCGCGGCGCAGGGGGCAGTCTGCGGGATACGGCAGCGGAACGGCAGGCTGGGCGGCGTTTCTGGCGGAGCGCTACGGGCGTTCGGTACCGCCGGACAAGCAGTGCTGCTGGGACATCTGGGATGCGGAACAGGCCGGCGCGTGGGATGACGGCGATGAAGCGGAGAAAAACGGCGAATGGAGCAAAATATGGAAAAGAATGTTAAATTTTCGGTTGTAACGATTTGTTATAACGTAAAAGATGAACTGAAACGCACATTGCGCAGCCTGTGGGCACAAACATACGGTTCAACCGGAGCCGATTTGGCCGGTGATTGCGGCGGGGGAGATGACGGCGGCAAATTTGCAGGCGATTGCATCGGGAATGGAAAATTTGCGTTTGGAAACAGTTTGGCCGGTGATTGCGGCGGATACGAAAGCATCGTGGTTGACGGCGGTTCCAGCGACGGTACGGCGGCGTTTCTGCGCCGGGAAAAAAGGATTGCGCGCTATGTATCGGAACCCGACCGCGGGGTTTATGAGGCGATGAACAAAGGGCTCAGGCTTTGCCGCGGCGACTTTGTGATTTTTATGAATGCGGGGGACGAATTTTTTAATCCTCGGGTTTTGGAACGGGCAGCCGCAGTGCTGCGTGCTCATCCGGATTGCCGTTTTCTGTTTGGGGATGCCTGTCTGGTCGGCGAGGACGGACATTGCCGCTTTCGCGAGTATGATGCTCCGGTAACGACGCAGAACATCTGCCATCAGAGTATTTTTTACGACCGGCGGCTGTTTGCGGAACTGGGAATGTATGACGAGAGGTACAGGATTGTCGCCGATTATGATTTTAATCTGCGGGCGATTGCCGGGAGCGGCGTGGTGCCGTACCATTTCAGCTATCCGGTCTGCCGTTTTTATGAGGGCGGGCTGTCTTCCGGGGGGAAATATGCGGAAAAACAACGGGCTGATGCTGCTTTGCTGCGCCGGGAATGGGGCGAACGAGAGAAACTGAAAGTACCGGATACGGTTTGGGCCGATGCCGCTGTCTGCATGGGCGGAGAATGCCGCGGCAGCATGGGAAAAGTGGCGGGCGGCAGTTATGCCGGGAGAGATGGCGGCGACAATTTGGCAGGCACCGGTACGGCAGGCGTTAGTGTGGGCGGAGCTGGCGGCGGCAGCATGGCGGAGAGAGGAACCGGCAGCTTCGCAGCGGAAAAGTGGCGGAAGCTCAATGCCTCTTTCAAGAAAAAACTGGTTTACCGTCTGGGGGACAGCGCGGGGTTGTTTTCGGAAATCAACAATATGTTTTTTGCCATGGTCTGGGCGCTTGACAACAAAGTGCGGTTTGAGCTTTGTTCGCAGCGTTCCAACCTTGGCGACGAAGGGTGGAACGATTTTTTTGAGCCTTTTACCGGGGAGAAATGCAGCGAGTTTTTGGTACGGAACAACAGGCGCTTTGTTTCGGATATCAAAGGATATGACAAGAAAAAGGTTATGGCGGGGAAGAAAAAGGAAAAGATTGATTTTCTGACACAGGACATATTTAAGCGCTTTTTTGAAAACCGGGCGTTTGCGGAGAAGGTGTTTGATTTTCCGGAGCTCGGCATTGCGGGCGGTTCGTTTGCGGCGGCGGCGGGACTGGCGCGGGCTTTTTATCGGCTGAATGCGGCAACGGAAACGGCGGTCAGGCATCTGGCAGCAACGCGGCTGCGGATGGTTCTTTTCCACGGCAGCGGCGCTTTTGAGGCGGAAAATGGTGCCGGAACGGGAAGCGGTCTGGCCGGGAGCGGAGAATTGCCGGAAAAGTATATTGCGGTGCAGATGCGGGCGGGAGATATCCGCAAGGAGGCAGCATGGCGGCGGCAGGGGCTGCTCGGCGCGGCGCCGTATGCACGGAAAATCCGGGAAATGTGTAGCGGGGAGGGTTTAGCCGGCGTGCGGACGGTATTTGCGTTTGCCGATGATTTCCGCCTGGTTGAAGAACTGGCGGCGGCATTGCCCGAATTTCGCGTTTATACCCTGTGCGGCGAGGAGGAACGGGGGTTTGACTATGAGGCATTTATGGCGCAGGATGCCGAAGCCCGGCGCCGGGGAATTCTCAAAATTCTCGCCAATGTCGAACTTTGCCGCGGGAGTTTGCGCTTTATCGGAACACGCGTTTCCAATCCAAGCTGGTTTTTGCGCCTGATTATGCCGGAAGAGCGGGTAACTTTTGTCGACTGCCGGCGGCTGAAATGGCAGCTGCAGTTTGACGAGGCGGCGGACGGCGGGCGTGCCGACGAGTTTCGGCTTTTCGGGGTGCCGCTGCTGAAAGTGATACGCGGGAGGAACAAGGTGCGGGTAAAACTGTTTTCGGTTTTGCCGCTGTATAAGATACGGCAAAAAGGGAACCGCAGAGTGCATTATCTGTTCGGCGCACTGCCGGTATGGGCGGCGGGAGAGCGGGAAACTGCGGCGGCGGCTGTATCGGATGCGGGTGCGGGTACTATGGCGGCGCGAGGGGGAATACCGGAGGCTGCGGCTGTATCGGATGCGGGGGCGGAAGAACCCGAAATGGGGAACGCGGGAGAAGCAGCCGCCGGAAAAACAGTGTTAGGAAAGTCGGCAGCAATGTTTTGACAGGTTTCCGGGGCGTGGGTGCATAAATATGCCAGCAGTTCGGCACGGTTTTCCTCTATCGGCAGTTTGTCGGTAAAGGTGCGGCGCTTAAGGAACTGGTTATGGTAATCGCGGATAAGGGTCAGCGGATAAGAATTGGGGTCCGGTGATGCCGGAGCGGAAGCCCGGGCTGCCGATACCGGTTTGGGGGCAGCGGAATCGGGGGACAGTGCGGCAGCGGAATCGGGGGACAGTGTTGCAGCGGAATCGGGGCGCAACGGAGCGGCGGACGTTGCTTTGCGGGCAGGGGAAGCGCTCGGGAAGTCCGGAATGTAGCTGTCCCATTTATAACCGAGGTTTTGCAGAAACGGCGTCAGCTTTATTTCGTATTCCGTAATATACAGCGAGTGGTCGGGCTGCGCTTTGACTCCGTTAAGGAAGGCGGCGAAGCTTTTGGACATGATGACGGGGCGGCGAAATACCAAGAAATAACTTTGCAAATGCGGGTTAAATCTCTGGTTTTGCGTGTTTCCCCAGAAGTCCAATTCTGAACGGGAGCGCATTTGGTTAAACATGGGGCGGAAAGTTTGCAGCGGGGCGTAGGCGGAATCGTTGGCAAAAATCAGTTCGTCGGCGTGTCGGAGCAGGTTTTTGGCTTTCAGCCAGTTATAGCCGCGCTTGTATGACCCCCAGTCGTATTCGCCGTGACGTTGGTATTCGCCGTGAATGACATACGGGGCGACTTGTTTCTGCGCTTCAGGCGAAAGAGGGGAATCCGTTATGTAAACTATGCCGTCAGTTACGGCTTTTAAGCCGCTGAGATAACGCAAAACATACGGCGCAACGCTGCCGTCGGCGCTGTATCCGGCAAAAACGGCGTAGCGGCGCGGGCGTTCGGCAAGATAAAAAAACGCAGCGGCAGTTAAAGCAATGAGCAACAGCAGGGTCAGCAGGCTGCGGCGTTCGCCGGAGCGTTTCAGGCGCGGGCGCGAGAGGATTGCAGCCAGGCTGTGCAGGCGGATTTTTGAGATATTCGGCGTTGTTTTCATCAGCGGTCCTCCTTCAGATAAGGGGAATTGATTTTTTGCAAATGTTGCAGCAAGCGGGCATAAGCGCCCGGAACATGTTTTTTCAGCCAGGCGAAGACAAGGCGGCGCGGTTCCTGTACGTTCAGGCGGGAGGTAAAGGTGCGCATTTTTAAGAACGGGGCGTGATATTTGCCAAGCAGGGTCAACGGATAGCAGTTTTTGTCGTTCAGCGGCAGCCAGGAGAGTTTTTCGTAGGGAATATAGGCGGCAGATGTAAAGCCGAGGCCGGCAAAATAGGCGGTGAAGGGAACTTCATAACGCGCGGCGACGGTCAGGCCGTCTTTTTCGGGGCGTACGGCGTTAAGATAGGCGGCGAATTCCGAAGTGTTGTATACTTGCGGCGCAATAATGAGGAAGTAGCTTTGCAGATGGTAAATTCCGTCAGCATTGGCAGTGATGCCGAAAATATCGGCGCCGGCAGTTTGGGACGCTTGCAGGACGGGGCGCAGCGAGGGGGCAACGAGCAGGGAGGAATCGTTGGCGAGGATTAAGAGGGGGGCAGTGGCTTTGGGGGCGGTTGAGCCGGCTTGGACGGAGGAGGGTGGTTGGGGGGCAGACGCGGTATGAGGCACCGGGGCAGAGGAGGAAAGGGAGGCTGCGGCGGCTGTATCGGATGCGGGGGCTGGTACTATGGCGGCGCGAGGGGGAATACCGGAGGCTGCGGTTGGCCGGGAGGGGAGGGCGTTTTGCCGTTTCAGCCACGCAAAACCGCGTTTGTACGAGCCCCAGTCATATTCGCCGTGGCGGCGGGCTATCAGGTGATTGACATACGGACGGAGTTTGGCGATTTCGCTTTCGGGTATCGGATTGTCGGTTACATAGACGATATTGGGTGCGATTTCCTTTAAGGCGCGCAGATAGTCAATGACATAATCGGAAACGGTGCCGTCGGCAGAATAGGCGGCAAACACCGCGCAGTTCTTTCCGGCGGCGAGGGGGGACAGGGTTTGTTCAACGTCTGCGGGGGCTGAGGCTGCGCAACGGGCGGCAGGCGCCTTACGGTTGTCTGCGTACAGCGTAAGGACGGCGAGCATGAGCGCAATTGCGGCGGTGGCGAGAACGGTGATATAAACCGGACGGCGGCGCATGGTTGTCTCCTTTAAAAAAAATCCCCGCAAGCTCCGGTAGAGCTTACGAGGGATATTATAGCGCGGGAAAAAATTATTCCGCAACCAAAACCTGACGGCGGCTGTGCATAGCTTCTTCAATAAAGGCAATCTGCTCTTCCACCATCGGGTTGCCGGCAAATTTTTCTTTGGCTTTTTGAACGCGCTCTTCAAACGTGCCGTCATTGGATTTGAAAATATACATATAAGCGCGGGTAACGGATTTGATGGTATGTTCGTCGCAGCCGCTGCGTTTGAGGCCGATGACGTTCAGGCCGCGCAGTTTGCCGCGGTCGCCGGTTACCATCGCGAACGGGATGACGTCGCGCCCGATGCCGGTCATGCCGCCTATCATCGCCTTGCGCCCGATACGGCAGAACTGGTGAACCGCCGAGTTGCCGCCGAGGATGACGCCGTCGCCCAGACGGACGTGGCCGCCGATGACCGCATTGTTGGTCATGATGACATTGTCGCCGACGACGCAGTCGTGCGCAATGTGCGAGTTAACCATAAACATGCCGTTGCTGCCGACGCGGGTGGTCAGTTTTTCCGGTTCTTCACCTGCAACCGGGGTCTGGCCTTTGGGGGTGCCGGCGTGCATGGTTACGTTTTCGCGGATGACGTTGTGCGAACCGATTATCAGCCGCGCGCCGGGCTGGAATTCGTTGCCGTGATCCTGCGGGCCGCCGCCGAGGCAGGCGCCGGGGAAAATGACATTGCCTTCGCCGAGGGTGGTGTCGCCCAAAACGGTTACGCGAGCGATGAGCTTGTTTCCGGCAGCGATTTTGGCTTGGCCTGAAATATAGCAGAAGGGGCCGATTTCGGCAGACGGGTCGATTTGGGCGCCGGTTTCAACCACAGCGGAAGGGTGTATCATCTTTTTTCTCCATAAAAAATTGCAACTGTCAGGAAGGGTAACAGAAAGCAGGGCAGATGTAAAGCGGAAATTTCGGCGGCGGGCAGGGCGGGCGGTCACAAAATATTACGGATTGTTGCCGGGAGAGATGGGCGGCGGGCAGCGGAACGGGAAACCGGGAATGAGGTGCGGTCTGGATACGGAACTGGGAACAGGGAATGAGGTGCAGTCTGGATACGGAGCGGGGAACAGGGAATGAGGTGCGGCGGAATACGGGACGAGGAACCGGGACGGGAGGAGAGAATGGCAGAGCATGGTTTGCCCGATGCAGAACAGGGGCGGGAGACTGAGACGGGAAAACAAAAAGCCCGCACAGCAGCAGAACCGACAGGGAACAGTGCCGGGCGGCCGGCGGGACTGTTGTCGGGCTTTGAGGCGGGGCTGTTGTCGGGCTTTGAGGTAGCGTGCCTAGAGTGCCAGTTTTATGCGGCGCAGGGTTTCTTCCCTGCCCAGAACCGCGGCAATTTCGCTGGCGCCGCCGGGGGTTGTTTCCAGTCCGGTCAGGGCGATGCGTACCGGATACAGAACCTGTCCGTTTTTCAGCCCGTTGGCGGCGGCGACCGCTTTCAGGCATTCAAACAGGCTCTCGTTATTCCAGCCGTCCGCACTCAGGCTTTCCAGTGCCGGGAGCGCGAGCTGCAGCGATTTTTTGGCGATTTCAGGGTCGGTCTTCATCTTCTTGTTGTTAAACAGTTCTTCGCCGTAAGCGGGCAGGGTTTCAATGAAGCCGGCGGTTTCGGCGATGTCGTTTAAGGTTTCGACACGCGGCTGAAGGACTTTGGACAGCTCTTCGCGGTTGATGCTGCGGGTGATGAATTTGTCATATTCTTTACAGGCGAGGGCATGGAATTCCGCAAACGGCAGGGCACGGATATAGCAGCCGTTCATCCAGCGCAGTTTGGCGATGTCAAAAATCGCCGGGGATTTGTTCAGCCGTTCGGCGTCAAATACCTGTTCCAGCTCGGCGAGCGAAAAGATTTCCTGTTCGGTGCCGGGGTTCCAGCCCAAGAGCGCAATATAATTCAGAATCGCAGCGGGCAGGTAGCCTTTGGCGACCAAATCCTGGAACGACGCATCGCCGTTGCGCTTGGAGAGCTTGTGCTGCGCGTCTTTCATCACCTGCGCGACGTGAACGTAAATCGGCGGCGTCCAGCCGAACGCTTCGTAAATCAGGTTATATTTCGGGGTGGATGAAATATATTCGTTGCCGCGGACGACGTGGGTAATCGCCATCAGATGGTCATCAATGACGTTGGCGAAGTTATAAGTCGGGAAGCCGTCGGACTTCAGCAATACGCCTTCGTCCAGTTCGTCATAGTCGATTTCAATATCGCCGTAAACGACGTCGTGGAACATTGCCTTGCCTTTGCGGTTGATGTTCTGGCGGACGACATAGGGTTCGCCGGCGGCAACACGGGCTTTGGCCTCTTCCAGCGGAATGCGCTTGCAGGGGTCTTTGAACTTGGCGCCGAGGACGGTTTCTTCTTCGTCGTCATCGTGTTCGGTCTTGGCGCAGAAACAATAGTGCGCGCCGCCGAGTTCCACCAGCTTGTGTGCGTATTCCTGATACAGCGGCAGGCGTTCGGACTGGATATACGGACCGTATTCGCCGCCGATGTCCGGGCCTTCGTCCCAGTTCATGCCGACGGTCTTGAGCGTGTTGTATATGATTTCGGTTGCGCCCTCGACATAGCGTTTCTGGTCGGTGTCTTCAATGCGCAAAATAAAACTGCCGCCGGAAGATTTGGCGATAAGGTATTCATATAACGCGGTTCTCAGGTTGCCGATGTGCATATAGCCGGTCGGGCTCGGGGCAAAGCGGGTTCTTGCTTTCATTGTGGTAAAACTCCTTTAAGTGTATTTGGAAAGGCGCGTCCTGCCAGCGGGCGCGGCGCATTTATGACAGGTGTAGCGCAGGGGCGGAAGAAAATCAAGCATTTTTTTGCGGCGGGGGACAGAGGCGGCGGAGGGGGAGAGTGGAAGAGAGTGGAAGAGAGTGGATATTGGAGGCAGCAGCGCATAGAACGAGAGCAGGCAATAGACAAAATATTTGACATTCCCGGCGGGCGGTGTTATGGTGGCGGCAATTAGCAATTATTATTCACATTATTAAATCTTAGAGTTATGAACAAGTTTAGCTGTTATCTGCTTTCGTGGAAAGCTGCTGTATTGCGGAAATTTACGCCGCGGGTTGTTATTGAACGGTATTGTCTGAAATCTGTCCCTAATGCGGCTCTGTACCTTCCGGGGAAGGAAGCCGAACTTCGGGTTATCGACAGTGTCGAACCGGGGTATAAACAATGGCAGTTTTTGAAAGACCGGGTCTGGAGCGCCGATACACGTCAGGAGCTTTACAAACGCGGGCTGTGGGGTGCGCTCGGCGTGCAAAACCGCTGGGAGTTCGAATATCTGCTGAAACATACGCAGCCGGTCGCCTATCTTAACGGGCCGGGCAGCGATTTTCGGCGGACGGCATCGTTTGAGCCGATTATTGAAGCGCTGCGGAAAAATGCGCTCTGGGTTATGCTGATGGCCCGCGAATATCCGCAGATTGCCGAGAATTTGGGGGCGGCGGTGCTGGAACACGAACTGCCGAAGAATGTTTATGAAACGATGACCGATGTCCTGACGCGGAAAATTCCCGGACAGGCGGCTGCTTTTGTGGCGCGTTTGGAGCCGCAATCGCCGTATTTTGAATATGGCTTTGTGGAAATCTGGCGTGCCGGAGGCAATCTGGCGCCGCTGATGAAGGCGCTCTTTTCCGGCAGGGACGATTTGTACCAGATTGTGAAAACGCGGTCGGCGGCAAAGCCCGAGCTTAATGTGCTGAGTGCCGTGTTTCAGTATCTGCTGAAACAGCTGCAGAATGCGGGACATACCGGGCGCTGGGAACGGGAATTCCAAGACTGGCTTGGCATTCTGGAAACGTATGCCCAAAGTCCGGAGTGTCATCTGACGTGGCTGCTGCGGCTGCGGAGCGGTTTGAGCCGGGGGCGGTATCCGGAACTGTATGACGGCGTAACGCGGCTGACGGAAACCTACGCGCCGAATCTGCTTAATCCGGCAAACCGGATGATTGCAATGTGGAAAGGGCAGGACTGGCCCTAATGCAGCAATGAGCGGAAGCGGGCAGGAACGGTGCCTGTTTCGGGATTGCGACAGCGGGCAGAACGTTCAAGCTGCGGTGTTGCGGAGGCAAATGAGCCGGGTGGCTTTGAAACCGTACGGTAACGGGCGGCGCGGCGAAACGGCAAATTAAAAGGGAGGCTTTGTGCGCCTCCCTTTTTGCTGTCAGGAATATCAGCCGGACAGTCGGAATTTTATACTCAGAGCAGGGCAAGCGCCAGATACAGCAGCCCGACGGTACCCATAAACAAAAAGTACCAGCAGCTCAGGTTGAGGGCGCGCTCTTCGTGCTCGTCGTCGTTATAACGGGCGGGGCCGTAATTGTTCTTTCCGGCATCGCCGCGGTAAAACAACGTCATAATCAGGAACTTCAGCCCGTAAAAACCGACGCCGTACAGGATTGTAACAAAGCAGATGCTCAGCAGCATAATCGTATAGGCAAAGTCGGTATTGGCGAGCGAGGCGACGGTCAGGTTTATCATGCTCAGGACGACGACGCCCATAAACACCGGTTCGAGATAATTGCGCCAGGCGAGGCGGTTCAGGTCGTGCATACGGCGGATGAGCAGCGAGCCGACAGGGAACAGCGGCAGCAGGATGACGAGGTAGAACAGGGTTTCCGCCGCGAGGATGTAATTTTCAATTTTGGGGAGAGAGTAGCCCATGTCATTGGCGGCGCGCAGAAAACGCGGCGACAGGATATAGCTGCATTTGAGCTGAATGATGACCGTCAGCACGCTGTTGACGAGCAGGAACGTCCAGAGCTCGAAACGCGACGAGCGGCCGCGCAGGGTGAAGGTCTTTTTCCAGCCGTCGAGCCAGATGCGCAGAAGGTTGTCGGGCGACAAAATCGGCTTGCGGGCGCGTTCGTGGGCTTTTGAGGTGCCGGAAGAAACGGCGGACTGAGCCGGAGAAGAGGCGGTCAGCGGCGCTTGCGGTTTAGCCGGCGTTGCGGCTGTTTGAGAGGCAGCAGAGGCTTGAGCCGCGGCTTTTGGGGCAGCGTCGCGCGCTTTTTTGACGGCGGGGCGGGCTGCGGTCTGAGATACGGCGGCCTTTTTGCCGGTGTGCCGGGCCGGGGCGTCTGACCGGACGCCGGAGAGTGCAGTTTTTGAAGTACGTTGGGTTTTGGCGGCGGATTTGGGAGCCATAATGTTTTCTCCTGCAATTGATTTGCATTCAGAATAGCGGGGCCGGGTTAATATTTGGTAAAGGCCGGGAAGGGAAAGGCGTCTTAAAGTTTTAACATATAGCTTAAAAAAGTGCTTGCAAAAAGAACAAAAGTGGTATATCAAGATTTTTCGGAGCGGGGAGCGCGGGATTGTCCGGCATGGGCGAACCGAGGAAAGAAAAGGCCGGAACCGGCAGCGGCGAACCGGCGCAGGTGCACAGGGCTGACTGAAACGGAGGACACCGGGGGGGGTGGCCGGCAGCGGCAAACCGGCGCGGGTGCGCAGGGGCTGCCGAAACAAGGTGCGCAGGCATCAGGCAGCGGCAGGCATCAGGCATTAGAGAGGGAACGATGGCAGAGAGCAAATATATCGAAATCAAAGGGGCGCGGGAGCATAATCTCAAAAACGTCAACATTTCCATTCCGAAGAACCAGCTGACGGTGATTACCGGGCTGTCGGGGTCGGGCAAGTCGTCGCTGGCGTTTGACACGATTTATGCCGAGGGGCAGCGGCGTTACGTCGAGAGCCTTTCCGCTTATGCGCGGCAGTTCCTTGACCTGATGAAAAAGCCGGATGTTGATTCCATAGAAGGGCTGGCGCCGGCGATTTCGATTGAGCAGAAAACGACTTCGCACAATCCGCGCTCGACGGTAGGGACGATTACCGAGATTTACGACTATATGCGCCTGTTGTGGGCGCGCGCGGGGACGCCGTATTCGCCGGCGACGGGGCTGCCGATTGAGGCGCAGACGGTGAGCCAGATGGTGGATAAAATCCTGTCGCTGCCGGCCGGTACTAAGATTATGCTGGTGGCGCCGATGGTGCGGCAGCGCAAAGGGGAATTTAAGAAAGAACTGGACGGGCTGCTGAAGCAGGGGTTTCAGCGCGTCAAGATTGACGGCGAGGTCTATGACCTTGAAGACGCGCCGGCGCTGGAAAAAAACATTAAGCACGACATTGAGGTCGTGGTCGACCGTCTGGTGGTCAAGGGCGAGGAGATGGCGGAGCGCGTGGCGCAGTCGGTAGAAACGGCGCTGAAAATCGGCGATGGCATTTTGTATGTGGACGGCGCGGGCGGAACCGGACTGGCGGGAGCAGCGGGCGGAAACGGCGCAGGCCTGACAGGGGTAGCGGCCGGAGATGGTTCGGATGCGGCGGGAACGAACGGTACGGGAGGAAACGGCGCTGCGGGCGGAGCCGGTGTCGGAGGCGCGGCGGGGAACCGGCTGACGTTTTCGGCGAAATATGCTTGTCCGGTGTCGGGCTTTACGATTGAGGAAATCGAGCCGCGGCTGTTTTCGTTCAACAATCCGCAGGGGGCGTGCCCGCATTGCGACGGGCTGGGGGCGCGGCTGTATATGGACGAAAAGCTGGTGGTGCCGAACGTAGGACGGTCAATCGCGCAGGGGGCGATTGCGCCGTGGTACGGGTTTAAGTCGGCGTTTTACAAGCAGACGCTGATTTCGCTGTGCGACTTTCTGCACATCTCGCAGGACACGCCGTGGAAAGACCTGCCGGAAGAGGCGAAGAAAATCATCCTTTACGGTTCGGGCAACGTGTGCGTGCCGCTGTATTATTCGACGTTTGTGTCGGACAAGCCGTTTGAGGGCGTGATTCCGAATATGGAACGGCGGTTTCTGGAAACAGACTCGGCGGCGTCGCGCGAGGAGCTGTCGCATTACCAGTCGGCGGCGCCGTGCACTTTCTGCAACGGCAAGCGGCTGAAGCCCGAGGCGCTGGCGGTCAAGGTCTGCGGCAAGGACATTATGGAAGTTTCCGACCTTTCCATCAAAGAGGCGCTGAAGTGGTTTGCCGGGGTGGAAGAACAACTGAGCCCGCAGAAACAGCAGATTGCGCACAAGATATTAAAGGAGATTATCGACCGGCTGCAGTTTTTGAACAATGTGGGGCTGGACTACCTGACGCTGTCGCGGCAATCGGGCGGGCTTTCCGGCGGCGAATCGCAGCGTATCAGGCTGGCGTCGCAAATCGGGTCGGGGCTGACGGGCGTGCTGTATGTGCTGGACGAACCGTCAATCGGGCTGCACCAGCGCGACAATGACCGGCTGCTGGAGACGCTGAACCGGTTGCGCGACATCGGCAATACGGTGATTGTGGTCGAGCACGACGAAGACGCCATCCGCGCGGCAGACTTTCTGGTCGATATGGGGCCGGGCGCGGGCGAGCTCGGCGGCAGCGTCGTCGCGGCGGGAACGGTGGCGGACGTGCTGGCGAGCAAGGACAGCCTGACGGCGCAGTATCTGAACGGGCAGAAGGAAATCGCGGTGCCGCGCAAACGGCGCAAGGGCAACGGCAAGTTTCTGGAGCTGACCGGGGCGAAGACCCACAATCTCAAGAACGTGAAGATGAAAATCCCGCTTGGCACGCTGACGCTGGTTACCGGGGTTTCTGGCGGCGGCAAGTCGTCGCTGGTGCTGGAGACGCTGTACAAGGCGCTGAACAAGGAGCTGAACGGGTCGCGCGAGCCGACGGGCGCATACGACAAACTTATCGGGCTGGAGAATGTCGACAAGGTGATTGACATCGACCAGTCGCCTATCGGGCGGACGCCGCGTTCCAACCCGGCGACGTACACCGGGCTGTTTACCTATATCCGCGACTGGTATGCGGAGCTGCCGCTGTCCAAGGCGCGCGGGTATCAGGCGGGGCGGTTTTCGTTTAACGTTGCGGGCGGGCGCTGCGAAGCGTGCAAAGGCGACGGGGTAACGAAGATTGAGATGAACTTTCTGCCTGACGTGTATGTCGAATGCGAACAGTGCCACGGCAAACGCTTTAACCGCGAAACGCTGGAAGTTACCTACAAGGGCAAGTCGATTGCCGACGTGCTGGATATGACGGTAGACGAGGCGCATGAATTTTTTGACAGCATTCCGGCAATCAAATCGCGGCTGGAACTGCTGCAGAAAGTCGGGCTGGGGTATATCCGGCTCGGGCAGGCGGCGACGACGCTTTCCGGCGGCGAGGCGCAACGCATCAAGCTTTCCAAAGAACTGTCCAAGCGGGCGACGGGCAAGACAGTTTATATTCTCGACGAGCCGACGACCGGGCTGCATTTTGAGGACATCAACAAGCTGTTGAAAGTGTTGCAGGCTTTGGTTGACCAGGGAAATACGGTAATTGTCATCGAGCATAATCTGGATGTCATTAAGGTTGCGGACTATATTATCGACATGGGGCCGGAGGGCGGCGACGGCGGCGGACGGATTGTTGCCGAGGGTACGCCCGAGGAGATTGTCAAAAAGGCGAAGGGATATACCTACAAGTACCTGAAAGGGAAAATCTGAACGGCTGCCGGGGAGAAATGCCGGGCATGAGGCGGTCGATGCGGAATGCGAAAACGGGCGCCGGAGCTGGAACGAGGCGTGCAGGGCGGCTGGTGCAGGGAGAGAAAGGCTGCCGGGACGGATACGGGGTCGATGAGGGCTGATGCGAAGGACGGAAGAGCGGGCGGCGTACCACTTATTGCTGTCCCCCGGCGGAGCAAAGAGGAGGGGAGTCAGCCGTTCAGGTACCAGTATTTCTTTTTGCGTTCGGTCTGGAAGGCATAAGCGGCGGCGCGGAGCATCCGCATATACCCTTCGCGGTCGCGGACGGCGAAATCTTTGGGATACGGCTCGTCCAAAAGGCTGTGCACGTCGGTGCGGACGGCGACTTCGCGGGGGAAGAAATGGCGGCAGAACGCATAACGGGCGGCAGTCAGGTCGTTTGTATCGTAGCCGATGGTTTGCAGCAGCTCCTCTTCCGGGGCTTCGGGAGAGAGGCTTTTCAGGCTCGGCCAAAGGACAAGCTGGCGGGCATAAAGCTTTTGCCAGGGAAAGCCTGCGCCGGGGTCGGCTTTGCGTTTCGGTGCGATGTCGGAATGGCCAAGAATGTTCTCGCGGCGGATACGGTAAGCAAAAACCAACTGTCTTAAAAGCCGGCAGAGCGCGGAAATCTGGGCGGAAGAATAGTCCTGCGGCGTTTGCCCGAGGTTAAAAGATTCCAGTTCGATGCCGATGGAACAGCCGTTGAGGGATTTGCCTTCGCTGCCGAGCCAGCTGCTTTCGCCGGCATGATAGGCGACTTTGTCAGGGGGGCAGTTTTCGGTAATCTGACCGCGTTCGGAAACGATGTAATGGGTGCTCAGGCCGTATTTGTCCAGTATGTCCAGCTGCTTGTCGGGCGAGTAGGACGAGCAGTGGAGGATAATATAGCGGATATCTTCGGTACGGTCGCGGCAGTTTGCGGTGTGGGTGATGATGATTTTCTGAGCCATGGGGTTCTCCGGTCTGATTTTTATGCTTAATATAGCAGGCGAGGTTTAAAAAAAACTTTACAAACGGCGGTTTTTTGCTTATGAAAGGGGGAGATGTTTTTTTTTGTTAAGGAGTACAACAGATGAGAGCGGAATTTTATAACCTGATTAACGAAATCAAGGCGAGCGCCGAACTTTTGCGGAGGTCTCTTTGACTACGACAACGCGAAACAACGGCAGGAAGAACTGGCGGTTCTGACGGCGGACCCGGCGCTGTGGGACAATCAGGAAAAGGCACTGAAACTGACGGGAGAGAAAAATACGCTGGATGAGAATATTGCCTTTTATGAGGATTTGCTGGCGGATTTGCAGAATTCCGAGGAGATGGTCGAGATGGCGGAGGCCGAGGAAGACGAGGCGATGCTGGCGGAACTGTTTGCGCATCTGGAAAAACTGAAACAGGAGGCTAAGCGCCACGAACTGGAAGCCCTGCTTTCCGGCGAGCTGGACAAGAACGACGCTTACCTGGAAGTGCATGCCGGCTCGGGCGGAACCGAGGCGCAGGACTGGGCGGAAATGCTGCTCAGAATGTATTCGCGCTGGGCGGAAAAACACAAATACAAACTTTCGTATGTTGAAGAAACCGAGGGCGAAGTTGCGGGGCTGAAGTCGGCGACGGTCAAAATATCGGGACACAACGCCTACGGGTGGCTCAAAGGCGAGAGCGGCGTGCACCGGCTGGTGCGGATTTCGCCGTTTGACAGCAACGCGCGGCGGCATACGAGCTTTGCGTCAGTCAACGTATATCCGGTGGTTGACGACAGCATTCATATCGACATCAACCCGGCGGATTTGAAAATGGACACCTACCGTTCGTCCGGTGCGGGCGGGCAACACATCAACAAGACCGAATCGGCGGTGCGGATTACGCATATTCCGAGCGGGGTGGTGGTTTCGTGCCAGACCGAGCGTTCGCAGTTTGCCAACCGCGACCAGGCAATGAATATGCTGAAGGCAAAGCTGTATGAAATCGAACTGCATAAGAAAGAGGCAGCGGCGGAGCAGAAATGGGAAGAGCAGGGCGACAACGGCTGGGGGTATCAGATACGGTCGTACGTTTTGCAGCCGTACAAGATGATTAAAGACCTGCGCACCGGCGCGGAGACTTCGGACGACCGCGGCGTACTTGACGGGGATATCGATATGTTTCTGTCGGCGTATTTGTCGTCGAAGGCGTAGTGCGGCGGGCGCGGTTTGCGGACGGTGCGACGTATGCGCAGGCGGAATCTGAGGTTGATTCAGGCATGGTGCGGCGTGCGTGCAGGCAGGGGCTTGGCCGGCGGAAGTGCTTATAGTCGGGCGAGGGGGCGGTGCTGCGGCGGAATTGACAGCGGCGGGGCGGCGTTGGGAAGTTATGCACATCGTCGTAGAAAAATGTTGCAAAAAAAAATCCGGTGTTTATAAAAGCAGTGTTTGAGGTTCATAACTCACACGGATTGCAGGTGTAATTCAATGGTAGAATGAGAGCTTCCCAAGCTTTTAATGCGGGTTCGATTCCCGTCACCTGCTCCAAATTCTCCCACTTTCTCCGTTTATCCTCTTAGGCGCACGTTTTTGCGATAAGCGTTTTGTGTGCCCAAGGGGATTTTTTTTGTGTCTGCGGAGGTATGGAAATGGAGCGAAAATTGCGAAAAAAGATGGTGGCGTAGTGTTTGGAGCTTGATTGTAGAAGAGCGAACGGACAGAAGGCAGAGAGGAAATGCGGGCACGAGGGAATATCTGGGGTGCGCGAGAAGGGAAGGGGATAGAACGTTCGTTTGTTAAAATAAATGAACAATGTTGAAAATTATTCGTTAATCTATTTATAAGATTGTTTGGCAGAAAGGAGAAGATGATGAAAAAGTTGTATTTGGCGGTGGTGTTGGCATTGAATTTCGGTTTTGATGTAAGTGCCGCGCCGTTACGCATTAATTCCGAGGCAAAATCTTTTAAATACAGCAAGACGGTTGAAAAGGAACGTCCGAAATTGGATGAGGTAACGCGGCAGTTAATTGCAAATTATCGAAAAAATCCGACTGAAGCGAATAAACTTGCGCTGAGGAAACAGATTGCAATAAATTATGACGCGGTTTTGATGCGGAAAAAAGCGAAACTGGAAGAATTGAAACGGACGGCGCGTGAACAGAAGAAAGTTGACGAGATGCAAGAAATTGTCAATGAAATGCTGATGGACAGGGAAAGACGCATTGATGCTTCACTGGCACGATTTACCGATGCGCGGCTGAAACCGGGCGTGCGTGAAAATAAAGACGGATATCTGCCAGTTTTGGGTGCAGCGCAGAATGTTTCAATTGCGTATGCCGTTGTAACGAATGCGGATTATGAGAAATTTATCCGCGCAACCGGCAGAAAAGCCCCCAAGGAGTGGGTAAACGGAACTTTTCCTGTTGGCAAGGGGAATTATCCGGTGGTCAACGTTTCTTACTATGATGCAGCGGTATATTGCGAATGGCTTTCCGGGAATGACCGTATGGCAAGTTACCGGCTTCCGACCGAAAAAGAATGGGAGCAGGCAGCGGGGCATATGCCGAAAGATGCAGATTTTAATGCGGAGGAAAATGCAGGGCTGACTTCTGCTTTTGCCTTTGCGGATACACTTTCAGCAGCAGGTGCCGTTAATATGTGGGGCAATGTTTGGGAGTGGACTTCTACGGCGCGGGAAGGCCAAAATAAGGCGGTGAAAGGTGGCTCTTGGGATGCCAAACGGGCGGATTGCCGAACCGAGTATCGGGGAGAAGGACGAAATCCGAATATGGGATATGGCAATGTAGGTTTTAGAATCATTCGGGAAAAATAAAATAGTACGGTATTGCACGGTGTTGAAAAGATACATCTTTGGAGATGAGGTGCAGAGTGGCGAGGAGAAGCGGAAAGTACGGCAGATTAAGTCTTTGAGGAAGGTACAGTGTCTGCTTGATGCCTTTTGAAAACTATTCTTCCAAAAAGCGGGCGATGACTTCATCCATAATAGATGACTGCGGCGTTTTTGGGGCTCGCTTTTTCCGGGAGGCGCCGGCCGGCTGTTGCGGCTGCGAGGCAGGAGCGGGTTGGGTCTGGCACGAGGCAGAAGACGGGTACGGAGCGGGCAGGGCTTGCGGAGCCGAGGCAGGTTCGGCGGCGATTGGCGCCGTGCTATACCGGGAAAGGGCTGGCAGGCAGTCTGGACTATGCCGGTAGTTTGAAGACAAAGCCGTGCTGAATTCCGGCTGCGGCGGGAGCTCCCGGGCGGGATTGGCCGACCGGGACGGAAGCGTTTGAGCGGCGTCGAAATGGCTGTGTGCGGTGCCGGGAAGGCTGTGGGCAGCATAGCGGGCGGCGGACGGGCGGTTATCTACCAGCGTATTAAGGTCGGCGTTATATGCCTGATTGAGGATTTCCAAATCCGACAGGCCGGTATTCAGCATACGGGCAGCGGTTTGTTCGGCGACGCTGCGTACCAGCGTTTTGCGGAATTCGAGGTCAAGCTCCTGGTTCTTATGTTTTTCTTCACGATTGCGCTGCTCCTGCATTTTGCGTTCAAAACGCGAAAATTCGCTTTCGGGGGCGCCGCCGCGCTGATAGTCCGGCAGGGTCAGCAGGTTATTCTTATAATCCATCAGGGTACGGATGCCGTTATTGTCATACGCGCGATAAATGAGCCAGTCGGTAACAAGTTCTTCGGTAACGGCAAGCGGAACGATATGCGGCGGGATACGGTTGAATTTGACGACGGTGCGGCCTTCGGCGTCCTTGTCGGTGATGATGTTGGTTTCAAAAAACTTCCGGTCCCAGCTATAGGGGCAGGACGGGTCTATCAGGCGATAGGAAATCATCATGCCGGTCAGCGCGGTTTTCATCTCGCGCAGCGCTTCAAAACCAAGCTGAAACGGATTGCGGCGCACTTCGGGGCAGTGAATGGCGCGCTGACAGCAGAACAGGTGAAGCCGGTAGAGCTGGCGTTCGGTTTCCGGCGGAACGTCCGGATAAATCTTAAGCGGCATGCTGACGGCTTTTTCGACAAAGTCGCGCAGAAACATCCGTTTGCGCTGGCGGACGGCGGGGAGCATGGTTTTGTCGGCACGTTCAAGCGATTCTGCCATGCCGACGTCGGCGCGCATCTGTTCCCACAGCGCAGGCGGCAGGGCTTTGTCCACTTCTTCAAGCTTTTCCAACAGGAGAATTTCCGGTGATGTCCGTTCCGCGTAAGACATTTGTTTCAGCCCCTCTGATTATACCTTAATAAGAAATTTCAACTAAATAAGAGATTTTCAATGGTGCAGAGTGTAGCATATTTTGGGGGCCGAGTCAAGGGAAAGAACGGATTTTTTTTAGAATGCGGCGGGCGTGAAACGGCGATTGCGGGAGAGAGAAACGGCGCGGCAGGGACGGAGAAAGGCACAGCGCTGGGCTGCAGGGCGTCCGGCGCGGCAGATTTTTGCAGATAACCTTTAAAATGACTTGAAAAAAGGGCGTCCGGCGTTTATTTTAGGTGAAGATTTAAGTTAATTTAAGGGATACTGCGAATGAATACGGAAAAACTGATTGCGGCGGCGGTTGTGGCGCTGGGATGCCTGGGAACCGGCGCGGACGGCAGTGCGCTGGCAGCGCAGACGAAAGCCGATTCCGAGGACGTCAAGAAGATAGAAAACTATCTTAATTCGATTAAGACGATGCGTGCCGATTTTGTGCAGATTGCCAGCAACGGCGAGAAGGTGGAAGGGCGGCTTTATATTGAAAAGCCCAATAAAATCCGCATGGAATACAATGCGCCGTCCAATGTGCTGATTGTCGGCAACGGCGATTATATCGTCTATTACGACAAGGAACTGGATCAGATTACGAACATTGATTATGAGGATATTCCGGCGGCGGCTATCCTGGCGAATACGGTCAAAATTGACGGGAAAGAGCTTAAGGTTACCAATTTTTATGAAGATCCGGGCGTTATGCGCGTCGGGCTGCAGTACGCAAATGCCGGAGATTTGGGGCCGTTTACGCTGGTGTTTGCCAACAATCCGTTTGAGCTTCGGCAGTGGAAAGTCGTAACGCCGCAGGCAATGGAGGTTTCTTTGTCGCTGTACGATACGGTTGTGGACGGAAAGCTGGACGAAGGGCTGTTCAAGTTCCGCAAGAGCGGGGAGAGCGGCGGGCGCGACAGGTTTAAGCGCAAGTAGAACCGGCGGGGCTGCCCGGATATCCCGGAGCAGCTCGGACACTTCGGAGCCGGACAGCCGGGAGAAGGAGCTCTGAGAACAGAATGGCTGGGAGCAGGAAGGCTGAGAGCCGAATATCCGGGAACCGGAAACGGCAGGAAAAAGGAAAAGGCGCACAGCGGGAAAGCGGTGCGTTTTTTTGTGGGTGGAAAAGGGAAAGCTTTACCGGCAGCTTTACAGCCCGTAGGTGCTTTTCAGGCCGGAAAGACCTTCGGGAGAGAGAATGAGCAGGATTATGTTTTGTCCGGCGGGAGAAGCGGCAGGCTGGACGAGCGTGCTTTGCGGCGCGGGCCAGGGACGGGCATTGCCGATTGCGGCTGCGGCGGCAGCGTCAGGGCGGAAAGTGTAGACATAGGCGGAGGGATTGGCGTATTCGGCAACGCCGTAGTAGTTCCACATGACGGACGGGTTCATGCCCGGAACATAGGAAATGCCGAGCAGATCGTCGCTGCCGTAATAATACGGCGTATGGTAAAAGCGGGTGCGGAATGCCGGAGAACCGCCCTGCACCATAATATAGCGATGGCCGGGGCTGAAATCGGGCGATGACATAAAGCGCGCGGCGGCACGGCGGTAAAGTTTCATTTCGGCATCAAAGCCCAGTTTCCAGACTTTTTGCGCCTCAAACAGGCAGTTGACAGCGATGGCGGCGGCTGCGGCGGCGCCGAGGACGGCTAGGTTTTTGCAAAATACGGCGGCGCAGGGAATGGGGCGGGTGATGGCATAGGGAATGGGGCGGGTGATGGCACAGGGAGCGGCCGCAGGGGCGACAGGGGCTGCAGATGCGGCGTTTTTCAACGTGAGGGCGAACATGGCGGCGTACAGGTACATCAGCCCGAAAAAGTCGATACGGGGAGAAAATTCGGTTTCGGCGAGCGATGTGGAGATAAACAGCGTAACAAGCGGGGCATAAAAAACGGCGGCAAGGAGCATAATAACAAAGATTTTGGCACCGGCGGAAAATGAGTATGGCATATCCGGCGTGTCGGAATTTGCGGCGGCGGTGTCTGCAACCGAGGCGGAAACCGTGGCGCCTGAGGCAGCAGATAAGGCAGCGGGGGCGTTGGTGCGAAACGGTGCGAATATGCGCAACAGGGCAGCGGCAATTCCGGCAAGGACAACAATTCCGGCGGCCGCTTTATATGCGGCGGGGATAAAAGGCAGGGTGGCAGAGAATTGGAGCAATGCATCGCGGCTGACGAGGAGAAATTTTGCGCCCCATTCGGCAAGCGGCGTGGTTTGCAGGTTGTAATAAGAAGCATTGACGGCACCGGTACGCGTCAGAGCCCAAAGGCAGAGCTTATAGCAGGCTGCGCCGAGGACAAGGTTAAACGCCGTCCAACGGAAACGGCGGCAGAGCGTTTTTAATACTGCGGGGAGGGAAAGAGGGAGCGGGGAGCCGGGCGTTGCGGCGGCGGGAGAAGGGATTTCAAACAAGGCGGCAAACAGCAGGCGGACGGAAAAAGCAACCGCAATCAGGTTGATGACAGGAGGATAGCCGCCGAGAGCCAGTGTTGTCAAAACGGCGGCGGAAACGGTGCGGCGGAGGGAAAAGCGCTCTTCCTTTTCACTGATGAGCAGGGAGCCGATGACAAACATATTCCAGCCTAAGACGGGAATAACGAGGAAGGCAAAATACATAAAAGACAGGACATACGGCGTTAATGCTGCGAACAGGGCAAACAAAACACAGGCGGTTTTTGTATGCGGCAGGCGCCAGTAGCGGGCGAGCATGGCGACGCCGAGGGCGAAGCCTGCGAAACCGAGGGCGTTGTTGATTACGGGAAGGATTTCGCCGCGGCTCAGCAGCGTTACGGGAACAAACTGGCTGAACCGGCCTTCAAACAATCCGGCGCCGAGGGAAATGCCGTGTTTCAGATATTTCCAGTCGTGGTCGCCAAACATAAAATGGGCGCCGTGAAACAGAAAGATAAGGTTCAGAGCCAGAAAAACGGCGGCGAATGCAAGCCAGAACGGACGGTCGGCCTGTTGCAGGCGGCGGACGACAATCCCCGGGAGATCGAAGTCGCGAAGGCGTTCGTACAGCGTGTGTCCGGCGGGGGAAGGCACGGGAGTATGCGGAAGGGTCGCCGGAGAGAGACCGACGGGGGCCGGCTCGGGTGTATGCGTAAGGTTCGCCGGAGAGAGTCCGGCGGGGGAAGGCACGGGAGTATGCGTAAGGTTCGCCGGAGAGAGACCGGCGGGGGAAACGGGGGCTGTTTTTTCTGTCATTTTCTTCATATTATGAGGGTAGGGCGCGGGGCTTTTTTAGTCAATCAAACAAAAAATATATGCACAATTTGTTTAATATATTGATTTTACGCGTAATATTTTTTCTTTCAGAACAGGGGCGAAAGTATTGACATCTATGACAAGGGGTGTTATAAAGTTGGTTATCGTGGAAGACTGTATATCAGAAAAGTTGAATCTGGTTGCAGATTATTTTTAAAGTTTAAATTTAAGTTGAATGTCATTGGAGCGTTTTGACGGCGGCAGGGTCGGCAGAGCGCTCTTTTTGTATGCGGGGCCCGCAGATGTGATGCGTGGGGGGAGCCAGTATACGGCGGGGCGATATGTGCTGTATGCAGGTGCGGGCGGTGTGGTATGATGTTTCGGCGTACAACGGGACGGTATGTGCGGGTGGCGAACGGTGGAATTAATGAGCGGCGGAGATAATGGCTACAGGAAAAAACAGTAAAAAGGCAACTCGGGCGGTAGTGCCCGATATCGTGTTTGAGGCGGTGCGGGAGGGGAATTCATTGTTTGCAGCCTGCCGGCGCGCGGGCATCAGCACCCGCGATTTTTATGCGGCGACGGCGGTGGATGAGGCACTGCGCGAGGCATATCAGCTGGCGCAGGCAGACTATGCCGACCGGTGTACCGACGACATCAGGAAAATCGTGGCGGATCTGAAAGCCGGGGAGATTGACAATTCCACGGCGAAGCTTCTGATTGAGACGGAAAAGTGGCTGGCGCAGAAATCCTGTCCCGAGCCGGTGTGGGACAAGATTGCAGGCGGCGAAAGCGACAGCGGGGACGGCGGCGTGGCGGAGATTGTGGTGAAATTTGTGTGAGGTCGGGTGCCGGTTGGAAAAGGTGTCGGAATGGAGAAACCGGAATGAGCCGGGCGGAAGCGGTGCCGGACGGAAAAGCGGGGAGAGATGAGTGATGAAGGTTGAGCTGCCGAAAGCGTTTCAGGAACTGCTGACGGCAAAGGCGCGCTATAAAATGTTTTACGGCGGACGGGCTGGCGGCAAGTCGTTTGCGTTTGCGGACGCTCTGCTGACGCTGGCGACAAGCCGGAAGATGCTGATTGCGTGCGTGCGCGAGGTGCAGAACTCCATAAAGGATTCCGTTTACAAGCTGATTGCCGACCGGATTGCCTATTACCGCCTCGGCGATTACAGGCTGTATGACGACCGGATTGTCAACCTCAAGAACAAGTCCAAATTCATTTTTAAAGGGATTATGGAGCATAACGCGCAGAATATCAAATCGCTGGAGGGGGTGGATATCTGCTGGTGCGAGGAGGCGCAGAAGATTTCCGAGCGTGCGTGGCTGGTGCTTGACCCGACTATCCGCAAGCCGGGGTCGGAAATCTGGCTGTCGCTGAACCGCGAGGAGGAGGCCGACCCGGTATGGAAGGCGCTGGCACTGCATCCTGATGCGGATACAATCGTGCGCAAGGTCAACTATTACGACAATCCTTACTGTCCTGAGAATATGCGGCGGCTGGCGGCAAAGATGAAAGCCGAAAATTACGGCGAGTATCTACACGTCTGGGAGGGAGAGCCGCGGCTGGCGGCGGACGATCACCTTATCGGGCGCGAGGAGGTTTACCGCGCGCTGGAAGCAAGAGTGGAAATTGCCGATGGGGCGGCGCCGCTTATCGTCGGGGTGGACGTGGCGCGGTTCGGCGACGACAAGACAGCGCTTTGCTATCGGCGCGGGAGGCAGGTGTGCGCGGTTAAGACGTATCAGAAACTTGACGTGGTGCAGGTGGCCAATCTGGTCGGCGGGGTAATTGCTGCGGAGCATCCGGCACGCGTGTGCATTGACGTCGGCGGGTTGGGGGCGGGCGTGTTTGACGTCCTTGTTGCCAACGGGTTTGCCGAATGTATTACGGCGGTCAATTTCGGCGAGCGGGCGGATAATCCGGAGCGCTATGTCAACCGGCGGGCGGAAATGTGGGCGCGGGCGGCGGAATGGCTGAAGTCGCCGCTGCCGGTGTCGCTGCCCGACGTGCCGGGGCTGGTTGAAGACCTGACGGCACCGCTCAAGATGTTTGATGCGCTCGGACGGCTGCAGCTTGAGGCCAAAGCCGACATCAAAAAACGCCTCGGACGGTCGACGGACGCGGCGGACGCCCTGGCGCTGACCTTTGCCATTCAGAACGCGGAATATCTGCTGAAGGCGGGAAGCGCACGGGACGGGGACTTTGTTGACGATTCAGTTTATCTTTAATTTTATATGCAAAGGAGTATGAAAAATGAGTTCAGTATTTTCCAAACCGAAAGTGGTGCAGATTGAGCCGGAGGAAGTCGAACCGGAGGTTGTCGACAATTCTGAGGAAGTGCAGGAACTGGAACGCAAGCGCAAAAAGAAAATGGGTGCGGTGTCGCAGCTCTTGTCGCACGATAATTCCTACGGTTCCGGCGGCAAGACCACGCTCGGCGCTTAACCGCGCAGGGATGGGAACGGGCGGGGAAGCGGCAGGCGCCGGAACAGGAGCGGGCGGGGAAACGACAGGCACCGGATTGTGCCGGGGCAGCGGCGGGCGGTTTGGGGCGTATCGGGGTGGCGGAAAAACAGTTGCATTTTTTTCTTTTAGGAAATAGTATCTTTGTTACAGGCAGAACGGAGGTATCGTATATATGTATCAGTTTATGGCAGAAATGAGTCCGAGGCGGCAAAAAATGCTGTTTGCGGCGGGCGTTTATGTATTATGGCTGCTGGCTTATGGTCTGGCAGCGGCGATATTTTCGTTGCCTGATGAAGATGTTTCATCTTTTCTTTTTTGGGGGTTTATTGTCGCGGCGGCTTTTAACAAGGCGCCAAAGGCGGAAGCCCGGATGATTGAAACATATCCGAATGCTGCGGCGTACATATTCGCATTCGGTTCGGCCTTTTATTGGTCAATACTGCTGATGACACCGGTGTTTTTGGATTTCATCATGATGTATTCTGACGGCGAGGGCTTTTTGCCGGCATTTTACGTATCTTTTGCTGGCTGGGGAAGCCTGTCGCTGCTGATTGGGTTTCCGATGCGGACGTTCCTGCTTATCCGCAGAGAGAAACGGGCGGGAGCAGAAACCGGCGGCCGATAAGCCGGGTGAAGAACGCGGAACGGGAAGACAGGAGCAGATTCTCAGGCTGCCGGTTCGAAATCGAACCGGCTTTTTTATGAACGAGCGGTGGGCGGTTTGGGGCGTATCGGGGTGGCGGAAAAACAATAAAATTGACAGGAAAACTGATGATTATGTTGGTGAGGAGGATTTTGTCGAGGACAATATCTTTGGAATTCAAGAGTTAAACAAGGTAGAAAAAGCATTGACAGCTACGTCGGCGATTATATACTGGAAAAAAATGTCTGCGAGTGGACTGATTATGATTATCAGTTTTTGCGAATGACGAAAGATTATGACCGTAATTGGGAAAAGAGAAAAAAAGTTTTGGAATATCTTAGTTATTAAAGAGGGCTGAAAAAGTTAAAATGAGCGGCGGCAGGAAAAAAAGGTTTCAGGATTGGCGGAAAATGTTTCGAAATCGGAAAGAACGGTTTCGACCGGGGCGGCGGTGGCTGGCAATAGTGTTGCTGCCGGCAATTCCGGCAATGGCGGCGGGAGTGATGTCCGGCAATCGGGATATTTTTTGGGGGCAGCTGGCAGTTGAGTTTTATGCCCTTTTTTTGCTGACGGCAATATGCAGCAGGGATTTTGCGGCGGTGTATCAGAAGCTGGCTTTGGAAACACCGGCGGAAAGCAGAGGGGTGAGGAAAGCGAAGCGGTGGCTTTGCGGTGCGGTTTATTACACTCTCTGGTGCGGGGCTTTGTTTATGATATACCTGCTGGGATAGGCGATGGCGAAAGGAATAGGAGACGGCGAAGGGAAGCGGCGATGAAACTGATGACGAGCGGGATAGGAAACCAACGAAGGGAAGCAGTGATGAAACTGATGACGAGCGGGATAGGAAGCCAACGAAAGGTGTGGCGATGAAACAGATGGCGAGCGGGTTTGCCGATGCGGAGGAAAGGCGATGAGATTTGCGGCGAATGAATTTGCGATGTATGTTTTTACGGCGGACATATTGGCGGCTGGGGAGAAACTGTGATGAAAACAGAGAAAACAATTTTGGTCAAGTTTTGCGGCAGCGCGGTGCTGTTTCTGGCGGGAGCGTATTTTCTGCCGATGTGGACGGCATGGGGGATATGCGACAATACGGCGGGGGACGGCGTCTGCAGACAGGGGCTCCTGATCGGGATTTTTACGGCGGCGTATGTGGCGGCGTTTTTGGGACAGGCTTGGCTTAACGCGCGGTTGGCAAGGGCGGAAGAGCGACGCAGCTATCAGCGGCTGGCGCTGTTTTTGTGGTTGTATCTGGCTTTGTGCGGCACAGGCCTGGCCGTGAAAATTTTGGTTTGAAAAGGCCGAAAAGAAGGGGAACAGCGGCGGCAATTGCAGTGGCGGAAAGAGCGCGCAGGGACAACTTGAAAGGGAGCCGGAGCAAGAGCTGAGACAATTTGAAAGGGACTGGAGCGAGGCGCGGAACGGAGAGTTGGGAGCAGGTTTTCAGGCTGCCGGTTCGAAATCGAGCCGGCTTTTTTTATGAGTGAGCGGCGGTGATTCCGGTTTGGCGGGAGCCGCCGTTTTTATGGGTGTACGGGTGCGGCGGTTCCTGACCGGGAAACGCGGCGCCCTTTTTATTTTCGGAGGGTCTTTATGGGACAATTTAGTATGACGGACAAAGACGTGCCGTTCGGGACGGCAGGCGGGTTCGGCGGCGACGGGAACCGGAAGCCGGCAGTTACGGCCGAGGGCATTTTGAAACGGCTGGAGGCGATGAAAACCGAACGTGCCAAATGGGAGCCGATGTGGAACAAAGCGGCGGAAATGTGTTCGGTTGATTCCGAGCTGTTTGCGACCGACGAGCGCGGGCGGGTCAGGCAGGCGGTGTTTGACACGACCGGGCGTAACGCGCTGTCTTGTTTTGCCTCGAGCATGAAATCGGTGATTGTGCCGACGACAACGCGCTGGCACCGGTTGAAACCGGTCAATCCGAAGCTGGACGACAACGCGGCGGTCAAAAAATATCTGGAACGGGCGACGGACCTTTTGTTCCGGATGCGCTATGCGGCGGCATCTAATTTTGCGGCGGAGAGCGACCTTTTGTTTAATCAGCTCGGCATCTACGGGCACGCGTTGTGGATGGTTGACGACGATATCGGCCGCGGCATCGTTTACCGCACCATCCCGGTTAAGGAAGCCTATATCAAGCGCGACGATTGCGGCAGGCTGGCGGCGGTGTTTCGCGAATACGAACTGACGGCGGCAGAGGCCGTAAGCAAGTTCGGCGACTCACTGCGCGGGGAAATCCGGCAGGCGGCAGAAAATACGCCGGAGAGAATGTTCAAATTCCTGCATGCGGTATACGAGCGCGACGACTGGCAGGCGGAAGAAGAAGATTTCGGCGGAATGAGATATGCGAGCGTGCATCTGGACATGGCTGCGAAACGTATTATCCGTACCGGCGGCTATCGTACCTGTCCGTATATGGCGCCGCGTTTTCTGGGGATTGCGGGAAGCTCGTACGGCGACAGTCCGGCTTTGCAGGCGTTTTATGACATGCTGACTGCCAATGAGATGGGCAAAACCATTTTACGCACCGGGCAGCTGCAGGCAAATCCGCCGATTTTGACGAGCATGGGGCTGATTGATGCCAATAAGCTCGGTTCGGCGGGAGCGGTTATCCGCGGCGGGCTGGACAGCCAGGGCAAACCGGCGGCGGTTTCAATGCAATACGGCAACAACCTGTCCATTACGGTGGAGATGCAGCGCGAAGTGCGGGCGGCGATTGAACGCGCGTTTCTGGTACCGCTGTTCCAGTCGCTGACGCAGACCAAGCAGATGACGGCGACTGAGGTGGAAAAGCGCGAGATGGAAAAATCCATGCTGCTGGCGCCGATGTGCGAACGCATCGCGGCGGAATGGCTGTCGGGGAACATTGAGCGCGAATTGGATATTCTGGGTATGTACGGTATGCTGGACGATGTGCCGGACGAGCTGATGTATGAAGGCTCTATTGCCATCCAGTTTGAAAGCCCGGCGGTGCATATGCAGCAGTCGGGAGCGATTGTCGGGCTGTATAAGACGATGGAAGCGGCGGCGGCGATGGCACAGAGCAATCCGGACGTGCTGAAGGTTTTTGATATGGAAGCTGCGCTGCGGAAAATCGCCGATTATTACGGGGTCGGTTCCGATGTGGTAAAAACGGCGGACGATATGGCAGCGATACAGCAGCAGGAAGCCTTGCAGGCCATATTGGCGCAGCAGGGAGGAAACGCAGCGGGTATCGGCGGTGCGGGCATGGTGGCGAGCGGCACGGGCATGATGGCGAGCGGCGCGGGCGGTGCGAACGGCATCGGCACGGGCGGCGTTGTTTTGTCCGGAGCAGGCGGTATCAGCGCGAGTACGGGCGGTTCTGCATTGTCACGTGCCGGCGGTACCGGTGCGCGGACAGGAGGCAGCGCAGGACTGCGCGGCAAAAGGGCTTAACGTAAACAATCGGGAGAAATTAAGATGTTTTTCAGAAAAATCAAACGCGAACATGAACTGGTGCGGGCATTTCAGAAACTTTTTCTGGGGCAGGGAGGCCGGCTGAAACCTGAAGCCGCGGTCGTTTTGGAATTTCTGCGCGACGAGGCGGGCGCCCGGGGAGAACTCGGCAACGGCAGCACACCGTATTTTTATGACGCGCAGAATCGTTTTGATCCGAACGCGGCGGCGTTTGTTCTCGGAAAACGGCGGATTTTTGATTTAATCGTCAAATATCTGGCACTGTCGGAAACCGAAGTCTTTGCGTTGTACACGAAACTGCAGCGCGACGGCGAGGACGTTAAACGCGAACTGGAAGTCTGACAGCAACGGGGGGAATGGAGCTTTGGTATTGGGAGAGGCGGCGCCGTTGCGGGTTTGGGCGCAGTGCGGCGAAGATTTTTTTTCAAAACCGGGGCAAAAGGTATTGACATTGTGTCATAAGGGGAGTAGTATCCTGTCATACTAGACGAGAAGGCACCGGAGACGGTGCCTTTTGCGTTGGGCGGAGGCAGGACGGTCGCGGCGGATTTTTTTGTATACGGGAAATGAGAGGAGAACGGATTATATTTTTGATTTTTGGGAAGCTGGTTCGTAAGTATGGTTCCGGGCAGGGAGCTGAGATTGATAATTATTATCATTCTCTTTTACAATGTGAATTGGCTAAAATAAGTCAGGAGAGTCAGCGTAACGGTATATTGCTTGGATATGCAAAAGAGGTTGCAGATTATGTAAAAAAGAGGAGTAACGGGCAGAATCGAAAAGTTATTTTAGAAGATTCGAGAAAAGATTTGCAAAATAATATGTATGGCAGTAAGCTGGGAGAGAGAAACAAAAATAAACCGTGTGAATGGTTATTGGATGACAAGCGGACAAGGAGAATGCGCGATGCGGGAATCAGATGAGGCCGGGCGGACGGCGGAACGGGCAACCGGGCAGGGCATCGTTCGGGAAAAAGAAGCGGGAGTCCGGCTGCGGTTGTGGAACGGGACGAAGAAGGCTGCGATTACGGTTTTGTGCCTTGCGGGCGTGTTGTTTCTGACAATTCTTTTATTGTATCGGATATTTGTTTCTCCATCTGAAGACAAATGCATTCAGGAGTGTATCGCGGCTGGAGAGCAGGAACGCGTTTGCATTTTTGATATTTGCGATTAGAACAGACGAAAGGGAATGTTATGGCAAAACAGAAAGCAAAACGGGGCGTTTATGCGATGGAGCGGGATGTTGGAACCACAGGGCGGGAATCAGATGAGGCCGGGCGGACGGCGGAACGGGCAACCGGGCAGGGCATCGTTCGGGAAAAAGAAGCGGGAGTCCGGCTGCGGTTGTGGAACGGGACGAAGAAGGCTGCGATTACGGTTTTGTGCCTTGCGGGAGCATATTTCTTTTATATCGTATTTCAGCTTTGGAGGTATGCGGATTAGCCGTGCGGTAGTCGGGCGGTTTTAGCGTGCTGTATGGCTTTGGCGGAGATGCAAGCGGCGGTTACGGTTCCGGTGGTGAAGCAGACGGTGGAGTGTCCGAGTTCGGCGGATTTTTTTGTATACGGGAAACGAGAGGAGAACGGATTATATTTTTTATTTTTGGGAAGATGCAAAAGAGAATATGGTTCAAGCCGGTAAGGAACGGATGCGAAAACTGGTCTTGAAATATGGTGAGAAACCGGATGAAGATGATATGGATGAAACTGACTGGTTTGAATATCAGGCGGTTAAAAAATATGAAGATGAAGTTACTGGAGAGATGAACAGAGGTGAATTTTTGTGCCAGCGAAAAGCAAATATTTATGATTTATCCCGCATTTTTGATAAAACAGCTGACGAGGCAAGACAAGTTTTCAATTTAGCAGCGAAGAAATCTGTTAATCTTCTTCCTGAAACGGTGAAACATGCATATTATGAAGCGGAAAGATTAACTCCGATAAAAATGTCTGATGAAAATAAGCACCAGTATGTTAGTTGTGTTGGCGCTCAGGGAGGCGTATTTTCTGCATCAACAGTGTTGGCTGGAGCTGCTTTGAAAGAGGGAAAGGATTTATATCGTAAGTTGAGTAACGGAAAGCTGCGTAAAATGTATGGAGGAATTGGGGGTGTTATAGGCGACAGTGTCAAAGATATGGAAAATAATCTCTACGGTTCAGGCTATGGGCTGATGTATCGGGAGAGGGGGGCATGCGATGTTTTAAAGAAACATAAAATCAAATAATTTTATTTTCTTTTCAGATTTAATGTGATATAAAGAAAAAATAAAAACGTATGGTTTGCGAAAGGACAAATGATGAAAACGGCGTGGCGTTTTTTGCGAGCCGCAGGCAAAACGGCGGCAGGGATTTTTTTTATACTATCGGTAATGCTTTCTGCTGCCGGCGCAGGATGGAGTCTGTTGGAAGGCGACAATGTTGCGGTGTGTTTTTTTCTGGCAGCGGCGGTAGTGTTTTCGTATAGCCTGTTTTTGCTGTTTTCGGCGTGCGGGGGATGGCAGAAAGCGTTGAGTCCGACTGTTGCGGCGGTATTGTTTGCCGGAGGATTGGCTGCCGGCGGTAATGGCGGTTTGTCCGAAATTGAAGACTGGTGTTATGATATGGGAGTTTGTATTGGCGGATTGATAAGCGAAAAAGACTGTCTGGCGCACGGAGGCAAGTGGACTGCGGCGGACGGCGGCGCCTGTTATATGAACTGGTCGGTAGTTAAACCCAATTCTGCCGAGTAGCGATGCCGGCCGCGACGGGCGGAAAACCGGGCAGAGCGGACAGCGGGTGTGAAATGAGCGACGGTCGGGAAGCGGTGGCGGAAAATCGGGAAGAGCGGACAGCGGGTGTGAAATAAGCGACGGTCGGGAAGCGGTGGAAATAAAACCGAACGTCCGGCTGCGGAACGGGGCAGGCGCGGGATTGAACGAAAAAATCCGGCGAGAGAAGGTCAGGACGGCAAAGGACGGTTCGAAAGAGCCGTTCTTTTTTTAATTTTATTTTTAACTTTAATCAGGGGAAAAAGAAATGGGAAATTTTAACAGGCCGGAGGGGCAGACGACCTCCGACAACTTTTTGAAGTCTGAAATCGAAAAAGACTTTTTGCGTGCACAATCCGGATGGGGGGAACTGTCCGAGGAAGAGCTGGCATATCTCGGCAAAAAGGGTTTGAAAACTCCTGCCGACCTGCTCAGGTCTTACCGCGAACTGGAAAGAGCCTATTCTTCCAAAGTGTCCCTGCCGAAGGACGGCGATAAAAAAGGCTTTGACAAGCTGTATTCCCGTTTGGGAATGCCGCACGACTGCACCGGGTTTGACATCTGTTTTGCCGACGAAGACAGGGAAGACGGCGAAGCGTTCAAACAGGTGTGTCTGGAAAACCATATCCTGCCGCAGTCGGCGCAGGCTTTGTATGACTGGTATGTCAAACACCGCGACGAACTTCTGGAGCGCGATGAACAGACCTGGCAGGAAAATTCGCAGCGCGAGCTTGAGGAAATGAAACGCGTCTGGGGAACGAGGGCACAACGCAATTTCGAACTGATGAAACGGGGGCTGCGCATGTTTTGCGACGATATGGCCCTGGTGCAGGAAATCGAGCGCGCCATCGGCACCCGGCGCCTGATGGAAACGTTTTGCAGGCTCGGCGAAGCAATTTGCGAGGACAACCCGGTCAGCTTCGGCAGGCGCCGCGGCGGCGACGACTGGGATATGGTGCAATATTTCAGGGAAATGTTTAACGATTACTGATATTTATTTGTTTTGAAAGGAATTTTTTATGTCTAGCACATTAAAGGAACTGGCGATTGCTTTGTCAAAAAAGCAGGAGCATTATGTGGACTATCTGACCAATGAGTCGCCGATTTTGGACAATATGCGTTTTGAAGCGTCGACCCACGGGTTGTGGAACGCGTATGAAGAAGTCAGCAAAATCGACGGCGCGGGTTTTGTGGATATCAATCAGCCGCTGCCGGAAATGGAAGTCGATTCAAGTTTGAAGAAAATCGACCTGTCCATTCTGGGCGGCGAGATTTTCGTTCCGGAAGACAAGGCGGCGGTTATCGGCGTTTCGGAATATTTTTCCAAAAAAATCCCGATTTTGCTTAAGCATGCCGGCGAGACCGCGGAAAAGAAAATCATTTACGACAACTTTATCCCGTATGCGGTCGGCAACGGCAAGGCCGTTTCCGCAGGGGCGGCGGACAAGTGCTACTCCATGGTGGCGGTGCGCTTTATCCCGGGCGAAGTAACCGGGCTTTATTCGGCGAAAAACATCAACCGCCACGGGATTTTGGATTCAACCCCGATTAACGGCGCGCAGCTTTACAAAAACGCCAACGGCCTTTTGGGCTATGGCGTGCGCATTAAGGGTTATATCGGCATGCAGCTGGCAAACCCGGACGCGGTGTCGGCGATTGTCAATATCTCGGCGGACAAGATTCCGACCGCGGAACAGATTGACAATATGCTGGTCGATGCCAAGGCGACGCCGGCTTCCACCTATATTTTCTGCCATCCGAAAGTGCTCTCGATGCTCAACAAATACAAGGGCAACGTTTTGCAGACGATGACGGGCGATATGGACGTCAACCGCAGTTTTGCGGCCTGGAACGGCATCCGCTTCATCACGTCGTACAACTTTAAGAACGGCGAAGAAGACGCGGTTAAGCTGGCGTAGCTTTCAGGGGACGGCGCGCTGTTTCCTGCGGTCGGCCGGGAGGAGCCTGCCGGTGGGAAGCAGTGTGCCGCATATATGAGTTTAAATCTTACAGGAGAATGATTGATGTTGAATAATATTTTGAAAGTTTATGGCGAAGACTTGGCAAGCGGTGCCCTGAACCAGGCGGCGATTGCGGCGGGCGATGCGGTGGCAGCCGGTTCCACGCAGGGGGCGCTTTGCGTCAACGCGTTTGCGGTCGGCGATGTGGCAACAACCGCGGCAGTGACGATTACGGTTAAGCACGGCGATACCGAAAACGGGTCGTTTGCCGATTTGCTGACGATGACGATTGATGCGGAAAAGAGCTTTGCCGACGGCGAACTGATGGCGACGGCAACGCTTCCGGCCGACGTGAAGGACTTTGTTACCGCGGCGGTGGCTTCGGCAACCGGCAACAGCGGCAGCATCCGCGTGACGCTCGGTTATCTGGCGCGCTAACCCGAACGGAGGCGTACCGGCAGCGTGAGAACCGGCCGTCCCGGGCGGCGCGGAGATGTGGTACCGTCTGTCCGGGCATTACGGCACGGTGATGTGGTACCGGTCGTTTGGGGCGGTACGGCGGCGCGGGTGCGGTATTATTATGCAATTTATTATCAGGCCAATCCATAGTCCGAAGGGCAGGCGGAAACGTCTGCCCGATTACGGTGCGAACTGGGCAATACGGGTAATATGGTTCAATGCGGATAATATGGCGCGAACAATGTGGTGCAAACAATATGGAGGAAAAATGTCAAAAGTGGAAATTATCAACCGGGCGCTGCTGAAACTCGGCGAGCCGCCGGTGTCGTCTTTAAACGATGCGGCGTTCGGCAAATCATACGAAACGATTTATGAAGATGTCAAAAACCTGCTGCTGTCGTCATATCCGTGGCGGTTTGCGGTAGGGGTCAAGCGTCTGGCGCGGAGCGAAAAAACGTATGGCGACAGGTTTATGTATCCGCTGCCGGCGGACTGTCTGCTGCTGCTTAAGGTTTTCGGGCAGGGAGCCAGAGATTTGACCGAGGCGCGCCCTTATGCGATGCAGGGATACGAACTGGCAGACAACTGTATTGTCAGCCCGCTGAAAGACGGGGTGGAAATTGAGTATGTCCGCGCGGTCGGGGACGATGCGGCGTTTCCCCCTTTGTTCAGGGAGGCGGCAGCCGCGAAAGTGGCGGCGGAACTGGCAATGCGCATCAAACATTCGCTTAACCTCAAACAGGCGCTGGAGAACGAATTTCTGACGTTGGTACGGCAGGCGCAGCTCAACAACGAGATAGCCAAAGACGCGGAACTTATTCCCGACAACAGCTGGGTTCTGGTTCGCGAGGCCTGGTGCGATTGACGGGGCGGCTGTCCGGTTTCGGCGCTTGAGGCCTGGGGTGATTGACGGGGCGGCTGTCCGGTTCCGGCACTTGAGGCCTGGTGCGATTGACGGGGCGGTTGTCCGGTTCCGGCACTTGAGGCCTGGGGCGATTGACGGGGCGGCTGTCTGGTTTCAGCGCTTGAGGTCTGGGGCGATTGACGGGGCGGCGGAAAATTGTGGAATGTAAACTTATTTGGGGAGAGATGATATGGTGTGGCCAATTTAAACCGGAGCCGGAAAGGCTCTGGCAAAAAAGTATATTGTTAAGAAGTTAGTTTATGAAATATAGATTTTTTTTGCGGGAGAAGATGATTATGTTAAAAAAATATTTATGGGGTGAAGCCGCTTGAAGATAAGAAAGCGCTTGACATGTCTAATGAGCAAAATATAAACTTGAGCAAGATATAACTGATTATACTCGGACTATTTGCGGAGTGTACCCGCAGACTTATGGACGGATATTGATTATCAAGGAATGAGAATGTCTCGGGATATGATGCAAATACAGAGAAAAGGCACAAGGTGCAGGAGTATCTTGACTATAAGCAAAGGATGAACAAAATTGAAAATTTCTGTAAGAGATGAGCGAGAAGAGAACGGGAAGCCTGTTCCTGAACGGAAGACGGGCGGGACGGCAAATTGCGGGCAGGGCGAAACCGGCGCGGCTTCCCAGATGCCTGAGAGGGAGAAGACGGAAAAGGGCAAGTTGCGGAAGGTGAACGGAACCCTGATGTTAAAAATCGCCGGAGCTGCCGTGTTTTGTTTGGTTCTGGCGTGGCTGGCGTCTATGGATATATTGAAGGATGTGCATGAATGCGAGTGGAATGATACCATAACAGCGGAAGAAAAAGCCGTTTTGCGGATGCCCGGTTTTGATATGACGATTTATCTGCTCTTTCTGTTTATCTTCGGGCTGGCGGCGGTTCTGACGGCATTCAGCGCAGGACGCTTTTATGTGCTGATGGTGCGCAGGCAGGCGCGGTGGAAATATTGTATGACGACGGCGCTGTGTTTTCTGCTGTGGTGCGGCGCGCTGCTGTTTTGGGGGGCGGTCGGTTCAATTTAGGGGGAATTCAGGATATGGGTAAAAGCATAAAGGAAACTGCGGTTATATCGCAAGGCGCGCAGGGAGAGCCGCTGCTGCGGAAAAGGCAACGGCTGCGGTTGATACTGCGGGCAGTGTTGTGGCTGGCGGGGGCGGTCGTGTTTTCCGCGGCGGGGTCATGGCTGATACTGAGAGGCGTTTATCTGGATATTCTGCCGTTTTATGCAGTAGCGTATGTTTTGGCGGCGCTGATGTATTTTCGTTGCTCGGGGCGGCTGGCGGCGGATGCTGCCGGAACGTGCATCGGGGCGGTTCGGCAGACGTTGTTTTTTATATGGCTGTTTAGCGGGGTTTGCGGGATACCCCTTTTAATCGGGAGGCTGTTGTGAGGCGGCGTACAGGAGCGGCTTTGGAGAGAGGATACGCATAGGAGCGGCGCTGGGGCTGCTTTGGAGCGAAGGGCGGAAAAATTCTGCAAAAAAATACGGGCGTGCCGGAGGGCGCGCTTTTTTTATGGGAAAATGCGGGAGAAGAGAGGAACGGGAGAAATGGGGTGGAGAGGCGGAATAGCGGGAGGCGGGCCGAGGAGAAATGGTGAGATGGCGGGCAGAGGAGAAATGGAGAGATGGCGGGCAGAGTGGAAATGGTGAGATGGCGGAAAGGTCATTTTTTGGTAAGAAACATTCAAGATGATAAGGGGAAATGCAGATGAGTATAAAACCGGCGAAAGTGCAGTTTAACGGCGGGGAATTGAGTCCGTGGCTGGAGGGGCGCACCGACATTGCGAAATATGACAAGACGGCAAAGCTCTGCCGCAATTTTATTCCGCTGGCAGAAGGCAGCCTGAAACGGCGCGGCGGAACGCGTTTTGTGGCGGCAACTCCGGAAGGGGACAGCATTTTGTTTAAAATCGTGCCCGATCCGGAAGAAGCAGAAGTTTATATCAACGGCGTCAAACGCCGGGAAGTTTATCTGGCGCGCGGCGACGAGGTTTCGTACCGGGTGAGCTGCGAGGGGTACGTTACGGTTGTCGATACGCTGACGGCGGATGCGGACGAGGAACTTGCGGTCAGGCTGGTAGCAAAAGGCATTATGTGCGAGCTGACGGTGGAAACGGTGCCGGCGGATGCCGTGGTCGAACTCAACGGTTATGAACGGCGGAGCCTGCGCATTAACAAAAACGGCGAAGTTTTTTACAGGGTGGCAAAAGAAAACTACATCACGCAGGAGGGGACGATTATTGCCGATATGACCAAAACGGTTACAATCGAGCTGGTCAAGGAAAAAGAATACGACTACGGCGACTGGGGCGACGTCGTCGGGCTGGCAGCCTGTACGGCGGTCGGGCGCAGCGACAGGGAGGAACGGTGCTTTTATATTAAATTCAGCAACGGTTTTCTGCCGGTTGTGTTTGCCCGGGAAGATATGGCTCCGACGGGGAATTTGGACGAAAGCCTGTTTGAATATACCGAGAGTGAGAAACTGAACAGCATAGCGCTGCAGGACGGGGCTGTCGTGCATACGCGTCTGGTTGAAACAAAGGGCGAAATGAATCAGGGAAACTATTATGATGCTGATGATACGCTGGTTTTGAGCGTTGATGCCGAGTTTATAGAGGAAAACGGCTGGCAGAAAGATGAAACGCAGGAAAATTACGGTTTCTTTTATGATGCGTATACGGGCAAAGCGGAACGGAACATCCTCAGCGTTTATCGCGGGGAAGAACTGGTCTGGGAATTGAGGGGGAGAAACAATGGTTAACGCAAGAAGTTTTTTATTTCCGTTTAAATACAGCCACAGGGTGGCGTATGTGATTGAATTCAGCCACAAGAAAATCCGTATGTACGCGCAGGGAAAACTGGTGCGCGATATGTCAAAGACGACGATGGGCGGCGAAAGCGGCACGACGGGCGGAATTCCCGACGACATTGTCGAGAAGGTATTTCCGGTGCTGGAGATTGCATCTCCGTACGCATACAGCGATTTGTGGGACAACGAAGAACAATGCTGCAAAATTCAGACTATCCAGCATTCGGACATTCTGTATATTTTTAACGAGGATTTTCCGCTGATGGTGCTGAAACGCTATTCAAATACCACATGGGTATTGGAAGAGCTGGAGATTAGAAACGGTCCGTTTCTGAGCATGAACACGACGGACATCAGCATTGCGACCGACGAGTTGGAAGGGGAGGTCCAACTTACGGCAACCGGTGACGTTTTCAGCAAGACGGATGTGGGCAGGTTGGTGCGGCTGAGGATTTTTGACGACGACACGACCCCCTGGCAGGCGGGAAAAATCGGATTTCAGGGGACTATATGCGTATCAGACAATAAGTATTACCAAGCCATCACTGGAGACGAGACCGGAAGCATCAAACCGGTGCACAGCGAAGGGACGCGTTCCGACGGCGGCGTTTTGTGGGAATATCTGCACGACGGGTCGGGAATTGTCAAGATTACGGAGGTTGTCGACAAACAGCATGTAAAGGGAACGACGGTAACGCGCCTGCCGGACGCCATTAAGTCCGGCACGGTATGCTGGGAACTCGGCATGCTGCACAAAGCTTCGAAATATCCGAAATCCGGCGCTTTTTTCCGCAACAGGTTTGCGTTTCTGGTCAATACCGATACCGGGCCGAACGTCTGCCTGTCGTATTCGGGCGACTATAACAACTTTGCCGATATGGAATGCGGCGAGGCAACAGCGGAAACGGCGATTACGGTGCCGGTGCTCAATACCGAATTTAACGAGGGGAAATGGATTTATGCCCGGGACGTTTTGTTTGTCGGCACGGGGGCGTCGGAATTTTATGTCGACGTGGTGTCGTCGGCGTCGCCGCTGGCTTCGGACAATGTAAAGATTTCGCAGATTTCGCGGGTCGGGAGCAAGGCGATTATGCCGCTTTCGGTCGGGTCGCACGTTATTTTCGTCGACAGGTACGGCCTGAGCCTGCGCGATTTGACGTACAATTACTATAACGACGGGTATGACGAAATGGACATTTCCCTTTTGGGGAAACATCTGTTCCAATCGAGAATTACCGGCATGGCATATCAGGAAGTTCCCGACAAAGTGTTGTGGTGCATGGTCGGCGACGGGAGCCTGACCGCGCTTACTTTTTCGGCGGAACAGGAAGTTTCGGCACTGTCGCGGCACGATTTGTCCGGCGCGGCGGAAAGCCTGGCGGTTATTCCGAATTTTGAAGACTGCCGCGACGAACTGTGGCTCGAAATCAAGCGCACAGTCAACAATGCCAACTACAGAACCGTGGAATGGATGGACAACGGTATTCCGCAGTACTGGCCGTCGAGCGTTTACGGCGCGGCAAGCCTGGCCGAGAGGGAAACGCTGGAGAAAGAATATGTCCGCCAGGAAGCGTTGTATCTGGACGGGGCTGTGGTGTATGAGCAGAATGAACTGGACATGCAGGAGGAAATGTCCGGGCTGGAACATCTGGAAGGGCTTAAAGTGGCGGTGTATGCCGACGGGACGGTTCTGGAACCGCAGGTCGTGCAGGACGGAAAAATCAAAATTCTGCCGACGTACCGTCATGTGGCGGCAGGGCTGCCGATTACGAGCCAGTTTATGCCGCAGAATATCTATATTCCGAACGATTACGGAAGCGGCATCGGCCAGAAACAGCGCATCAACCATGTGCTGCTGATGCTGTATCTTTCCGGCGGCGGGCAGATCGGCGAGGACGAGGATACGCTGACGGATATCCTCTACCGGCAGGCCGATGCGGCAATGAACGAGGCGCAGGAACTGTTTACAGGCAACAAGGAAGTTTTGTTTAACGGAGCGACGACGAAAAAGGAAGCGGCGGCGACGCTGATGATTCAGAATTCCTCGCCGCTGCCGATGAATATTCTGGCGATTGTGCCGTATATGGACGTGGACGAATAGAGTGGCGAGCGATTTGGGGCGGTGCGGTTCTGTATTGAAGGGAGCGGTTCGGCATTGAACGGTGCGGTTCGGCAATAGCAGCAGGGAGTAGTTTATGATACGAAAATATCGGGCGGGAGACGCGTTTAAAGTCCGGGTGCAGCCTGAGCAGCAGGCGGAAGCGGTAACGTGGGCGGCGGAATTTGAACGCATTCCGGCTTTCGCGTTGGTGGAAAAAGGGAATGACGGCTCTGCGGCAGGCGAAGAGTCCGGGAATATGGGCGTTGCGGAATACGATGCGTCCGGGAACGGCGGCGCTGCGGCGGGTGACGGCAAACCGGCGGGAAGGCAGTGGGACGGAAACGGCGGCAGGGTATTGGCGGTTTTCGGCTTTCGGATTGAAGGCGGCGGCATTACGACAGGCAGGGAAGCGGAATGTTTCGCGCTGGTCGGAATCGACGCGGGGCGAAAGCTGATTGAGGCGGTACGCTATTTCCGCCGGTATATTCCGCGGCAAGCGGTCCGGCTCGGGGTACGGCGCGTTACGATGACGGTACGCCGCGGCTTTGCGGCAGGGGCGCGGCTGGCCGGCATGCTGGGATTTTCCCCGGCCGGGATATTGGAAAATTTTTTTAACGGTGAAGATTATCAGATTTTTGAAAGGGCAGAAAAACAATGGTGGCACAAGCGGCATTGATTGCGGCCGGAATCAACTTTGCTTCCGGCTTTTTGAAAGGCAAACAGGAAGAATACGAGGCTAAGGTTCAGGCAAAGCTGGCGCTGAACAACGCGGCGATTTACCGCAAAAACGCGGCAAGGGTGCGGCTGAACGGTTCGTTGAACGAGGATATGATGCGCAGCCAGAAACGGGCGGCTGTGGCATCGGCAGCCGCGGCGGCGGGCGAAGCGGGCATGGGCGAAAGCCCGACGACAACGACGGCGCTGGCAACGACTTCGGCAGCTTTGGAACAGAATATCCTTAACGAGCGTTACCGGGTCGAAAGCGAGGCGGAAAACTATCTTTATCAGGCGCGGCTGGCGGAGGAACAGGCGCGCCAGCACAAAAAAGCTGGTAAAAACAAGTTTATGAACAGCATGCTGGGCGGCTTGACATCGTCGCTTGGCGGGCTTTTCGGGTAGTTTTTAGGGCAGAGCGGAGGAAGACAATGGCAAACAGACAGAAAATTGCCCCGATGGGGCTGGCGGGCGTGATGGCGCAGAGAGGACTGCAAACGACTTTGACGGTTCCGGGAAAACGTTTTGTGGCGGGAAACGGCGGTTTGGAAACGGCGGGGCTTTTGGTTGACGCCGGCAAAAAAATGGCTGAGGAACGCCTGGAAACGGAAAAGCAGCGGCAGGCGATGGAAGCGGCGGCATCACTAAGGGCTTCCCGTCAGGCGATGGAGGCGGCTGAAACGCCAGAGCAGCTGAGGGAAATTGCAACAACGGCGGAGAAAAGCCTGCCGGCGCAGTTTGGCAGCGAAAATTCCGGCAAGGCTTTCTGGCAGGAACACGGCGACAAGATACTTGAAGCAAATCGTGCCGATACGGCAAAAATTGCGGCAATGAAACAGGCGGATTTTGGCCGTAACAGCCTGCGGTCGATGCTGGCGGACAACCAGAACCTTCTGGCGGAAACGGCAGAGCCGGTGCAGGCGGAAAAGCTGCTGGAGATGGGAACCGGCGAAATTGAGCGGACACCGTTTCTTACGCCCGAGGACAAGCAGTTTTACCGCGACGGCTATCTTAAAACCGGAATTCTCAATCTGGCGCTGAATTCTCCGGAGACGGCGGAAGCTGCCGCGGACAGGTATTTTTCCGGCGACAGCGACGGCATTAAGGCGCGGATTGCGGAAACGCGGCGCTTAAACGAAGAAGGGGCTAAACGACAGCAGGAGCGCGAACGGCAGCGTTCTTATCTGGCAGCGTACGGCGACGCCCAGTCATTGTGGCAGAAACGGGAAAGGGGGGAAATTTCTCCGGCGCAATATTATGTGCTTTCCGCCGATACCAATCCCGAAATGCTGTGGGGAGACGGCGAAGACCGCTCTCCGGCACCGCTTGCCGACGCTTACCGGCTGGTGCGGAAAATGAACGGAGGGGAAAGCCTCAGCGCCGAAGAAGTGCGCGATGCGGGAAACAGCCTTATCAGCGCTTACCGGCATAACGAACTCGGTCTGGAAGAAACGGCGGCACTGCAAAACCAGCTGGTGGCGGCGCAGCAGGGCGGAAACGCGTCCGAACTTATTTTTGACAGAGCGGTTGACGAACTGGCGGACAGAGCCTTTATGCGCGATATTCCCGCCGGGGCGGAACAGTATACCTCGTACGGGCGCGAGCTGATGGAACACAAGGCGAAACTGGCGTTTGACATTTATCAGAACTACTACGGCAGAAAGACGGCGCTGGCCGAAGAATTTACAGCGCAGGGCGGGCAGATGACACCTGCGGCGGCAAAGAAAATCGGCAGGCAGGCGCTGGCGGAAACGGCGGCGGAGCTGAACCTCAAAGAAACACCGGGCGACGCTCCGTCTTTCGGCGAGCTGCGGAGAACCCTGAAGAGCAGCTATTCAGGCAGCGGCGAAAGGCGCATTTGGGAGCGTTTTGCAAAAGAAGCACCTTATGCCGAGGACAAAACGGCGGTTATGCGCCGGATTGCAACGGAAGAACAGAAACGCGAGCTTTCTTATCCGCAGTTTGAAACTTATGACGAGGTAATGCAGGCGGGGCTGGCGCCGGGAGACCGGTTTTATTTCAAGGGGCGGCTTGCCGTGATGAAAGGCTGAAACAATTGACGGCGATGAAAGGATAGGGCAATGGACAACTTGAGGAATTTGGCGATGAAATACGATGCGGACGGGAAGGAAATTTCCGGAATTGCGGACAGCGGGGCAATGATGACGCCGGTACCGGAAGGCAGTGCCGTGGGTGAGACGATGATGACGCCAGTGCCGACGTATGGTGCTGCGGACGGAACGATGATGACGCCAGTGCCGGCGTATGGTGTTGCGGACGGAACGATGATGACGCCGGTATCTGTGGATGGTGCGGGCGTTACGGAGGTGACAATGACATTGCTGCCGGATGGCGGGACTGCGGATATGAGCGCAGAAGATACTGCGGCGGAACCGGTTTATACCGGCGTTATGGCGCGCGGCAGGAAACAGGAAGAATTTGAGGAAGGCGGACGGGCGCCGTTTGCTTACCTTGAGGAGGAACAGAACCTGAATTTTCCGGCTTTTTCAGCGGAAACGGTTGACGAAGATGCGCCGCTGACGAGCTTTCAGATTGCGGGAAAATGGCTGCGGCAGGCTGCCGATTTGCACAACTACTGGGCGTTGCTGGAGAATTTCGGGGCACAGGCTGCAGAGTATAAGTGGGCGTATGACGAAGGGAAGTTCGGCACATTTGAAGCAGGGGCGTTCGGCCGGGAGCTTTTAAAAGCCGGGGCAAGAGGTTTGGGCGCGAATACGCTGCGGACGGCAGGGAATGTCCTGTCGATGTTCGGCGCCAATCTTGAAAGCCGGAATGCCGGTACGGCGGCGGTTACGGCGGGTGCCGGGCTTCTGGTGCAGGAAACGGGGAAAATTTTTAAAAACATCGGCGACAAACTGGGCGAATATGCCGGCAAAATCGAAAATTCGGAATTACTGGCACCGGCAGCGGAAGCTTACAGTGCAGATCCGAACTGGTCGAAACTGGCAAATGTTCTGGGACAGGGATCGTCACAGGTTCTGGCAATGGGAACCATGGCCAAATTTATCGGTTCGGGGCCGACTTACGGTTTGTTTGCCGGGGGCGGCGCCGGAGAAATCTTTAAGGAATCCTACGCCAAGGACGGGGATATTGACGCTGCCAATACGCTGGCGCTCATTTCCGGCGGCACAACTTTTGCGATTGACAAGCTTTTCAGCCCGTTACCGAAACAGATAGAAAAAGACGCGCGGATAACCTCCAAAATGATTGCACGTGAAATTGCAGGGGCGCCGCTGCGCGAGGCAGGAACGGAAGTCTTGCAGCAGATGATGGCGGAAAACCTTGTGCGCAAGGTCGGCATTGACGATACGCAGGATTTGTTTGAAGGGCTGATTGAAAGCGCACTGGGGGCAATTGCAGGTTCTTCGGCGCTGATGGCTGCCGACGGAAGCGTTTATTATGCGCGCAAGACATATGAGGATGCCCGGCAGAGAATGCTGCTGCGCGGCGTGACGGCGGAGGAAATCGAGCTTTACAAAAACAATATGATGGAACTGCTAAAGAGCAAACCTGATGCTTTCGGAAAGGTTTTGAACTACGTTCTGGAGCGGAATTTGCAGCGGATGAGCGAAGGGAAAACTATTGCACAGGGCGGTGCCGATGCGGCGACAATGCCCGAAGGCGGGCCGGCTGCGGCGTTAATGCCCGAAACAGGGGTAGCAACGGCGGGTAAGAGTACGGCAGCAACTGCAGAGAGCGGGGCTGATGCGGAGAATGCGACGGTGGCGGCAAAGCGGCAAAACAGAAGCCTGGCGCAGGTACGCCAAGATGTCAAGGGGTTTCGCCGTTTGTTTGACGAAGTATACAAACGTTCGCTTAAAGCTACCGGAGACACAGGGAAAGCGAGAATTGCCGCCGGCATGATGCAAGCCAATATGATGGCACTGTACGAGATTGACGGCGGATTTTCTCCGGCTTCCCTTTTTGCGGGGCAGATACCGGAATATAAGCAGCTGGCGTATCAGGAGTTTCAGAAACGACTGTCGCCCGAAGCGGCGGTGATGTTTCAGTTCGGCGGGGTCGAAGCCAAATTTGCCGATTTCAAAAAACTGGCGGAGGCATATAAACTGGAACAGCAGGATTACAGCCCGCGGCTTATCTGGTCAAGAACCGGATGGTATCGCGGCGGGGACGGACGGTGGCGTTTTGAAATCAATGATTCCGGCGCTAAGCTGAAAATACACACCGACGTTAAGGCTGACGACCTTCCCAAGCGGTACTGGCAGACGTATATCCGGAAACTGGAGGAAATGGAAGGGCATGATATTCTCGGGCTCAGAAGTTATGAACGGCTGATTTTTCAGGATAAGGCAATTATTAAAGAGCTTTACAATTATCTGTACAGCGATTTTATCGACTTCTTAGACAAGCATTACCAGCGCAATATGGCGGTCGGTCTTAACCGCAGCGGGTATTTTGAGTTTCGGGATCTGGAAGGAGATTTTGAGGCGGAAGTCAAAGCCCAGAGGGCACTTGCCGATTCGAGGCTTTATGCCCTGTCTGACGGATACGGGCTGAGGGAAGAGGAATTGCGCGATAAGCAGGACTGGAGCCGGATGCCTATCTATCTGAAAGACAAAAGCCTTAAAGAAGTTTTGATTGACCGGGGCGAACTGGTTATTCCCGATGGCGGGGAAAACGGCACGGCGGCTAACCGAAACGGAGAAGTGCAGAGTGCAGAAAACGGCAGCTATATACAAAAAACCTCCCCCAAGCGGTCCCGGCTACAAATCCGGGTGTCGGATAGGGAGGAAAACGGTACGCCGTTTTTTGATAATGTAGAGGCTGCCGGAGAAAATGTCAAGAGCGCATCAGGCGAAGTACTGCTGAATGTCAGTGCCGATAGATATCAGGCGAGAAATGACTCTGATTTTAAGGTGAAAATGGAAAAACTGCTCGTTTCGTATCAGGGGCGGAAAATATATAATCCGTCGCTGGGGAGAGAAGTGGAAATCAAAAATCTTCCGGTTGAGGACAGACATATCTGGAGTGGCAGCCGGGAACTTTTAATTCCTTATCTGCCCATGTTGCTGGGAACGGCGGTTTTTAACGTTAAGAAAGCGCCGCACGGTTCGAATTCTGTGACGGCGGGAGAAAAAAACTCTTACAAGGCGTATTTTCCGGTGATGATTAACGGCGAACTGATAAACAGCCGAATGACGGTCAAGGAGGACGACAAGGGGGATTTATTCTGGGACTTGCGGCTGGAAGACGTTTCACGCAAGGAAATCGAGGACGATTTGCGCAAGAGCACAGGAGAGGTTATTTCGTATGACGACTATCTGGCCGAGCAGCGGCGCAAAGCGGAAGAACTGACGAAAAGCAGGCGTTCCCCGTGGCTCAGGAAGACTGCTTCCAATGACAATTTCCCTGCAGTCGACCGGTTTTATACCAAGGAACAGATGAAGGTTATCCGCTCGACGCTTGAGGAAACGAAGTATCTGGAATTTTTGGAAAAGATATGGAAAGACGATACGAGCGTCGAGAAAAATTTTCAGACGCTGCGGGAGTTTCTGGACGTGCACGAAGCGGCAACGCCGGAACTGTTCGAATATCAGGCGGAAGTGGGGGAGGAACTGCTGGAACGCGTTCTCAAACGGCGCAAAGCGGCGCAGCGGATGGGAATACCCGAAGGGCCGGAACTTTATATGGATTTGAACAAAGAGCTGGCGTACCGTACCTATCTGGCGGCGCAGGGCGATTATCACAAACCGTACCGCAATATGGCGTATCGTCCTGATTTTTATCGGGAAGCGCATACGCCCCGGCTGATGAGCGACCTGTTTTTCAATCAGGAGAAATACCGCTATCTGCTGCCGGCACAGAAGGTGCAGATTGCCGAAATGCTGGACAAAGTTCACCGGATTTACCGCCTGCACCGGGAAACCGAATTTGCACGCAAGGCGGAACAACGCGACATTCGGGCGGCAAACGCCTATATTGCCGAACATTACGACGGCGGAGACGAAAGCCTGCGCCGGTATTGGGAAGAACGGCAGCTGCTGCTGGAGAGGAAGGAAGTCCGGCTCGGCGACTTGCTGGAACATCAGGAGCTTTACCGCAACTATCCCGATATGGAAGACGTTATGGTCAGGTTTGAGGAGCTGGCAAATGACGAAGGGTATCATTTTTATCATGACAAAACCAGCAATGCCGACGTTTTGGAGATTGATCCGCGGCAGTTCGACTACGCCAATCTGAAAGACCTGCTGCTGAGGGGAGCTGCATTTGCCATTCAGATGCGGGAAGGGTTCGATCCGGCGCTGACGCCGACGCAGCGGCGCAATTTTATGGACCGCCACATCCATATGGCGCGAAAGGAAATTGCCCCGGTGTTTAACAAGGAGCTGACGGCGTTTCTCGGCAAATACCTGCCGGGGGAAAAGCAGCGCGATTATCTGGTTGAGCGGGAGGTTCCCCTGCCGCTGTTGGGACTTTACCGGAGCGAGGCGAAATCCGCGGCCGGACAGCAAGCCGGCGCGGATACGGCTGAAACGGCGGTTTCAGGAGCAAGAGCCGGAGGTGATGCAGTCGGGATAACGGTTTCTGAGGTGCGAGCCGGAGGTGATGCAGTCGGAACAACGGCTTCTGAGGCGAGAGTCGGAGATGATGCAGTCGGAACAACGGCTTCTGAGGCGCGAGCCGACGGGAACAAACCGGAAATCCTGACGTACAGGGAGATTGATTTCGACCGTTTGTACGAAAAACTCAACGAACGTTACGGCAGCGCGCAGCTGGATCCGGACGAGCGGCAAATCGGCGATTTTGCGTATTCAGCTTTGCAAAACCTGCGCGAGGCGATGAATTCGGAAATCCTGACGCGGGCGCGGATGAGTTCGGGATATGCGGTAGCGGCGCCGTTTCCGTGGGGCGGCGTTACATCGCAGGGCAATATCGACGTGCGGGCGATGCTGCGCCGACAGGACTACAGCGACTGGCAGCGGTCGTTTTCGTATTGGGATGAGAAGAACCTGCCGCCTCCGACCGACAGAACGCGCCTGACGTATGCCGATTTGGAGAAAATCGCAAGCAATTTCGACAAAGACATAGCGTTTAAGCCTGATTTTATGCGTTCTGTGCCCGACGACGAAACGGCAGCACCGACGCCGCAAAAAAGGCTGAAGTCGACGCTTGATGTCTTGGCGAAAGGGGCTTTTGACGCGGCGGACAAGACATTGTACCTGTTTGAAACGGCCGATGCGGAAACGATTGTGCATGAAACGTTCCATTATCTGAGCCAGATTTTGAAGAGCCCGGATTTGAACGGCAATATGCTGGCAAAGCGGGCTTATTACCGCCTGATGGACAATTACCGCAAGGAGCTTCTGCACCGCTATGAACCGGTGAACTACAAAGGCGGGTATATGCTTGTCTATAAACGTGGCGAACGGGTCATGCCGGAACTGCCGCGACGGTTTTCTACGCCGGAAGCGGCAATTGAGGCCGGCGTGGAAGAAATGTTCGTGCAGCGTTTTATGGACGCCATCGGCGGCCGGCTGACGGTCGAGCGGGATAGCGAGCAGCTATTGCATAATTTTTACATTGTCTGGCTGGACAAGGTGACGAAACTGCTTGACCTGGCTCCTGCAAAAACCGGCAGCGGCGGAAAACAACTGTTTGATGCGGTCGGGAATATGCTGGGCAAGGCCGGGCGGATGCTGAAGGAACGGTATAAACCCGAGAAATAGGCCGAGGCGGGGCGCGGCGGCAGTCAGAAAGCATATCGGCTGAGTGCGGCTGCCGCACTTTTGAATCTGCCGCACTTTTGAATCTGCCGCACTTTTGAGGCTGCCGCACTTTTGGGGGCTGCGGCGTTCCGACGGCGGAATTTTGGGGCGGAAACTTTGCCACAGGAGTTTTGCAACGCTGATTTTCGGCATAAGGAAAAGCTTGCAAATAAACTAAGGCTGTTCTATAATGTCTGAAAATGTTTTTTTACGGAGTAGGGCATTATGGATAATCAGGAAATTTCCCGGTTGAAAGCCAGAGGCAAAGCAGAACTGCTGGCGTTTGTATTGTTTTTGACACTTTTGGGCGGAGCGGCGGCGGAATACCGCAGAGAAACTGCTCCTTTGGCGACGGCAGCAGTCGTTTTTGAGAGAGGAAAAGCCAGCCGGGCTGCGGAAAGTCGCCGCGAAACAGTACAGTCTGCAGCGGCCGAAGCCGATAAAAAGGCTGGAATTTCCGCAGCCGAAACAACGGTAAGCAGTGCGGAGACAACCGGCTCGAAAGTAACGACAATCGGAACGGAAACAGCTGCAATGGAGGCGAGGGCACCGGTTTCGGTTTTATCGGCTCCGGCGGCAGAAGAAATTGCAGCAAGAGCGGAGAACGGACAGAATGTTTCCGGCAGCAGCCAGGCAGTTCAGGGGGCGGAGCAGGCGGAAATTTCCGGCGAGGCATTGACCGAATTTTTGGACTTTATGCAGGAAACAAAAGAAAAAGTTGATGCCGTAAGCAAACCGGAATCGGCGTTGGCAAAAATCAGTCAGCCGGAAACGGCGGCAAAGCCGGCCTCCCGCTCCGAAACGATTGTTTTTGAGGAAGGGAAGATAGAAATTTATGACAGTGAGAAAGGCGTTGTTGCCGTAGAAGAAACGGCGGGAGGAAATGCCGTTCCGGCAGACAGCGGCGCCAAAGCTTCTTCCAACGGAGAGGCTGCTGGTGCGGCGGAGCAGCGGAGTTCTGCCGGTGCCGGAGAGGCAGCGGGGGCAGTTGAAAATCAGGCTGCGGGAACTGACAAAGCTTCTTCCAACGGCGGGGCTGCTGGTGCGGAGGTGTTGCGGAGTTCTGCCGGAGAAACCGCAGGTGCGGCGGAGCAGCGGAGTTCTGCCAGTGCCGGAGAGGTCGCGAGTGCGGTTGAAACAAAAGGTGTTAATGATGTTGAAGAGCCGGTGGTGCTGATACCGGGGCAAAAAGACGGTGAATCGGCCGAGACAACAGAAAATCAAACTCAACCTACTGTAACAGCACAAGAAAATATTTCTTCTGAAACTCCCGTATCAGCGGGAGGAGAGGCAGTTGATATGATGAAGGATATTGCGGCGCGTCAGCAGGAGGCAGATTCAGCGCAAAAGTAGTTTTTATAACATATTGAAAATAAATCAATTATTTTACGTTAACTGATTTTTTGCAAAAAAAATCAAAAAAATGAAAAGAAAGTGTTGACTTATTATTTTTTTATCTATATAAACGCTTTTGTTCCGACCAATGGTCCCATCGTCTAGTGGTTAGGACATCGCCCTTTCACGGCGGTAACATGGGTTCAAATCCCGTTGGGATCACCAATTCAAACGGCGCTCTTTTCAGGGTGCCGTTTTGCGATATGGGTGCTATATGGGGACGAGGCTTTCAGCGGGTTTGAATGTTCTTTTGTGAAAATCGTATTTGGGGAGTTTTTACGAATTCGTTTGCATCTGGCTTGGTAAACAGAGTGTGCAGACAAAGAGTTTGCGCTGATTTTACAACAATTGAAGAAATGCCTTGAAGTTTTAAGTTTTGGATATTACAATGCCCAGCTAAAATGATATATTGGGGTAAACAATGGAAAATATTGTTCGTGTCGGGGTTGGAATTTATATTTTTAATCAAGAACATCAAGTTCTTTTGGGGCAGAGAAAAAGCGTTCACGGATTTGGATGCTGGTGTCCGCCCGGAGGGCACCTTGAATTTGGTGAGACAAACGAACAAGCTGCTATTCGGGAAGTAAAAGAAGAAACAAATCTTGATATTTGCGAAGATGATTTGAGTTTGCGAGGCGTTACCAATGATTTTTATTCTCAAACTCAAAAGCATTATATTACATTGCATTTCTTTTGCACTAAGTTTGTCGGTACGCCGCAAGTTATGGAAAAAGACAAATGTGTGTGTTGGAAATGGTTTGACGTGAATAATCTTCCAGAGAATTTACTTCTATCCAATCAGAATTTTATAAAAAAATGTTCTTTAGAGTGTTTGTAGATGAGCATCAGGGAAAAGGCGTATTTTGAACGCCGGGTTTGCTATTGCTGCGAGAAGGATATTGTGACTCCGCATAAGTTTTATTCGGAAATGTGCGAAAGTTGCGGAGAATTAAATTATCAAAAAAGAATACAACGGATTGATTTACGCAATCATCATGCATTGGTTACCGGCGGCAGAATTAAAATCGGGTTTGAAACAGCTCGTTTGCTGTTGGAAATGGGGGCTGATGTTACGGTAACATCCCGTTTTCCGAACGATACGTTGAAAAGATTTCAAAAACTTGAGAATTTTAATCAGTATCAACCGCGTTTGCATATTATTGGCGCGGACTTTCGTTTTGTACAGTCGGTGCAGAGTGTAATAGATTTTTTTAAGGGCAGACCGTTAGATATTTTAATCAACAACGCAGCACAAACAGTACGCAGACCGGCTCCTTTTTATAAGCATTTGTTGGAGGCGGAGTTGCAAAGGCCTGCTTTGGAAAATATTGTTTCTTCCGGAATTAAAGTCTTAGCCGATACAAAACTTAATTTGCCGGCTCAAAACAAACGGTTGACTTCAGCGGAGATGTCGCAGTTGGCATTATTGCCGGAGGATCTGATTACGAATGAGAAAATTTTTCCTGCCGGAAAATATGATAAAGATGGCCAACAGCTGGATTTGCGCGATAATAACAGTTGGATGTATGAATTGGAAGATGTTTCTCTGGTAGAGATGTATGAAATTTTGCAAATTAATCTGATAGCTCCTTTTTTGCTGAATACAAAGCTGCTGCCTGTTTTGCAGCAGAATAAAAATATGGCTTTTATTATTAATGTTTCGGCTATGGAAGGCAATTTTTATGCGCCACGCAAACACAGTCGCCATCCACATACGAATATGGCGAAAGCTGCATTGAATATGATGACAAGGACTGTTGCGGAACATTATAAAAATTTGGGCGTTTTTATGAATAGTGTTGATACGGGATGGATAACCAATGAGAAACCTAATCCACAAAATTTGGGCGAAAACGAGCGAAAATCCAAGATGGCGATTGACGAAACAGATGGCGCCATGAGAGTATTGGATCCAATTATTTCAGCCTTACAAAATAAAGAACCTCAGTATGGAAAATTATTTAAGAATTACAGAGAATATAAATGGTAAATTTGGAGATAATTTGTTTTGCCGGAATATGAATGTGTTTGTAGTTTTTTATTTCAAAGCCGTTTGAGGATTTAATATTTTGGTTCGTAAACCGTGAGTTGAGCATCACCAATACTAACGGCGCCCTTTTCTGGGGGCCGTTTTGCTATGCGTGACGAGGCTTTCAGCGGGTCTGAATGTTCTTTTGTGAAAATCGTATTTGGGAAGTTTTTACGAATTCGCTTGACGATAATCCTTTGTTTTTACAGTGCAATAAATTTTTATGCTATAAAATAGAAAAATATCTTGACTTAAAGTATGCTCTAAAATTTATCATTTTCGTGTCTGATATTTATGAGTTATTTTTCGGAGGGAAAAATGAAGATTTTTTTATTTTTATTGGTTGTCGTGGCGGTAATTTTGGCGTGGCGGTTTTATCCGGTAAATTCCTGGGACAAGACTTTTCCAAAAAGCGACAATGTTACTGTTAAAAAGGTAAAATTTAAAAATCGCTACGGTATTGAGCTGGTTGGGGATTTATACATACCCAAAAATAAAGTGACTGAAAAACTGCCGGCGATTGCCGTTTCCGGCCCTTTTGGTGCGGTTAAAGAGCAATCATCCGGTTTGTATGCTCAAACAATGGCGGAGAGAGGTTTTATTACTTTGGCTTTTGATCCGTCTTATACGGGCGAAAGCGGCGGACATCCGCGTTTAGTCGCCTCACCGGATATCAATACGGAAGACATGAGTGCCGCAGTTGATTTTTTGAGTGTGCAAGATGATGTTGATGCCGATAAAATAGGCGTTATCGGAATTTGCGGATTTGGCGGTTTTGCTTTAAACGCTGCGGCGATGGATACAAGGATAAAGGCAACTGTTACTTCGACGATGTATGATATGAGCAGAGTTAATGCCAACGGCTATTTTGATACAATGGATAAGGAAGACCGCTATAAGCTTAAGCAAAAACTTAATGCCCAACGTACGGAAGACTTTAGAAACGGAACTTATGCAGCAGAAGCAGGGCTGCCGGATAAATTAACAGGAAAAGAACCGCAGTTTGTTAAGGATTATTATGATTATTACAAAACACCGCGCGGATATCATAAGCGTTCTAAAAACTCAAATACGGGCTGGAATATGACATCTTCTTTGTCGTTTATCAATATGCCCATTTTGGCTTACAGCGATGAAATTAAGAGTGCGGTTCTGATGATTCACGGCGAGAATGCTCATAGCCGCTATTTCAGCGAAGATGCTTATAAAAAACTGGTTGGCAATAACAAAGAACTTATGATTATTCCTAATGCCAACCATACAGATTTATATGATAAAACTGATATAATCCCGTTTGATAAAATAACGCAATTTTTCAGAGATAATTTGAAATAAGCGGAATTTTATCCGGTTTGTGATAAACATCAGCAATGCAACCAGCGCTCTCTTCAGAGCGCTGGTTTGTTGTGCGGGACGAGGCTTTCGGCTGGTTTGAATGTTCGTTTGTGAAAATCGCATTGCGGGAAGATGTTACGAACTCGTGTACTGGCAATCTTTTATTTTTTGACAGCATTATCGGGTTTGAAGTTCGTCGGGGTTCGGAAAATATTTTGCTCATTTTATGTTTTTTTATTTTTGTGTTGACAAGTTGAAAATATGATTTTATATAATAGTCAAATATTAGACTATCAAATAATTTACTAAACGGATTTTATATGAAAAGGGAAGAAGTCAGAGCGTTTGTTAACCAATATTGCCATTTGCGGGATGTGCAGTATGCGGCGTATACGGCTTGTGCGAGAAGGCATAATTTAACGACAAATGAGTTGTTTGTCCTGGATATTATTTGGTTTGCAGAGGATGGCTGTTTGCAATCTTATATTTGTGAAAGAATGTCGGCAACCAAACAAACCATAAGCGCGATAATCAAAAAATTTTGGAAATCAGGTTATGTAACCCTTGCCGAATCTGAAACAGACCGGCGCAATAAAATCATCCGTTTTACTGATAAAGGCTATGACTATGCGAAAAAAATTATTCCTCCGGCGGCAAATGCAGAGATTGACGCGATGGCTGAGTTGGCTAAATCGGAAAATATTGCCGAGTTAGTACGGTTGACAATGTTATTTTCTGGTCTGATGAAGAGAAAATTTGATGAATTGAAATAGGATTATATTAAAATGGAACTTTATGAAGCAATTGAAAAACGCAGGACAATCCGGGATTTTGAAGATAAACCGGTTGATATGGAAGTTATCAAAAAAATTCTTTCCGCAGGTTTGAAAGCCCCGACAAACAATCACTTGCGCCAATGGGAATTTGTGATTATCAATGATAAAAAAGAACGTTTACGCGTACTGAAGCTGGAAGATATGACAAATCCCGATGATTGTGACAAGATGCTGGATGGTTTCGGTATGACCGATACAGACCAAAGGGGAATGTATCATATCGCAATGCCAAAGCAGTTTTCCATGTTATATAATTCAGGATGTTTAATCTTGCCTTTCTTTAAGTTGCGTGAACCGTTGTTGCAACCGACTTGTCTTAGCTCTTTAAATGAATTTGCCTCTATTTGGCTTTGCATTGAAAATATTTTGTTGGCGGCTGCCGCGGAAGGCATATTCGGCGTTACCCGTATTCCGATGACAGAGGAATTGGAACATATTAAAAAAGCAATCAATCATCCTGACGATTATGCGATGCCTTGTTACATTGCTTTGGGATATCCTGCCAAAGATGCAAAAATACCGGTGCAAAAAGTTATTAATGTTGAAGACAGGATACATATCAATAATTGGTAAAATCGGCTCGGAAACTATGAGGCGAGCCTCGCCAATTCAACGGAGCTTTCTTCAGAGCGCTGGTTTGTTATACGGGATGAGGCTTCCGGCAGGTTTGAATGTTCGTTTGTGAAAATCATATTTCGGGAAGATTTTACGTACGAATTTGTGTATTGATAGTAAAACAATTTTCATCTATGAACAGTTCGCCAGGATTATTTGGGTTCCTTGTTATCATTTAAGCGGTGTATGATGGCGATACATTTTCCCTCAAAGTCTGACAAGGGCAAATTTGTTCCTAGGATATAGGCATCCAGTTCTTCCCCATCACCAGAGACAGTATTTGGAATATAGCCGTAATTAACCGGGTATATGAACCCATGCTTTGGATGAGATGAGCCTAAAAGGCGGTCTATTTTGGCTTTAACAATTTTTCCGATATAATGTTGCGAATTATTCATTTCACTTCTCTGTTTTTTATTTTAACAAATAAGAAGCTTATTGCAATAGAAATCAGCTCGAAAATTATAAGGTTGGCACAAGTTTGGGGATTTAGAATTTAATTTTTGTTAAAATTTCATCTTTATCATATTCCTTTTTTTCAAGTTTTGGCCAGGTGTCTAGGGAATCATTGTCAAAGCGAGGGAAAATGTGGATATGAAAATGAGGTACTGATTGTTGGGCAGACTTACCGCTGGCGTGTAAAATATTGATGCCGGTGGCGCCGAGGCATTCTTTCAGATGCAAGCTGATTTTTTTGGTAAACTTTATAATGTGTGTCAGCTCTTCCTCCGGGATATCGAAAATATTTTCAAAATGCTTATTGGGGATGACAAGCAGATGCCCGTACACCTCCATATTTCTTGGTAAAAAGCAGGATAAAATATTGTTTTGATAAATTATTTTTGCCGGAAGTTTTTGATTATAAATCTTACAAAAAGCACACTCCATAAACGCCTCCTGTTATTTTATCCTTGTTTGCAGCTTAGTGTAATAGAACATATAAGTCAAAACAAAAGTTGGGGCGGCTGTGGTTTCTTGAAACGGCTGTAAATATTTCAGGTTGATTTTTTTTGCGGCAGGTGATTTAATATCCGTGGTAAAAGAAATGTATGAAGATTTTAAATTGGGGCATTTTATTATTTTTGGAGGAAAAGAAGATTTTGAAGATACGAAAGTTTGAGAGGGCTGATTTACCTCAAGTTTTGGAGTTGTGCCGGGAGGTTCGCCAGTATCATACAGATATTCTCGGCGGGTATTTTGCCGAGCAGGACGATGCGTTTGAGCAATCGGGGTTTTTGGCAACTCTGGAAGATGACAGGATGACAGCATTAGTTGCGGAAGAAGGTGAGGAAATTAACGGGTATTTATTGGCGGAGAAAAAGTATTCGCCGTATTTGAGAGAACCAAATGTTGTCCATATTTCAAATATTGGGGTGAAGAAAGGTCTGCGGGGAAAGGGCATCGGAAAAAAGCTTATGGATGCACTTTTTGAGATGTGCAAAGCAGAAGGTGTTGATGAAATCCGGCTTGGAGTATTTAATAAAAATACTGTTGCTTACAAATTTTATGAACGATATGGATTTGAACCCTTTGAACAGAGAATGAGCATCCGGCTCAAAGAACATACAGTTTGAGAAAAGCCGTCCAGTCCGCAAACTGCGGGTCAACTCCGCCCGTTCAGACGGATATCCGGCTTTAGCTTTAGCCTAATTCCATAAAGAGGATGGGATACGGGTTTCCCTGTTCGTCAAAGTCAGTCCTTTTATACACTCTGAACCCCATGTGTTCATAAAAGCCGACGGCCTGTGGGTTTTGTTCGTTGACGCACACTTCATTGACGGCGTAGTTTTCGATGCCGTATTTTATCAGTTGCCGGCCCAGCCCTTTTCCCCTTTCTTCGGGCGCTATAAACAGCATTTCGATTTTTCTGCCTTCTATTCCCATAAAAGCGACAGGTTCGCTTTTTCCGTTTTCGGCAATAAGCAAATGCGATACGTTTTTTAACGCATCGGGAACATATCCTTTTATTTTTTCAATTTCTCCGGCAGACAAAAAGAGGTGCGTCGCCTTGACGGAAGCTTCCCATACTTTGACTAATTGCGCTATCAGCAGCGGGGTTCTTTGTGCGGGGATAAGCAGTTTCATTTCAGGGCTCCTGGTCTGGTTGGCAATAAAGGAAAAACGGGCAGAAAGCGGGGAAAATCTCTTTTTGCGCGTTACAATGCCGGAATTGCTGTCTGGGCAATACCGGAATTGTCGTTTGATTTTATATATGATTTTTGCGGCAAAAGCAACAGAAAAATAATCGCAAGAAGAAAACAGTCGGCGGATAAAATAAGAGCCCTGCCGGTGGGGCAAGGCTTTTGAAAGAGGCGCACGGGCAGATCCGGTGGAAGACGCGGGCGGAGCCGGCCGGAGGGCGACGCGGGCAAATCCGGTGGAAAATGCGGGCGGTATGCGGCAGCCAGGCGTTTCGTCAGCATGACTGCGGGCGGCGGCTTAAACGTCCGGCGTTTCAGTAATTGAGCCAGAGGACTTTGTTCTTTTGCTTCTTTTCCGCTTTGAATGCCTTATGTGCGAGGACGAGAAGCAGAAGCCCCCAGCAGGCATAAAAAGCGATACAGCAGATAATCAGGGGATGATTAAGTTTTTGAAATCTGACTGCGGCGTAAAAAAGAAGCGTCGTATCGACAGCCACAGGCCATAAAAAATAAGTCATCATCCAGCGGATAATGTTTTGCTGAGTTTTGTATGCCTTAACGGCTTCTTCGGAACTGGCGTACAAATAAGCGTGCTGCTTTTCATATACGTCGATTACCGGGTAGGCGCTTTGCGCGGGGTGTATCCCGTACTGGTGCCGGAACAGGCTTACAGCCTCTTCAATCATTTTTTTATTCATAATCCTAAAATTTAATAATTAAACAACATAATCGAATTTGGGCGTTATCATAATTCCGTTGTCAGAAAAATCAAGAAATTTTGCGGAAGGAAGGGTAAAATCGGAGATTTTTGTGAAGAAGATGCAGGGGGGATGGCTAGCAGCCGGGGAGGGGAAATAAAAGTACCCGTAAAAAAACGGCGCATTATTTTATAATCTGCTGGACAATGGAGTGCGGGCTTTTTAGACTGAGGGCAATTACATATTAATATTATATCATTATGGAAACAATTGTTATGAGGATTTTAATCTGGGCCGTTTTTGGCGTTGTAAGCTGTCTTTTTTCCGGCTGTTCGCTGGTTACTTGTGCGGCGGGCGGCGGATTTAATTTTTCCAGTTCGCCTTATTCAAGCTGGGAATCGTTTCAGCATGAGGGAGAGAGGTTTTTAATCAGCCCGCACGGAAAAAACGAGTACTACATCAGAAAGTATGACTGTTTTCTGTGGGGGAGCGTCGACCATCCGGTTAAGATGATGATCGGGTCCTTCTTTTTGCAGTACAAGGGATTTCCGTACTTCAGCATTTACCATAAGGGCGAAACGCAGCTCTTGGATGTGCGGGAAAATCCCGAACGGCGCTTTGATGCCGACGGATACGGCGTCCGGGTGCAGATACGCTATCGGGACAGGCGGAATGCGTTTGTGACGGTCACAAATCCGCGGGGAAACGCCAGACGATTCGAAATGCTGTTGCGGGACTGAACGACTGTGGCGGACTGAACGACTGTTGCGAGACTGAACGGTTACAGCGGGATTGAACGGCTGTGGCGGATTGAACGACTGCAGCAGAATTGAACGACTGCGGCAGAATTGAACGACTGTGGCGGCGGACTGAACGACTGTTGCGGCGGATTGAACGACTGCTGCGGGACTGAACGGCTGCTGCGGGACTGAACGGCTGCTGCGGGACTGAACGGCTGTGGCAGGATTGAACGGCTGCGGCGGATTGAACGGCGGCCGGAAAACGGCTTTCGGCGCGGCGGCGTTGGAAACAAAAAACAGCTCCTTTTAGGGGCTGTTTTTTTGTAAAATGTCTGCCTTTCGGAGTATCTCGAGATACGGTGCGCAACGGCGGCATTCAGGAAATTTTTTCCGGAATTAACATTAAGACGAGAGCGAGAACGAAGCAACAGAACAGCCACGGCCCGGTAATCTTTCCGGCGCCTTCTTCCGAACGGTCAGTTGCAATGTAGTACTCCGGGTTTTTGCGGTATTTTCGGTTTTCGCTGATTAAATCGGCGATAAATAAAACGATGCCCAATACCAGAGCGGCACCGGCCCAAACCATAATTTTTGTTTCCAGGGACATAGTAATTTACTTTTGGTATAACATAATGATTGTCTGATGTGCGGATTATAATGCCGCCGTGGTAAAAGTCAAGCTTTTTTCGGAAACGGGAGAGGCGGGAGACCGGGAAGGAAAGAAATGCGGGAGAGCATTGTGTCCGGCGGAAACAGAACGGCGAAGGCCGGGAAGAGGGAAAAGAAGAGTGTACAATCGTGCGGCAGGCATTGAAATTTTAAATTACGGGATTACAAGGTTGGGGAATTGGCGCGGTGCGGGCGGTATGAGACAGCGGCACGGTGCGGAAAATCCGGATGGCGATACGGCGTGGAAAATCCAGACGGCGATACGGCGGGGAAAATCCGGACGGCGGTGCTGCTTGAAACCGGAAAAGGGAAGGAAAAGGTCATGAAGAAAAGTCTGGTTGTTCTGGCGTTCGGGACGCTGGGGCTGGGTATTGCCGAGTTCGGCATGATGAGCATTTTGTCGGCGGCGGCCGAGGGGCTGGGAATTTCGATTGCAAAGGCGGGGCATTTGATATCCGCTTATGCGCTGGGCGTTTGTTTCGGTGCGGTGGCGTTGGTTTTTCTCTCGCGGGGAAAGCCGCTGAAGACACTGCTGATTGCGTTGATGGCGGTGATGTGCGCAGGCAACCTGCTGGCGGTGTTTGCGCCAAATTATGAACTCATGATGATGGCGCGGTTTATCTCCGGGCTGCCGCATGGCGGATATTTCGGCGTGGCAGGGATTGCGGCGAAGAAGCTGGCGGCACGGGGCAAAGAGGTTGAGGCGGTATCGGTTATGATTTCAGGCATGACGGTGGCGAACCTGCTGGGAATACCGATGGCATCGTATCTGACGCATATTATGAGCTGGCATATGTTGTTTGCGGTGGTGGCCGCGTGGGGGCTGTTTACGATTTATGCCATTCGGGAATGGGTACCCGATATTGCACCGCTGCCGGCGACGAACTTTCGGGCGCAGTTTGCGTTTCTGCAAAAGCCGCAGCCGTGGCTTCTGCTGGCGACGATTATGCTCGGCAACGGCGGGCTGTTCTGCTGGTACAGCTATATTAACCCGATTATGGTGGAAACGGCCGGATTTCCGTTTTATTATATGGCGGGAATTATGATGCTGGCAGGGCTGGGGATGGTGCTCGGCAATTTTGTCAGCGGGAGGCTGTCGCTCAGAGTGCCGGCGGTGGAACTGACGATGGCGATGATCGGGCTGATGTTTCTGGCTTCGGCCGGCATTCTGCTGCTGGCACCGCAGCCGTATGTTGCGCTGGCGCTGATGTTTTTTGGGGTATTCGGCCTGTTCGGCGTTTCCAGCCCGGAGCAGTCGCTGATTATCGATACGGCAAAGGGCGGCGAAATCCTCGGCGCTTCCGGTGCGCAGGTGGCATTTAACCTCGGCAATGCGCTCGGGGCTTATTTCGGCGGTCTGCCGATTGCCGCGGGATATGCGGTGCAGACGTCGGCAGCACCGGGTACGGCCTTATGCCTGCTGGGGCTGGCTACGGCTTATTATTTCGGCAAAGGGTATCGGCGGGCACAGGCGGCAGCGGCGGAAAACGGGAGCAAAACGGGGAAACAGGAATTGCGGACGAAAGACGGGGAAGAGTGAAAAAATGCAAGAGAAAAATATTTTTGCACTTTTATTGCCAAAAGTCTTGATTTTGATTTACGGACTTCCTAATTCAGAATCAGAACGTGGTACATATGCAAGCCGCCGATGAAGCCGGAACCGCGGGAGATGTTTCCGAGCGGGGATACGCAGAGCGGCTGATGCAGACACGAACAGATTTTGGAGGATAAAATGACTGATACAAATATGACACGCAAAGACAACAATCACGGAATGCCTACGCATTACGGTTATAGAAACAAAGACTTTAACGATATGGTCAACAGCTTTTTCAATAACTGGCTGGACTTTCCGTACGAAAATACCGCAATGAAGGCGGCCGAGCCGAAGCTGGAAGTCAGCGAGGACGAAAATGAAGTCAAAGTTGCGGCTGAATTGCCGGGAATGAGCGAGAAGGATGTTGATTTGGAGATTTCTGCCGACGGGTACCTGACAATTTCGGGCGAGAAAAAGCAGGAGCGCAAAGAACATGGCAAGGGAAGCTATTTTTCGGAATTTTCTTACGGGTCGTTCAAACGGACGGTGGCTCTGCCGTGGGATTTGCGGTTTGACGACGCAACGGCCGAATTTAACAACGGTGTGCTGAATGTCGTTATTCCGAAGTCGCAGGATGAGAAGGGCAAAAAGCGTAAAATTGAAATTACGCGCAAATAAGCCTGCAAGCGTCGGGGCATTTTGCCCGGCGCACTGCCGGGACGAAATTTTGTAAGCTGCTAATGGACAGAAGGGGCGGTGCAATGCCGCCCTTTTTGTATGTCTGCACATCGGTTTGGGCGGACGGGAAAAGACTTTTGCCGCGGGCTTTAAACACGGGCGGCGGGCAGTTATATAATCAGGCAGCAGCGAAACAACCGGACAGAAAGGAGGCAGATGATGAAAGCCGGACCACGGATTAAAGTTACCAAAGACGGACCATATGAAGTTCATAATATCGACCGTATTATGCGTTATCAGATTATTCCCGACGACGAGGGGGCAAGCGAGGAATACAGGGCAGACAGAAAGTACGATGTTGCGCAGAACCCGGTTTACGTCTGCCGCTGCGGGCGGACGCACCGCGCACCGTTTTGCGACGGTTCACATGCGGCGGCGGGCTGGGACGGCGAAGAAAGTGCCGGTTTTGCGCCGCTGGAAGACGGAGCGGAATATTTTGAAGGGCCAAACCTGCGGCTGGCGGATAATCCGAAGTTCTGCGCATATGCACGGTTTTGCGACGCAAAAGGGCGGGTGTGGAACCTTATTAATGCGGGAAACGACCGTGCGGACAAGCAGGCTATCCGCGAGGCGATGCTTTGCCCGGCGGGCAGGCTGGTAATGTACGATAAGGAAAGCGGCGAGGCATATGAACCCGAATATGAGCCTGAGGTGGCGGTGCTGGAAGATCCGGTTATTGAGGCGAGCGGGCCGGTTTTTGTCAAAGGCGGCATCGAAGTAGAGAGTGCTTCCGGACGCAGCTATGAAGTGCGCAACCGGCAGACGCTGTGCCGTTGCGGGCGTTCGCACAACAAGCCGTTTTGCGACGGTTCACACGCGGCGCAGCCGGTGTTTAAGGCTGCCGGCGAAGGGGAGAACAGCGAAGCTTAGCGTCCCAGCGTTCGTTTTCTGAGAGAAGCAACCATTGCCGCGTTTGCCTCTGAGGAATTGGTGCCGGTATTGCGGGCGGCAGCGTTTGGAATGATGTCATGAGCGACAGTATCGGCGGTGTGTACGGTGTCGTGAGTGGCTGTGTCGGCGGCGCTTGCGGAGATGCCGTGTGTGGCAGAACTTGCGGCAGCGTTTGGAAAGGCCGTATCGGCGGCGCTGGGAGCGGTGGCATTTTGTGCGGGATTTCTGCCGTTATTCATCTCATCTGCCGGGCGGTTGAAAGCTTTGTCAAAATCTTCGTGCATTTCCTGTTTCAGCCGTTCCCTCTCCAGCTTATGAAGAGTGGCAATATCTAATTGGCGGACGTTTGCGGTGTAACGGTTGTTTTCTTCGGTCGGGGCGTAGTAATGTCCTCTGATTATGGCATAGTATCCGGCATCGCTTAATTTTTTTTCTTCGCGCCCCAAAATACTCTCGCTGTCTTCTTTCCAGCGGGCTTCCGTATCTTTCAGGAAGGTGGGACAAGCTGTGCCAAAATTTTCTCTTACATATTGCTGTGCACTTTCGTAGTCTTCGTTTTCATAAACGAGAGGGCGGTCTTCTTTTTTCAGAGTGAATTTTGAGGCGTAGCGTTCATAAAACCCCGGAAGGATTTTGTCCGCTTTTTCCTGTTTTTGCTGCGCGCATAAAACGGCGAGCTTGTCGGTCAGGCCGACGACGTTGTTATGAACCGCAAGGGATTGATAATCTTTCAGAGACAATATGCCCGCCTGTGCCTTGGGATACCACATGTTATCGTTTTCAACAGGATTGAACGGGTCTTTCCGGTTGCGGTTAATATTGTGTAAAGCCGTTTTGGGTATAATCAGGTGCATTGTCGGCGGCCGGATTGTTTTGTTTTCAACTTTCAAATCATTGAGTGGCATCCGTCATAAAAAGCAACAGGAGCTACGACCTCCCGGTATTCAGCGAGGGCTTCCTCCGGCGTTTGGGGATTGTTGGCGGTATCAGGCATGCACGTTCTCCGTTTGTTGTTTATCAATAAAGAAATTATATCATAATGCAGGCAAAAAAGCAACAGCTTTACGGAAAATGACAAAAAGCGGCCGTGATGTCGGCGGTTATGCGGCCGTGATACTGGCGGTTGTCAGCGGAATGACGGTTTTGAGCGCGGGGAGCGGCAGTTCAACCTGATAGCCAATCATGCCGGCGCTGAAAATTATGGTGGGAAATCCGGCAGCGGTCTGGTCGACAACGGTCGGAAACTGCTTTTTCATGCCAATCGGCGAGCAGCCGCCGTGAACATAGCCGGTTAAGGGGAGAAGATCTTTCTGTTTCAGCATTTCCACCGATTTTTCATTGACGGCGCGGGCGGCTTTTTTGAGGTCCAGTTCCGCGGCAACAGGCAGCATAAAAACGTAATGGGTGCCGGATTTGCCGGTGGTTACCAATGTTTTGAACACCTGTGCCGGATTTTGCCCGAGGGCGGCGGCGACTTCGGTGCCGGAAACGGCTCCGGTGGCGGCATAGCAATAGGTCTTGTAGGCAATTTTGTGTTTGTCGAGAATACGCATGGCGTTGGTTTTGACATTTGACATAGCGGCAATTTTCCTTACAGCATTATTTCTTGCAGCATTATCAGGCTGCCGGTTATGTATAAAACGGGCGGCAGTATTTGTAAAGCGAAATCTGTACCGTATATTTACGGGGTGCGTGTTTGCCGTAAAAGAAAAGCCCTTGCGCGGGGCAGGGGCTTTTCAGAGAGTTGGCAGCAGCAGGGGCTACAGCAGGATATTGCCAAAGCGGGTCTTGAAAATCTGCAGGGCTTTGGCCGAAAGCTCGTGAATCTTGTTATAAAAAACAATCAGGGCGAGGTCGGCGTTTTCTACAAATTCCGGTTCGACATCTTCGTCAAAACGGTTTTCAGAGATAAATCCCTTTAAGAAGCAGGCGTCTCCCAGACAAATAAGCTCAACCTGTTCGGCCGGGGTTAACACACTTCTTGACAATGACTGCGCAGCGGCAACGGTATAGTCCTGGCTGCATAAAACAACATTTTCCATAATGATAAAAATTACATAAATTTAATAAAACATTCTTTAATATAGCGCAAAATAAGCAATGAGGCAAGCAAAAAATGCGTGAAGGGCAATTTTTTTTTGCAAAAAGGTATGGATTTTGCAAAAGGGGACGGTATTAACAAGGGGGAGGGGGACGGCGTTTGCGGAATGAGCTTCGGCGTTTGCAGAATGGGAGACGGCGTTTGGTGCAGGCAGGAAGCGGCGGGCGCAACCGGAGCATTTTGTGAAAAAAAGGCTTGCAATTTAAAAAAATCAGGGTATAGTCGGCGTTGTCCTTGCCGTGGACGGCTGTCTGCGGCTATACATTAATTTTGTTGAGAATCCACAAGGAGATTTTATTTATGACTAAATACGAAGGTATGTTAATTGCCCGTCAGGATCTCGGCCAGTCTCAGGTTAACGACATTGTTGCGTCTTTGTCCGAAGCCATCAAGAAAGAAGGCGGAGAAGTTGTCAGCGTTGACAACTGGGGGCTGAAGAACCTGGCTTACCGCATTAAAAAGAACCGCAAGGGCTACTATGTTGTTTTGAACATTTCCGCTCCGGCAAACGCAATTTTCGAATATGAGCGTCTGGCCCGCCTGAACGAAGACATTATTCGTTTCATGACGGTCAAAGTTGAAGAATTCAGCAGCAAAAAAGAAGAAAAAGCCGCTGAAGAACAGGCTTAAGATTAGGAGTATGGAATAATGGCAAACAAAGGATTTTTTAAGAGAAAGAATTTCAGCGACAATCCGGATTTCGTGATTGATTACAAAGACACCAAGTTTCTTTCCCGCTATATTTCGGAAAAAGGCAAAATTATGCCGAGCCGCATTACGAACGTAACCGCAAAAACCCAGAGGGAAATTGCCCGCGCCATCAAACGCGCCCGCTATGTCGCCCTCCTGCCGTATGTTGCTAACTAAGGAGACAAAAACAATGGAAATCATTCTTTTGGAACATGTCGAAAAATTAGGCAAAATGGGCGATAAGGTTCACGTTAAGAGCGGATATGCCCGTAACTATCTGCTGCCGCAGAACAAAGCTTTGCGCGCGACGGAGGCAAACGTTGCTTATTTTGAAAAGCAGCGTGCGGAACTGGAAGCCCGCAACAAGGCTCTGTTTGAAGAAGCAACCAAGAAAGCCGAAGAACTGAAGGGCTTTTCCGTGGTTGTTATCCGCCAGGCGGCCGAAACCGGCCAGCTGTACGGTTCGGTTACCATCCGCGATATCGCTCATGCGATTAACGAGGCCGGGGTTGAATTGGAACGCCGTTTCGTTTCGCTGGACAAGCCGATTAAATATCTGGGCGTTTATCAGGTTAAACTGAGCCTGCATCCGGAAGTTTCGCAGACGATTTTGGTTAATGTTGCCAGAACCGCCGACGAAGCGAAGAAACAGGAAAAGGCTTACAGCAACGAGACCGCAGAAGCAGCGGCTCCGGTTGTTGAAGCGCCGGTTGCGGAAGCAGCCAACTAAGAAAAATCGCAAGAAGAGGCTTAGAAGAGGGGTGCATCAGCGCCCCTTTTTATGTAGACATTTGTGTAGACATTTGTGTAGACAGAGGGACGGATTTGCGTGGAGAGAGGGGCTGATTTGTATGGAGAGGAGCCGAGCAGGGCAGGATATGGCTGAGCGCGGCAGGATGCGGCGGATAAGGTCAGCGGAATCTTTTCGGTGAGCGGTCAACTTCCAGCGTGATGTATTCAGGCGGGATGCAGCCGTTGGTCAATACCAGAAAATAATGTTTTATCGCAGCCCATGGCGAATAAGGAAGGTATTCGTCTTTTTCGCACAGGTGCCAGTCGACAGGGTCGTCGGCGGCGGCAGCTTTTATTTCAGCAATGCCGCTTACGGGGAAAATGTTTTCAAAATCGGGATTGTCCAGAATGGTCCGGCGCAGGTCTTTGGCATAGATTGCCTCGACAATGCTGTCTTTGAGGAGCTGTTCCAAGTTGACGGATATGATGTCGGCGCAATGTACCAGTGTGTTCAGATAAGGGTGTCGGAAGGTGTCGGACGGAGCGGTTTCGGTCAGGGCACAAACGGAGCGCAGCCGGCCGGGGAACGTATTTTCAAGATACTGCATAATGCCGGCAGGGTCTTCCGTCCCGGCTGAATGCGCATGTACTTTCAGACGGCCGGAAAAGTTTTCATCGCGGGGAAGCGCGGCGAGCGATTTGTATCCTTCGGCTTTGATTTTATCGTATTGGTAGGTATAGATATACATCTTCATAGCAGGCGCTTTCACAATCAAGAACGGAACCTGAACTTAATTGTAGCAAACCGGGGCGGAATTGTCAACAGTAGCGAAAGGGCGATAAGTATAGGTGATGGCAGCGGCCGTGAGATGGAGAAAGCGGCGGTTTCGGGATGGCGAAAACGGCAGCCGTGATATGGCGAAAACGACAACCGCTGGATGGAGAGAGCGGCGGTTGCGAGATGGCGAAAGCGGCTAAAAAAATATTGACATTTTGTCTAATTGTGCTTAAAATGCACCCCAATTACTAATTACTTAAATATTTTTATTTATGAAACTCAGATTTATTATTATTTTGGGCTTGCTGCTTCTGGCATGGAACAGCTGCCGCCATAATGAAACGAAAGCGCCCCTGGCGAAAGAAGCGTATGGATATGCCCGGCTTGACACGCTGAAACAATTGCTGACAATTAACGACGAAACGGCGAAAGATACGGCTGATGCCGTGAAAACGTACATAACGACGTATGCCGATTTTGGCGTTGGCAATGAAAAAATCGATTTGCGCGAAAAAGTTTACGTCTATGCCCGAGAAAGCACGGTCGAGCTTGTCAGCCATATGGATACTGACCGGCTGGCGGGATTGCTTCACGGTGCGGACAAACTGGCCCTGCATAATCTGCCGCGTTCGCCGATGACGTATCTGGTACCGGGGCTGGCAGCGATTTTGCTGCTGCTTTATTATATCGGTTACAGGATGGTACTGAATATGCGCATGTCGGGCTGGCTTTTGCTGCGAACGGTGTGGGGCTTTTCGGTTTTAATGCTTGTTCTGATGATTATCGGCCTGTTTGCCAAATGGCCCGTATTAGGCCGGGAGACAATTCCGGTTAAGGCGGAGCAAATGAATGGCGTCATTTCCGGTACGGCTGTCAGTACAGATATACTGACAGGAAAACCGATTGGCTCATTGTCTGAGAAGACGGCCTATTTCTGGGAAGGACAGTATATCTATGCTTCCGGTGAGATTTCGCACGGCGAGCTGGGGTTTTTGCGCGATGCATACAATGAAATGACCGCTACTTTGCGCCGGTTGGTTTGGATTATCGGGTGCTTCTTTCTGTTTCTCGGGATGAGGATTGTTTCCGCCTGGGCGCTGCAACGCATTGAAAGTCTGACAAAGATAATGCATCTCGGGATGATGATGGCATTTTGCGGCGGAGCTGCGGCAGAACTGCAAAAATGCCGGGCGGCGGCAGGATGCTGCAAAGGCTGTGAAAACGGTTCTTGCGGCGGACATTGCGCCGGGGGAGAAAACTGCTCCGGGTGCACGTGCAATGCTGGGAATGAAAACGGTACCGGCGATGGAAACGGTGTCTGCCGTGATGCAGCCGACGAAGGCTGTTCCCACAACGATACGGATGATGAAAGCAGTTCCAGCGGCAATGCGGATTACGAAGACAGTCCCCGCAAAATTACTGCGGCCGGGGAGAACAATCGTCCGGCCAAATAGTTATTATGCTGTATTGTGCTGCAAAACGGAAAGGGTACCTTCGGGTACCCTTTTTGCGTTTAAAGTTTGTTTTGTCCGAGTGATTGTGCGTCGGTTAAAAACAGTTTTACTGGTCGAGGAATGACCGCAGTTTTTTGCTCCGGCTCGGGTGTTTGAGCTTGCGCAGCGCTTTGGCCTCAATCTGGCGGATACGCTCGCGGGTTACGTTAAACTGCTGTCCGACCTCTTCCAGCGTGTGGTCGGTGTTCATACCGATACCGAAACGCATACGCAGGACGCGTTCTTCACGCGGGGTCAGCGATGACAGAATGCGGGTGCAGGTTTCCTTCAAATTCGAATGAATGGCGGAATCTATCGGCTGCAGCGCATTTTCGTCGGCAATGAAATCGCCCAGAGAGGAATCTTCCTCGTCGCCGACCGGGGCTTCAAGGCTGACCGGCTCTTTGGCTATCTTCATCACCTTGCGGATTTTGTCAACCGGCATGGACAGGCGTTTGGCCAGTTCCTCCGGTATCGGCTCGCGGCCCATTTCCAGCATCATCTGGCGCGAGGTGCGCACGAGCTTGTTGATGGTTTCTATCATGTGAACCGGAATGCGGATGGTGCGTGCCTGGTCGGCGATGGAACGCGTAATCGCCTGGCGTATCCACCATGTCGCATAGGTCGAGAATTTGTAGCCGCGGCGGTATTCAAACTTGTCTACCGCCTTCATCAGGCCGATGTTGCCTTCCTGAATCAGGTCAAGGAACTGCATGCCGCGGTTGGTGTATTTTTTGGAAATGGAGATAACCAGACGCAGGTTGGCTTCAATCATTTCCTTTTTGGCGCGTTCGGCTTCGCGTTCGCCGCGCTTAATCGTATCTACCATTTTGCGGTATTCGGAAATCGGCAGGCCGCATTCTTTGCTCATCTCGGCCAGAGAATTGCGGAGTTCGGTGATTTCGGCACGGTTGTCGTTAATAAAATTCTGCCAGTGCTTGTCTTTCTTTTCCGCCATTTTTTCAACCCAATGCGGGTCGAGTTCGGAACGCTGGTAGGCTTCAAGAAAGTCTTCGCGTTTAACGCGGGCGTTTAGAGCGAGGCGCATCAGCTTGCCTTCGACGCCCATCAGGCGGCGGTTCAGCTCGTTCAGCTGTTCGACCAGCTCTTCGACGCGGGCAGAGTTAAGATGGATTGAGCTCATCAACTCAATCAGTTCCTTTTTGATGTTGATATATTTCTTTTCCAGCGAGGTTTGTGCCTTGCGTCCGGCCAGAATGGCCTTCATGCGCTGCGCCTGAATGCGGCTCAGCTCGTCATAATAGCTGGAGATTTTGTTTAAGATGTCCAGCACGGGCTCAAACAGCGCTGCTTCCATGGCGCTGATGGAAGTAGTGCTGTGTCCGCCTTCTTCATCCTCGTCGTCGAGTTCGCCGTCGGTTTCGCCGTCCATCTCGCCGGTGTCTTCAACATCTTCTTCTTCGGGCTCATCGTCGACCGTGCCGTCAAATTCGATATCGGTTTCCAAATCGTCGTCGATTTCGTCAAGGTTTTTGCTTTCCAGCTCTTTGGTAACCTGTTCAAGGTCGTCGTCAACCGGCGCGGCATCGTCGTCATAGACAATTGCTTCGGAATCAACGCCGTACATCATTTCAAGGTCAATGATGTTGCGCAGCTGCATGGTGCCGGCGACCAGCTCGTCGCGCCATTTGGAAATGGCTTTCAGCGTCATCGGGTTTTCGCAGAGGCCGCCAATCATCACGGTTTTTCCGGCTTCGATGCGTTTGGCGATGGCGATTTCACCCTCGCGCGACAGCAGTTCCACGGTGCCCATTTCCTTCAGGTACATCCGCACCGGGTCGTCCGAGCGCATCAGGTCTTTCGCGTCCAGATTGCCGACGGCGTCATCGTCTTCCAGCACGTCGTTTTCCGGTTCGTTTTCCGTCTCGCCGCCTTCGTCGTCAAAATCTTCGGTTTCGTCAGCCGAGATGATGCTGATTTCCATATCGGAAATTGCAGCCATAATGTCTTCTATCTGGTCGGAGGTTTCTTTTTCGGACGGAAGCGCCTGATTAAGCTCTTCAATTGTGATGTAGCCCAGCTCTTTGCCTTTGGCAATCAGCTTCTTCAGAGCGCTGCCGAATGAATCCAAGAGGGGGGCATCAGACGTTTTGTAATCTTCGTTATCTGTATCTGACATGTCGTTCCTTAAAATCGATTTTAAATTGCCTTTTATACGTAGTATAAACCGGCAAAAAATTGCAAGCGCTTAAAGAGATAATCTGCCGAATCGCGTTTGTCAAGTGTTAAATCCGCAAAATCCCGATTTTTTTTGCAGCAAAAAGGGGAGATAATACGAAAAGCCGCGGCGAGGGGCAGATATGGCGAGAGAGGCGCGGAGAAGATGCCGATGTGGCGAGGGGCGCGGAAAAGATGTCGGGCTAGATAGGCGCGAAGAAGATGCCGGGGCGAGAGGCGCGGAAAAGATGTCGGGGCGAGAAAGGCGCGAAGAAGATGCCGATGCAGGGGCCGGAGACAGCAGCAAGAGTACCGGCGGCGGGGCAAAAAGGTGTTGAGAAAAAAGGTACCTTATTTTTCCACAATATGCAATAAAAAAATTTTCAATATATACAATCATATAACTTTATATCTTTTTGCTTATATCTGAGGTACAATTTTATTCATTAAGATAGTTTTTTTGATAGTTCAGTTTAACCCAAAAGGTCTAAAATTTAGGAGAACCGTTATGAATACAGCAACAGAAAGAATTATGAAAACAAAAGAAAAAATTGCAAAGCTAAAGGAGCAAATCAGAAGAAAAGCGGCAACGGCCGGAATTATTTTGGCGGCGTCAGCAACGATGGCGTCGTGTTCGCCGAAACAGGCTCAGCAATCGGAAGAAAACACGGACAAACAAGAGCAGCTTTCCGCGCAGGGAGAACAAAAGCACGATGAAACAACGGCGTCTTTTGAGGATGCTCGCCGGCGGGAAGCTGAGTGGGCGCAGCAGGTGGAAAAATATAAGCAGATGATTGCCGACGGGGCGGATTTGGACAAACGCAATTCGCGGCAGTATGGAAAGTCTGTGTTGTTTGAAGCCGTTGAGTGGGACAATATCAAAGGAGCAGAGCTCTTGCTCAAAGCCGGAGCCAATCCAAATCTCAGTATGGAAGGGGAACAAGGAGAAACGCCGGTTTTTTATGCCACATCGCTTGAGATGGTTAAACTTTTGGAAAAATACGGCGCAGACCTTAATTATAAAAACAAGGACGGCAAACAGCCTCTGTTTGAGCTAAGCGGAATGGGGGTAAGCGATGATGGAAAACGGTGGAATGAGGATATTGCAACTTATTTGATAGAAAAAGGCAACAGTATCAGTAATTTGGAAGGTACGTATGGTCGTTTTACTCCTGATAAATTTAAGTTCTATCAAGATAAGGGGGTAAAGCTGGATATGCAGGAGATGCTGGTATTGACGATGAATGAGAATAATCCTGAGATGATGCGTCTGGTGCTTGCCAACGGCGGCAAAAAGTATGTCAACAGCATATATCCCGACGGATCGTCGACCCCGCTGCTGGATGCGACAATGGGCGCAGCAAGAATGAGCGGTGATGAGTTGGAAAAAAGTCATGAGATTATCCGCCTGCTGATTGACAACGGTGCCGATATTCACAAAAAAAGTGGCAGTTCAACCCCGCTTGAAACAGCATATGAGATGCAAGATGAAAAACTGGCTGAGTTTTTGCAGAAATGCACAGCTGAACGGACGGCAAAAACACAAGCCATGCAGGCAGTTAGGGGGAGATAGTCTCAGAGGTTAGTTTTTTTTTTATATTCCCGAGACTGCGGCGGCTTGGCGGCTGCCGCGGTTTTTCAGGCTGTTTGGGTTGGACGGCCGTGATTGAGATTATCCGGTGGTGAGTCTGTTTGTGCAAAGAAGAGGAGGGGGAGCCGGTTTTATTTATGTTGACAGCGGGAATTCGTGCTTGACAGCGGGGGCTGCGGCACGATATTCTGACGGCAATACGGGAGCTTGGCCGGAATGGCGGCAGGCTTTCAGGCAAAGCGGAGTACGGTAGCAAAAGCATGATGTGGTCAAAGGCAGAACTGGAAAATCTGGCGCTCGGCGGGGCGGAAGTAGCGGCCGAACGGGTGATGAAACATTTGTCGCGTCCGGAAAACGCGGATATTTTTGCGGCCGAGAACTTTTCGTATTTGTGGGGAGTGCTCGGGGTTGCCGGCCTTAGAGGAACAGATGCCGCGGCCCGGCGGAAAATCTGGCAGGTGCTGAAAGAAAACGGCGTGCCGGACGCGTTTGAAAAAGGAATACTCGGAGATTTTACGCGGGAACTGGCGGCGCGGCATAAAGACAACCGGCTGCGGGCATGGCACGGGCTTGATAATTTTCAGGCCGGAATTAAGTTTCAGAAAACGATACTGGAAAAATTGGCAAAATATGATAAAGAACTTGAAGAAGATGCTTTACCATATTGTTTTGATTATAAAAAACTGATTGATGAACTGAATGTTAAAGAATTGGGCGGCCGGCTGAAAGCCTATTTGGAACGGTTACGCGGGCAGGGGGCGGCTTGCGGGATTTCGGGCGACGCGGTAACGGCTGTTTACGAAAAGAGGGCGGCGCTGCGCCGGCTGTGCGATGTGGCGGCTTATACGCAGCGGCGGTTAAGCGAAGCCGAAAAAGACTATTTGTTTCGCTATCTGCGTGAGGCAGCGGCTGACGGCTTTGCGCCGCAGGGCATCGGGCTGGACGATACGGTTTTGGCCAGGCTGGCGGCGGACGACGCTTTGAACGGGCTTTCCGAACTTGAGGCGGCACCGCTTTTGGCACGCAATGCGGAAATCGGAGAATTTGCGGCGGGGCTGGAAGAGGAAACCGGCTTTTGCGAGGAAACGGCAGCGAAACTTATCCGGCATGAACCGGGAAAAATACGCCCGCTGACGGAAAGGTGCCTGCATCTGATTGAAACCGGGGCGGCGCCGAAAGGCGTGGTGTTTGCGCTGGCGCTGCTGGAGCTTAATCAGGTCAAGTCGGCGGTGCGGATTTTGCTGGAGTTGGCTAAAAAAGGGCGGGCGACGGAGATGTGCGGCTTTTTGCACCGGTTGCTGCCTAAAGCCAAGGGGGCGGAAACGCTGATTGCGGATATGGTGCGGATTAATCTGCAAAATCTGCCCGAATTGCCGGCGAAAGGGGTTACGGCGTCGGAATATGCTGCTTTTCGCCATTATGCGGCGCAGCGGGCATTGTGTGCGGCGCGGGATTTTGCCGAAACGGGATGCGCAGTGCAGGCAGCGGTTTTGCTCAAATTTCTCGTTCAGGAAGGCTGGCTGGCTCCGGACAATGAATGCGGCGTCGGGAACGGCGGAACGCAAAGCCTGATGCGGGAGTTTATTGTTTTGGCGAATACGCTTGCGGCGGCGGACAGCCGGCTGGCGGCGGAGATGGCCGCTTTGGCAGAAAAAATGAAACTGAATGTTTACCGAAATACCGACGGTGTGTTTATCGGGACGGCCGATGATAATCCGCTGACGTCGGCACGGCGGCGGCTGGAACGGGCGGTTTTGGGCGCAACGACGATTGACCTGAGTGCGGCAACGGCAAAAATGCAGGGGCTGGAAAAGGCGACATACGGCGTTTATCAGAATTTAAAGGAGGCACTGGCGGCGAAAAGCGCAGCTTTGAAAACTGTATCAGCCGGTAAAATGGTAACGGAAGAAATATCCGTTGCGGAAGAAGAAAAAGATGAGCCCAGAAAAATGCCTGAACAGGGAGAAAAAGCAGCGGCTGTTGTACCATCGGAGGTTTTGTCTGTGCCCGAAACTCCTGTAACGCTGTCATCGGAAGCTTTGATTGCAGAACCGGAAGCCCCGATGGCAGAGTCTGAAGCCCCGATGGCAGAGCCTGAAGCCCCGATGGCAGAGTCTGAAGCCCCGATGGCAGAGCCTGAAGTTTCGGAATTTTCTGCAAAAATACCGGAACAGCCTGCGGCGATATCGGAACTTCCCGCAATTGAGGAATGGGACGATGAAGGGGAAGAAGCTGCGGTAGGCAGGGCAGACGATGCGTCGGCGGACGATAAGAAAATAAACATAAGCAGTATTTTGAATATCTCGCCCAAAGAGATAGACAGGCATTTTGAGCGGATTAAGAATATTACGACAGCTGCGGTGAAACGGGCGGAAGAGCAGGCAGCACAAATTAAACGCAGGGTGGAAAGTGCGGATTTGGCGAATTCTCCCTCGGTCGGGAAAATCCGGGCATTGGCGCAGAAAATAAAGTTTTTCGGCAAAAAATAACCTGTTTCTTTTCGCAAAGAAACAGGTTTTGTTTTTGAAGCAGGCATTGGGCTTTTTCGCAAAAACCGAATGCCGGAATGTTTTAATAAAACAATTTGTCGTAAGACAAATTAAAAAAGCAAATTTAGATTTATATAGATTTAAGTGCGTTCTTTTTAAGCAGAGCTGCCTATTTTCACAAACGAACAGCCCTTATCTATGACTAAAGAAGTTGTATCCGCTAAGTTATAGTATCTGACAAAGTAATATTTTTCTAAAAAGCCCTTCCGGTTTTCACAAAGGGGAAGGGGACGCCTGCGTTGCTTTCGCCTATAGCATTGCTTTCATAGTATTGCGTTTGCTGAAAACAAAGGCAGACTATTTTTGAGAGAATTTGAAAAAAATATAAGAATTGTAATTAAGTGGGAGAATATATAGCATTACGGAAATTCTTTGTCAAGACAAATATCAAAAAAATCTGACGGGAGGAAACGGCAGGGAGAGGGAATAAGACGGAAAGTCTGTGCAAGCGGGCAGGCCGGGGCAGCGGAAATAAGGCGGAAAGTCTGCGCGAACGGGCAGGTCTGGTGCAGTGGAAATAAGGCGGAAAGTCTGCACGAACGGGCAGGCCGGGGCAGAGGAAATAAAACGGAAAGTCTGCACGAACGGGCAGGCCGGGGCAGAGGAAATAAAACGGAAAGTCTGTGCGAACGGGCAGGTCTGGGCAGGAAACAGCCAAAGAAAAACGCCGGAAACCGGAGGTATCGCGAAACAATTAGGTCAGTCTTCGGGTTCAGCCGCGGCGGCGAGGATTTCATCGCGTTCCTTTTTCAGGGCGGACTGGCGGAGGTAGGCTTCTTCGGTAAAATTTTTGCAGAGTTCGGCACTGACGTTTTTGATTTCTTCTTCAAGGGTGCGGAGTTTGTCTTCCAGAAGCAGTTTATCGATGTTTTTGCGCAGGTCATTGATGAAAGGGGAGCGTTTTTTGAGCATATCAAGTTCCCAAAGCGAGGCCAGAGGGGCGCCTTCGGGGCGCTGCGCCAGCTGTTGCTGCAGTTTGTTGGCAGCAGGGGGCGTTTCGGCTTCGCGGTACAAATCCGCCATGGCGGCGAAAAGGTTTTTCAAGCCGGCATTTCTAATGTCAGAGGAGAGAACCTGTTCTTCATATTCGTCAATCAGTTCGGGGTAGACCAAACCGGCGGCGATGATGAAACGCAGGTTTTTGTCGCATTCGCCGTCGGCGCTCTGGCGCAAGGTTTCCGGTGCGGCGGCAATGCCGTGGCTGAGTGCGGGGCGCAGGGTTCGGGTGTCTGCCCAGCGCGAGGCACCGCGTCCGGAATTGGGGAATGAGTGGGCATCAGGTGATGAAGCAGAGTTGGAGAATGGGTGCCTCCCTGATAACGGGACGGCGTTGAAAGACGGACGGAAGCCTGAGAAAGACGCCGTATCGGGGAATGGGCCGGAGTTAGAGGGCGAGCCGGTATTTGCGAACTGCCGGGGAGCCTGAGACGGGCGGTCCGGCTGCGGTTTTCGGTGTTGCGGCGCGGCCTCGGGCAACGGAATATCGTCTAGATATGCGGGCGGCGTTTCGGGCATTTTTGAGGTTGGGGGAACGGGCATTCTGGGAGCCGGCGGGACGGGTGCGGCGGGCTGCTGCCAAGGCGTCCGGCGGAAGGCGGCGTATATCCGGCTGCGGATTTCCTGCGCATAATAGCTGCGTACTGTAGCATCGCCGATTTTTGCGACTTCGGACAGCAGGGTCTTTTCTATCAATGCCTTTTTTTCAGGTGTGGAACTGTCTTCGTTTTCGGTATATTTACGCCATAAAATATCAATCAGGGGCGAGGTCTTGCGCATCAGGGCGGCAAAACTGTCGTGCCCGTGCGCCTGCAGGTATTCATCGGGATCCTGATTGTCCGGCAGGAAAAGGAATTGCAGCGAATAGCCGGCTTTGAGCATCGGGAGTACCCGGTCAACGGCGCGCATCGCGGCTTTGACGCCCGGGGAATCTCCGTCAAGGCATAAAATGGGTTCGGGGCAGACGCGCCAGGCTTCGGCAATCTGCTCTTCGGTCAGCGCGGTGCCGAGCGGGGCGACGGCATAGCCGAACCCGTAGCGGTCGAGCGCGATGACGTCCATATAGCCTTCGCAAATAATGAGTTTCTTTTCCTTATAGGCAACTTCGCGCGCTTTGTCGAGATTGTACAGGTTGCGGCGTTTGTTGAAAATGGGCGTGTCGGGCGAGTTCAGATATTTGGGCTCTATTTTTTCCATCACGCGGCCGCCGAAAGCGATAATCTTTCCCTGCTTGTTGGTAATCGGAATCATCACGCGGTTGCGGAAGAAGTCATGGGGGCGGCGGGACGTGTCTTCGGGAATGGCTATCAATCCCAGCTCTTTCATGTCTTTTTCGTCTATGCCCTGCGCTTTGAGGTGTGCCATCAGGGCATTGTTGTTGGGGGCAAAGCCCAGGCGGAATTTTTTGAGGGTTTCGGGAGAAAGGCCGCGCTTTTCTGTGAAGTATTTCAGCCCGGAAGCGCCGTCCGGCATACGCAGTTCGCGTTCAAAAAAGGCGCAGGCGGTTTCCATAATTTCATAGAGGGATTTGCGCTCGTCTTCTTCTTTTTTGTCTTTGGCAGAAAGCTGCGGCATCTGCAGACCGGCCTGATGCGCGAGCTTTTGCAGCGCGTCGATGAACGGGAGGCCGTTGGCTTCCATCTCGAACTTGATGATGTCGCCGTGGGCACCGCAGCCGAAACAGTGGTAAAAACCTTTGCTTTCGTTGACGGTAAACGACGGGGTCTTTTCGTTATGAAACGGACAGAGCCCCTGATATTCGCGCCCTTTTTTGGTCAGCTTGACCTTGGCGCCGACAACGTCGGCGATGGAAACGCGGGCGCGAAGTTCGTCTATAAAACGCTGTAAATCGTCGTTAGCCATAGTTTGTCCTTGTTACTGTTGCCGAAGGCAGTGCAGGCAGAAACCGTTAACCGTTGGGGCAGCCGCTGCTTTCCGGAAGCGGCGGAGGAGAAAAACTCCGGGTCGGCCGCTCTTGCCGGAGACGGCGGAGAAGAGAAAGCCCTGACGGCAGGCCGCCCTTGCCGGAGGCGGCGGAGGCGGATACCGCGGCGCACGTTTGCCGGGCGGGGGCTTTTTAGCCGAGCAGGCTCTTAATCATTCCCGAGGCTTTGCCCATATCCAGCTGGCCGGCGTATGCGGCTTTCAGCTCCGCCATGACTTTGCCCATGTCTTTCATGCCGGCGGCGCCGGTTTTGGCGATGGCTGCTTCAATGGCGGCTTTGGTTTCGGTTTCGCTCAGCTGTTTGGGGAGGAAACGTTCAATTACGCTGATTTCGGCCTGTTCCTTGGCTGCGAGTTCGGGGCGTCCGCCTTCGGTGTAAATCTTTATCGATTCATTGCGTTGTTTAATCATTCCCTGCATCATGGACAGCAAATCGGCGTCGGAGGCGCATTCTTTTCCGGCACCGCGGGCGGCGACGTCTTTTTCCTTTTGTCCGGCGATAATCAGGCGGACGGCGGAAACTGTGGCCGTGTCATGGTTTTTCATCGCTTCTTTTAAAGCGTTTTGCAGGTTTTCTCTTAACATGATAAGCTCCTTTGGTTAAAAATGGACGGCATTGCCCGTGTTGCGAAAACGGGAGCCGATGGTTAATTACAAGTGGCGTCGCATAAAGCGGAAACCGTTGGGTGGCTAATCCGTTGCCGTGGTTCCGACAGCCTGTGCGGCGTTAAGGTTCGGCGAAACCGATATTCAGGCTCAGCGGCGTGCCGGGCGGCGGCGCAGGAAGCACAAATGAGGCTTCGGCGGTTTCGCCGCCTTTGAGCTTTGGGCGGTTTGCCGCAAACGTTTCTGCCGTACCGGCAACGGTTATGCGCGGAACAACGGTCGTATAAACGGAACCGTTTTTGATAACGGCGCGGACGCTGACGGCGGGTTTGCCGTTTTCCGTGGTTTCGGCAACGAAAATCTGTTCAAACTTCAGATACTGCGGATTGTCCAGCCCGGTCAGGCCGATTTTATTGTACCATAATTCGGCAGCCGGGTATAATGCGACGGCTTCCCGACGCAAAAACAGCGCGCACGCGGCCAGAAACAGCAGGCTGAGGAAGGCGCAGGTTTTGCGATATCCCTTAAACGGCTTTGGCGGCGCAAGATGGTCGTCCGGCGTGGCGGTGAGAGGTTCCGGTTCCGATACGGCAGTCAGGCGCGGTTCGGCACGGCCGGAGCCGTATATTCCGCCGGCTGTTTTGGCTGCGAACGGCGTGGCGGCAGTATTTTCGGCTTCGCGTTCCTCCGGTGGATCCATACTGATAGTAAAAGACGTTCCGTAATCGGAGGTCAGGGTAATTTCGCGCTTTTGCCGCGCGGCAGCCAGTACTTCGGCCGAAGACATTGTTTTGGGCGGCAGCGGGAACTCGTCGTCAGCATTCGGCGCCGCTCGGGGCGCTTCCTGTGCAACCGCAGCCATCGTATTTTGCGCAGCCATACTCTGAGCAGACGTTGCCTGTCCGGAAGTTTTCATTACCGGGGCAACAAAAGCAGGGTCGCCTTCCGCAGCGAGGATTTCAAATGACGAGGGCGTTTTCTTCCCCGACTTGGTGTCGGCAGGCACAGTGAATTCCTCTTTTTCGGACGGCCAGGGGCGGGCGGGCGGTTCGGAAACGGGGATAGGCTCAATAAAAGGCTCGCTCTCCTTTTCCTCCTCATAGCCCAGAGCGTCGCTCCGCATCGCATGCCAGACGTTGGCGCACGCCTGACAACGGAAATTCCGCCCGGTCTTCCCGATGAGGTCATCCGGTATTTCATAAATGCTGTGGCATTTGGGACAACTTATTAACATTGGCTCTTCCTTTTTTTATTTCCTGTTAGTATATAAAGAAAAATTATTTAATCAAATCTTTTTTGGGGTTATAGGTTAAAAAAGTGTTAAAGCGGCGGACGTGGAGAGATGATTGAACCTTTGTTTGAGAAAATATGAATATTAAAATGGCCGGCGATGAAAGAAGCGACTAATAAGCAGGAAAGGATAATTGGTAATGCGGAAATTGATAAGCTAAAAAATGAGAAGGAACAGAGAGATGTGGACTGAGGGACAAAAAGCACAGTATTGGAGAGCAGCAACGATAAAATTTGCCGGTATCTTGTTGTTATATTTTGTTTTGGATTCGTTGTTTTTGTTCTCTTGTGGGGCTTTAATCAATGCGGGGATTGAACGTCCTTTTTTATGGATGTTAATCGGGGATGTCGTTGTGGCTGCACTGGTCTATATAAAATTTAAAAGTAAAGTTCTGCTGGTTTGGTTTGCATCCATATTAGGTTATGTTTTCTTTTCCTGGTTAGCATTACTTCTTATGACATCTATCGGAGACTGTCGAGGTGGAGAGTGTGCAGGAACGGTAGTGTTAGGGACACTATTGTATCTGTTGGCGCCTGCTTCAATGCTGTTTTTGTTGGCAGGATATGCTATATATGCAAATGTCAGACAGAAAAAACAACCTGGCGTGGTGTGGTATGCATCTGCACTAAATATGATATTATTGTATATAATTCGGAATTTGGCAGTTGGCTATACACTATAAAGTGCAAGTAAGAGAGAGGGAATATGCAGCCGGCGGTTGATTGGGATAAACGAGGTTAGGAAAGAGGGAAAAATGGAAACAAGGCAGTTTGAACCGATTGTGGAGATGAGAGATGTCGGACTCCGGTACGGAGACAATCCCGAGGTGCTGAAGAACATCAATTTTTCGTTTCGGCGCGGGTCGATGCATTTTCTGACCGGAAAAAGCGGCGCGGGGAAGACGTCGCTGCTTTCGATGCTGTATCTGGCGCAGAGGCCGACAGCGGGAACGCTCAAGGTCTTTGGCAACAACGTGGCTTTGACCGGGCGCGATACGCTGGCTTTTCTGCGGCGGAGAATCGGGGTCGTATTTCAGGATTTCCGCCTGCTGGAGCATTTGAGCGTGTTTGACAACGTGGCTCTGCCGCTCAGAATTCGCGGCATGCGGGAAAAGGAAATCCGCCAGAGGGTGATTGAATTGCTGGCGTGGGTTGAACTTTCGCACAATATGTATGTCAAAAGTTCGGAAATTTCAGGCGGAGAAAAGCAGAGGGTGGCGATTGCACGGGCGGTCATTAACCGTCCGGAGCTGCTTTTGGCCGACGAGCCGACGGGAAACGTCGACAGTGATATCGCGGCCAAGCTGATGAAGTTGTTTGCGGAACTGAACCGGCTGGGAACTACGGTGGTGATTGCGACACACTCCAACGAACTGATGGAGCGTTATCATTATCCGCGGCTGCAGCTGGCAGACGGAAATTTGTTTTATGCCAAAAATGAGGAGAGGGAAACGGGTGGAAGGCTGTGATGATGACGGAAAAAACGGACGAAGCGATGACAGGGGGAAGGCTGTGATGATGACGGAAAAAGCGGACGAAGCGATGACAGGGGGAAGGTTGTGATGATGACGGAAAAAGCGGACGAAGCGATGACAGGAGGAAGGTTGTGATGATGACGGAAAAAGCGGACGAAGCGATGACAGGAGGAAGGTTGTGATGATGACGGAAAAAGCGGACGAAGCGATGACAGGAGGAAGGCTGTGATGATGACAGGCAGTACGGATGACGGCGCGAGAGAGTTTGCCGCGTCGGGCAGGACAACGGCGGGAACGGGAACCGGCGTACCGAGAGCGACGGCTAAACAGCGGGCAGCAAGAATCCGTGAATTGCGGCGGCAGAAAGCGCCTGCGGACAAGACACAGGAACTGCCGATTGACGAGGGGTATTCGAAGACGTTTCTCCGGGTAACGGTGGCGGTGGCGGTATTTCTGTTCGCGATTACGCTGGCGGGCGTACTGGGAATTAATTCCATGTTTGAAAACTCGCGGCAGCAGGTGGTTTCCAATTTTACGGTACAGGTTTTGCCGCTGCCGGGAACAGATGCCAGCCGGAAAGACCTGCTGGCCGTGGTCGGCTTTCTGGAAAAATATCCTGACGTGGAGCAGGTTACGGTATTAAGCGACGCGGAACTGCGGGCGCTGCTGGAGCCATGGCTCGGCAACAACGTTGACGTGGAAATGCTGCCGATACCGAAGCTGCTGGACGTTAAAATCCGCAATGCCAAGAATTTTGACTACAAGGAATTGACGGTGCGGCTGTCTGAGGTTTCGCCGCAGGCTTCCATCAACGACCATAACCTGTGGCTGTCACGGCTGCTGCGGTTTATCAATTCGCTGAAAATGCTGGCGGTTACGGTGCTGATACTGGTAGCGGGCGGCTGTGTGGCTTCAATTGTTTACGCGGCGAAGACGGGGCTGAACGTCCACCGCGAGATTATTACGATTTTGCATACGATGGGGGCGACCGATGAATATATTGCCGCCAACTATGTCAGGCAGATTACCCAGATGTCGGCGGCAGCCGGAGTTATCGGTGCGGTTCTGGCGGTGCCGGCAATTCTGGTTATCGGGCATATGGCGCAGGGAATTGAGGCAGGCATTTTCAATTCGGTGTCTTTCGGGCTGAACGAATGGGTCGTTATTCTGCTTTTGCCGCTGGTTTCGGCGGCGCTGGTGGCGGCGACGGCGTACATAACGGTGGTCAGGACGCTCCGGAGTATGGTGTAACATCTCGTAAAGGCTTTAAGGCTAAAGGAATTGTGCAGATGGTTCGGCGGGCGCGGCGTGACGAAAACGGATTGGTTAAAAGAACTGTGAAAAATTTGATGAAAATGAAGTTACTGAAAAAAATTGGCGTGTTTTTGAGTATACTGGGCGCAATGTCTGTTTTGGCGCTCGGGTTTTATCTGACGACAAACAATATTTATTTTATTGACGGAAACCCGGCAGACTTCTCCTTGTACGGCTGGGGCGGAATGTTTGCGGTCTGGGCTGCCGGCGTTTGGCAATGGCGAAAAGGAAACAGCTTTCTGATTACTTTTGCCGCGCAGCTGGCTGTCGTTTGTTTTGTTCTCGACTGTTGGCGGCTGCTGATATTTGCTTATTCGCCGGAAATGCGGCCGTGGGTTAAAGGGATAATCTGGGGAGAAGCGGCGTTTTTGCTTCTTTCGCTTTGTCTCAGGAACGGAATGCTCGCTCTGGTAACTTTGCCGGCATGGTTTCTGGCGTGGCAAGGCGGAAGCATTGTGTTGCAGTTTTTTATGCCGAATGCGCAGATGTTTGCCGTCGCTTTGGGAATACTGTTTCTCGGGTTGACGATGCAGTTTTTGCTTAAACGGTGGAAGGTTTTGTTGTTATTGTTGGCGATTATATCAGGGGGAATGTTTTTGTGGCATTGGTATAATCTTCCGGGAATACATTTTTATGAGGCCAAAGTCAAAGAACCCGCAGGGGACGTTAAGGTCAGCGTGGTTGTTCCCGTATATAACGGCGAGCGTTTTTTGAAGCAGTGTTTGGACAGTATTCGCAGACAGACGCTGAAAGATATTGAAATTATCTGCGTTAACGACGGGTCGACGGACGGCTCGGCAGAAATATTGGCGGAATACGCGGCGCATGATGCCAGATTTAAAATAATTACGCAGGAAAACAAGTATATCGGCGCGGCGCGCAATGCAGGCATCTCCGCGGCGCAAGGCGAGTACATCGGTTTTGTAGACCAGGACGACACGGTGTCGGCGGATTATTTTGAGGATTTGTACCAAACGGCGAAAGCGTACGACGCCGATGTCGCGATTGCGGGAAACGTGTTCCAAAACACAACCAGGGGATACAAGAGCAGAATCAGCAACGAAGATGACTTGTTTGTGAAACAAAATAAAGTTATTGAACCGAGGGCTATGAATGTAAGCCGCCTCAGAATATTTGTATGGGATAGAATTTACAGGCGTTCCTTTTTGGAAAAATATAAAGTTTCAAGTTCCCTTTATCGGATTTTGTATGAGGATTATTATTTCTTTATGAGCGTTATGACACATAATCCCAAGATTGTTGCAGCGGAAAACGCCGAATATTATTTCCGCAGGTACCATGTTTCGGAAAGCCACGGCAGAAAAAGAAGGTTTAGCAATGATCTCTTTCCCCTTTTTAAGGATGTTGACAAACTGATTATTCAGGCGGGAAAAGACAAGGAAAAGGATTGGACGGATTTTGCGAAGGAGATGAGGGAGAGGTATATGCTTAATTATTACGAGAATATTTTGGACGAAGATAAAGCCCTGATGCGGGAACAATATAAGAAATTTTATCCTGATGACGGTTTTGATTTTGATAAAGCTCTGGAAGAAAAACAAAACAAACTGAAGGAAGGGACGGACAATACCGCTGCCGGACGGCAGAAAAAGCCTGCCGGCAACAGAGCGTCTGTTTCGGAGAAAGATGCGGCATAGGGAAGAGGAAAAAGGAGCGTAAATGCGGCATAGAGTTATCATCATAGCGGCTTTTGTCGGGCTGATGCTGTTTTTGGTCTGGTTTGGGGGATTTTTGATTTTCAACCGGACGGTCTTCGGCTATGTGCAGATGCAGGCAGCTCCGGGCAATGCGGCGGAGAGCGGCGGAGCGGAATATGCAGCGGCGGGCGATGCGGCGCAAAACCGCAGGGCGGACTGCGGCGAGGCACAGGCGTATGTGCGGGCGATGTTTGATGACGGCGGAAAAAGGCAGGGGGATTTTGTTGCCTATCGCGAGTATCGGCAAGAGGCGGCGGGCAGCAGGGGCGTTAAACCGGAAGCCGCGGCCGGCAAATCTGAAGACCGGGCCGGCATGCCGGGCAACGGGGCCGGAAAATCTGAAGACGGGGCAGGCGCGTCAGGCGCCAGGGCCGGCAAAGAAAACGCCGTGCGCGTGATTGCGCTGTATCTGCCGCAATATCATCAGTTTGAGGAAAATAACCGCTGGCACGGGCGGGGATTTACGGAATGGACAAACGTTACCGCCGCAAGGCCGATGTTTGCCGGGCATTATCAGCCGAAGCTGCCGATTGACGTCGGGTTTTACGATTTAACGCATGACGATGCGATGAAACGGCAGGTTGAGCTGGCGCAGAATTACGGCATCGGCGGGTTTGCGTTCTATTACTACTGGTTTTCGGGCAAAAAGCTGATGGAAAAGCCGGTCTATAATTATCTGGCCAATCCGGCGCTGAACCTGCCGTTCTGCCTGCACTGGGCGAATGAAAACTGGTCGAAGCGCTGGGACGGCGGCAACCGTGAACTGCTGATGGAACAGACTTTCTCGCGAGAGGATTTTGAACCGTTTGCAAAAGACCTGCTGCCGTTTTTTCAGGATCCGCGCTATATCCGCGTCAACGGGCGGCCGCTGTTTATCGTGTACCGTCCGGCGCCAATCGGCAAGGAGCTTTTTCGCGCGTTTGCGGCGTATCTGAAACAGTTCGGGCGCGAGCACGGCGTCGGCGAGCCGTATATCGTCGCTACCAAGGCGTTTGGCTTTTATGACAACCCGGCGGACTGGGGGCTGGACGCAGTGATGGAGTTTGAGCTGGACAACATCTACGGGCTGCGGCAGAAAAACACGGCGAAAATTGACGAACGGGCGGATTTCCGCGTGTTTGACTGGGCGGAATACATCAATTCCGGCAAGATGAAGAAGGATTATGCGTTTAAAACGTTCCGCACCGTCTTTCCGCGCTGGGACAATACGCCGCGCAAGGCGTATTCGGGGGCGCTGGTCTTTGACGGGACGACGCCGGAGGTGTACGGGCGGTGGCTCGACTATGCGGTGAAAGATACGAAGGAAAAATTTGCCGGCGATGAAAGGCTGGTGTTTGTCAATGCCTGGAACGAATGGGCGGAAGGGGCAATGCTGGAGCCTGACCGGCGGTACGGCTATGCTTATCTGGACGTTACCCGCGCGGTGCTGGACGGAAGGTTTGGCGCAGCGGCGGCGGAAACGCCTCCGGTAGGCATTGCGGTACTGACCGGCGGGCGGAACAGGATAGCCAAGGCGGTGGAACTGCTGAACGGCGGTTACGGCGAGCGCCTGCTGATTTCCGGCGTGCAGCCGGGGATAGGGCTGCAGGTCATTACATCGCGCGAGGATATCAGGCTTGAAAGCAGCCAGCCGATTGACCTCGGCTACCGGGCGACCGATACGGTGGGCAACGCGCGGGAAGTGCGGGAATGGGCAGGCAAATACGGCATGAAGGAATTTTATGTCGTGACATCGTTTTACCATATCCCGCGCAGCCGGCTGGAGCTGGAACACGAGATGCCGGAGGCCGTGATGCATTTTGTTGCGGCGGATACGCCGAACGTGTCGCCGGAATGGTGGAAAAACTGGCGCAGTTTCCGGTTTATGGCGGCGGAATACACCAAGTTTCTGCTGGTATATGCGCAATATAACCTGTTGGGGCTGTGAAATTTTGTCAGAATTTGAGAGGTTTGGGGCTGTAAATTTTGTTAGGATTAGAGATATGATGCTGTTTTTACGTTCATTGGTTGCCAATTTGTATTTTTATCCGGCGATGGCGCTGGGGTTTGTCGTCAGCCTGCCGGTCGGGGTGTTTTCGCGGCCGGCGATGGTGGCGATGTGGGACAAATTTTTGCACCCGGTCATCTGGAGCGGAATGCTTAAGCTGTGCGGAATTACGATAGAAGTGCGGGGAAAAGAATACATCACGCCGGGGGTGATTTTTGCCAGCAAGCATGAATCGGCGTTTGAAACTTATGCCTATACCGACATCATCCCGCATTCGGTGTTTGTGCTGAAAAAAGAACTGACTTATATTCCGCTGTTTGGCTGGGGGCAGGCGCTTTACGGCATGATTCCGGTGGACCGCGGCGCCGGAGCCAGAGCGATGAAGGGAATGCTGGCGGAAGCAAAAAAACGGGTGGCAGCCGGGCGGTCCATCATTATCTTTCCGGAAGGCACGCGTTGCAAACACGGGCAGGTCAAGGGCTATAAGTCGGGGATTGTCTTTTTGGCAGAAGGGCTGGATATGCCGGTGGTTCCGGTGGCGCTTAATTCCGACCTGGTGTGGTCGAAAGGGGCATTTCTGCGGCGGCCGGGCAAAGTGGTGTTTGAATTTATGCCGCCGATGAATATGGCCGATTATGCGGGGAAAAAGGAATTTATGGCGGCGCTGCAGGAGAAGATTGAAACCGCCTGCGCCAAGCTGGGATAGGGACAACGGGCGGCATGAAAAGCGGCGTTTATGGCGGCGGCAAGCCGGGGGCAGGGAGAGATGACGAAGCTGCGGCGGAGCGCAAGGCTGCGGCAGACGGCGGGCCGGTGACAGAGCGCAAGACTGCGGCAGGCGACGGGGCGGTGACAGAGCGCAAGGCTGTGGCAGACGACGGGCCGGTGACAGAGCGCAAAACTGCGGCAGACGACGGGCTGGCGGTCTATATCCATTTTCCGTACTGCCGGAGCCGGTGTCCGTACTGCGACTTTTTTCGCGGGATACTGCCGCGCGAGTTTGACGAGAGGGCTTTGGTTTCGCGCTACCGCGAGGATATTGCCTATTTTTCCGGAGTGTGCGGAAAGGCACCACAGGAGGAAAAAGGCGGGGATGGTTTGGCGCAGATGGCCGAAGTTTCAGGCAGACGGCGCGTAACGTCGGTCTTTTTCGGCGGAGGAACACCGTCGCTGTTGTCGCCGGGAGCGGTTGAGGCGGTTTTGGAAGAGTTGGAACGGCATTTTGACATTGTCCCGGGGGCGGAGGTTTCGCTGGAAGCTAATCCGAATACGTTTGAACGCGAGAAATTTCTGGGATTCCGGGCGGCGGGAATTAACCGGTTGTCGCTCGGCGTGCAGGCGCTGAATGCGGCTGATTTGAAATTTCTGGGGCGGACGCACGGGGTTGACGACGCAATAGCCGCAATGGAACTCGGCGCGGCGGCGTTTCCGAAATTTTCGATTGATTTGATTTACGCACGGCCCGGACAAAAGTGGGATGACTGGCAAAAGGAAATAGATTTGGCGCTTGGGTTCGGGCTCAGGCATATTTCGCTTTATGAACTGGCAATTGAGGAAGGAACGGTTTTTGCGCGCAAAAATGTTCGGGCGGCAGATGAAGAGACGTCTTTAACCCTTTATAACCAAACAGTTTCTTATTTGCGCAGCCGCGGGCTGGAACGGTACGAGGTTTCGAATTTTGCTGCGGCGGCCGATGATGAGAGCGTACATAACCTGGCATACTGGCGCGGCAGCGATTATATCGGTATCGGCGAGGGGGCACACGGGCGGCTGCGGCTGTGGACGGACGGCGGAAGCGAGATAAGAGGGGAGACGGGAACGCAGAGTGCGACCGGGCGTTCAGCAGGGGTTCCGGCAGAGATGCAGAATACGAAAAATCCGGCGGGAACGCGGAGTGCAGGCGGAAATCCGACGGGGAGACCGCAGCTGCGGGCGACGGTTGACGGCAGGCTGGGCGACATTTTGACACCGGAAGAACGGGCGGAAGAGCTGGTTCTGATGGGGCTGCGGATAAAGGAGGGGATTGACGCGGAACGCTTTTACCGGGCGTGCGGCATTAAATTATTTGACTTTTTGTCAAAAAAAATGACAAAAAGACTTGCACAATTAGATTTACTGTGTTATGATGACGCCAATATCAGACTTACGGACAAGGGTTTTCCCCTTCTGGACGAAATTATTTTAGAGTTAGTAAGTTAGTTTTAGATTCTTTTTACCAATCAGTTTATTTAGTTTTGAGGAGACATGGAAAGATGTATAAGTTTGCTATTGCCTTTATGACGCTGTTTTTGGCCGGCTGCTGCTGCGACCCGTCGTATGTGCCGAGCTACCGCAGGGACAACGGGGCGGCAGATGCGCCGGTTTATCGTAAAACTGCCCGGCGGGCTGCCTATACGAAATATGTGGCGCCGAAAGGAGATGTTATCCATGCGGCAGGGTTTGACATTCAGCAGGGGCAGCAGATGCGCGATTTTTTTGATGATTTTGAAGAGCCGATGCATGCGCGCTATGTCGGCAACAATACGGTCCGGTGGACATATTATGTCGATTACGAACCCGATGACGGCAAAATCGTGCGCTACTGCGAGCTCGGCGATTATCAGCCGCACAGCCTGTGCACGCTGACGGTGGAATTTTACCGCACGTACGTCAGCAACGCATACAGCGATTGCGGCGGAGCGCCGGCAATGACGGCGTATAACGGTTACGTCTATTAATGTTTTGCTCCGATTGGAGAAACGCATTGTGCCAATCGGAGAAATGTGCAGCTTATCGGAGAAATGTACAGCTTAATGAAAGCGCCGGAAGAAAACGGCGCTTTTTTTGTGTTCGGGCTGTTGTTTCGGCGGGGCGGCGTGATTATATCGGCATAAAGGAACGGCAGGGCAGCCAAAAAATTTAACCGGAGGAGGAAATCATGCGTTACTGGTGGGCGATGCTGGCGGGAGCAGTGCTCGGAATGAGCGGCTGCCAGTGGGAACAGGTTACCGACAGGCGGACGGCTTATTATCCGCTGCAGGGGATTTCAACCTATAAGGGGCAGAGCGTTGCCGAGCTTTGGGATGACAACGGGGCGCCGAATATTGTCAAAAATATGGATGACGGAGCCGTGATGTGGGTGTATTACACCAATTACCGGCCGGTCGGGGGCGGGGAAATAATTTCCTATGACAATCCGGCGGGGAACGGCGCATTGCCGGGCGGGAACGGCAGCATACCGGGCAATGGAGGATATATGGCGAACGGAAACGGCAGCATACCGGGCAGCGGTGCGATGACAACCGCAGGAAGCAATATGCCGGCGGCGGGAAGCACCGGAACGCGGGCAGCGAGCCTGAATTCGGACGGCGGCGACGGGCTGACGGGAAATTACGGCATGGCGGCGAATTACGGCGCTTTCGGCAGCGGAAACATTGCGGGCGGAGGATATACCGCGGCGGGACGGAACGTTTCGGCAGGAAACAATGCCGCCGTAAGCTGCAGCGTCAAGGTCATTTTGCGCAACGACAAGGTGGCAACAGCTTATTCCGACTGCAACTGATTTTGACGGTGCCGTTGGTTTGCGCGGGGCAAATTTTGCATAATTGTGGCATAACCGCCAAATAAAACTTGCATTATTGAAATAATATTCCTAAATAACCATAAGATTTAAAACAGTAATATTGAATATTCAAAAAAGCAACGTAATGACGGTTATATGACATGAGCACGACGACGGCAGACTACTATGAGGTTTTGGGCGTTACCAAAACGGCATCAGGGGAAGAGATAAAAAAAGCATATCGCAAGCTGGCGATGCAGTACCATCCCGACCGCAATCCCGACAATAAGGAAGCGGAGGCGAAGTTTAAGGATATCAACGAGGCTTATGAAGTCCTTAAAGATGAGCAGAAACGCGCTGCGTACGACCGGTACGGGCATCAGGCGTTTACCGGCGGGTTCGGCGGCGCGGGGGCAGGGGCAAATCCGTTTAACGGGTTTGACTTTACCGGCGCGGGCTTTGCCGACGTGTTTTCTGACATATTTTCGGAATTTACCGGGCAGGGGCGGGCGCGGCAGCGTTCGTATGCCCAGCGCGGCGATGATATCCGTTACGACGTAACGCTGACGCTTGAAGAAGCGTATGTCGGGCTGGAAAAGGAAATTAACATTACAAGCTCCAAAGAGTGCGAAACCTGCCACGGGCACGGGACGGCGGACGGCAAGGAGCCTCCGGTCTGTGCGACATGCGGCGGCAGCGGCAAGGTTCGTACCCAGCAGGGCGGCTTTTTTGTGTTTGAAACGGTCTGCCCGCAATGCCGCGGTGCGGGGCGCGTGATTTTGGACAAGTGCAAGAAATGCCGCGGAACCGGCAAGGAAAAACTGGAAAAATCCCTGAAAATCAAAATCCCGGCGGGAATTGAAAACGGAACGCGGATGCGCGTCGCCGGAGAGGGAGAAGCCGGAAAACGCGGCGGGCCGAAAGGGGATTTGTATGTCTTTATTACGGTAAAAAGGCATAAGACCTACGAGCGCGACGGTGCGGATTTGTTTACGGTATCGCCGATTTCAATGGCGATGGCGGCGATGGGCGGCAAATTTAGGCTTAAAGGAATTGACGGCGAGGAAATCGAAGTTGAAGTCAAGCCCGGTACGCAGCCGAACGACAAGCTGCGCATCAAGGGCAAAGGTATGCGCTATATGAATTCCGACCGGCGCGGCGACTTGTTTGTCGAATTTAAAGTATTGATTCCGACAAAGTTGACTGAGGCGCAAAAAGAATGCCTCAAACAGTTTGAAGCGGCGGCTCCCGAAGAAGAAAAAAGTTTTTGGGCGAAACTGTTCGGATAAAAGAAACGGCGTCAGGACGAGAAACGGCGGCAGCATTTAGAGGGGACGCCGGAAAGGGACAGTGCACCGGGCAGGGGCGCAGGAATGCGGTTTCCTTGTGGCATATTCGGACGCTGGCATGCGAAATCCGCTTTACAAGCCTGTTCTTTTATGGTAAAATCATAGAAGTATGAGACCATCACGGAAAATTTTCGGGGAAAAGGCATGGAAAAGAATGAGGCGGTTTTTCAATATCTTGTATCACCTCTCCAAAAACTTGGCCTTGAAGAGAAATTGTCCTATTTTTCTCAAATCTGTCCGCCGGGGCTGGGCGCCTTTCCCAATCAGAGCATCGGGCAATATCTGTTTTCTTACGTTTCGGCAGTGAATGACAAACTCCATCTTAATACAGACGAGAAGCCTTTACCGGAATTTATGAAAGAACACGGTGCGGCAAGGGAATATCTGCTGAAATCGGTTGTCGGAGAGGATTGTTTTCCCCGTTATATGCAGCAGCTGGAAGAGTTGAGGAGCAAACGCCGTAAAGAGATTATGGAAAATACTTCCCGTTTATACCATTTCAGCCAAGTGCCTCCCGCCGAATTCGGGGCGTACCTTACGCCGCGCCTTCAAGTTGCCGGAAATGCCCTTTCCGAACGGATAAACGAAGCTTTGTGTTATGCGGCGGCGGACAAAGAATCCCATTATATCGTCAAGCCGCCGTCCAACGAACGCAAAGAATGGGACGGAGTCAGCGTTTATATGGACGAAAAAGCGGTTTTAATCAGCGGGCGGCAGCCGAAAGAATTTCTGGATAAGCAGAAACCGTCTTATCGTTACGAAGTTGACAGGAGCACGTTTAAGCCCAATGTGTCGCTTGACGGCGGATTTACCAATGAATACGAATCTTCCCAAAATGCCAGAGTTATCGGCGTGGACGGCCCTTTTTCCATTATAGACCTGACAACTTCGCGGGAAGAGGGCGGCTGGGGCGTTCCGGTTTACTTTCTTCCGGATAAAACGGACAAGAAAGCGATTTCTGAGAAAATAAACGAGTTGCGTGCCAAAGGAGCGACGCGGTCGGTTGCGATGAAACGGGTGTCGGAGCAATTTCCTGACAAGCTGATTTTTTTTAATGAAAATAAAGACCTGTTGACTTATGCCCGAAACCTGGAAGCCGAACAACGAAAAAATGCCGGCCGCGGGACTGCTGATTCAGCTGTGGATGACGGCAAGAGCACGGCAGGAAGAACGGATATGGCAACCGGGCAATATAAAACAGCCGGCCGCGGAACTGCTGATTCAGCCGTGGAGAACGGCAAGAGCGCGGCAGGAAGAACGGATATGGCAGCGTTTGACGACATTATCGGCAGTATTAGCGAGGAGGCGATGATGTGCGCTTATGACGGGATATCGCTTGAGGATTTTGGAAAGCCGAGGGAAGATTTGGACAACCGGGTGATGAGCTGCGAAGAGCAGCGCCTTAATCTGGCTTTTTATGCTAGGGCGGCATACGAACATGTCGGCTGGAGCGGGTTTTCGGCAGAAAACCGGAACGGGTTTAAAGTGGCGGTCGAAACGCTTTATAACAATACCGACAAGCCGCGGCGGCAGGGCGATTTTATGGCGGAGGCGGCAGAGAAAACGGCGAAGTTTATCGAAGACAGGCATTTTATGTTGGGAATGGGCGGCGGAAAGGCGTTTGCCGGCGGGGGCAAAAAAGAAAAACGGGCTGTCGGGAGCAATTTCGGCTATCGCAAAGAAATGCCGGACGGAATGAAAATTCTGGGAGAGGAATACCGAACCGACCGCAACGGCGAAACGTATCCGTTATGGAAAATAGGCGAGATGAAATCGCCGGCAGGGGAAGATTTGCTGGTGGTGAGCATTCCAAACCTGACGGACAAAAACGATTATGAGAGCTGGAAAGGCTTTATTGAAACCTTTGACAAGGCATATCTGGAAAATAAGGACAAGTGGGAAAAGGGGAGGATTATTCTGGACGTACGGGGCAACGGCGGCGGCGAAGACAAGCCGATTGACCATGTGGCAAAGCGGCTTTACGGCAATCTGGTCAATACCTATAAGCGCTGCGAGATTAAGGATACGGCGGTTTCAAACGCTTTTCTGCATCGCCACGGGGCGTATAAGCCGCGTAATTATGAGCGCGACGGGCTGACGGCGGAAAAGCTGGTCAAGCGCAAAAACTTCTCGGGAGAGGATAGGGTTTTGTTTGATGAAACGGCGGTTTATTATCCGTTTAACGACAAAGGTGGATATCACGGGCGGATTGACGTTCTGATTGACAGGGGCGTCGGAAGTTCGGCAGAAAGCGCCTATACGTCGTTTTATCATCATCCCAACGTGCGCTATGTCGGAGAAAATACCGCCGGAATGCAGCAATATACGCAGGGGAGCTTTGCGATGCCGTGCGGCTATCTGATGCGGGTCGGGGTTACGAAACTGACCTATTGGGACAAAGAAGGGGAAAATATTGAAGTCAAGGGGCATAAGCCGGACGTTGACTGCCGAGGAAAAGACGCTTTTGAAGCGGTGTTGCAGATGCCGCGCGACGAAGGGCGGATTTTGGGATTCAGGGAGAAAAACGAACCGGTGAAGGGGCGGGAAGTTTTTGCCGCGTATGACCCGAAAGCGGCGGCAGATCCGCGAAAGGCGTATTACGCCAAATATCTGGAGCCGGCTTTGACCCGGATTGAGGAAGAAAATAAAATTGAGCGCAACAAGGTTTTGGCTGAAACTGTGGACAGAAAGCTCAAGGCAAAAGGTATCGACGGAACAGAGGGAAAAAAGGGCGGGGAAACGGAGGCAGCGGCGGAAAAGCGCGGCAGCGAAACGGCGGGAATTTCTTTCAGGCAACAAGAAGCAGCAGCAAAAGCAGGAAAACAAGGACGAGAATGACCGAAGGGCGCAGGCGGACGCGTCCGGTGTTCAGCACTTCGGCAAACATCGGCGACAGCAACAACATGGCGATGACATAACCGGGATTTTCAGCCAGGCGCAAGGCGAGGGTTTTGGCCGCAATCAGCACCGTACTGAAGGCAATGAGCCATGCGCCCTGCCAGTGCGGCAGCGGGGCGAGCAGCAGTGCCAGTTTGGAGGGAGCCGCAGAGGTGTTCTCCGGCAAAACGGGAGCCTGGTGCGGGCGGCCGGGCGGCGGGGATGACGGTGGTTGCTGCAGAGGGGGTGTTTTCTGGCGGACGAACATCACGGCATTGTAAACGCCGCTGACAAAGCAGGCGACCGTAAGGTAATAGACGACACCGGCATAAGCGGTGCCGCCGTTGAGGGCAATATACCGCGTGGCAATGCTCATCAATGCGAGGGCGAAGACGGCGGGGTAGAGGTATTCTTCGGCGGCGCGGCTGACCCGGACTTTCATCATCTGCCAGTAACTGACGGAAAATCCGCTCAGAATGAGCATCAGCGTAATGAGGCGGGACGGCGTGCGCATCAGAGCGGCAAGCTCGGAAAAATCTATTCCCCACCAGAGGAAAACGGTAATAAGGACGCAGGTGGCCATAAAACCGGAACTGGCGTGGCTGCCGTATTTTCCCGAGGCAAAAAACAGATGGCTGTCATAAATGCCAATCATCAGCCCCTGAATAATAAGAATGAGGTAATATGATGCCGACGTAACGGGAGGCACGGTGAACAGCAACGGCGCAACCAGCAGGCTGATGCCGAAGCCGCGCCAGATGCCAAGAACGTAACCGTTGAAATTGCGCGTTTCGTTGTACGTCGTGTAGACGGCGTTGGTAACGGCGTAAAGCAGGCTCAGCAGTATCCATGTCATAACGAGTGCCTTTCGGAATGGGGTTACGGCATAGAGATAAACGCCGGCGGCGGAAATTTAAAGAGAGGAGAAGAATACGGGCGATGTAATGAGAACGGCGCCGAAAAAAGGGCAGTGCAATGGCGGCAGTGTGATAGTGCAGTGCTTGACAAGAGGCGGACATTGTGGTATAATTTTTCATATTTTGCAATAATAACGGGACATAACGGGACGAATTTGGGGCGGCAGTGCCAGCAAGAGGAGGGAAAAATGAGCAGCAAGACAGAAGAAGCAGGCGATGAGGCAAAAATCTCCGACGGACAGGCAGAGCGGGCGCTGGAAAAGGTAAAGATTTATACGGACGACGGGAAGACTGTTTCGCCGATAGTCCGGTCAGAAGTTTATGACGGGCTGTTTTCACTGCGGGAATGGCTTGAGGATCGGAAGAAGAGCGGCAAAATAATCGATAACGGGCAGGATTACGCTCAGGTGATACAAAATATTGACGGTATACAGGTTTTTGTGACGGAAAAGGGCACATCAAGGTATGTTGAGGCTTTGGAAAAGGGGGAACTGCATTTTCGCGACAGCATTATCCGCACTTACGGCAGCAAGGAAAACGCCCTGAAAGCCCTGAAAGCGGCGATGGCGGCCAGAGGGGAGAGCGACGGCAACATCGGGTTTAATGCGCGGGCCGTTGTAAAAGAACCGACCGTTTTTATCAACATCGCCAATTATAAGAAAAATAAGGGACATATTGAGCTGCGCCCGTTATCCAGTCTGGTTTTGCACGAAGCAGCGCATGCGGCCGATTTGAGGTTCAGCGAGAATATGGTATCCGTCATTGGCAATAAAGAAGTCAATCCCGGGGTCGAATATGATGCTTATAAGGATTCCGGCATGGAAATTTATGCGCGGCTGATGCAGATGCGCAAAGATCTGGCGCTTGATGCCGATAAGGTTTTTACGCTTGAAGACGTGGCGGCGATGAGGCGGAAATGCATGGAAAAGAGAGCCGCGTATGAAAAACAGCAGAAGGAGAAAGACAACGCGGCGAAGGTTCTGCCGGACGGGGCGGATGCATTGCCCGGCGGTGCGGCAGTTCTGTCCGAAGAGGCGGCTGCTATGCCTGAACAGATGAAACCAAGACAAGATATTGGTGAAATTTATGACGGGCTGGCGCCGCAGGATATTGATACGATGATTTTTGAGCGCTATTCCGATGAACAGATTATGCATCTTCTGAACGACGTGTCCGATTTGGACAAGCCCGGAAACGAAGCCGTGAACGGTATGAGCCGTGATGCTTTGTTTGACGGTATGAAAAGGGATTTTGCCATGGCTGCGGCGGGCGAAAGGGTAAAAACGCATATCGCGCGCGAGAAAGTGGCTGTCGGAAATGCGGGCGGCACCGTTGTCCGGCAGGATACGAAACAAACCGCGACAGAACCCGAGGAAAAGAGAACGGAAAAAGCCGCTTTTGATGCGGCGATATGGCGCGGGCGAAACGAAAAATATTATTCCTGACGCGCAGCAGTGCGTTGCAGCGCAAGGCAGAATTGCAATGCGTCGGCCGGTACAAGGAAAACCCGGTGTTAATGTGGGGAAATTCCGGTGTTATGCCGGCGCAGGGAATACAATGTGTTGCATCGGTGCAAGGTGTATACCGTGTTAAGCCGGCACGGGGAATACAATGTGTTGAACCGGTACAAGGAGAAGCCCGCGTTAAGTCGGTACAGGGAATACAGTGTGTTGCATCGGTGCAAGGAGTATACCGTGTTAAGCCGGCACGGGAGAGGAAGTGTCAGGCGCAGGGAGCGCAATGTATCAGGCACGGCGTGGGGACTTCTTTTTGAAACTGCCGTCGGCTTTTTTCTTGAAGCTGTAAGGTTCATAATTTGTCTGTTTATGGTCTTTACGGCTGAATTTTCCTTTTGAGCGGCTGTTTTCTCCTTTGGCACGGCTGTCTTTGCCTTTGCGGCGGGCGTTTTTGTCCGCAGGGTGCGGGGCGGCAGACAGTGCCGGAGTTTTGCTGAAACGAGATTTTTTGACGATTACTTCGACGCCGTTTTCAATAAAAGTTTCGTCATGCTCTAAGGTGTGCGGTGCAGGTTTTCCGGCTGCTGCAATCTTTGGTCCGCCGTGGCTGGCGACGGCAGACGGACATGAGGCGGCGATAGTTTCCGCCGTAATTTTTTTACGGGAAAATTTTTCATCGGCTTTCAGAACCGTAGCAACGGACGGCGCGGCGGGCTTTTTCTTTTTCTTTTCGACCGAAAAGCCGAATTTGCCGATTTTGCGTCCCAACGTGTAATAAAATCCGTGGGCGTAGGCGATAAGTCCGGCCTTTTCCAAATCCAGCGCGCCGGACTCGTCGATATATTTGTCATCGACATTGACGGCGACGACTTCGGCCAGAAACATATCGTGCGTGCCGAACGGGCGGACTTCCAGCACCTTGCATTCCAGCGAGACAGGGCATTCGGCAACCTGCGGCGCTTTGACTTTTGTGCAGGGTTCCGGGGTTAAGCCGGTCAGGGCAAACTTGTCGCCGTCGCGGCCGGATTTGACGCCGACGGTGTCAACGGCTTCAGCCTGGCGCCAGGTCGGCAGGTTGATGACAAACTCTTTGTTTTGGCTGACGAGTTCGTGCGTGTAGCGGCTCGGACGCAGAGAAACATAGGTGATGACCGGGTCGGAACAAATAATGCCGGTCCAAGCGGCAGTCATGACGTTGGGATGTTCCATGTCGCCGGAGGTTATCAATGCAGGCGGCAAGGGGGCGAGCATGGTTCCGGGTTTCCAAGTCTGTTTAGTCATCTGTATGGTCCTTTGGCTGGTGTTATGGTTAATTTGTGCGGAGTATAGCAGGAAGTTTGCAAATGTAAAGGGGAAAATGAGCAAAAAAGGGGCGGGAGATGGGAATGAATAGGTATGGGGAGAAGGTGCGAGCGGGAGCAAAGGAAAACGGGATGGTCTGGGCAGGGTGGAGAAAAGAGACGGCGTGAGAGGGGCGCGGAAATGCGGGACAGAAGTATGAAAGGGAGTAGCAGGCAAAAGAAAACGCCTGTCCGTGTTATGCGGGCAGGCGTTTCGGGGGGCAGGCGTTTCGGGGGGCGGGCGGTTGAGCGCCGCGGGACTTATTTCTGCTCCAGATTGCGCAGGAAGCGGTTTATCAGCCGGACGCCGAAACCGCTGGCTCCCTTCGGATAGAGGGGACGGGGCTTGCCGAACATATCCATGCCGGCGATGTCCAGATGCGCCCACGGGGTTTTGCCGGGCAGAAATTCCTCGAGGAAGCAGGCGGCGGTAATCGAACCGGCAGCGCGCCCGTCGGAGATGTTTTTGACATCGGCCATATCCGATTTAATCAGTTTGCGGTAAGCGTCGGTCAGCGGAAAGCGCCACAACTCTTCGCCCGACTGTTCGCCGGAAATGGACAGCAATTCGGACAGGACGTCGTCGTTGCTGAACAGACCGGCCATCTCGTTGCCCAGCGCTACGACAATCGCGCCGGTCAGCGTGGCGAGGTCGACGATGCGTTCCGGCTTATATTCCTTTTCAACATAAGTCAGGCAGTCGCCCAAGACCAGGCGCCCCTCGGCGTCCGTGTTGAGGATTTCTACGGTTTTGCCGGAAAGCGAAGTTACGATGTCGCCGGGGCGGGTGGCGGAACCGGAGGGCATATTTTCGACCAAACCGACGATGCCGACGACATTCAGGTTCAGTTTCTGCTGTGCGGCTGCCTTGAGCGAGGCGACGACGACTGCGGAACCGGCCATATCCTGTTTCATATCCCACATGCCGGCGGCCGGTTTTAAGGAGATACCGCCGGAATCAAAGGTTACGCCTTTGCCGACGAGGGCGATGTCACAGCCTTTTTTCTTTTTGTTGCCGCAGTATTCAAGTATGGCAACATACGGGTCATTACAGGAACCCTGCGCGACGGACAGCAGCATATTGAAGCCTTTTTTCTTCAGTTCGGCCTTGTCCATCAGGGTTACTTTGAGGCCGAGGTGTTCCAGCCGTTTGATGTCTTTGGCGTAAACTTCGGGCGTCAGCTCGTTGGATGGTTCGTTGGTGAGGTCGCGCGCATAGCGGACGGCATTGGCCAGAGCGGCACAGCGTTCGTAACCTTTCTTATCCAGTTTGTCTTTGGCAATAAAGTTGACGGTTTCGAGTTTCGGGTATTCGTGCGGCTTTTTGGTGGTGCGGTATTTGTCAAAGCTGTATGATTCCAGCTCAATTCCCAAGCCGAGATTCGCGGCAACCGCGGCGGCGTCAAAATCCGTCTTAGGCAGGCGGCGCGCGAAAACGGCGGCGGAGCCGAAATTGCGCAGGCGACCGTAAAGTTTTCCGCCGAGAACCTGCAATCTGGCCTCGCCGACGGTGTTGGACGGGCGGAGCAGGACGACGGTTTCTTTTACGGTGTCAAGAACCAGAATTTCCTTTTTGTCGCCGGCAGCGTCCTCGCGTTCGACAAGGGCTTTGAGCTGATTAAAAAGGGCGCGGCTGACAATACCGCCGGCAACGCCGTAATTCAGGGCTTCCTCTTTGGTCGCAATGAGCACTTTGACGGCGGCGTCCGCAGGGGATTGGTTAAAAGTTATTTCGGTCATTGGTTTCTCCTTATGGTTTTATCTTTGCCATTTTGCGGCGACAGTGATGAATAAAAGGTTAAAGTTTTGGTGTTGACAATGTTTTTTATGGTGTTAATGTCGGGGAAAAAGGAAAATAAGGCCGGCGTTTTTTAACAGAGGCAAGCAGAGACCGATTACAGAGGCAAATTACAGAGGCAGATTATGGGCGGAATTTTTGAAGCAGATGCAGACAATATAAGCAAAGCGGCAGAACTTATCAAGAGCGGGAAACTAGTGGCTTTTCCGACAGAAACAGTGTATGGCCTTGGGGCGAGCGTTTACGACGCCAAAGCCGTGGCGGGGATTTTTGCCGCCAAGGGGCGGCCGGCGTTCAATCCGCTGATTTCGCATATTGCCGAGCCGGACGAACTGGCCGGTTATGCTGCGGCTGATGAGC